>OCZT010000082.1_pt1 | contig 83822 bp, 59 predicted proteins | sample 1539031 | NCBI WGS metagenome assembly OCZT01 (sample SAMEA3539308, study PRJEB22396) | soil metagenome | biome: tundra; feature: field; material: soil | place: USA | collected 2010-05 | depth 0.15 m
CTTTATCCACCGTTCAGGTTTAGAGGTTTCCCATACCGAACTTGAGGCAGGTCAGACTGTTGAATTTGAGATTGAGCAGAGAGAAAAAGGACCGGTTGCCATTAAAGTTAAAAAAGTAGATTAATCTTACTCAAACTAATACCAGTGAGGCTGTAACATAAATGGACAGCCTCTTTTTTTAGTATTACAACTCAGTACTTTTTGCTACTTATTTCTTACTTCTTACTTTTTTTTCTGATCCTCCCTCCTGAATTCAACTTTTTCCTTCTGATCCTTAATCATCTCTTTAGGATCATCAAGCTCAGGCGATTCTTTCAGCGAATTCCAGTCAAATTTTTCATCCAACGGAGACAAAGCTTTTTGCGGATCAAAAATCCTGATATCAGGAGCTAATGCAGTATAGGGCGTAAAGTCGGGAACTGCCGTAAACATATCAGCCAGATCTGTAGCGCCAGCATCATATTGATTCAAATACGGTAGACCGAGTATATTCCAGAATGTTTTGAAAAGACTTCCAAAACTATAATGAACCTTACTTACATAATTCTTTTTAACATACGGTGAAACCACAATAAGTACACTCCTGTGAGCATCAATATGATCGACACCATTCTGGGCATCATCTTCGGTAATAACGATTGCCATATTCTTCCAATAAGGTGTATGAGAGAGATATTCCACTATCCTGCCTACTGCCAGATCGTTATCGACCATATAACTTTCCCTGAAAGGATAACCTGCTTCAGGACGCTCATTAGCTCCATGATCATTAGGGATAATAACGGTTAACATCTGAGGCATTATTTTGCCATCTCCTATCCACTTTTCATCAAACTCCTTAATAAACTGGCTAATCCTGAACTGATCGGGAATTGCCATATTGAATGTGGCATACTGTCTTGAACTCCTGCTGAAAATCGGGGCTGGAACAGGAAAGTTTGCAAACTGTTTGATCCCGGTGTATTTGTAAGAATCATCATAAAAAGCAGGTTCAAACATTACACTGAAACCGAAATTAAAAAAGTCAATCTTATTCCGCTCCAGGTGATCCCACATCGATCCTGATTCATTATAATCTTCAGGATAGATAGCGCCTGCGGAACCATTCATTCCCAGACTTCCCGGAGCCTTGGAAGCCGGCTTATAATCTCTGTTCCCGCCATAACTTGCAGGAGTACATGTCTCTACCCATTCATTTGGATATGTGTTTACCAGCCATCTATGTCCATCGGCTGATACATCAGAGTCAACATAAAAATTGTCGCCAATAGCAAATTGCTCAGCGAGTTTGTGGTGGTTAGCCATAATGGTGGCATCTTCAACTCTCATTGTATTGGCCCTGTTTGAGAAGGAAACATTATGCCCATACCTTGCTAATGAAGCATCTCCTTTACTATTTTTAAGTTGCCCGAATATTTCATCATATGTCCGGTTTTCTTTCGAAATGAAAACAATGTGTTTAATAGGAGACTCTTTCTGTCCTCCGTAGAGTGGAATAGGATTATCTTTACGTGACTTTAAGAGTTCTGCAGCCTTCTGCTTAAAAAAGTTATTACTTATTACCTGGGCTGTCATCTTCCTAAGATCTTTCTCTGACGGTATTTTAATTACAGAGACAGTACCTTTCATCAGATTGCCAATATATGTTCCTTCTCCGCCCTCCTTAAAATTTTTTCCGCCATTGGGTCCGCTCCCATAACCTTTAGCATTTGTGACAACAATGTTTTTCCCATCGGGTGTTATTTTCAGTCTGGAAGGGAACCAGCCTGTCGGAATATGTCCTGCTACATTGAAAGAAGGAAGATCAATCACTCCGATAGCATTAATTCCTGCCTCTGCTACAAAAAGTCGTTTTTCGTCAGGCGATACTGCCAGGCCGAAGGGGATAACACCCCTGAAATGTTTCAGCGCCTCATCAGGTTTTAAATAAATTTCCTTAACAACAGAGTCAGTTTTAAGATCAATTACCGTTATATTATCATTATTACCATTGCTGGCAAAGAGCCAATCTGAAGTAGCAACCAGCGAGTTAGGACTTGATCCCCCCACGGCAGGGATCCCTTCAACCATCTGACCGACAAGGTTTCCCGTTTTAATTCTTGCAGTGACTTTTGGATAGTCAATATCTTCAATTGAAATAGCCCATACTGAAAAAGCCTTATCACTATTCGGATCACCGAGTCCCGGAATCACCAGAGAATCAGTAATAATTCCGTTTTTCATCTCTTCGGTATTATATCCAAAGGCAGGAAAAGCAAGGGCTTTTTTATAGTCAGATTCCTTTTCTATATTACCTATTTTGCTATACTGGAACATACCCACATTTGCCACATATACCTTTTTCTCATCATGGCTGAGAGCCACACCAAAAGGATAACGGCCAACTGGTACGGAATTAATGACCTGCATTTTCCGGGTATCAACAATAACGAGACGGAAGTTAGTCTGATCAACAGCAAAGAGATGGTTCCCATCCCGGGAAAGCGTCATATCACCAATATAACCATCAGGGAACTTTGTTCCATTTGCCGAAACAGAACAATCCACCGAGTCGATCTTGTTCCCTGTAAGGAGATCAAAAACAAGAATGCTGTTATCCTGACCTGCCGCAACATATACTTTCTTGTTATCGGGAGTTATTGCCAATCCCATAAACACAGATTCAAGTATACCAGTATTACTGGAATATCCCGGAGGTACTTGTATGATCTCAGGATTGGTTGTAAGTTTATGTATGATTGAAATTGACAAAGGGCTAACACCTGAATTGGCAGTAACAGCCATCTCTCCGTCACAGCTGAGGGCAAGTCCGAATGGATGCGGGGCGACAATCAGGCTTTTTCCGGACGGTGTCAGTAACCGGCCATTAGGGAGAACTGTTGTACCATTTTTATTGATCACAGTATATAAACTTCCGGCTGGAGCAGATAAAACAAGCAGCTCATTTTTTCCGGTTTGGCAACCTGAAAAAATAAGAAAGAATGATGGAAGTAAAACCAATAACCTTAATAATTTCATTTACACCAGCTTCCATCCTTTTCTGTAATCATACATCATCATTTTTGTTGCAGCCTCGTCTGTATCATCAATAAATGTTTCAGTTGCCGGATTCCATTTGACTGTTCGTTTCAACGCACAGGCGATATTCCCTAAGTTACAAACTGTACAACTGCTATGCCCTATTTCGACAGGAACTACAGGATCTTTCCTCGAACGAACCGATTCGATAAAATTCAGTTGATGTGGAATTTTTGTTTCATATGGCCCATCTGCTGCATCCTTCTTTTCCGGATTAAGCTTCGGGTCTGAGGCTTTGAAATATCCTCTTGCTACTTCTATCCAACCCTTATCTCCCCAGAATTTCACCCCTTTTGTTTTCTTTCCGTCAAATGGTTCTGAAGTCATTATTACTCCGTTGGCATATTTAAATGTCATATATTCGGTTCCATCACCTATTGGAGATGCTTCAACCGGACCATTCTTGTCCATACCCAATCCCCACTGGGCAATATCAAACATGTGAGCGCCCCAGTCAGTTGTGTAGCCGCCTCCCATTTCTGTATACCAGCGCCATGCTCCCCATAACTTTTCGTTTTGCTCAGGATCAATTGTTATAGGAGGATCGAGTTGACTATTGTAGTGAATAGGTACAGGAAGTGATCCTAACCAGAGATCCCAGTTCAGATCTGCGGGGATAGGTTCTTCAGGCAAATCATAAGGTTTCGGAGGTGCACCTACATAGGCATTGACTTTAGTTATTTTTCCAATAGCGTCTGTTTGTACAAGATTTACAGCATGCTGAAAGCCAGGGTCGGACCTTTGCTGGCTGCCAATTGCAAGAATCCTGTTATATTGCCGAACTGCTTTTTTTAATTCCTGACCTTCTTTAATTTTAAAAGTCATCGGTTTTTCGAGATAAATATCTTTACCGGCTTTACATGCGGCAATGGCAATCATTGCATGAGAATGGTCCGGAACAGCAATGACTACAGCATCAATATCTGTTCTGTTTAACAGATCGGGATATTTTTCGTATGTATCAACTTTTGCTTCTTTGCCCGCTTTTTTGTAAAATGCTATGACACGCTTTTCAAACCGTTTTCGTTTTGCTCCATAGACATCACATCCGGCAATGACTTGTACACCGGGTATCTGAAGAAACCCATTTAGTAAAAACATTGATTGCTGCCCCATACCTATAAATCCAAGTCTTATGTCAGCAACTACAGATGATTTGAGTGATGAAGTAATTTTTGGAAGTATCATCATGCCAGCAATACCGGCAAAACCGGAATTTATGAACTGGCGTCTTGACCATCTCTTTTGATCTTTCATAGCGGTTCTTAATTAATTGTAAAATTGAATTATTTTCCAGAAATATATGAAATATAAAAATAGTAATTTTCTTCGCAACCCAAAGAATTTTGAGGTTGCTAAAATCTACCGAATATCGAATATTTTTCAGTATTACAAAAAATAGAGGAATAAAGAAAAATACCGGGATTATTGGTTTCCAGTTTTCTTTCAAGATGAAGTACGGGTTGCTCTTTCTTCAGATGGAGGAACCTGCTGATCTTTGATGTTGCCGGTATGGCTTTGATCCGTTGATCGCCTCCTTTGATCTCAATATGATAATAATCTCTGAGTATCCGGAAAAGAGATTTGTTTTCAAACTGCCGGGCAGTGATACGTGGAAGGTTTATATTGGCAATAAAACTGATATCATAAAATATGGGAACATCATCAAGAAACCTCACTCTTTCCATATAAATGCAACCTGATTCCTTTTCCAGCTCTGTCAATGGAAACATGAAATCATCGGGCCATTTCATCAGTACAGGTTTTATAATGATACTGGTTTTCAGTTTACGGTCTCCTACTGCAGATGTTGTGCCCGAAACCGAAAGAATTCCAATCTCCCGTGGAAGGTTATGAACAATACTTCCTTTTCCCTGGTGCTTCCTGATATATCCGTCATTAGCCAGAGTGCTTAGTGACTGACGTACTGTTGGGCGGGTCATACCATATAACTGGCATAACTCATTCTCAGATGGCAGAAGATCGCCTTCCTTATAAACGCCATTTGAAATGTGCTTTCTGAGAATCTCATAAAGCCTCCTGTATTGAGGTATGGTTTTCGGAGGGACCATAAACAGCACAAATTGAAATAAGTTGAAATAAAAAGTAAATTTAGCATATTTTACTTGTAAATACAAGTTAAATTAATTATTTTTGTAAGCATTGATTTATAGTAACATCTATAAAACGATGAACCAGTTTAGTTTACTTATTTTAACAAGTTATGAACCAAGGAGTAATTCAAAATGTAAAATAAAAATGCGAAATCCATTAACCGCAAAGCCCGCAAAGAATTAAGAACTAAGGTAGCAAAGAATTAGGATTCTGTATTCTGACTTATTATTAACTTTATCTGTTACAGAGAGGTGCATAGAGAAGACACAAAGAACTGCTGAAGCAAACGAGAAACATGAAACGAGAAACAAAAAATATACATTTCAATAACCTGATAACCTAATAATCAAATATAACCTAAGATATAATGGCAACAGCAGTATTAATGCCAAAGCAAGGCCAATCGGTCGAGACGTGCATCATAACAAAGTGGTTCAAAAATAAAGGAGACAAAGTATCGGTCGGCGATATACTGTTCTCATATGAAACAGACAAGGCTTCTTTTGATCTTGAGTCACCGGTTGAAGGGATACTTCTTGATGTATTTTTTGGAGACGGTGCAGAAGTGCCAGTTCTTGTTAATGTTGCAGTGATTGGCAAAAGCGGGGAAGCAACAGATTCTTTCAATCAGGCAACTTCTCCTTCTAAAGCATCTATAACCTATAAAACCTCTAATGCTACAGAGGCTATAGAGGCAGTAAAGGTTATAGATACTCATGATATTAAGATCAGGATTTCGCCCAGGGCAAAACGGATGGCTGAGAATAAAAAACTAAATTACAATACCCTTCAGGGATCGGGACCTAACGGAAGGATTATAACCAGGGATATTGAACAAGCATATTCCGGCAAGGATGTTGTTAGAAGGATTATTAATACTCCTGAAGCAGAGTATACAGAGCAACCACTGAGCAATGTGCGGAAGCTTATTGCCAGGGCCATGTATACTTCACTTCAGAATTCTGCGCAGTTAACTCATCATATGAGCGCTGATGTAAGATTCCTCCTGGAAGCAAGACAAAAAATCAAGAACAATCTCTCAACTGATAAAAATCAGCAAGATATCTCTCTGAACGATATGGTTTGCTGGTGTGTAGTTAGAGCGCTTGAGAAATTTCCGGAAGCTAACAGCCATTTTCTTGATGACCGCATCAAAACATTTCATAAAGTCCATCTCGGACTTGCAGTTGACACTCCACGGGGGCTTATGGTTCCAGCAGCGAAAAATGCCGGTGACATGGATCTTACAGAACTGTCGAAGGAACTAAAATCGATAGCAGAAGCCTGCAAAAAAGGCATTATAAACCCCGAGTTGATACAAAGTAGTGCCGCTACTTTTACTGTTTCAAATTTAGGTAACTACGGAGTTGAAATGTTTACACCGGTAATCAATCTTCCACAAGTGGCTATACTGGGAGTATGCACAATCATAAACCGCCCGGCCAATATGGGTAATAACATTTTCGGTTTCGTGCCCTATATCGGACTTTCTCTTACCTACGATCACAGGGCAATTGACGGGGGACCAGCTACGATGTTCCTCAAAGAGATAAAGGCACAGATTGAAGCATTCAGATATTAAGACAAAAGACAAAAGTAAAAAGATAAAAGTTAAGAGCCTGCATAACCACAAGTCTGAAAGACATTAAGATAGCAAGACAAAATTAAGAGCATATGCCAAAAAGTCAAAACATTAATCCGAAAATTGTCCGGAAACCACAATTCATTGAATTCGGAAAAATTCCTGTAAACCAGTATAATAAGACTATTGAAGAAGAAAAAAAGACATACAGTAGCGAAGATTTCATAAGGATCTACCATGATATGGTGGTCATCAGGGAATTTGAAACAATGCTCAACCTCATAAAAACCACCAATGAATATAATGGGGTTCCATATAATCATCCTGGACCTGCTCATTTATCGATCGGACAGGAAGCTGCAGCAGTCGGGATGGCCTATACCCTTGGAGTTGATGATTACATATTTGGCTCCCATCGAAGCCATGGAGAGATACTTGCAAAAGGATTATCTGCCATTCAGAGTCTCGACGAAGACACGCTTTATTCGGTTATGAAAAACTACTTTGGCGGGTCTGCTTTGAAAGTTGTCGAAAAAGGTTTTCAAGGTCACATAAAAGATCTGTCAATCAATTTTCTTCTCTATGGTGCCTTAGCTGAAATATTTGCACGTGAAAACGGTTTCAATAAAGGTCTCGGCGGATCAATGCATGCATTTTTCACACCGTTCGGGATTTATCCTAACAATGCAATTGTTGGAGGATCAGGTGATATATCTGTTGGTGCTGCCCTCTATAAGAAGATAAACCGTAAGTCAGGTATAGTGGTCTGCAATATCGGTGATGCTTCAATGGGTTGCGGACCTGTATGGGAAGGCATCTGTTTTGCCACAATGGATCAGTATAAAACACTCTGGGGCGGAGAATACAGAGGTGGCTTGCCACTGATATTCAATTTTATGAATAACCTGTATGGTATGGGTGGACAGACCTGCGGCGAGACAATGGGTTTTAACATTCTTGCAAGAGTAGGTGCCGGTATAAATCCCGAATCAATGCATGCCGAACGTGTTGATGGTTATAATCCCCTCGCAGTCATCGATGCTTTCAAACGTAAAAAACAGATATTAAAAGAAAAAAGAGGCCCTGTCTTGCTTGATACGCTGACATACAGAATAAGCGGTCATTCACCTTCAGATGCATCATCCTACAGATCAAAAGAAGAGATAGATGCGTGGCTCCAGGAAGACTCAATACCAGCCTACGGCAAATCGCTGGTTTTAGCGGGTATAACAAAACAAGATCAGCTTGATAATATAACCCGGGAGACGAAAGAGCTCTTGACTCAAGTACTTAAACTAAGTATTAATGATGATATTTCTCCCAGGATAAATCTAAAAAAAGATCCTGATTGTATCGGGAGAATGATGTTTTCAAACGGGTCAGTTGACAGAATGGAAGATGGAACTCCGGAAGTGCTTCTGCCACTGGAAGAGAATCCGCATGTAAAATCGCTAAAAAACAAAGAGAGATTTTACAAAGACAAGGAAGGGAAACCCTTTTCCAAAGCTAAACTCTATCAGTTCCGTGATGCTATTTTTGAAGCTGTCATCGATCGATTTTATAAAGATCCAACTCTTGCGGCATGGGGTGAAGAAAACCGCGACTGGGGCGGAGCTTTTGCAGTTTATCGCGGATTGACAGAAGCACTCCCCTATCACCGGCTCTTCAACTCACCAATTTCTGAAGGCGCAATTGTAGGAACAGCGATTGGTTATGGGATGTGCGGAGGACGCGTTATTGCCGAGATTATGTATTGTGACTTTCTTGGGCGATCAGGCGATGAAGTATTCAACCAGTTGCCTAAATGGCAGGCTATGAGCGGTAACATTATTAAAATGCCTGTGGTAATAAGGGTTTCGGTAGGCTCAAAATACGGGGCACAACATTCTCAGGACTGGTCATCACTTACTGCCCATATTCCGGGATTAAAAGTGGTATTCCCGGCAACTCCTTATGATGCAAAAGGATTAATGAATTCAGCATTACAGGGAACAGATCCAGTAATATTCTTCGAAAGTCAGAGAATTTATGATATCGGGGAGATGTTCCATACCAATGGAGTACCGGAAGGTTACTATGAGATCCCTTTCGGAGAACCTGATATTAAAAGATCCGGAGATGATATTACACTTCTTTCGATCGGAGCAACATTATATCCGGTAATGAAAGTTGCAGATATACTAAAAGAGAAATACGGACTCAATGCAGAGGTTATTGATGCCCGTTCACTCGTTCCCTTCAATTACGAACCTGTTATTCAATCAGTTAAAAAAACTGGCCGAATTGTTCTTACAAGCGATGCTTCTTCCCGTGGATCATTCCTGAAGGAGATGGCACAAACTATCACTGAGCTGGCATTTGACTACCTCGATGCCCCTCCTGTTGTAGTAGGATCAAGGAACTGGATCACTCCGGCATACGAAATGGAAGAATATTTCTTCCCTCAGCCTGACTGGATTCTCGATGCTATTCATCAAAGGATATTTCCGCTTAAAGGACATCAGAGTAAAACTGACTATTCGAATGAAAAATCAATTGACCTGAATAAAGAAGGCGTTTAGATTGTCTTAGAAGAAATATAGCAACGATTTACTTCAGAATTATTTTTAAATTTTGATTCTGATTTTAATTAAATTGCATTTTCTGAAACACTGATAATTGACCGCTATGCTTAGAAGGATTTTCCTGACTTTTTTCTTTTCCGGGCTGACACTTATTTCATATAACCAGCCTCGCAACCTGGAGTTTTATCTAAACAAAGGGATTCAGAACAGTCCATTATTGAATGATTACAAAAATCAGATCAGTTCTGCTGTTGAGGATGGTCTTCTTATCGGGGCTGCAAAGAAACCTCTTATCGAAGCAAAATCACAGCTGCTCTACTCCCCATCTTATCACAACTTCGGATACGATGAGTTGATAACGAATGGCGGTAATTATACTGCGGTTGTTGGAGTAACTCAGAATATCTTCAACAAAAAGGAGCTTACCAATAAATATAATAGTGTTGATCTTCATAAGCAATTAGTCAATAATTCTTCAATGATTTCAGCTAATGAATTAAATAAACTTATTACTGAACAATATCTCACGGCGTTTTCAGGCTATAGTGACTTTATATTTAATAAAACATTCCTGGAACTATTCAAAAAAGAAAATGAAATCGTAAAGCAGTTTGTAAAAAACGGAGTTTATAAACAAACAGACTATCTTGCTTTACTGGTAGAAACACAGTCTCAGGAAATATTGGTCAAACAACTTGAAAGTCAATACAGAAAAGATCTGAATTCACTAAACGAGCTCTGTGGATTAAATGATTCTGCTACATATGATCTGGTCAAACCTGAACTCAAAATCAAAGGTACTCCGGATATTTCAAAATCTCCTGCCTTCCTTCAGTTTAAAATTGATAGTATCAGGATAGAAAACGAAAAGGTATCAGTTGATATACGATATAAACCGAAAGTCAATTGGTTTGCTGATGCCGGTTTCCTGACAAGTAATCCATGGAATTTCTACAGACATTTTGGTTATAGCGCAGGCATAAGCCTTAACATACCTGTTTATGACGGGAAACAGAGAGGCATTGAAAAACAAAAACTTGAATTTGACCAGAACAGCAGAATGGGTTATGAGAGTACTTATCACAAACAGTACTTTCAACAGGTTTCACAACTTACTGACGAATTGAAGGCATTAAATGAGATGTCTGCCCAGATGGATGATCAACTCACTACTTCCAATCAACTTGTAAAAGCCCTGAAAGAGCAGCTTGAGGCAGGTATTATCCAGATGACAGAATACATTAATGCTATTAAAAATTATAAAACAATAAGCAGAAACATTAACCTGATCAATGTTCAAAAGCTGCAGGTTATAAATGAAATGAATTTCCTTTTGACTCAATAAAAATATACTCTGATGTTAATCAATATTAGGCCTAATTATTTCTTATGTCTGCTTATAATGGCAACAGGCTTGTTATTTTCATGCAGGCATGTTACTAAGACATCTGAAGAAACTACTCACATTAAAACACCAGTTACAATTGTTCCTGTCGCGTATAAATCAGTCACATCAACTGTCGCTTTGCCTGCCGTTGCAACTTTCATGAATAAAAGTATTATCAGGGCTACTATAACAGGAACCATTGAGAAAAGATTAATTAATCCGGGTGAGTTTATTGCCGCTGATCAATTACTTTTTACTATCAGGACACGGGAGGCAATGGCACTTAAGAAAAATGACCAGGCTGACTCTAGTTTAAGTTTTAAAGGATTGATAAACATAACTTCTCATAAGGAGGGTGTAATTAATTCCATCGCCTATCAAAAAGGCGATTTTGTGCAGGAGGGCGATGAAATGGCAGTTATCTCGGAGCAAAACAGCATGGTTTTTATACTGGATGTTCCTTTTGAACTTGACAAGTATATTGAAAAAAACAGGAACTGCAGGATAATTCTTCCGGATAACCGACAGATTAGCGGGACGATAACCGGGAAACTTCCTGAAATGGATATGCAATCACAGACAATGAGATATATTGTTAAACCACAGTCAGATGAAAGGCTCCCGGGAAATCTTATAGCGAGTATAAACCTGGTCAAATCTACCAATGAGAAAGCTATGGTTCTGCCAAAAAAAGCTGTATTAGGGGATGAAACTCAGACTGAATTCTGGGTAATGAAACTATTAAATGACAGTACGGCAATTAAGATTGTTGTGAGTAAAGGATTTGAAAATAATGATGAAGTAGAAATAACCAAACCTGAATTCCTACCGTCAGACAGGATAGTACTGACAGGTAATTACGGTCTGCCGGACACCGCAAGGGTAACAATAATAAAGGAATGACAGTATGAAGAATTTCTTCCTCTCATATAAGAATCCAATATCTGTTATTCTGGCTGTCATCATTGTAGGAGGAATCTTCCTTTATGGACAAATTCAGGTTTCACTTTTCCCCGAAATCACTTTCCCAAAATTAAAAGTTATAGCAGATAACGGAGAACAGCCTGTCGATAAAATGATGGTGACAGTCACCAGACCATTGGAAGATGCCATTAAGCAAGTCCCTGATCTTAAGATATTAAGAAGCACAACAAGCAGGGGAACCTGTGAAATCTCTGCTTTTCTTAACTGGGGTGCTGATATAAATGTCAATCAGCAGATGCTCGAATCGCGAATCTCACAAATCAAAAATTCTCTTCCCCCTGAGGTTCAGATACAGATTGAAAAGATGAATCCATCAATTCTGCCTGTGATAGGATTTACAGTTGAAAGTGACAAAAAGACACCTATCGAACTTAATCTTATTGCAACCTATATAATCAAACCATTTTTATCCCAGATTGATGGTGTTTCATCAGTTGGCATTATAGGTGGAAAAACAAAAGAATATTGGATTGAGCTTAATCAGCTTAAAATGAGTACGTTTTCCATAACCCCGGAGATTATCAGGGATGAGTTGAACCAGAATCATTTTATTACCTCAAATGGATTTCTTTCCGATTACAGGAGGCTGTATCTTAGTATAACAGATGCAGGACTTTATACTTTAAATGACGTTGAAAATGTTGTTCTCAGGAATGACGGTAAAAGGCTAATAAAACTCAAAGACGTTGCTGATGTAAATGTCAGAGAGAGAACGGAGTATACGAGAATCAATGCTAACGGACGCCAGGGCCTTCTGGTGGCTATACTTAAACAACCCAGGGCAAACCTGATTAATCTTTCGGAAAATGTTGCATCTAAGAAGAAAGAACTTGAAAAGATACTTCCTCCGGATGTTCATATCTCTTTATATTATGATCAGGCAGATTTTGTAAACAAAGCAATTAAAAGTGTCAACGACAGCCTCTGGTTAGGACTTCTGCTGGCACTTTTGGTGGCAATCATGTTTTTAAGGTCTTTCAGAGCCAGCGCAACCATTCTCGTAACAATTCCTGTCACATTGCTTCTTACAATAACAGTACTCTATTGTATAGGATATACTCTCAATATAATGACATTCGGAGCTATTGCTGCAGCGATTGGGTTAATTATTGATGATGCGGTTGTGGTTGTGGAGCAGATACACAGGACGCATGAAGAATTTCCCGACAGGCCTTCGAATCAGCTTGTTCATCAGGGAGTAAAATATCTGATGCCATCAATGGTTGGATCATCGATAAGCACAATTGTGATATTTATTCCATTTATGTTACTGGGTGGTGTTGCAGGTGCCTATTTCAATGTTCTTACAAATACAATGATCATAACCCTGGTATGTTCTTTCTTTGTTACATGGATCGGATTACCGGTAATTTATCTGTGGTTTTCCAATTTAAGATCACTCTTTCCTGAAAAGAAAAAAACAGATGTCAAACGGACCAAAACAAGAAACTGGGTAAGCTTTTTTCTTCACAGGCCCGCATTAAGTATTCTTTTCATTCTCTTCCTGGTATTATCTATTATTTACATCCTTCCACGGCTTGAGACAGGATTTCTTCCTGAAATGGATGAAGGATCAATTGTTCTAGATTATAAGGCTCCGCCTGGAACATCATTGGAAGAGACTAACAGGATGCTAGTCGAAGTTGAAAAGATAATTGTGAAAATACCTGAGGTAGCTACATATTCAAGGAGGACTGGTGCCCAGATGGGATTTTTTATAACTGAACCTAACGACGGCGATTACCTGATCCATTTAAAAGATAACAGGAAAAGAAGCACAGTTGATGTAATTGATGATATCCGGAAGAAAATCGAAGCAACTCAACCTGCCCTTCAGATTGATTTCGGGCAGGTTATCTCAGACATGCTCGGGGATCTTATGGCATCAGTTCAACCTATTGAGATTAAGATCTTCGGAAGTGATCAAAAAACGCTGAATGAATTGGCTGAAAAGGTTGCCGGTGAAGTTGAAAAGATCGAAGGTATTGAGGATGTATTTGATGGCGTTGTTATTGCAGGTCCCTCAATTGAAGTGATTCCTGACCAGCAAAAGCTTGCACAGTTCAAGATCTCACCCTCCTCATTTCAGTTTCAGCTGCAAACTATGGTTGAAGGAAATATAATCGGAAGCATCCTTGAGAAAGAGCAGATGACCTCGATAAGAATGATTTATCCGAACAGCACTAAAAACAGTCTTGAAAACATTAAGAATCAGTTTGTATTCCTTTCCGATGGAAAACTTAAACCTCTGACAACACTTTCCACAATCGGATTAAAGGAGGGAGTTGCCGAAATCAACAGGGATAATCTTAAATCTGTTTCTATAGTCACTGCCAGGTTGAATAACAAAGACCTTGGCACTGCAATGAAGGAGATTCAGAAAACAATAGATTCCAGAATATTCCTTCCACAAGGTTATAATATTGAATATGGTGGTGAATATGCTGATCAGCAGAAATCGTTTAAGGAGCTATTGATGATCCTTATATTATCAAGCCTTATGGTGTTTGCACTCATGCTGTTCCTTTTCAAAGATTTCAGGGCAGCCTGCTCAATTTTGTTCATAGCTGTTTTGGGGATATCGGGAAGTCTGATAGCTCTTTTCATTACAAATACACCACTGAATGTGGGCAGTTATACGGGATTGATAATGATCGTAGGAATAATAGGTGAGAATGCAATATTTACATTTCAGCAGTTCGCTACGAACCGCGAAAAAGGAACTGTTGATGAATCTTTAGTTTACGCGATTTCAACCCGTTTAAGGCCAAAGCTTATGACGGCACTCGGAGCGATCATTGCGTTAATGCCGCTTGCTATAGGTGTAGGTACAGGTGCACAGATGCATCAACCTCTTGCAATTGCTGTTATCGGTGGTTTCATTATTGCACTTCCGCTCCTGCTGATTATTTTACCAACATTATTGCATCTTTTATACAAAAAAGAAGATAAGAAGCTGATTTTGAATGAGTAAATAATCACCTGACTGTAAAAAATTTGCCACCAGGGTACAAAGGCGCAAAGTTACTCCAGGGAATTACCATTCATGATTAATTCTTGGTGTGCTTTTGTGTCCAGGAATCTTGGTGGCGATTTTATTATCTTTATAAAGCAAATTAAGTGATAAAAGAAATTAAGAAATCATAGGTATCTTTGTCTTTAAATTCATAGTGTATGGAAAATGTGTTAGAAAACATAAAAGGAAAAGCAGGATACATAATTGATATGGATGGTGTAATTTACCATGGCAATAAACTCCTCCCGGGGGTAACTGATTTTTTAGCATGGCTTGAAGAATTGGGGAAAAAGTATTTATTCCTTACCAATTCAAGTGAGAGAACTCCAAAAGAACTCCATGAAAAGATGAAAAGACTGGGAATTAATGTCGGCGAAGAACATTTTTATACAAGTGCGCTCGCTACTGCCAGCTTCCTTTCAAATCAGAAACCTAATGGAAGCGCATATATAATTGGAGATGCCGGACTCATTCATGCATTATACAGTGTTGGATACAGTGTAAATAATGTCAATCCCGACTATGTTGTTGTAGGTGACACACACAGTTATAATTTTGAAAAGGTTGAACTGGCAGTAAACCTTGTCATAAGAGGAGCAAAACTGATTGGTACCAATTCCGACATAAGTGGTCCGATAGAAGTTGGAATTACTCCATCCACAAAAGCGCTTATAGCACCGATAGAAATTGCAGCCGGGAAAAAAGCCTATTTTGTAGGCAAGCCCAATCCACTTATGATGAGGAGTGCTCTTAAACGGCTTGGCGTCAAAAGGGAAGATGCTATTGTGATAGGCGACAGGATGGATACTGATGTAAGGTGCGGTCTCGAATCGGAAATTGACACTCTTCTCGTTTTAAGCGGTATTACAGACAGGAACGGCATCGACCAGTTTCCATACCGCCCACGATACATTCTTAATGGTATAATTGACCTGGTCAGTTAATCAGTCCATGGAAACCCAGGATAAATACAAGTCTGAACGTAAGGAAGTGGCACGCTTCATGAGACGGCTCTACAAACATGGACTTACAACTACTTCTGGAGGAAACATAAGTCTGCGTTTGTCTGATGAACTTATCCTGATAACGCCTTCTGCTACTGATAAAGGCAGAATGAAGTGGAAAGAAGTTGGCATTGTAAATATCTCCGGTGAGAATCTTACGCCTCATCTTAAACCTTCAATTGAAACTGCAATGCATCTTGCTATTTATAAGAAGAAAAAAGATGTACTTGCAATTGTCCATGCTCATCCTGTTTTCGCTTCGCTCTTCACCGCAATAAAGGCAAAAATAAATACTAAACTGACTGCTGAAGCCAAAGCAATACTCGGCGATCCTCTTTTCGTAAGATATGCGGTAATGGGATCCAAAGAACTGGCTGAAGTTGCAGCTGAGAATGTCCTGAAATCCGATATTCTTTTACTTGAAAATCATGGGATACTTACCACAGGACCAAATCTTCTTCAGGCATTTGACAAAATTGAGGTTCTGGAGAATGCTGCAAAAATGACCTTGATGACAGAAATGACAGGGAGGAAAAGACCACTCGACAAAGCAAGGATACTGGAATTAGAAAGATTGTTCAGATGATACAAGGAGTGCTTTTTGATATGGATGGTGTTCTTGTCGATTCCGAATCTTTTATCTGTAAGGCAGCAATAATGATGTTTAGCGAACTTGGTATAAAGGTATTACCAGAGGATTTTCAACCTTTCGTAGGTATGGGCGAAAACAGATACCTTGGCGGAGTTGCAGATCAGCATCGTATTTCTGTTGATATCGAGCAGGTTAAAGCTCGCACTTATGAAATATACCAAAAAATAGTCAGAGGAAAATTATCTCCGTTACCCGGTGCCCATGAATTCATTTCAAAATGCAGGAATAAAGGTCTCAAACTCGCTCTGGCAACAAGCGCCGATACGATAAAGATGGAGGTAAATCTGAAAGAGATCGGACTATCGCGAGATTCTTTTCACTCAGTCGTTACCGGACTTGACGTCGAGAAGAAAAAACCTTTTCCTGATATTTATCTGAAAGCTGCTGAATGTCTGGGTCTTAAACCCATTGATTGTCTTGTTGTTGAAGACGCAGTAAGCGGAATAGAATCGGGCAAAGCTGCAGGATGCAAATGCCTTGCCATAACATCATCTTTTAATGCTGCATCTCTGAAGGAGGCTGACTGGATATGTGATTCGTTATTGAATGTTCCTGAAGAAGTATTTAACTGGTAACTCTCCTTGATTAACACCCTCTTCCCCACCTTCCTCCAGGGGGGAAGGAGTCAAAGCAAACATTTCCCTAGAGGGGGAAATAAGAAAGGCGGTAATTTGAAATGAAAACGACTATTGACAAGTTAAAACCAAAAATATAATCTCAGTAATGAAAAATTTTCTGTCGGAGTTTCCCTCATTTGATACACTGAATAAAGAGATGAAGGGAATCTCTTTTCCCGAGTATCGCGAAACAAATGGCCATATCCATACACCCTATTCATTCAGTGCATTTATTGCTCTCGATACCGCTTTCAAAATGGCTGTTGAAGAAAAAATAGCTGTACTTGGGATAAATGATTTTTATGTAACCGATGGTTATGATGCTTTCCATACAGGATGCCTGGCAAATAAGATATTTCCATTATTCAATATTGAATTTATAGGACTTCTGAAAGAGGAACAAAGAAAAGGAATCAGAGTAAATGATCCGAATAATCCGGGCAGAATTTACTTTAGCGGGAAGGGTCTTGATTATCCTTTCCAGGTTGGCTGGTTGCAGCGAAGACAGCTAAGAAACGTAAAAAAGGAGAGTCAGCTTCAGATGAAAGCTATGATAAAAAAACTAAACAAGCTAATTGAACGCGAAACACCTGCTTTGAAACTATCTTATTCAACAATAAAAAAAGAGTATGCTCATGAACTGGTACGGGAACGTCACATTGCAAAAGCTTTAAGGGAACTTGCAATCACGACATCTGCTTCTGAAGAGGAACAACTACAGTTTATTGAAAATCTATATGGAGGTAAAAAATCGAAAACACGCATGTCAAACCCTGCTGTGCTTGAAAATGAAATAAGGTCCAATCTTTTGAAAAGCGGAGGAGCTGCTTTTGTTGAAGAGGATGAAAATTCTTTCCTCGAACTTAAAAAAATAATTAAGATCATTATCGGAGCCGGAGGGATACCCTGTTACCCGGTACTGCTCGATGATCCTTCGGGCAAATTCACAGAATTTGAGTCCGATCCTGAAAAACTCTTTAATTCACTTAAGCTTCTCGGTATTGAATGTATTGAACTTATCCCCGGAAGAAACGATTCTGAAATCCTTAAAAACTTTGTTGAATTCTTTCATAAAAAAGGATTTATAATAACCCTTGGCACTGAGCATAATACACCTGAGATGTTGCCCCTGACAGTGACAACCAGGGGCTCAAAACCACTGGATGAATCGTTAAAAAGAATAGCATGGGAAGGGGCCTGTGTTATTGCAGCACACCAGTACCTGAGAGCCGATGGCAGGCAAGGGTATGTTTTGCCGGATGGAACTCACAGTATAAAACAAATGAGAGAATTGATAAATCTTGGACAATTAGTTATTGAATATTTCTTAAACAAGTATGAAAATGAAACCTGAAATAAAAGAACTGATTGATATTTCGAAATATTTCGGAAGCAATAAAGAGTATGTTATTGCCGGAGGAGGAAACACTTCTTTCAAGGACAATGAAACAATATGGATCAAAGCCAGCGGACAAGCTCTTGCTGAAATGAATGAAGAAGGTCTGGTATCTTTAAGCAGGCAAAAGCTTCATAACATATCCTCAGGAAATTATTCTGAGGACCCGGCAACAAGGGAAGAACAGGTTAAGGAAGATTTATTCCGAAGTATCCTTGATTCCGGAAAAAACAGGAGACCGTCAGTAGAGACATCCCTTCACGAGATCATTCAATATAAATTTATCGTACACCTCCATCCTACACTGATCAATGGAATACTCTGCAGCAGGAATGCTAAGAGCCTTACTCAGAAACTATTTGGTGAGAGTATACTTTTTGTACCCTATACTGATCCGGGTTACACACTTTTTAAGAAGCTTGAATCAGAGATCATTTCATATCGCGGGAAGTTCTCGTACGATCCACAGATAATATTTCTTGAAAATCATGGTTCCTTCGTTGGTGCCGATACAACAGAAGAGATTAAGAAGATATATGATGATATAATTAAGAAAATTCATGAACAAGTACCTTCTATCACTGACGTTATTCCTCTACCATATAATCCAATACTCAATAAAGTTCTCCCAACCATCCGAATTCTTCTTTCAGGAGAGCAACCCGGGGTATTAAGATTTCGGAATAACTCCCTGATTGCCAGGTTTTATCAGAACCAACAGGAATTTCATAAAATCTCTTTGCCGCTAACTCCCGATATTATTGTTTATTGCAAAACGAGGTATTTATATGTTGAACAATCATCAACTGCTGAGAAGATACTCGATTCATTCCGGTACCAGTTACCTCACTTCCTAAGTGAATACGGTTACCTGCCAAGGATTCTTATAATAAAGGACATGGGTATTTTTGCTGTTGGTGATACTTTCGCAAATGCTGAAGCTTGCCTCGATGTTTATGAAGATCTTATTAAAATAAGCTACTATGCATCGCTCTGTGGAGGTATTAAGTTCCTTATCCCTGAACAGGTGTCATTTATTGATCAATGGGAGGTTGAAAACTACAGGAGAAAAGTCGCACAACCAGAAGACTCAGGAAACAAACTGAATAACAAAATTGCTATTGTTACCGGAGGTGCACAGGGATTCGGGGCAGGAATAGCAGAATCGTTGTTCGCGTTGAACATGAATGTAATAATTGCCGACCTGAATGAAGAAACAGGGAAACCCTTTGCTACCCTCTTATCATCCAGGAAATCAGAGAACAAGGCAATATTTGTCAGGACTGATGTTTCAGATGCTGAATCGGTTAAGGACCTCATTATTAAAACTGTCAGTGAGTTTGGCGGCCTGGATATTATCATAAGTAATGCGGGTATTTTAAAGGCCGGAGGGCTTGACGAAATGGATGCTGAAACATTTTCAAAAACGACGCAAGTGAACTACAATGGGTATTTTCATTGTGTTAAATATGCTTCAGAAGTAATGAAACTTCAGAATCAGGAGAAGCCTGGATATTTCGCCGATATAATCCAGATCAACTCAAAATCAGGTTTGAAGGGAAGTAACCGCAATTTTGCATATGCCGGGGCTAAATTCGGAGGTATTGGGCTAACGCAATCTTTTGCAATGGAACTTGCTCCCTTCAGGATAAAGGTTAACTCAATCTGCCCGGGTAATTTTTACGAAGGTCCTCTCTGGTCCGACCCACACACTGGTTTGTTTGTCCAGTATCTTAAAACCGGAAAAGTCCCGGGAGCGAAAAACATAGATGATGTAAGGAAATTTTATGAGGATAAAGTTCCAATGAAGAGAGGATGCAAACTGGAAGATGTGATGAAAGCCCTTCTCTATATAATTGACCAGGAATATGAAACCGGTCAGGCTGTTCCCGTAACCGGAGGACAGGTGATGCTGGGGTAAAAGACTCAGAGCAAAAGGCTCAGGGCGAAGGGCGAAGGGCACAGGGCTAAAGACTTAGGATTCACAACGCTGAGAGATAGGGAGAAAGGGAGATGGGGTGATATCTGAGATAAAACTCTGTAAAACTACGTTTAACTCTGTGTAACTCCATGGTTTAAAAAAAATAAAGAAAAAACATGAAGACAAAAGCAGTAAGAATATATGGTAAGAAGGATCTGAGGATGGAAGAATTTGATCTGCCGGAATTGAAAGATGATGAGATACTTGCAAGTGTAATCTCCGACAGTATCTGTATGTCATCGCACAAAGCAGCGCTCCAGGGTGCTGATCATAAGCGTGTTCCGAACGATATTGATATAAATCCTACTATTATCGGGCATGAGTTTGCCGGTGTAATTCTGGAAGTTGGTAAAAAATGGCAGCACAAATTCAAGGCCGGACAGAAATTTTCGATTCAACCTGCAATGAACCGGATGGGAACTCTAAATGCACCTGGATACTCATACAGGTTTATCGGTGGTGATGCAACACACATAATAATCCCCCCTATTGTCATGGAGGCTGATTGCCTTTTGCCATACAATGGAGAAGCTTTTTTCCCTGCTTCTCTTTCAGAACCAATGTCGTGTATTATTGGTGCATTTCATGCGAGTTACCATACACCTCCCGGAACATACGTTCATAATATGGGAATCCTAAAGGGAGGCAAAATGGCAATTCTTGCAGGTGTCGGCCCTATGGGACTTGGAGCTATTGATTATGCTCTGCACCAGGACAGGAAACCAGGATTACTGATAGTTACTGATATTGATGATAATCGCCTGATGAGAGCTTCATCGATTTTTACGCCTGAACATGCAGAGAAAGAGGGAGTTCAGTTAGTTTTTGTTAACACAGGAAAAATGAAGGATCCTGCCAGATATCTGCGTGATCTTACTGGCGATAAAGGATTTGATGATATTTTCATTTTTGCTCCGGTCAAGCCTGTAATAGAGCTTGGCGATGCAATCATGGGCTTCGATGGATGTCTCAATTTTTTTGCAGGTCCTGTTAATCCGGAATTTAAAGCAGAATTTAATTTCTATAATGTTCATTATGCTTTCACACATATAGTTGGTACTTCCGGAGGTAATACAGACGACATGCGGGAATCGTTAAAACTTATGGGTGAAGGAAAGATAAATCCGGCTATAATGATCACCCATATAGGAGGTCTGGATTCGGTGGTTGATACCACACTTAATCTACCTCAGATTCCCGGTGGTAAAAAGCTTATTTACACAAATGTATCTATGCCATTGGTAGCTCTTGTAAATCTCGGTGAATTGGGAAAAAGGGATGCATTTTATGCCGGTCTTCACGAAATTGTTTCAAAAAACGATTATATATGGTCCCTGGAAGCAGAAAAATATCTGCTGGCCAATGCAAAACCAATCTAAATAAACTTGCTCTGCTTTTAATTAGATTAACTAATTTTCAATTCTCTTGCAAATTCAAGAGAAATGTAATTCTCGTACGATAAACATACATTGGTAGCAAAATCAACACCCATTGAGATAACTTTTGACCATCCCTCTTCTCCCATTTTATCAAGCTGATCAATTGTTATTTGATTCTTATAGATTGCTGCCATCATCCCTGCATTGAAATTGTCTCCTGCTCCTATTGTACTGATTGGTTTTATAGCTTTTACAGCGAATCTTCCTGCATAACTGATAGTTCTGACATAAACTCCTTCAGAATTGGCAGTATAGACCATGCAGTTACAATATTTCCTGACAACATTCCAAGCTTCATCGGGAGTATTTGCCCCATATATGTTTTTAAAATCCTCATCGGAACCCCTGATCAGTTTTGCTGCTTGCATATTCTCAATGATCATCGGCTTTAGTGTCTCAAGATCAGAAGAATGTGTTGGCCTGAAATTCGGATCATAGATCACAATAGCACCATTTTCTTTTGCCTTGGTTATCAGATCCATGAACTTCTTCCTGATCTCACCGGTAATAGCATAAATAGAACCGCAAAGAATTATGTCATCCTTCATGATCATCGGAAAATCGACGCTTAACCTCTTTTCAGGATAGTCCTGGTAAAAAGTGTAACTCGCATCATTTCTTTCATTAAGAAAAGCAAGCGCAAGTTTTGTTTTACCATCTTTAAAATGATCAACATAGCTTGTTCCGACTCCGTTTTCAGAAAGAAAGCTATCGATTATCCGACCAACATTGTCGCTGGCATATTCGCTGATAAAGAAAACCGGCAATCCTATCCTTCCAAGTGATACAGTACTATTAAGCATTGCTCCACCTGCTTTTGCGGCCTGCGGCTGACCATTTTTGAAAATAATATCAAAAACTGTTTCTCCTATTCCGTAAATTTTTCTCATTTGATATAAGATTAGAATGATGTTACGTTGTGAATTTACTAATTTTAACTTTATCAACATCACAGGTTCATTTTTAAGGGAATCCTTTTTTGCCACAAAGGCGCAAGTTATTTTTATATTTGCTTAGAATAATAAAAACGGTACCACATGAAAGCAATGATGCTCACCGGAATCAAGCAGATGGAAATGAGAGATATTACTGAACCAGCAGTAGTAAATTCCAATGATGTAAAAATCAAAATGAAGGCCCTGGGTATCTGTGGATCGGATATTCATTATTATACACAGGGTCAGATCGGTTCTCAAAAAGTACAATACCCATTCTGCGTGGGACACGAAGGAGCAGGAGTTGTTGTTGAAGTAGGTAAAACTGTAACAATGGTTAAGCCTGGCGATAAAATCGCAATCGATCCTGCAATGCCTTGCTATAAATGTGATCAGTGCCTTTCAGGAAGGCATCACACCTGCCGTAAACTACGTTTTCTTGGCTGCCCGGGTCAGGCTGAAGGTTGTCTTATGGAATACATTGTGATGCCTGAAAAAAGTTGCTTCCTGCTGACAGGAAAATTAACATTCGATCATGGTTCCATTTCCGAACCGCTCGCGATAGGTGTATATGCTGTTAAAAAATCCGGTAATATGAAAGGTATGAATATAGGCATTTTCGGATATGGACCCATCGGTATGAGTGTGATGCTCGCTGCAAAGACTCAAGTGGTGGATAATATATATGTAACAGACATTATAGATGAACGTCTTGCTATCGCACGAAAAGAAGGGGCTGTTCTTACCGGAAACCCGCTAAATGAAAACATTGTCAGTAAAATCAGGGATAAGGAATCTCTGGGACTTGACCTGGTTTTTGAATGTTGCGGCAAACAGGAAGCATTCGATCAGGCTATTGAACTCCTTAAACCAGGTGGAAAACTGATTGTGGTTGGTATCCCTGAATTTGACCGCTGGTCGATGAATGTTGAAACAACAAGACGACGAGAAATTTCGCTTCAGTTCATAAGAAGACAGGTAGATTGTGTGGAAGAAACGCTTGAGATGATGAAAAACGGGTCAATTACTATTGAAAATATTGTTACACATCGCTTCCCTTTCGAAAGAACAAAAGAGGCTTTTGACCTTGTCGCAGGTTACAGGGATGGTGTTATGAAAGCAATGATCGATTTCTGAGACTCTTCCAGGAAAAAACTATTTACGGTTAACTTTAAAAAAAATATTATGAATAAAAGAATCCTTCTTGTAACAGTCATTTTTATGGGCTGCTTTTTTATGCATGGCCAAAATGTTGGTTCATCACCTGAATATATAAAATCATTAACTTCCGAATGGAAAGGTGAACGTTTCCCCGACGGGCGGCCAAAAGTTTCCGATGCTATCCTTGAAAGACTCAAAAATATCTCGATTGAAGAAGCATGGGGAGTTCTGAGGAATAAGGGTTTTCAGAACCAGTTTGAAGGTGACTGGACAATAATCAATCCTGAACAGACGATGACGGGTCGGGTTGTTACAGCCCAGTATATGCCACTCAGACCTGATTTAGAAAAACAGATAAAAGAGCAAGGTAAAATCGAAAACAGGGCGCAGCAAGGCGGGACAAATTCCTGGCCCATTGATATACTCGTGAATGGAGATGTATATGTTGCCGATTCCTATGGTAAAGTTGCAGATGGAACTCTTATAGGTGACAATCTGGGAAATTCAATTTATGCTAAATCTCAGAGGGGAGTGATTTTTTACGGCTCTGTAAGAGATCAGGAAGGATTGGCTGAGATCAAAGGATTTAATGGATGGATTAAAGGAGAAGATCCTTCTTATATTCAGCAAATGATGCTAACTTCAATCAATGCCCCTATCCGTGTCGGACGCGCTACGGTATTGCCGGGGGATGTTGTTCTTGCCAAGAAGTATGGGGTAATTTTTATACCTGCTTATCTTGTTGAAGATTTGGTATTAACTTCCGAATTTACAGAACTTCGCGACGAATTCGGACATCAGCGGTTACGTGAGAAGAAATATCTTGCAGGCCAGATAGATAGCCAATGGAGCGATGAAATCAAAAAAGATTTTTTAAACTGGCTTAATAATTATCCCGGAAAGTTACCAATGTCTAAAGAGGAGCTTGATAACTATCTTAAAGAAAGAAACTATTAACACATTCTTACCTTTGTGTTACTTTGTGATGAACTTTGTGCCCTTTGTGGTAAAAGAAAAATTAACCACTAAGTCACACAAAGGATTTCTCAAAGACTCACAAAGGATATTTATGAATATAACTAATCTTACCCTTAAAAATAATTTATATCCATGAAGAGCATTTTACAGCAGATTGCTGATAAAACCAGAAAGCAGGAAAAAGCGGAAGCCAATGCCATCAAAGTAGAAAATGCGAATCCTGCCACATCTAATGATCGCCGGAGTTTTCTCAAAAAAGCTGCTCTTGGAGGCATTGCTTTGGGAGGGTTGATGAATTTGTCCATTGAAGATACAATTGCTCAGACAACTTCAAATGTCAAACGCGTTTCAAGTCCGTCAGATTTGAAAATTACTGACATGCGTTATGCTTTAACAGCGGCAATGGGTGGTACTGCTATAATTCGTATTGATACTAATCAGGGCATTTATGGTTTGGGTGAAGTCAGAGATGGAGCTGATCCGCGATATGCACTTATGTTAAAAAGCCGCATCCTTGACCTGAATCCTTGTAATGTGGAGATGATATTTAAGATTATCAAACAGTTTGGTGGCCAGAGCCGGCAGGCAGGAGGAGTATGTGGAGTAGAAATGGCTCTTTGGGATTTATGTGGTAAAGCTTATGGCGTACCTGTCTGGCAATTATTAGGCGGAAGATACCGTGATAAAATAAGATTATATGCTGATACTCCTGAAGCTAAATCACCGGAAGAACAAATAAAGCTGATTAAGTATCGTACTGATGATCTGGGGTATACATGGCTGAAAATGGATCTGTCAATCTCTGAGCTCATTAATATTCCGGGTACTTTAGTGAATCAGAAATTCTGGCTTAATAACGGTGACCTCAAGCAATGGCAGGGTAATTATATGTCTTATGAAAATACCAAACACCCTTTTACACAGATACAAATTACAGATAAGGGACTGGAAGAACTTGCTAAAATTGTGGAAAATGTTCGTAATATTGTTGGGTATGAAATCCCACTTTCAACGGATCATTTTGGCCATTTTGATTTAAACAACGGGATACGCTTAGGTAAGGCATTAGAGAAATACCGACTGGCCTGGATGGAAGATATCATTTCATGGGAATTAACAGACCAGTGGAAAACGATGTCTGATGCGTTGGAGACACCTCTTCTTACCGGAGAAGATATCTACCTGCTTAAAAACTTTAAACCCCTGATAGACATTCATGCAATTGATATTGTTCATCCCGATTTAGCTACTGCCGGCGGTATCTTAGAAACTAAAAGAATTGGAGATTACGCTGAAGATCTCGGGGTAGCAATGGCAATTCATCAGGCAGGTACACCGGTTTCATTTATGGCTGATGTCCATTGTGCAGCAGCCACCCAGAATTTTTTAGCATGTGAGCACCATAATATTGATGTTCCATGGTGGGAAGGTTTAGTTAAAACTACAGACGGCAGACAATTAATTACTAAAGGTTTTGCTAATGTACCACTTTCTGCACCCGGATTAGGAATTGAGCTGAATGATGAAGAGGTGAAGAAACATCTGAGCCCGAATGCCAATGGTTACTTCGAACCGACACCTGAATGGAACGATAAACGTTCACACGACAGACTATGGAGTTAGTCTTTAAGAGTTAACAAAGATATCCCATTCACGTTCAACTATCTTCTGGGATAATTCAGTAAGTATTCTTAATACTGTCGTAATAAGATTTCAGAATATACCATGCTTTCTTTTTATCACCCCTGTCAGAAATTAGCCCTTTACGATTCCATCCGTTCTGAAATACGGGATGCATTCTTCCTGGTGATCGATAATCAGCCAGTAACCATGGGAAGACTCCGCATAAATCAGTTATTGTCCCGAACATCGCTACCTGGTCCTTATAAATCTGTTCCTGATATTCTTCACTCCAGGAGGCTGCCTCATCTTTTGGTCCATAATTACTACCATAAAGAGCTTCTCCCCCAAATTCTGATATTATTACGGGCTTCCCCTTAACGACTAAATTCCATTTTATATCGCTGGGCCGGCCCTGCCACGGAACATACCAGCCTAAATACTCATTTAATGAAATTATATCAAAATGACGATAAAGTGTATCCCATACATTTAATACATTATTTTTGTAATTCTCATCATTAATTACAGAAGTAATAAGTCTGGTTGAATCCAGATGCCTGCATTTATCAGTCAGGTTTATTAATGCATTATCCCGGCTTGGAGAAGGGTTGGTTTCATTCGAAAGGCTCCATATTATAACTCCACAGCGATTTTTATCCCTGCTGACCATCTCCCGCATCATCAGATCCATTTTATCAGTTACCCCCGGAGCTGAAAACTCAATTTGTTGATAAACAGGTATTTCGTCCCACACCATTATCCCCATTTTTTCAGCTAATCTTATCATATATTCGTTGTGCGGATAATGAGCTAATCTTACCATGTTACATCCTAATTCTTTCGCCCATGTTAAAAGAATCAAAGCATCCGATTCCGAAAAGGCCCTTGCTTCCCTCATAGGATTCTCTTCATGAATGTTAATACCTTTTAGAAAAACCGGTTTCCCATTTAAAAGTATTTTTGATCCCTTCGCCTCAATACTCCTGAAACCTATTTCTTCAATAATAGTATCAGTTTCACATTGAACAATTATCTTATAAAGTCTGGGGTTTTGCGGTGACCATAGGTCAAACCTGGAAGAGAATTTAACCTCCGCTAAACCCTCATTATTTGATTTAGTTTTAAAGTCAATGTTTAATTCAGGTATCCTGATTTCGACATCTTGAAGAAGACGATTTCCATTTAATTTAACCCAGCCCTTAACTTCGTTGGATGAATGCTTTTTCAGTTGAATGAAATAGTCGCTAATGAATGAGTTGTCAGTTTCAATCAGATTTACATCGCGTGTCATTCCCCCGTAATTGAACCAGTCATATCCCAGTCCGGGAATACCATCTTTCAGCCTTTGGTTATTTACCCTTACAACAATGGTATTTTCACCTTTTTGAATTGCATTGGTAATTTCAAACTGGAATGGAGTAAATCCTCCCTCATGTTTACCTAAGAGATTGCCGTTAACATAGACATTGGCAAGATAGTTTACGGCTCCAAAATGAAGAAAAAGCCTCTTGTCCTTATTAAGATTATAATTAAATGTTTTTTTGTACCATACAGTCCCTTCAAAGTATTTTAACTCTGTCATCTGAGAATTAAAATCTCCCGGCACATTAAGCGAGGGCCCTCCTTCAAATGAATACTCAATAAAATCGGTCTTTTTTTCAGGTTTTTTTTCCTGCCAGACTTGTCTCCAATCTCCGGCTCCTGTCGGGTCAATGATAACCTGCCATTTCCCATTGAGGTTAGTACAATGCCTCGCTGAAACATTAGTCATTGCACTCTGTGCATATATTGAATCTAAGCTTGAATTACTGGTATAAATTAAAATTTCCCAGATCACAAGCAATTTAATTATCTTATTTTTCATAGGTTCATTTCTTGTATTTTCTAAACCCCGTTTTTTACCTTTGTAATTCACCATTATCCGGACTTCCTGGTTCATCAAGCAGCTGGATGTAAGTATTGGGACCTAAATCAGGATTTTTCCATGATGATAATGCCCAGACTACCTTTTTATCCGGAGTTACTTCAAAAACCTGAACAGTTCCGGCCCATTCCTCAGTGTTTTTGTTTCCTGCACACCAATTACTGATAACAGTATTTCCATTGGCAAGTCTGCTGGCTGTCTGACTATTGTATAATTTGAATGGTACATCGGCTTGTGTAAGTTCCCATACGGTTTCACCTTTCATATTTACCTCACGGGTAGATCCAAGTCCGTCTCCCGAAATAAGTGTATTCCTGTTATGCAACCTGATAGCTGACCATGCAGAAGGTGCATCCACCGACCAAACCTCTTTTCCTTCGAGTGTGAACTCAACCACTTTTTTTTCTGCAAACAAACCGACCATTATCGTTTTATTTGGAGTTATCCGAACATGGCGAAATTGTCCATGAGTGTTGGTTGAAGAAGTTGGAATTATGATTTCTTTAAGTAAAGTATTGGTAGCCGTGTTAAATATCAATACTTTGCCAGGAAAACCATTAAGTACCATAAGCACACTATCTTTACCTATCGGCTGACATGAATGGGTTTCTGTTCCTTCAGGGCATATATACTGCCATATTATATTTTTTTCGGGTGTAATAATTCCGGCACCTGACATACAGGCATAGACAATATTACCATTTGAAAGCAGAGTAGCATCATCGAACTCCTGTATATGACCGGTAGCTGTTCTCTGAGGAATGGAATATTGCCAGACAATCTTGCCATCACGTACAAGAAACATTGATTGAGCTGTCGGGTTACGAACATCCCACTCCCCTACATATAAAAAAGGATGCTGATTTAAACCATTTCCGGGAAGTTTATATTCCTTATTTATTATTTGTGCTTCTGCATATCGGCAAAAGACAAATAGCATAACAAAAAGAAATAGCCTGGTCTTCATTTTTAGTTATTAGTTAAAGGTTGATTATTAATAAAATCAGATGATGTCAGTATAGTAGCCAAATGTTTTTAGAATATTCTTCAGGAAGATCCAGTTCGGATTACTTTAAATAATTCCGGATAAATAAATCCCGTGGTTTATAAATATCCTCCTGCCACGTTTTTGCGAGGGCACCTTCCGGCTGATGATGAGGCCGGTAAGGAACTGTATAGATGATTTTTTGACCATTCGCCTGGTTAATAGCAGTATAGACTGAGGTTGAAGGGCAAACCATATCAATTAATCCTATTTCAGTATAAATTATTGCTTTAGAATCCTTCAGGATATTTGCGGCATCAAAATACGGGAGGGCTTTCAGCATTTCTTCTTTCGAAGCATCAGTTTCATAAGGTTGTGGCCAGCCACCCATGCGTCCGGAAAGTGGAGCAAGCCAGTCGCACATCGCAGGGACAATTGCTACAACGGCGCTTACCCTTTGATCCAAACCTGCTGCAACCAGTGCTTGCCCTCCACCCTGACTCTCGCCGATAACCAATATCCGTTTCCCATCCCATTCAGGTTGCTGAGTTAAAAAATCAATTGTACGTAACAAACGTAAATACATGCCTCTGAAATACAGATTATCCCTGCTCGTTAATCCCTGCAACCAATAGGTTTTAAGTTCACTGTTTTCAAGATCAGTATAATAGTTTTCCGGCTGATCATTAAGCATTCCATGTGCATTCAGATCAAAACAAAGAGTTCCTATTTTTGCATAGGCAAGTGCATTCCCGGGTTCTGACCGGCACCACGAACCCTTAACACCGGCAGCGTGAACAAGTAATACTATCGGAAGAGTTTTAGGAGCTGCCTTTTCAGGTTTTGCAAAATATCCCCGCACTGGTTTAGGGCCCAGACAATTGACCTCAATATCTTCACAGCTATAACCATAATCACTCTCAGTTCCCAGAATAACTGCCGTTTTTATATCCCAGGGCAAGGCATTTAAACTCTTTTTCAGGTTATCCCAATAGGCATCAAAATCTTTTGGACATTTGGCTCCGGGTTTGAGTTTTTCAGGTTCAACTAACATGCCTAAACTTGCAGTTTGCTCCTTCGATCTGGTTTCAATGATGATTGAACATGGTTCCTTGAATGAACCCTCATAAACCATTAGGCTGTCTTTACCGATTATGATAGTTTTTTGATTAAGTAACTGATTGTTGTTTTTAAAGACTTTGATATGTAACGTATCCCCTGCCAGGTTTTCAGCAAAAGCTTTCACAGTGATTTTCTGCCCATTCCTGTAAATACCTGATTTATTTGTTTGTTTCAGAGTAATATCTTGACTGAGGACAATAACTGATAAACAGGAAAGAATCAAAGTAAAAATTGAAGAATAAAGGTGTCTTTTCATATTTAGATTTTTTTTATCCAAAAGGTTTTAATTGTCTTGTTCTTCCTTTTTGTTATTTCTCTCCAAACCTTTTCATTGCATCAGAAAGGATGGCCTCGGTAGCTGTTGCACCAGAACGGGTTGCACCAGCTTCTTTCATTTTTAAAAGATCATCCAGCGTCCGTACTCCTCCTGCACATTTTACCTGAACCGAGGGTCCGGAATGCTTCCTCATCAGTCTCACGTCAGCAAGTGTAGCACCCTTATAATTATAATCACCATTTGACAGCTTCACAAAACCATACCCGGTTGATGTTTTGACAAAATCAGCGCCCACGCGGGTACATATTTCACATAGCCGGATCTTATCCTCAGTTTTGGTCACAAAGTCAGTTTCAAAAATTACCTTAACTATAGCCTTGTTTTTATGACAAATATCCGTTACGGCTTTAATTTCACTTTCCACGTAATCCCAGTCTCCACCCAGAGCCTTGCCAATATTTATAACCATATCGATTTCTGCAGCACCATCATGGCAGGCTTGCTTAGCCTCAAATAGTTTTACTGCAGTGGAACTGTTCCCGTGAGGAAACCCTATCACACACCCTACCTTTACAGAACTGCCTTTGAGTTTTCCGACAGCCAGCTTTACTGCATATGGTTTAACACAAACAGAAGCAACATCGTATTTCAAAGCCACTTCACATTGTTTTATAAGATCGTCATCAGTGTGTGTGGGATGAAGTATCGAATGATCTATCATTTTTGCCAGTTCTTTTACGATTTTCATCTTTATATTTTATTATTAAATATTTTTAACATTATTCTTTAAAATCTAAACCAGTAAAGGAAATTGGTATTCTATTATTAATTGGCGTGCACAATATTATAAAATAAACTTATATTTTCGGGGTATATTTTTATATTTGTCGGCCAATACCTGATTAAACCAACCCGTATGAAAAACTATAAGAGATTTCTGGAAGAACATAAGTTGAGAGCTGAAGATATAAATATTCAATATATTGTTGATCTGTTTACTTCGGATATGTTAAAAGGACTGGATGGAAAAGAAAGTACTCTCCGTATGATTCCGACATACATTGAAGCTGACAATCAATTTCTTACAGACGTACCAGTAGTCGCTATCGATGCTGGCGGAACGAATTTCAGAGCTGCCCTGGTTAAATTTAATCAATTTGGGAAACTTGAAATAAGCAACCTGATAAATGCAAAGATGCCTGGTCTCGAAGGTGAAATATCAAAGGCTGAATTCTTTAAAACTATAGCAGGTTATGTTAAACCTAATGCGGAACTTTCAGACAGGATCGGATTCTGTTTTTCTTATCCGACTGAAATCTTACCTGACAAAGACGGTAAGCTTCTTCAGTTTTGCAAAGAGGTGCAGGCTCCGGAGGTCGTTGGTGAGCTGATAGGGAAAAACCTGTTAGAATACCTTGGAATGGCAGAAAAACAAATTGTTTTATTAAATGATACTGTTGCAACTCTTCTGGCAGGCAAATCAGCTTCTTTCGGTCGGGAGTATGACTCATTTATTGGTTATATACTGGGTACCGGCACAAATACGTGTTATATTGAAAACAACAGGAATATTCTGAAACTCAAAGGCCTTGATCAGGCAAAGGGCCAGATTATTAACATTGAATCAGGTGCCTTTGGGAAAGTTCCGCAAACAGACATTGATGTAGCATTTGATAATACTACTGTTAATCCGGGAAATTACAAATTTGAAAAAATGTTCGCCGGAGGGTATTTGGGCGGACTCTGCCTGATGACCTTAAAAACAGCGGTTAAAGAAGGTGTCTTTATTGGAGCTGCAGCTTCAGGTATAATGTCAATTAATGAATTATCATCCGGAGATGTGAATAGTTTTGTTTCCAATCCCGGATCAGGATGTGGCCCATTGTCTAACCTTATGAAAGATAAGGTTGATGAAGAAAACTGTATTAAAATAATAGAATGCCTGATTGATCGCTCCGCAAAACTCGTAGCGGCAAATATGGCTGCCGTGATTCTTAAAACCAACAAAGGGAAATCAGCAGAACGTCCAATATTGATTACTATTGAAGGAACTACTTTTTATAAAATGCACAAACTGAAAAGTTATTTTGAAAAATACCTTAAAGAGTATTTGGTAGAGGGAAACCAAAGATTTTATGAATTTACGGAAGTTCAGCAATCCAGTCTTGTTGGCGCTGCCCTGGCGGCCCTGATAAATTGATATTATACTCAAATTACCAATTGGAGCTATTCAATACCCTTTGAGTTCCTTTGTGGTATCTGATTTATAAATTCATCTTTTACAGGTTTCCCTCTCCAGAAATTAGCGAGAACAGAACCTGTCACATTCATCAGGGGACCAAAAATAGCAGGAGCCAATCCAACTGTTGCGACTTTTCCCATTTGCAATGCGAGGCCCGAAGCCAATCCGCCATTTTGCATACCCACTTCAAAGGCAATGGTACGTCGGTCCTTTTCCGGCATCCCCACCAGCCACGACAACCCATAGCCGAGGCCGTAACCAGCTATGTTATGTAAGAGGCTTGTTACAAGAAGCAGAGCACCAACTTTTAAAAGACTGTCACGACCAGAAGCAGTGATAATTGTAACTATAAAGGCAATTCCCACCATTGATATTAATGAGAGAATCTTTTCCATATACTTGTTATCACCTGAAATAAATTTAGATAGAATAGTTGAGCCAATCATGGGAAGGAAGAAAAACCAGAACATCGATTTTGCAAACTGGACTATAAATGCCGTAAATCCAGCATCTTTGGATTTCGCAAAAACCAGAGTGGTAAACAGAATAATAAGCATGTATGAAAAAAGCTGAATTACCATTGATTTCCGGGTTTCTTTGTCTTTTGAAAAGAGATTGAAAATGAATCCCGCTACTATGGGAAGAATAATCATATTCAGAATATCGAGCATCATGCTCCAGAACTTTACTTCAATATATTGTCCTCCAAGCCATTTCATAAGCAAGGGGGTCACCAGGGGGGAAAGCAGCGTTGAAATTGCACCAATTGTAACAGCCAATGCCAGATTAGCCTTAGCCAGAAATGACATCACATTCGACGCCAATCCGCTTGGAACACAACCTATTAAAATGATACCAGCAGAAATTTCAGGAGGAAAATGGAAAAGACCGGCAATTGTAAAGCCTACAAGAGGCATAATCATATAATGTGAGAATACTCCAATGAAAACTCCCCTTGGCATTTTTATAACACCTGTGAAATCTTTGAAACTCATTTGCGAACCCATGCCAAACATAATGATTTGCAAGAGAGGCACTATCAGTTTCTTTAGTTGAAAATTACCTGCTGAAATAAAATATTGTGGATAAAACATTGAGGCAATAACTGCGGTAAAGATCCATAATGTGTAGGAAAAACCCTTAAATTTATGAAATCCTCTAACAGCTAATGCAAGTGTAATGAACCCTGTTATAAGCAGAAGGCCTGTCACACAAAAGCTCCCGGTCAGATAAGATATCCCTGAACCTAAAATAAATAAAGCAGAAAGAAACAATAAGACACGGTACAACTTATTTTTCATTTTGAATTTCGGATTATGGATTAAATATACTGATTAGGTCCCAAACTGGTGTTTAGGTTAAACATAATTAACATCTCTAATTTAAAAAAATCAAAAAGAAAATTCTATCTTGGTTTCTGAATGATAGTGAATAATTTACCTTGGAATATTACCTGATATATGTACAATAATAAGCTTTCAGGATCGGTTTTAGTCATAACTTTTTCTGTCGGTTTGCTTTATATGTTTTCCTGCAGCAAAGGAAGTGATCCGGGTCCCACGTTAAGCATTCAGGATGTTTCCCAGGTTAGAAACACCACGGAATCAACAATGAAATTTCATTTAATCCTCAGTAAACCAGCAACAAATACAGTTTCTGTTGATTACGTTTTGGTAGATGGAACAGCGATTTCTCAGGCAGATTTTGTGTCGGCAAAGGGAACTGTTTCAATTCCTGAAAATCAAACGGAGACAACAATTGATGTTATTATCAAAGGTGATCCTCTTAATGTACGTCAGCCGAATTTGCAGTTTACTGTTAATTTAAGCAATCCGCAATACTGTACTATTATCACTGCTTCAGCAAAAGGTACAATAATAACCGAAGATGGCACTTATTTGTTAACTGATAGCACTGGGTATACCACACCGTTAACTTACCCGGGGTATACGCTGGTATGGAGTGATGAATTCTCCGGAAACATTTTGGATTTAAATAATTGGAACCAGGAAATAGGCAATGGAAGCGGTGGCTGGGGAAATAATGAACTGGAGTCTTATACCAATAGTCTGAAGAATACTTTTGTATCAAACGGCAATTTAATTATTGAGGCCAGGAGAGAGTCTATTGATACCTATAATTATACTTCAGGAAGAATGACTACTCAGGACAAAAAGTTCTTCAAATTCGGACGTATTGATATCAGAGCAAAATTACCTGTTGGTAAAGGTATGTGGCCTGCGTTATGGATGCTGGGAACAAACATATCTTCTGCGGGATGGCCTGCCTGTGGCGAAATTGATAACATGGAGTTGATCGGTACTACTCCTGCAACAGTATATGGTACTATGCATTGGAGTAATGCAGGCGGCTCACACGCATCTAAAGGAGCAAACTATTCTTTGTCATCGGGCGATTTTTCAAAAGAATTTCATGTTTTTAGTATTGCATGGGCACAGAATAACATGCAATGGTTTGTTGATGACCAGAAATATCTTGATATTTCAATCTCCGATTTGGGTGCTGCCAATTATCCGTTCAATTCGGATCTGTTTTTCATATTCAATGTAGCTGTGGGGGGCAACTGGCCAGGCTCACCGGATTACACCACAGAATTTCCGCAAAGAATGTTCGTTGATTATATCCGTGTATTTCAATAAGCAGAAATAAAAACAAAAGACTAAAGTAAAAAGACGAAAGTAAAAGGCTTAATGTCAGACAACAAGACAAAAGGTTAATTGAACATAAAGTAAATATTCAATGAGCAGAATAATTGTAATCGGGAGTTCAAATACTGATATGGTAATAAAAACTGAAAAACTCCCCGCCCCGGGTGAGACAATCCTGGGAGGAATCTTCCTCATGAATCCGGGCGGAAAAGGTGCAAATCAGGCGGTAGCTGCTGCTCGTCTTGGTGGAAAAGTCACTTTTATAACAAAAAGGGGCAATGATTTATTTGGAAATCAGGCTGTTGGTTTACTAATGAGAGAAGGTATTGATACCCAGTATATTGTTAAAGATATTGAATTTCCTTCAGGAGTTGCTTTGATCACTGTTGATTCAGCCGGTGAAAATAGCATAGTTGTTGCCCCGGGCTCAAATGGCAACCTGCTAGAGGAAGATATTCCGGCAGAGATATTCGAAACTTGTAAATTTGAAATTCTCCTTCTTCAACTGGAGATTCCAATAAACACAGTTGAATATTCTGCAGTTACAGCTTCGAAACATGGTATTAAAGTAATCCTTAATCCCGCTCCTGCATGTAAGTTATCCGATAATCTGCTTAAACATACGTGGCTGATAACTCCGAATGAAACTGAAGCAGAAGCTATCACCGGAATGACGATTACAGATATTCCTTCAGTAGAAAGAGCCTCAGCGCTGCTTCAGGAAAGAGGCGTTAAAAACGTAATCATAACATTGGGGCAGGCAGGAGCTTTTGTTAAGTCAGAAAATTATACAGGATTAATCCCCGGAGTAAAGGTTAATCCTGTCGACACCACTGCTGCTGGCGATGTATTCAATGGAGCACTCGCTGTTGCTATATCGGAAGGGAATGCCCTTAATGACGCGGTTATTTTTGCTAACAAAGCCGCCTCAATTTCGGTGACTCGTATGGGAGCCCAGACTTCGGCACCGTATAGAAATGAAATTAAATAATTGTCATCTCATGAAAAAAGTCTCACTATTAGTATTGATCATCTTATTAATATTCTGGAATTGTGCAAATCAATCAATGATAAAAAATGATAAAGTAGTTAAGATCATTTTCGATACCGATTTAGGTCCCGATTATGATGATGTAGGTGCACTTGCATTTTTACATTGTATGGCAGATAGCGGGAGAGCTGAAATCCTTGCGACCGTTTCATCAAATAAACACAACCTGGTCGCTCCTGCAATAAATGTTATTAATACTTATTTTGGAAGGGGCGATTTACCTGTTGGAGCTCCAAAAACCGAAGGAGTTAATCTCGGATCCTCTCAACACTGGGCAGATTCAATAGTTGAAAAGTACCCTCATTCAATAAATTCTACCTCGGAAGTTGCAGATGCCGTTAATATTTACAGGAAAATTCTTAGTATTCAACCTGATAATAGTGTAACAATTATTACTGTCGGGTTTCTGACTAATCTCAACAACCTTCTTAAGTCAAAACCCGATGACCTCTCTCCTCTCACAGGTAAAGAACTTATAATTAAGAAAGTAAAAAGATTAGTATCAATGGCCGGAAGGTTTCCTGCTGGAAAGGAGTTCAATATATACATGGATTCTACTGCCTCAAAATTTGTTTATGAAAACTGGCCAGGCGAAATCATTTTTACCGGCTTCGAAATTGGCGCTGAAATTCATACCGGGTTAAAATTGATAAAATCTAATATAAAAAACAGTCCTGTGAAAGATGTTTTCAGAATAAGTATTCCTCTCTCCGCAGAAGACAAAGAGGGAAGAATGAGCTGGGACGAAACTGCTGCATTAATAGGAGTTTATGGAACTGATGGCTTCTTCGACACTATTAAAGGGAAAATTATCGTAAATCCTGACGGGAGTAACACCTGGGAAAATAGCCCAGACGGAAAACAATCTTATGTAAAACTGAAAATACCTGTTCCACAGATAAGTTCATTTATTGAGGAGAGGATGATGCATGTACCATTAGAGAAAATGCCAAAAACATCAGGAGAATAATTTTAAAAGGAAGAACAATCGAACAGGAAAGTAAGAACTTTTTAATTCAACAATCGTTTGTTCAAATGTTCTTGCTTCATTATGGCATTAGTTTAGTGTAACCGATATAAATTAGACCTGTTTATGAAAAGAGAAATTTTTGTTTTAGCCTTTATTGCAGGATTAATTGTAATTGCTTCCTGTAAAAACTCATCCGACGGTTTCAGAACTATAAAACCTGAAGTTTTAAAAGATAAAATTGCTGGAGGCTGGGCTGGAAAAATGATAGGTGTCACCTACGGTGCTCCAACAGAGTTCAGGGCTCAGGATAAAATCTTTGAAGATTCAGTTAAGTGGAAGCCATCTGATATTAAGGGTAGTCTCTGGCAGGACGATGTTTATGTTCAGCTTACATTCCTGATGTCAATGGACAAGTTTGGGATTGATGCACCTGCAAAGAAATTCCAGGAGATGTTCGCAAAAGCCGGGTATCCGCTATGGCATGCAAATATGCAGGCCAGGAAAAATTATTATGACAGTATTTTTGTCCCTGCCTCCGGAAGCCCTGAAAATAATCTCCACGCTGATGATATTGATTTTCAGATCGAAGCTGACTATATCGGTTTCATGTGTCCGGGAATGCCTAAAACAGGTTCAGCTATTGCACAAAAGATTGGTCATATTATGAACTACGGTGACGGAGTATACGGCGGCATTTTTGTCGGAGCTCTTTACTCTGAAGCATTTTTTGAATCAAAAATTCTTAAGGTAATTGAAAAAGCTTTGAGGTCAATACCGGCAGAAAGCGATTACTTTAAAATAATAAACGACATCATTAAACTCCATCAGCAATATCCATCCGACTGGCAGCTTGCCTGGAAAGAGATTGAAGCCAAGTGGGGAGATGTTGATATTTGCGGTGCAGGTTCAACCTTTAATATTGATGCCAAATTGAATGGAGCTTTCATTGTTATGGGGTTGTTGTATGGAGAAGGTGACCCTATGAAGACACTTGAAATCACAACCCGTTGCGGTCAGGATTCTGACTGTAATCCATCAAATGCAATGGCTGTTCTCGGAGTAATAAAAGGTTTCAGCGGTTTACCCATAGATATGCAGAATGGAGTAAAAGTCATGGGCGATTCAATCTTTATAAATACAACTTACTCTTTTAATTCTGCGGTAACCAGTACCGAAAAATATGCACGTGATCTTATACTTAGAGAAGGCGGCAAGATAAATGAAAAGAATATTATGATTAAAACCCAGGAGCCGGTTGCCCCGGTTACAGAAGTTTCTTTTCCAAATGTGGTATTTGATAAAACAGTATCGGTTTTTGATAAAGACGGATGGTTATTTAAAGGCAACTGGAAAGCCTTCGAAACAGTTTCAGAAAGAGATAATAAGGTCACTAAACAGTCGATGTATGCAGAAAAAGCCGGCGACGAGCTTGTTATTGATTTCAGAGGAACAGGGATTTCCATTGAAGGGAACTGGTATAAAGATGGTGGTAAAGCTGATATATTTGTTGACGGGAATCTTCATAGAAGTATCGACACTTACTACAATTTTGCCAATCAGCAACATACAGTAAGCATATGGCATGTTCTGAATCTGCAACCGGGTGATCATAAGGTAAGAATTGTTGTAAAAGGAGAAAAACGACCTGAATCCGCCGGAACAAGGGTCTATATTACCTCAGCAACAATTTTCACGACAGCGCCAAAGAAAAATGAATCGTGGAAATTCTCTTTTGAAAATTAAAACTTCAAACTTTAAACTCAAAACTCTTTTATCATGTTCATACCACAAAGTTACACGCTCGCCATAATTCTTTGTATTATAACAATGATCTGCTGGGGTTCATGGGGAAATACCCAGAAGCTGACAGGTAAATCATGGCGTTTTGAACTTTTTTACTGGGATTATGCCTTAGGTATTCTTCTGTTTTCAGTTTTACTTGGTTTTACCCTCGGCAGCTCGGGCGAAAGCGGACGAGGGTTTATCCAGGATATAAAACAGGCTGAACCACACAATATTTTGCACGCAATGATTGGTGGCGTAATCTTTAATGCCTCCAACATATTACTTGTGGCAGCGATAGCAATTGCCGGGATGGCTGTTGCATTTCCGGTTGGGGTTGGAATTGCCCTGGTGCTGGGTGTTATTATCAATTATGTTTTTGCTCCGCATGGTAATGCAAACATACTATTCGGAGGTGTTGCATTGGTTGTTGTAGCAATTATAATCGATGCCGTCGCATATAAAAAGCATAGTCTCTCTTTAAAGAAGGTTTCAGGAAAAGGAGTTTCACTTTCTATATCAGCCGGTATTCTCATGGCTCTTTTCTATCGTTTTGTAGCAAGTTCAATGGTTTCCAGTTTTGAGGCACCGGAAGCTGGAAAACTGACCCCATATTCAGCAATATTCTTTTTTGCAATTGGAGTGTTTTTAAGCAATCTCCTTTTCAACTACCTGATAATGAAGCGACCTTTTGAAGGGAAACCTCTCACTTTTAAGGATTATACGAAAGGAAGCTTTGATGTCCATCTTAATGGTGTGCTTGGAGGTGTAATCTGGAACATTGGAATGTCAATGAGTATCATTGCTTCAGGTAAGGCCGGATTTGCGATATCATACGGTTTAGGACAAGGGGCCACTCTTATTGCTGCACTATGGGGAGTATTTATCTGGAAGGAATTCAAAGGAGCATCAAAATCGGTTAACACCTTGATATTCTTTATGTTTATTGCATATTTAGCAGGGTTGGCATTGCTGGTTTATGCAGGAGCGTAACTTCCCTAAAGGACAACTATTTCTACATCAGATCCTTTTCAAATGCCTCCTTATTGAATTTATACTTATTATCCAGAAACTCAATGATCAGGGAAGTATCAGAGTAGGCATTTCCCAAACATGTGGAAGCCCCCGGTGAAGGAGTTATATTAAAAATAATTTTTTCACCAGAAAGTTTCGCCTCACCCATTTCAAGTTTCCTTGTGGTATTATTTACTATTTGTGGCCTTGTCCCACCAATTCCTTTGGCATATCTAAGTTCGCTTAATTTAAGAGATGGTACTATTTTTCTTACCTCTCTGATAAACAGACGCTTACCGATAAATGGCAAATCATAAAGAAAATTGATAAGAATGTAGTTTAAAAGAATCTTATCAGATATAATTTTAAGCAGACTAAGTATAGGGCTCAATCCTAGTCCAAAGGTTTTCCAATATTCCAAGAAGGTTGACATGTTATGCCTTTCCAGCTGAAATATTGGTTTTGCCGTCGGACCAAACCTGGTTATCTGCTCATTGTGAACCTCAGGATCTCCATGAATTGCCGCAAAAGGTAGTTTTGGTACCTGTATTGTATAAACTTTACCATTAAGCACTTTTGGTGACGTGTAAAAACTCCCTGCCATCGATAAAATCGCTAAGTTTTTCCCATATCCGAGAGACTTTGCAATCATCAGACTATGACCACCGGCTGCGATAATAACTACTGAAGACTTGAACTCTCCCTTGTTAGTCAAAACAGTATAATGATCCTCATTTTTCGAGATCTTGATAAGTTTCGTATCAAGATGAATATCTAATTCAGGATTTTTTCTCAGCGCATTGTCTACAAATGAGTGACAAAGTCTTTTAAAATCAACCGTATAGCCATCTTCAGTAACCAGAGCCAGTATTTCCTGTCCAGGATCTCTTCCCTCCAGAACTCGTGGCTCAATTTTCCCGATCTCATCTCTTTCTATCATTTTCAACTTTGGAAACAGCTCACTGAAAACAGGATATCTCTTTTTCAATTCCTGAACCTGATTCGCTCCAACAGCAAGAACCATCTTTGAGTATTTACTGAATAGTTTTTTACCTGAAGAGTAATCTTTTTCACTTTCAAGATATTTCATAACCATATCAGCCATCCGCTTTACATTCCTGGCTTTATCAATCGAGTAGTTGGTCTCTATGTCACCGAAATGCAGAGTTTGGCTGTTATTATACGATGCAGAGTTTACTAAACCAAAATCGGAATATTTTTCAATAAGTCCAACGCTTTTTATGTCGGTGTATTTACTTAGAGTATAAAGCAAGGCTGTTCCTACGACACCGCCTCCGACAATAAGCACATCATACTTGGGAATTGTTTCATTCATCTTACTGTTCTCTCACATTTAAGGGAATATACTCGCGTTTGCCATAGACATTTTTAAATGCAGGCCTGATGATCCTTTTCGCTGAAAAAGTAAGTTCTTCTATCCGATGAGTACACCATCCTGAAACTCTTGCAATTGCAAAAAGTGGTGTATAAAGCTCTTTTGAGATTTCAAGACAGGCATAAACAAAACCAGAATAAAAATCAACATTTATACAAACTATTTTTGTCGATTTTTCTCCTTTGAAAACCCTGAAAACTTCGGGCGTGACTCTTTCAACCAATGCATAAAGTTCAAATTCATCAAGACGACCTTTTTCAATTGCCAGCTCTCTTGCTTTTGTCTTCAGGATTGCAGCTCTGGGATCAGAAATAGTATAAACAGCATGCCCTATTCCATATATTTTACCCGTAAAATCATTAGCCTTTTTATTAAGTATCTTCAGAAGATGGGCCTTCACTTCTTCTTCATCAGTCCAGTTTTTTACATGAACTTTCATATCCTCCATCATCTCCAGCACTCTTACATTCGCTCCTCCATGTAATGGTCCTTTTAATGATCCGATCGCAGAAGTTACAGAAGAATAAATATCGGTTTCTGAGGAACTGGTTACTCTCATAGTAAAGGTGGAATTATTACCACCACCATGTTCTGCATGAAGTACTAGCATGAGGTCGAGCGAATCAGCCTCAAGTTTTGAAAATCCTTTGCAATCACCTTTTATAAGATAAAGAAAATTCTCTGCGGTTGTCAGATTAACCTGGGGATGACGGATTGAAAGTGTTTTTCCTTTATACAAATGCCTCAATGCCTGATATGAATAGGCAACAATAGTAGGAAACTTGGCAATGATGTTTACTGATTGTTTAATCATATTGTCGAGTGAAATATCGTCTGGCTTTTCATCAAGGGTATATAATCCCAAAACCGACCTTGCCAGTATATTAAGGACATCTTTACCTTTCATCGATAATATCATGTCTTTAACGAAGTCATCAGGAAGTGCTCTTAATGACGCCATGTGTTCAGAAAAACTTGCAAGTTCCTTTTTACCTGGCAAATGTCCTGTCAAAAGAAGGAAAACAGTTTCGTCAAAACCGTGCCGGTCCTCTTTCTGGAATCCTTTAGTAATATCTTCAATATCTATCCCTCTGTACAATAATTTTCCCGGAATGGCAATTACCTTCCCGTCTTCTTTTTTATATCCGACGACGTCACCGATATTCGTCAACCCTACTAAAACCCCTGTTCCATCTTTATTCCTGAGTCCACGCTTCACCTCAAATTCTTCAAATAGTTCATTTTCAATCTGACATGAAGCTCTTACAGACTCCTCCAGTTTTGCAAAATAATTGTTGTCTTCCATTAGAAATAAATTTTTATATTGTTTGAGATATGATATTAGAGATTATTGCATCTGCAAATTCGGAGGTTTTTAATAAGGTCGCATTTTCCATCAACCTGTGAAAATCGTAGGTAACCTTCTTATTTTGTATTGTGCGTTCCAGACCTGAGCAGATACTTTCTGCAACTTTGTCCCATCCCATGTAATCAAACATGAGTGCTCCCGAAAGAATCACAGAACCAGGGTTCACTTTATCCTGATCAGCATATTTTGGTGCGGTCCCGTGTGTTGCTTCAAATATTGCATGCCCGCTTTCATAATTGATATTGGCACCCGGAGCGATCCCGATACCACCAACTATAGCTGCAAGTGCATCGGAGATATAATCCCCGTTCAGATTCAATGTGGCAATTACTGAATATTCTGCAGGACGGGTCAATATCTGCTGTAGAAATGCATCTGCAATTACATCCTTGATTATGACCTTACCTGATGCTTCAGCTTTTTTCAACATCTCATCGGCAACCTTTAAACCTTGCTTTTCCGAGATTTGTTTATGCTGCATCCAGGTAAAAACATCTTTGCCGAATTCTCTTTCAGCCAGGGCATATCCCCATTTCATGAAAGACCCTTCAGTAAACTTCATAATGTTACCTTTATGAACTAGAGTTACTGATGGTAATTTTTTATTAATTGCATATTTAATTGCCTGTCTTACAAGACGTTCTGTTCCTTCTACAGATACAGGTTTGATCCCGATTGATGAGGTATTCGGAAACCGGATTGACTTAACGCCCATCTCGTCAATCAGAAATCTTTTCACCTTTCCCGCTTCAGGGGTGCCATTCATAAACTCTATGCCGGCATATATATCTTCAGTGTTTTCCCTGAAAATATGCATATCCACTTTTTCAGGATTCTTTACAGGACTTGGCACTCCATTGAAGTATCTGACTGGTCTGTAGCATGTATAAAGATCAAGGACCTGACGTAAGGCTACGTTTAATGAACGCATGCCTTCACCAACAGGTGTGGTAAGCGGACCTTTAATTCCAACAAGGTATTCCCTGAAACTTGCCAATGTCTCCTCCGGCATCCAGTTTCCTGTTAGTTTAAAGGCTTTCTCTCCTGCAAGGACCTCCTTCCAGATAACTTTTCTTTTCCCTTTATAAGATTGGCTGACAGCTGCATCAAAGACTCGGACTGATGCTTTCCAGATATCGGGGCCGGTGCCGTCCCCTTCAATAAACGGGATAACCGGATTGTCAGGTACGATTAATCTCCCGTCAATCAATTTGATTTTTTCAGCCATTTTTATTGTTAGATTTTCTAATAATATTTAAGGCACTTCCTGCTTTAAACCATTCAATCTGGGATTCATTATAAGAGTGGTTTGCCTGGAATTTTTCCTTTGTTCCGTCCGAATGAGTAAGTGTAACAGTCAACTGGTTACCTGCAGCAAATTTAGCCAGACCTGTTATATCAATTTTGTCATCCTCCTTAATCTTGTTATAGTCATCTTTGTTCACGAAGGTTAATGTTAATACGCCCTGTTTTTTAAGATTAGTCTCGTGAATTCTTGCAAAGGATTTTACCAGTACCACCTTAACACCAAGGAACCTGGGCTCCATTGCTGCATGTTCGCGTGAGGATCCTTCACCAAAATTTTCCTCACCAACTACTGCAGATCCGGATCCGGAATCACGATATGCCCTGGCAACTCGGGGTACTGTTTCATAAGATCCTGTTAATTGATTTAAAATTCTGTTTGTCTGATCATTAAAATAATTCACAGCGCCAATCATGTAATTCTCAGAGATGTTTTCAAGATGTCCTCTGTATTTTAACCAGTAGCCGGCCATAGATATATGATCAGTTGTGCATTTCCCCTTGGCTTTAATAAGTAAAGGCTGATTTAAAAAGTCTTGTCCATTCCACTCTTTGAAAGGAGAAAGTAATTGGAGCCTGTCTGAACCAGCAGCAATTATTATCTTCTCTCCATTCTGTCCATGTAGCGGTTTCTGATATCCAGAATCAACATTTCCAAAACCATCAGGAGGCAGATTTAGTCCTTCAGGTTCAGCTAACCGTACCTCTTTCCCGTCAGCATTTATCAATGTATCAGTTATGGGATTAAATGTGAGTTTACCTGAAAGGGCAATGGCTGTAACTATTTCAGGGGAAGCGACAAAAGCATATGTATTAGGGTTCCCGTCTGTGCGTTTTGAAAAGTTCCTGTTAAAGGAATGGATAATTGTATTAACCTTTTTATTATCAGCATCTTTACGTGCCCATTGTCCGATACATGGACCACAAGCATTTGCGAATACTTTACCTCCTATTTTTCTGAATAATTCGAGGAAACCATCACGTTCCGCAATTAACCTGATCTGCTCAGAACCCGGATTAATCGTGAATTCAGATTTTGCAACCAGATTTTTAGATAAAGCATCCTTTACCACAGATGCTGCCCGTGAAATATCTTCATATGACGAATTTGTGCACGATCCTATGAGTCCGACTTCCACATTTGGAGGCCATTTATTTTTTAAAGCTTCCTCTTTCATATGCGAGATAGGAGTCGCCAGATCCGGGGTATAGGGACCATTAATATATGGTTCAAGTTCAGAAAGGTTTATCTCCAGATAATGATCATAATATCTGGCCGGATCAGCATAAACCTCACTGTCAGCGGATAGATGAACACTGTTCTTCTGAGCAAGGTCAGCAACTTCTTTTCTTCCGGTTGCCACAAGATACTCCTTCATTGAATTGTCAAAGCTGAAGATGGAGCAGGTAGCCCCGGTTTCGGCTCCCATATTACAAATTGTAGCTTTTCCGGTACATGAAAGTGATTTAGCACCTTCTCCGAAATATTCGATAATATTTCCTGTTCCCCCTTTTACAGTAAGTAATCCAGATATTTTTAAAATAATGTCTTTTGCTGAGGACCAACCACTAAGTTTACCTGTCAGCTTTATCCCAATGATTTTTGGAAATTTCAATTCCCAACCCATTCCAGCCAATACATCAACTGCATCAGCGCCACCTACACCGATAGCAATCATTCCCAATCCTCCAGCATTAGGAGTATGTGAATCTGTTCCGATCATCATTCCACCCGGAAAAGCATAATTCTCAAGAACTATCTGGTGAATAATACCGGCCCCTGGTTTCCAGAATCCGATATCATATTTATTACACACAGAACTCAGGAATTCATACACCTCTTTATTTAGTATTCCGGCAGACCTCAGGTCCGCTTCAGCTCCTGATTGTGCAAGAATAAGATGATCACAATGAACCGTAGTCGGAACAGCAGTAGTATCTTTCCCTGCCATCATAAATTGCAATATTGCCATCTGAGCTGTGGCATCCTGCATTGCTACACGATCGGGCAGAAAATCAACATAATCAACGCCCCTGATGAAAGATTTTGTCTGATCTTTCTGATAAATATGGCTGAATAGAATTTTTTCACTTAAGGTCAAAGGGTGTTCAAGCTTTTTTCTTATTCCTAATATTCGTGAGTCTAACAGCCTGTAGAAAGAATCGATCATCTCAAAGTCAAATATCATAAAGCGCTAATTTTTAATAGTTTATTTTCTTATTTGCCCGTTTCCTTCAATTATCCATTTGTAGGTTGTCAAGGCCTCCAGTGCCATCGGTCCCCTTGCATGCAGTTTCTGAGTTGAGATACCGATTTCAGCTCCTAGTCCAAATTCCGACCCATCGGTAAATGCGGTTGATGCATTCGCATAAACTGATGATGCATCTACGACATTATAAAACAATTGAATATTGTTTTTGTTCTCAGAAATGATGGCTTCACTATGTTTTGATCCATAGTCGGAAATATGATCTACTGCCTCTTCAAATGAATTAACAGTTTTAATGGCCATTTTGTAAGATAGAAATTCTGTGCCATATGACTCAATTGTAGCTTTTTGAAGAAGATCTGACGGGTATCTGCCTATTAATGCTCCATATGATTTTTCATCTGCATAGATAACAACTTTTGATTCAGAACAAAGACCAACAATATAATCAAGATCATCCAGGCGTTTTGAATGTATTATCAGGCAATCAAGAGCATTACAGACGCTCACTCTGCGTGTCTTTGCATTGTTAACTATTTCCCGGCCTTTCTCTTTGTCTCCGGACTCATCAAAATAAGTATGACAAATGCCGGCTCCTGTCTCAATAACCGGAATAGAGGCATTATCCCTCACATAATCAATTAGTCCCCTGCTTCCACGCGGAATTATCAGATCGACATATTCCAGGGCATTTAATAACTGAGTGGTTTCTTCCCGTCCAACCGGCAGAAGTGTCAAAATGTCCTGGTTAATTCCATATTCTTGAAGTACTTTCCTGATAATCTTCACAATAGCAGTGTTAGAGTGGATTGCATCACTTCCCCCTTTAAGTATACAGACATTCCCCGATTTCAGACAGAGAGAAAATACATCAAACGTGACATTCGGTCTTGATTCGTAAATTACACCTACCACACCGAATGGAACTGATATTTTTGAAATTATCAACCCGTTTTGTGGTGTATTTTTCATCAGAATAAGGCCAAGAGGACTGGGCAGGTTTACTACACTCCTGATATCCGAAGCAATGCTCTCAATCCGGCCGGCATTCAGAAGCAGACGGTCATATCCCGGATCTGATTCATCTATCAAAGTCAGATCCTTTTCATTTTCAGATACAATATATTCCGTATTTTCAACAGCCTTCGAGGCAACTGATAAAAGAATCTTATTAATAATATTAGTGTCCAGAACATTTAATGCCCGGCTGGCTTTTTTTGCGTTTCTGAAAAGAGGTGTACAATCCATTCGATAATTCACTTTTTGAATCTTATTCTCTATTCCATGACAGATGACTTACTCTTCTCATTGATAACCATATAATCATAATGAATAAATGGTTTGCCGAGTTTTTTTCCCATATTCTGCTCAGTCTTTTCCGAGTCGTATTGCGACTTACCTAACCCGATATTGTTTCCATCTTCATCAACAATCCTGACGATATCTCCGCTTCTGAAAAATCCATCTACCCTGGTTATACCTATCATAAGCAGGCTGGTTGCCTTTTCGTCAAGCAGTGCTTTCTTCGCACCTGTATTTATGACCACAGCACCTTTAGCAAAAGTATCGGAATGCGAAAGCCATTTTTTCACTCCGGTTTCCCTTTTACTATTTGCAATAAAATGAGTATAAGGAACATCTTTTCTCCTGACAATATCAGTTATTATAGAATCCCTGGTTCCGTTTGCTATAAAAACATCAACACCATGGGAAGCTATCTTACGTGCAATGGTACACTTAGTTACCATTCCACCCCTGCCGAATCCGGATTTCACAGAGGAGATGTACTTCTCCAGATCCTCAGATTTTTCGTCTATCCTGGAAATAAGTTCAGTTCCCTTCTTTCCCGGAATTCCATTATAAACACCATCAACATTAGAAAGGATGATAAGCGATTTACAGTCCATCATTGATGAAATAAGGCCAGACAATTCATCGTTATCGGTGAACATAAGTTCATTTATGGAAATTGTATCATTCTCATTTACAATTGGCAATACACGATTCTCAAGCATAGCTGAAATACAGGTCTTCATATTCAGATAATGCCTCCGGTCCCTGAAGCTCTCCTTTGTTGCAAGTAGCTGACCAGCCTGAATCCCATATTTGCCGAAGAGAAACTGATAACTTGACATCAGTTTAACCTGTCCGATTGCTGCCCATATCTGTTTAGCTGCTATTATGTCTGTTCTTTTTGATGGAGATACTTCACTTCGTCCGGCTGCAACAGCTCCCGATGAAATTAAAACAACTTCGATCCCCTGTTTGTATAGAATTGCCACATCCTCAACCAGACGTAAAATTCTTCCGTCATTGAGTGATCCATCCGTTTGTGTAATAACATTACTTCCAACCTTAATGGCAATCCTGTTAAAATCCGGTTTACTCTTTTTCAATTTATTACTATTTATACCAGATATTATATAATTTGTCGCAAAATTAATAGAATAAGTGAACATATTATAGCAATATTGAATATTTCAGAAAATACATTTATTTCAAGATAATCGTCCTGTTAAGCTTTTTAACGTCAGATACCCGAATAAAATGAATTCGTTGTACAAGTTATGACAGAAAGTTAAACAGAATACAAATACATGACAATTATCATGTATTTGACAATTCTCCAGGGGACAAGTTCTAATTAATCAGAATCTCTCCGTTAAGTTTAAAGTCCTCAGAGGAAGATCCAATAGAATACTTTAAAGTGCCCTTTTCAAGAACAAAGGTCTGCTTATCAACATCCCAGTAAGTCAGATCGGAGGCTTTCAGAGGGATTGATACCTGAACAGTCTCCCCTTTGGCTACAAATACCCGTTTAAAACCTTTCAATGCTATTACCGGTCGCTCTACTTTGGATTCAGGGAAACTCACATAAAGCTGAGTCACTTCATCACTGTCGAAGTTTCCGTTATTCTGAAGGTTAAAATTGATATTGACCACTTCATTATTTTTAAGAGATTTTTTTTCAGATTTTAATCCTGAGTATGTGAAATTTGTATAAGTCAACCCGTAGCCAAACGGGAACAGCGATTCATTTTTCTTATACATATAAGTTCTGCCATGCCTGATATTATAGTCTAGAATCGGAGGCAACTGATCAATTGAAGATATCCATGTCTGTACTAACCGTCCTGACGGGCTTACTTTACCAAAGAGCACATCAGCTATTGCATTGCCCATTTCCTGACTAGACTGACTGACATGCAAGATTGCAGGGACATGTTCTTTTGACCAGTTTATTGCATACGGGAAACTGGAAACCATGACAAGTATGGTTTTTGGATTTGCAGCAAGAACCAGTCTTACCAGGTCTTCCTGCTCAATAGTAATTGCCTGCCTGTCAACATCTTCACGACCATCACTTGCAACATGGTTTTGTCCCCAGCCCAATCCATAACTGAGTGGATTATTTCCTATACACACAATAGCAACATCACTTTCCTTCGCCGCAATAACAGCGGAATCAGCCTTGTTACCGGCTGCAAACCTGATGATAACATTTTCGCCGGCTTCATTTTTAATACCCTGTAAAATGCTTATTCTATAAGGAGGTGTTCCTGAATACCAGTCTGATATAACTGAATTTGAGGAGGGGCCGATCACTGCAATTGATTTTATCTTTTCCTTCTGAAGAGGGAGAAGCATCTTTTCGTTCTTCAAGAGTACAATTGATTTTTCAGTAGCCTTCCTGACAAGCTCCCTTGCTTCCTGCTTTGTCCATGGAGCTATTGTATCAGCAATTCCTATCTCTGAATAAGGATTTTGGGGTGAATTATCGAATAATCCCAATTTAAGCAGAACTCTGAAATTTCCATAAATAGCTTCTTCAATATCTTTTTCAGTTATTAACCCCTTCTCTAATGCTTCTTTAACTGAAGGTCTGTAATCATCGAGAAACATAGTAATTCCGGCTTTAATACATTCTGCAGCAGCAACAGGCAAAGAAGAATAATATGCATGTGTGGTTAACAGTTGTTTAAATGCACCACCATCAGTTGATATAATGCCTCTTAATCCCCAGTCTTTCATAGTTACGTTGCGCAATACGGGACTGACTGCACACGGAATACCATTATATTTATTGTAGGCAGCCATAAATGCCTGCGATCCACCTTCTGTCACTCCCTTATAAAATCCATATGAATAATATTCGCGGAATAACCTTTCATCAAAATCAGAGCTGTTATATGCCCTGTTATTCTCATTACTGTTTGCAAGAAAGTGTTTCATTAATGAAGCTGTTTTCCAATAGACCGGGTTATTGCCCTGAAGTCCTTTCACATAAGCAGTTACAAGAGTTCCGGTCAGGAATGGATCTTCACCATAACATTCCTCTGTTCTTCCCCATCTGATATCCCTGCCTAGGTCAGCATTCGGGGCAAAAACTATTAGTCCTGAAATTCCGAAGTTTTTATTTTGAGCGAGATACCTGCTTTCAGTGGACTCCCATCCGGCAACCTTTTCAATCATCTCAGGATCCCACATTTCGGCCAGGCCGATTGACTGCGGAAATGTAGTAGTTGGTGAAGCTTTAGCTCCTTTCACGGCCCAGTTAGCCGGACCGCTGTATGCCAGACCATGAAGTCCCTCAATGGTATGGGTGCCTTTTATTCCAAGACGCGGAACAGAAATGCGGGTTGAGAGACAATTTATTTTTTCATCTGTTGTCATTAATGAAATAAGATTCCTAATCCGTTCATCCTCCGAAAGACGGGTATTCTGAAACGGGTAGGTTTGTGCCTGGGTTAATAAATGGACAAAAACCAGAGTGATACCTAAAATTACTTTTCTCATTATATAAAAAATTACAACTGGTACTTTAGAACTTTCGAGGACTCTAATTTACTAATTTGTCAAGTTAAATATCCTATAGAATACGTATAACATTTATGAAAGTCTTGGAATTTCTATATATTAGTGAGATCATAATCAGATCCAAAGATGAAACATTTGATAATTTCAATCGCATTAATTTTAATAACAGTCAATATTTTGTCTGCACAGGAAGTACCTTGGCAGGGAGTTTCAATAGATTTTAATCATGGTAAACTGAAAATATCAGAAAACAGACGTTTTTTGATTTTTGAAGATGGAACACCATTTTTCTATCTGGGTGATACCGGTTGGGAATTATTTCACCGTCTTAATAAGGATGAAGTTGAAAGGTACCTTGAAAACCGCCGTGCTAAAGGATTTACTGTAATTCAGGCAGTTGCTCTTGCCGAATTTGATGGTTTGAATATCCCAAATGCAGATGGCAATAAACCATTAATCAGCAATGATCCGCTTAAACCCAATGAAGCCTATTTTGCTTATGTCGACTGGGTGATTAAGAAAGCCGGGGAAAAAGGGATGTTTATTGGGCTTTTGCCGACATGGGGAGACAAAGTTGACAAGAAATGGGGTATTGGACCGGTGATATTCAATAAAGAAAACGCATTCGGATATGGTCAGTGGATAGGAAATCGTTATAAAGATTTTCAGAATATTATATGGATAATTGGTGGAGACAGGGATGGCGGAGGTGATAATAAAGTTATATGGGACTCTCTTGCAGAAGGAATAAAATCGGTTGATAAAAATCACCTTATGACATTTCATCCGGGCGGGGAACGTAGTTCTTCAGATTGGTTCCAGGACAGCAAATGGCTCGATTTCAATATGTGTCAGACCGGACATGGTCAGCGTAGTTATGCAATTTACAAAAGGCTAATTGTTCGTGATTACGAGCTGAAACCTATGAAACCATGTTTTGATGGTGAACCCCGATATGAAGATCACCCTGTCAACTGGAATCCCGATGTACTTGGCTGGTTTAATGACGCCGATGTGCGACAGGCTCTGTATTGGAATCTTTTCAGCGGCTCATTCGGACATACATACGGTTGTCATCCTGTCTGGCAGTTTCTGACACCTGTCAGAGAGCCTATTGGATTGGCACGTCACAACTGGTACGATGTGCTTGATCTGCCGGGAGCATGTGATCTTATTCATGCCCGAAGGTTATTAGAATCGAGACCATTCCTATCGAGAGTGCCTGATCAGTCTTTAATTAGCCCTGCTTATTTCCCAGAAACAGATTATGTTGTTGCTACCCGGGGTGACGGATATGCATTTGTCTATTTCCCAACAGGATGGACTGCTGAGATTCAATTGGCTAAGATCGGAGCTAAATCTGTCACAGCTTACTGGTTCGATCCACGAAAGGGAGAAAGTAAGCTGATTGAAACATTCCCCGGAACAGGTACACGTAAATTTACACCACCCACCGGTGGCAGAGGTAATGACTGGATCCTTATACTTGATGATACATCGAAAAATTTCAAAGCTCCGGGATCCAAAGAGTTGATTATAAAATAATGTATTTTGGTCCAAAGGCCCCCATATAGGGGGTTGGGGGTAGAAAGTCAGGGAGGTTGAGATAGTTACTAACTTATTTTACCTTAATGATTTTTTGAAGGGAGAATGTTCTTCCTTCTTCTGTAATGCCCTGAATATTAATTATATAGTCTGATTTATTATCAGAACTCCAGAATTCAATTATGGCTTTACCATCTTTGTCAGGCTTAACAGATGGATTCCAATAAAGTGTATTTCTGTAATCAGGTATCCTGCTTTCCAACGTTTTTTCAGATGAATAATCAGGGGAAACAAATGACCTGACGGGATCTATTACCCTGTAAGGCAGCCTGATCATATAGTCGGGAAGTGAGACACAACTAAACTCACCCGACTTAGTAATTACATTTACTATTCCGGAGAAAATATATTTTCCAACCAGATACTTTTCCTTAATAACGTCAATTTTCTCAACAATTTCAGGATCAAGATTAGCTATCATTGATGCATCTTTTATTATTACTCCATCTATCATTAAACATGGTGAGGTAACAAACTGATCATCATTAACACGATAAGTTATTGATATTTTGTAAGTAGCCTTTTCCTTTTTGAGAGATACACCAGGTAAAAGTTCAAAAAAGATCTCATTCATAACAGGCAGGCTAATGTAATCCGCCAGAATTAGTTCTATATCAGGTTTGCCATAAAATCTTAATGGTTTTAACGGTGGAAAAACCGGATTCAATGGGTCTCCAGGAGCAGGAATGCCATAAATTTTCTGCACCTGATGGTTCACACTCAACTTTGATACGTGAGGAGGTATTGGCCGTGTGGTTGAATCAACAGATACACCAGACTGAAGATATTGATCAGAAAATGATGATTCTATATTAATTTTGTGATTTTTGCTAACATCATCTGGCATGATTATTAAATCCTTAAGCCCTTCATCTATATGAGTATTGAAACTAAAATTACCTTCATTATCTGTTTTGGCATATCGAAATTCTGCCTCTTTACCAGGCGTACACATCAAAAGAATTTCGCCAGAATGAACTGCTTGCTGATCAGTGGTTAAAAGTTTTCCCAAAAGGAGGTGATCTTCTTTTTCAACCTGGTATTTATAATGAGGAAGATCCGTGGATAGTATATTTGCCCAGTCAATCCAGTTACTTCTGACATTTAAAAGCAGACTATCCATGATTTCAGTAGGAAGCTCTTTTATTTTTACACCGTTAACCGTATTCCGTCCTGCCAATCCGTACTCTGTACCAAATACCAGGTAATCATCCATATACATGATTTCCATGTCATTTGTCAGGGGAGCAACTGATATACTTAGATTTGTTGAATTCAATAGGGCAGGTGCCTCATTTCCGGGGTCAATATCAACGGTGATCTTATTCCTCAAGCCACAACTATCCAAAGAATGAAGCGTAAGAAAATTAATTTTCTTTTCCGGTGTATAAATAAATCTTTCACAAACCGGTTCACCTTTGGAATTAAATATTGTTATCTGATTAATTCCGGTACTAAGCACAGACTTGGGAATATTGATATTTGTTGTATCTTCTGTCATCTTTTCAGCACTTACATGGTTAATATTGCCATGAGTCTGAATAAAAATGTAAAAAAGGCTATTGTTTTCAGACCGGAATTTATTATCTGAACTTATGATTATTTCCAGGTTATCTTGCTTGGAATTATTTACTTTAAGAATTACCCCGGTGTTTTTAATCTCCCGGGTAATATTATTATTATTTTCTTTCTTTATGAAATCACCTGTATTTAATTTCCCTTTAAAGACTTTGGGACTTATTGTATTATACACAGTAATGTCCTTCGCAAAACAATTATACGGAAGAAAATTTTTCATCCAGCTGGTATAGGCCCTTATGGTATAGATGCCTGTACTTAAAGTGTCGGGGAGTACAATTTGTCCCGGACCTGATCCCTTATCGACAAGTATCCGTTTTTGTATGATTGGCCTGTTTTCGTTATTCAACAATTCAAAGTATACAATACGGCTATTTAGAGATGGCTTTAAACTCTGCCTGTCAATCAAATAAACATTAAACCAGAAATCTTCTCCTGATATATACTCCTCTCTGTCAGTGTGAATATATATCTCCTCTCTCGGAACAGATTTACAGTATTTTAAGAATCTTTGACTAAGATAATCGGTCATATTTAGTGGTGTCTGACCATAAATACTCTCCAGAAACAGGAGCTGTATCAGAAAAAGAATCGCAGTTTTTAATCTATTTATCATTTAAAATACTTTCATCTGAAATTTGTTATTTATCATCAACCCAGAAATCAGGTTTTACTTTTGTTCCTCTTAAAGTACAGTCAGCACATCCCTCATTAGTCGTGATTTCATAAAATGGCACGCATGGCGGGCCTCCACATTTATGGGCAAACAGAATCCAGGCAGTAATATTAACTCCCGGGAAATCAGGAGAGTATACAGTATCGGTAATGCACTTGTTATATCTGTCTATAATACCTTCAAAATTATCTGTTATAAAAAGTCTTTTAGATGATTTGGCTGAAACACTAAAATAGCCCAACACCTTCTCAGAGGGATTCTCAACACAGTAAAGATTACTCGGAACAGAAGCAGGGATTATATCATAAAGACCTCCTACCTGTACTGCAATATTCTGAATTTTTTCCCAATAGAAATATTCATCTGCATTCAGTGAATACTGATTTACTAAAATGCTGTACTTTCTTTTCAACCTGTCTGTGACATTTGTTATATAATTTATAGGATAACTTTTTATCATGGCTTTATTAAAAGCAACTGTACTTTTAATATTTATTGAATGAGATTTATCTTTTATCCAGCATGTCTGATTTGGCACATCAAAAAGAAGTCTGAATTCCCATGTCTCTGAGAAATCCCATCTGTAATATTTGCATATATTTTCAGGATCATGAGTATCCAATTTAATCTGACAACCATCAACTCCCTTAAAAAATCCAGCTGGTTTCTCAATAACTGTTTTTTCATAGTATATACTGTCAATAGGTGGAACTGGGACTATCTCCATCGGATATGATTCATAAGTAAGATTACCGGATTCAGAATTTGTCTTGATATGTAACGTATAAGATCGTCCTATTACTCCATAAAATGAAGATGGGGTCAGGTATGTTCCCGGAACTGATTCTGTGAGACTGACTACATTGCCAAGATTATCGGATATTGAAACGTTGCATCCACCAACGGGTTTGGCAGCAGTTACTTCCCCAGGCGGCAGTGATTTTGAAAGTTTAATAGTGTCAGTCTCGTGCTGATCTGTTATTAAACCCTGAACGACAAGAAGTTCCTTCTCCTCCTCAATCTGGGGAACAAATTGAGTTACACAACTACTTACCAGAAGTAAGATCAGCAAAAATATTATATGTTGCTTTTTTATCATAATCAGTTATTTATCTTCCCAGAAATCGGGTTTTACATTTGAACCACGTACTGTACAATCTGCACATCCCTTTTTATCGGTTAGGATTCTAAAGGGAGGAGTATAATTTGGTTCATCATCAAGAATCCAGACAGTTATGCCCAATCCCGGAGGGTCAACATAAGGGATTGTATCTGTAGGGCAATCGCCATATCTATAAATAATCCCTTCAAAATTATCTTTAATGAATAGCCTCTTTGAGGATTTTGCCGAAACACTGAAGTATCCTAATACCTTTTCGGTCGGATCCTCTATGCATTTGATATTGCTTTGGACTGAGGCAGGAATTACATCATAAAGTCCTCCAACCTGTACAGCAATATTCTGGATTTTTTCCCAATATATATACTCATCTTCATTCAAAGAATATTGATTCACCAGGATGCTGTATTTTCTTGTTAATCTGTCGGTAATATTTGTTATATAATTTATTGGGTACCTTGTTATCCTAGATTCATCAAATGCAACGGTGCTTTTAATATTTATTGAATGTGATTTATCTGATATCCAGCATGTTTGATTAGGAACAGGAAAGAGTAGCCTGAGTATCCATGTTTCTGCAAAATCCCACCTGAAATATCGGCATTTACTTTCCGGATCATAAGTGTTCAGGTAAATCTGGCAGCCGTCAATACCTCTGAAAAACTCAGCAGGATTCGCCTTTTCAATAACTGTTTTTTCATAATATAAACTATCAATAGGAGGAACAGGTTTCATCTCCATTGGATTTGACTCGTAATTAAGATTTCTGGTCACAGAATTTGAATTCACATGCAGAGTATAAAAGCGTCCGATTACACCTTGAAAAGATGATGGGGTAAGGTATGTTCCTGGAACTGTTTCTGACAAATAGACAATATTGCCAAGATTATCGGATATAGTTACATTGTATCCGTGTACAGGTTTTGCTTTATCTATCTGTCCCAGAGGCAATGATTCTGAAAGCTTAATTGTATCGGTTTCGTGCTGATCAGTTATTAAACCCTGAACGACGAGAAGTTCTTTCTCCTCCTCGATCTGAGGAACAAATTGAGTAATACAACTATTCAGGAGAACTAAGAACAGAATAAAAATAAATTTTTGACTGCGTCGGACTCGTTCCGACAAATCGGAACCCGGCGAAGCCAAAATCGATGAATATCTGCGAATATCTGATATCATTTCATCTAAAAATCAAAACTACAGGTAACAGATGGTATTGCTCTGCCAAAAACCGACAGTTTGTAACCGGTATATAAATCTCCCACCTTCTTGAAATATATTGAATAAACATTTTGTCTTCCCAAAAGATTGTATACTGAGAATGTCCAGTTTGGATGTACCATTCTATGTGATCTTAAATTTCCGTTCACCTGGAAAGAGAGATCCAGCCTCGAATAATCAGGGATCCTGTATTTATTCCTGTCGGAGTAGTGGACCAGTATGTCATCATACATCTGATATGTTGCAACCGGATATGTTATTGGCCGCCCAGTGCTCCATGTATAGTTCGATGAAATACTGAACCTGCGGGAGAAGATATAATTAAACGTGATAATAAGATCATTCGGCTTATCAAAATTGGCAGGGAACCATTTGCCTGAATTAATAATTTCTTCACTGAATGAGGTAACACTTTTAATAAATGTTCTTGAATAGGTATAGCCAATACTGTACCTGAGTTTTCCTTCGGTCTTTTTAAGTACAAGTTCCAGCCCGTAAGCTTTTCCTAATACATTTACTATATCTTTCTCAATATTTGCATCCATGATGAAGTCAGTACCTCCTTTAAAGTCAATCATATTCCTTATTGCCTTATAGTAAAGTTCGGCTGAAGCCTCGATGTTATTTCTGAAGAGCATTTCATAAAATCCGACCGCTACCTGGTCACCGATCTGTGGTTTCACGTAAGAATCACACAACTTCCATGTATCAGTTGGTGATATTGATGTGGTATTTGAAAGCAGGTGCAGGTATTGCCGTGTTCTGTTATAATTGATCTTGAAAGAATTCTTGTTTGTTATCCTGAAATTCAGTGAGACTCTGAACTCAGGGCCGCCGTATTTACTCACAATCTCCCATGGTTTATAATTCAGTGTATCTGTAATCGTGGATAAGCTTTTTGAATATCCTGGATTATAAACCATTACACTCTGCGGACCAAATGTAAAGAAAGAAGACAATCGCATTCCTGCATTTACTGAAAGGAAATCGGTAAGCTGAAATTTATCATCGATATATAAGGCTCCCTCCCATGCCTTTTCTTTCCGGAGCGTATTAGGGACTACCAGTGATGAATCATTATATGGCTGATAGCTGCCAGGCACAACTGCGTATCGTGTAAGATCGAGACCAAAATTGATCTCATTTCTGCCTAGAAACCAGTTGAAGTCTGCCTTCAGTCCTGTGCTGTTTAATTTATGGGAAAGAATAAAAGCCTCCGTTGTAAGATACTGACTCGAAATATCATAACTATAAGAGCTGTTATTAACTGAAAATGCTGAGAAGAACCTGCTGTTGAAGAAATGCCTCCACTTTAAAGCCAGGATAGTATTGTTATAACCGTAAGTTGTGTCAGAATTAAATTTGAAGCTATCGTGGCTTACATAAGCAGAGATATCTATTTTATTATTCTTATTAAAGTCATAGGTTATTTTGCCATTCAGGTCATAGAATGATGCCCTGCTATTGTGAAGTTCGGGGTTCTTTAACAATCCGAATATCCAGTTTGAATACGTGCTTCGAGCCGTGAAGATATAAGTGAGAGTATCTTTTATCAGCGGACCTTCCAACGATATATGGGCCGTAATAGGGCTTATGCCAACATTCCCTTCAAATTCTTTTCTGTTTCCTTCTTTTGATCCGATGTCGAGAACGGAGGAAATCCGCCCTCCATATCGGCTGGGGATTCCACCTTTATATAATGTAACATCCTTTATTATATCGGAGTTGACTGCAGAAAAGAATCCAAAGAAATGTGAGGAATTGTATATAGGTGCCCCATAGAGAAGAATCAGGTTCTGGTCAGCAGACCCGCCGCGTACGTTAAAACCGGCGGAGCCCTCTCCAACAGACTGAACACCAGGAATTAAGAGAACACTTTTTATTATATCTGATTCCCCCATCGATGTTGGCAACAACTTAAAAGAAGCTATGTTGATCTTTTCTGCTCCAACCTCAAATCGCTGGAGTGTTATACTTTTCTGTGCTGATACAACCGCTTCTTTTAAAGGAATTAAAACACTCTTCATATCAACATTTAGTTCCCCGGTTCCGTAAAGATTCAGATTGACAGTTTTCTCTCTCATACCGATGAATGAAAACTGGAGAAAGTGAATTCCCCTTGGTAAAGTCAGGGAGTAATAGCCAAATTCATTTGAAATTGTTCCCAGTGAGATTTTCTGAATGAAGACAGTTACACCGGATACAGGTTCCTTAGTTTCTGAATTTCTGATATATCCTGAAAGGATAACATTTCCGGGTTTGTTCTTTTCAACCGGGTTCCCGACCTCAACAGATGCATTTCCCTCGGTATGCTGGTTTTCACTAGTACCTCCAAATTCACCCGGCGGCAGGAAATTATTACCTTTTTCCGATGGCGCAACTAAAACTTTAATCGCAAACCTATTGGTTATCACTATATTTCCTGATTCTTCAATGATATAGTAAAGTGAGGTTCCTTTAAAGAGGTTATCGAGAAGGCATGATAAGCCCGAACAATCCGGATAGTCCCCAATCTTCAGGTCGCGCACCCACTCCTCTTTATAGAAATATTTCACAGCAAAAAGCTTTTCAGTCCTTGCTGCAAATTGCTTGAAGGTAAGGTCCTTGAAATTCTCCGGCAATGTATATTTCTCCTGTGCTCTCAGCTTGTGAGATAATAGCAATAACAAAACCAGCAGAAGGATCTTTAATTTCATAGGTAAAGGTCTATTGGTTCAGACTATCGTAATACCGGATAACAGGAATAAAGCTTTCGGGATTTTTTTCTGTAATGTCCAGTTTATTTTTTTTAATGAAACTTTTAATCAAAGCTTTATCTTCAATTAAAACCTTCAATAAATCACTTTTACGCCTGATCGTATAAACTATATTATCTTTCACAAAACAGATCCGGATTAACTGATAAAACTTATCATATTTACCTTCAACGGCGAGCTTTCCAATTTTTTTAGTGTACTTAAGATAAAGGCCTGTCCTGCCTTTATACAAAACATTAAAATATCTTTGTGATCCTTTCAAACTATCCTCCTGCAACTTGATAAACTGATATGTTTTATTTTGAAAGGAAATAGAAAAACTGTCAACCATCTCCTTGTTCAGTTGCAATATTCCTCCCGGGTCGACCGGGGTCAGGATTTCATCAGCAAATAAATCATACTTAAGAGGGATATTTGTAAATGTTTTACCTCTCACTGACAATGATCCCGGCAGAAACTCTTTTGAAAAAAGAAATTGATCGTCCTGCACCAGATAATAAATGTTCCTCCATAATCTGCCATTATAAAGAACCTGATTTTCTTTAATTGAATCCTGCAAACCTGTATTAATGTAGAGTTGCCCGTAATAGCCTCGGGCGATGCCAAAAAGGTCGGACCCGGTAAAAAAGACAAAAAAGATAAGGATTAGTATAATTAATCTGCGCATTGACTAGCCTTCATGAAATTTCGTGAGAATCAGATTCCGGAATTGATTGAAAAAAGTCTTTAAAATTAAGAAAAAGTTAACTGGGTCTCTTCAATTCATGTCAAATAAATCAGATTAGTTGATACTTTCTCAGATAGCCGCTAATGAAATCCGTATCCTTTTTAAGTTTCCTGACAATTATTTCCTGTTGCTGAATCAGTGAAAGCTTTTCTTCACCTTGTTCGAGCAACGGATACTCAATATGCAGAGTTATTGGAGCAATTATATTGAGTTCCTTCACCATTTTAAAGTAGAGGTCCCAGTCAATCATCCCTTCACCCAGAGGGACTGAGACAGGTTCTGGTTTGCCTCCTGCAGTTTTCCACATAAAATCTTTTATTGCCAGAGTTTTTATATGGCTGGCTATCAGACGCATACCGATCATCCATGTATCGGTACCTTCTACCATTGCATGCCGTACATCATATTGACTGCCTAAAAATTCCGGTTGAAAATCTCGAAGAAGTTCATGCAAATCCCATACCGGTCCGCCTACCCATTCTCCGGAGTGGTTCTGATAACCACCATGAATCTTATATTTCCGGTTAAGTTCAGCTATATCAATTAAACTGGTTCTGTATTTCTGAAGTGTCTCCCATATACCACTTTTATAATCATATTCAAACCAACCCAGTCTATAGTATTTTACACCGGAATCTGAAGCGGTCCTTAATATATTTTCAGTATAAGGATCTGCAGCAGAAACTATTCCTGTAACTATCATGTCAGTTACCAGATGGAATTTACCAGCCGTGTGAATAAGTTTCGGTAAAGATGTTTCAACCGCTCCCGGCTCAACTTTTCCTCCCGGACGAACTGTCAGGTCGATTCCTCCAATTCCTGATCTGGCAATACAATCGCATATAAAATCAAAATCATAGTTATCAAGAGGCTTAGAAAACAAACTTATTGGGTAGCGGACTTTACCCTGTTCAGGCAGCCACGATTTAAGGTCCGATAATAAAGGTACAGCAATACTGCCAACTGCCATTGTCGAAATGAATTTTCTCCTGTTCTGTATCATTTGAATATATTTTAATAAATCCGGAAGACCTTGAGTGTTTGGTCTATTCTATACTTCCGGTTAAATACTTTTGATGATGATTTATCATCTGATATGCTTACTGTACATCCTGTCAATGGTTGTGGGGAGCTTTGTACTCCAAGAGGCATTGATGTCGAAACTTTAATTGTATTTTGCCCTGGTTGGTCATTTATAAGACCCTCAACAACAAGTAAATTCTGGTTCACTGTAGTTTCTGGAATAAACTGTTCAATACAACTGTTAATCAGTAATACTAATGTAAAAAAAAGAGCTAGCCGCAGAAGTTTAATTGGCAAATATCTTATTATCAATTGTCTGCTTGAATAGCCGTATTTGAAAATAATATTCATTTAGTAACTTTTGAAAACCAGGAGGATTTCATATTAGATCCAAAAGCTAAAACTTAATGTAACTTATTGAAAATAGTAGCCAGACACTGACAATTTGAGCCGTTTATTATCTCTTTACCTTAATGATTTTTTTAATCGTGAATGTTTTGCCTTCCGGCGTAATGCCCTGAATATTAACTTCTAAGTCAGAAACAAAATCTGATGTCCAAAACTCAACTCTGGCTACACCCTCCTTATCCGGTTTAACAGATGGATTCCAATAAAGTGTATTTCTGAAATCAGGGATCCGGCTTTTCTTCAATTCCACCGATGAATAATCAGGTGACTTAAAGGAACATACAGGATCTATCACTCTGTAAGGTAATCTGATAGCATAATCGGGAAGAGTTGCATTGCTGAAATCTCCGGCCTTTGTTATGATGTTCACTAATCCGTAGAATAAGTAATCACCAACAGAATATCTTCCTCTTATTACATCTATTTTTTCAACCAGTTCAGGATCAATTCCGGCTATAATAGATGGATCTTTAACCGCTACACCATCAATAAACAACCCGGGAGGTATATCGAATGGTTTATTATTGTTATCTGGATCTGCTATTGTTATCTCATAACTAGATTTTTTACTCTTCAAAGAGACACCGGCCAAAAGTTCAAAGAAGACTTCCTGCATTACAGGTAAAGTAATGTAATCTTTCATATTCAGTTCAGTATCCGGCTTTCCATAAAATCGTTTGTGCCTTGGTATTGTAATTAATGGAGTCAGAGTGTCTCCAACGGAAGAGGTGCCATATATTTTCCTTACCTGATGATTTACGCTCCATGATGAAATATAATCAGGAATAGTTTTTTTGCTTGAATCAACTGATATATCTGATTTAATATACTGATCCGAAAATGGGGATTCAATATGCAGAGATTGGTTTTTGGTAACAACATCAGGCTGGATAATTAACTCTTTAACCTTTTCATCAATATGAATTCTGAAGCTGAAATTCCCTTCCTTATCTGTTTTGGCATATTGAAAAACAGCTATTTTACCGGGAGGTGATAATAATACAAACTTATCAGAATCTCCTGCTTTCGTATTACCGGTCAAAAGCTTTCCTGACAGGTAATGATCATCTTTTTCGATCTGGTACTTATATACAGGTAGTTCATCTGCCAGAATTACGTTCCAGTCTATCCAGTTGCTTTTCACAGTTTGAAGAAGGCTATCAATGACTTCGGGAGTAATCTTGTTATCTTTTTGGTTTTTTAGTTCACTCCCATGAAACAATCCAAATTCTGTACCAAAGACCAAATAATCATTTATATCCATTGTATAATGATTATTTGTTACAGGTGCAACTGAAATACTTAAATTGGTTGAATTCGCTGCTGTGGTTAATCCACTCCCAAACTTCAAATCCAAAGATATTTTATTCCTGAGCCCGGAGCTGTCGGCCGAATGAATAGTTATAACAGGATTCATCTTATCAGGTGTGTATATGAACCTTTCATCTACGGGCTGGCCTTTTGAATTAAAAATCGTTATCTGATTGATACCGGCTGACAACTGTTTTTTAGGGATAACTATCTTCGTGTATTCATCAGTAATCCCCTCAGAACTTACACGGTTAATATTTCCATGTGTCTGAATAAATAAATAAAACTGATTACTATTCTCAGTGCGGTATTTTTGATTGGTTACTACATCGATTTCCAGAACATCTGGTTTTAAATTATCTACGTTCAGAGTCAGGCCGGTATTTGCAGGGAGGGGAAAATTATTGGTGTTTACACCTCCCGTAAATATTTTCCCATAATTCTTTTTTTCTTTTAGTGCCCGGGAACTAAATGCATTATAAATATGAATATCCTTCGTGAAGCAATTATAAGGAAGAAAATTTTTCATCCAACTGGTATATGCCCTGATTGTATAAATACCGGTACTCAATGTGTCAGGCAGAACAATTTGTCCGGGACCAAAACCACCATCAAGCCAGATCCTCTTTTGCACAATCGGACGGTTTTCAGAATTAAGAAGTTCGAAGTACGCAATTTTACTTTCAGATAAGGGTTTTAAACTTTTTCTGTCAATCAAATAGATATTAAACCAAAGATCTTCTCCTGAAATGTAATCATCCCTGTCAGAGTGAACATATATTTCTTCTCTCGGAACTGATGTGGTATAATTTAAAAACTTTTTACTTAGATAATCTGTCATCTTCATTGGCACCTGACCACATATTCCTTGCAGAAACAAGATATGTATCAGAAAAAGAATCGACGGTTTTAGTTTTATTATCATTTATAATGCTTTGGTAGATAATTCGTTAGTTATTCTCTGTCCAGAAATCAGGTGGTACATTTGTACCTCTTACAGTGCAATCATAACAACCCTTGGTACGAGTGATTACTTGAAAGCCTGGAGGTGGTGTCGGCTGATCTATGATTACCCATACCCAGATATTCAGATTTGGAATAGCGGCACCGCCGAAAATGGTATCAGCAATACACACAGCATCAGTATATGGGTTGACCACTCCTGCAAAATGATCTCTTATGAAAATTCTTTTGGATGATCTGGCTGAAACGCTGAAATAACCCTGCACTTTTTCATTTGGATCATCAAGACAATAAACATTGCTGGGAACAGCTGATGGTATCATATCATAAAGGCCGCCTACCTGTTCTGAAAGATTTTGCAGTTTCTCCCAATAAAGGTATTCATCCTCATTCAGGGAATATTGGTTCACCAAAATACTGTATTTTACTCTCAACCTGTCTGTTTCGTTCGAAATAAAGTTTAAGGGATACTGTTCGATCTTATCTTCCGCAATAATAGACGTGTTCTTGATATTAATCATGTCAGAATTATCTGATATCCAGCATATCTTGTTTGGAACAGTATATGGAAGAATGAATTCCCATGTTTCAGTAAATTCCCAACGGTAAAACTTACAATGGTTTGTAGGATCATGGGTATTTAAGTAAACCTGGCAGCCCTCCTGACTTGCTGAGTTGTCGGGACCTTCCTGAATAGTAACTTTCTGGTAATATACGCTGTCGATTGGTGGGACAGGTTTCATCTCAATTGGGTCTGATTCGTAATTATGATTATTATCAGACGCGTTTATATTGATATGCAACGTATAGAATCGTCCTACTACACCCTGAAATACTGAAGGGTCTGTAACATATGTCCCGGCAACTGTCTCTGATAAACTGAATATGTTGTTAAGATCATCGGAAATAGTGACAGTGCATCCCTTAACAGGTGTTGCAACGTTTCTTGTTCCAAGAGGAAGGGATTTTGACAGTTTAATAGTATTTGCACCCGGTTGGTCTGTTATCAAACCTTCAACAACAAGTAATTCCTTATCCTCATTTGTCTTGGGAATAAACGGCGTTATACAACTGTTATCAAAAACCAATAATGATAGTAATAATATTTGCCTGATATGCTTCATAAATAATTTAAAAGTCAAAACTAAAAGTTACTGATGGAATAGCTCTTCCAAACACTGACAATTTGTACCCATTAACAAATTCTCCCTGATTTTTAAAATAAATTGAGTAAACATTTTCTCGTCCAAGAAGATTATAAACTGAGAATGTCCAGTTTGGATGAGCAATTTTATGCGACTTCAGGTTCCCGCTTACTTTTAAAGAAAGATCAAGCCGCGAATAATCAGGAATTCTGTATTCATTGCGATCCGAATAAGTTACGAGCAATTTATCGCTGATGTCATATGTTGCAATAGGGTATGTTATTGGACGGCCCGTACTGTAAGTATAGTTTGAAGAGAAACTGATGCGGCGGGAGAAGAGATAATTAAATGTAACAACAAGATCATTTGGTTTATCAAAATTAGCAGGGAACCATTTTCCTGAATTAATAATTTCATCACTGAAGGTACCAAGGCTTTTTATGAAGGTCCTGGAATATGTATACCCGATACTATAGCGAATTTTTCCTTCGGTCTTTTTAAGTACAAGCTCTAAACCATAAGCTTTACCCTTAACATTTACGATATCTTTTTCAATATTGTCATCCATTATCAGATTTGTACCTCCCTTGAAATCAACCATATTCTTTATTGTCTTATAGTATAACTCGGCAGAAGCCTCGAAATTATTTTTAAATAACAATTCATAAAAGCCAATTGCTACCTGGTCACCTATCTGGGGTTTCAGATAATAATCACAGAGTTTCCAGGTATCTGTCGGAGCTATTGAGGTTGAATTCGAAAGCAGATGCAGGTATTGTCGTGTTCTGTTATAATTTATTTTAAAAGAATTCTTGTCTGAAATACGGAAATTCAATGACACTCTTGGCTCCAGTCCTGCATATTTGCTGGTGACTCCACCAGACTTGAAGTTAAGTGTGTCGGTAATTGTCGAAGTACTTTTTGAATAATCGGGATTGTAGATCATAACCGATTGTGGACCAAAAGAGTAATAAGACGACATTCTCATTCCGACATTAACCGACAGAAAGTCTGTCAGAATAAATTTGTCTTCAACGTATAATGCTCCTTCCCAGGCCCGTTCTTTTTCGATTGTACGAGGTATAACAAGTGATGAATCGTTGTTAGGAAGATAACTTCCAGGCAGAACATCATATCTGGTAAGGTCGAGACCAAAATTAATCTCATTTCTTCCAAGGAACCAGTTAAAATCTGCTTTAAAGCCGGTACTATTAACTTTATGGGAAAGAACAAATGCTTCGTTTGGAATAGCCTGGCTTGAAATATTGTAATTATAAGAACTGTTATTTATTGAAAGTGAAGAAAAAAACCGGCTTGTGAAAAAATGACGCCACTTCAAAACAAAAATATTATTATTATAACTGTAAACAGTATCGGAGTTGAACCGGAAGGAATCATGACTGGTGTATGCTGAAAAGTCTATTTTATTGTTTTTATTTAAGTCATAAGTTATCTTGCCGTTCAAATCATAAAATGAGGCTCTGCTATGATGAAGTTCGGGGTTATTTATCAATCCGAATATCCAGTTTGAATAGGTTGTTCTTGCAGTAAGTATATAGGTAAGAGTATCTTTTATTATCGGGCCCTCCAGAGACACGTGAGCCGTTATAGGACTTATCCCGGCACTGCCTGCAAATTCATTCCTGTTTCCTTCTTTTGTTCCTATGTCAAGTACTGAAGAGATCCTTCCGCCATAACGGCTTGGGATACCGCCTTTATATAATGTGACATCCTTTATTATATCGGAATTGACTGCCGAAAAGAATCCAAAAAAATGGGAAGAATTATAAATCGGTGCCCCATATAGAAGAATAAGGTTCTGATCTGCTGAGCCACCTCTTACGTTAAAACCGGCAGAGCCCTCTCCGACCGACTGAACACCAGGTATCAACAAAACGCTTTTAATAATATCAGATTCCCCCATCGATGTTGGTAAAAGCTTGAAGGATGTAATGTTGATCTTCTCAGCACCTACCTCAAACCGCTGAAGTGTAACACTCTTCTGGGCAGAAACAACAGTCTCCTTAAGAGGGATAAGCACACTATTCATCTCAACATTCATTTCACCCGCTCCGTTAAGATTCAGATTTATAGTTTTTTCTCTCATCCCGATAAACGAAAACTGGACAACATGAATTCCACGAGGGACTGTCATAGTATAATATCCATACTCATTGGAGATTGTTCCTATGGAAAGTTTCTTAATAAATACTGTTACTCCTGATACTGCTTCTTTAGTATCCTTGTTTGTAATATATCCTGAAAGAGTTACATTGCCTGGATTATTTTTTTCGGCTGGATTTCCGATTTCCACCGATGCATTTCCTGTCATGTGCTGGTTCTCTGCCGAGCCTGAAAAATCTGAGGGAGGAAGGAATTTATTGTTTTTTTCCACCCCTGTATTTGAAACCTTAACTGCATAATTATTTGTAATCACTACATTCCCAAATTCATCAATATAATAATACAGAGATGTTCCTCTCAGAAGATTGTCCATAACACATTGAAGAGTGGTACAATCAGGATAATCTCCCAACTTCAGATCTTTCACCCAGTCATCTATATAATAGAATTTTACAGGAAGGATACTTTCAACTTTTGTAACAAAATCTGTAAACGAAATATCCTTATACTGTGATGATATTCCGTATTTTTCCTGAGCACCAAGATTTATTGATAATAATAATAATAATATAAGAATATGGATCTTTAATTTCATAAACACAAGTCTATCTGCTTATACCATCATAATACCTGATTACAGGAATAAAACTTTCTGGTACCTTTTTTGAAATCTTTAACTTACTTTTCTTTATAAAAGCTTTAATTTGGATTTTATCTTTATCAAAAACTTTTAATAGCTCACCTTTAGTGGCAATCTGATGAATTATTCCGTCTTTCAGAAAATAGATCCTATAGGTCCGATAAAACAAATCGTACTTATCATCAACAGCAAGCAATTGAATTTCTTTCTTATACTTAATATACAAAGCTGATTTCCCTTTATATAATTCATTAACAAAACCTTTAAGACCTGGCAGGCTATCCTCCCGGATATTTACAAACTTGTAATTCTGAAAGCCAAAAACCACAGAAAAACTGTCAACCATTTCCTTGTTAAGCTGCAGAATAGAACTAAGATTTGTCGGGGTTATGATCTCATCGTTATAGATATCATAATTGATGCTTAAATTCTTATATGTTTTACCATTAATTGTCAATGAACCGTGTAAATAATCTTTGGAAAAAAGGAATTGGTCTCCCTTGACATTATAATATAGATTTCGCCAAACTTTGCCATTATAAAGAATCTGATTCTCTTTAAGGGGATCCTGCTGACTTGATTTATAAGGGAGTGGCTCACCAAAACATGGTACAGCATTTAGACCAGAACCCGCAAAAATGATAAATAAGAATATGTATAGGAGATTTGTTCTGTTCATTAAGTCGGTTACTTGTAACTTTGAATAGGAATTCTTAAATAAAAGATGAATTAAAAGTTTCTAAAGATATTAAAAAGATTAGAGTACATTCCGTTTGGAATAATTAAAGTATGCTGTTTTAATAAAATTTAACAGTCTATTCACCTATTTTATCAGGCCACTGACTTTAAAAACATATGCAAGCTGATAATCGTCAGGAGTAAGTACAGGTGCAGTTATAAGCAGATTCCCTCCCGTTTTTTTGACAGAAACAGGTCCGTCTGTGCCCAGAAGTATGGCTTGTATTTTATTATCCGGAGCGATGCCCCTCAGGAGAATATCACTCTTGGGCCAATTAAGACAAATGATATAAATCTCTTTGTTTTTTTGAGTAAAAAAGATGGTTTTATTTGTTTCAGGATTGATTTCTAGATCCTTTTTTGACTTTATAAAAGCCCGTGTACTATAAATAGCTTCACCATTTATTTTTAACCACTTACCTATTTCGAGAAGTCGTTGTTGCATAATAACAGGTATTGTTCCATCGGCCGCAGGTCCGATATCAAGAAGTAAATTTCCGCCTGCAGATACTGTTGATACTAATAGTCTGATGAGTTGTTCAGCGGTGGAATAATCAGAAAGACCCTCTGTCCGGTTGAAACCGAATGAGGTTCCGATTCCCCTGCACTCCTCCCATGGATGAGGAACAACATTATCAATTCCTTCTTTATCACCTATTAGACCATATTCAGTTGTATAGAATCCACCGTGTTTACTTCTCGTTTCACTGCCCCACCTGTCGTTTACAACAATATTATCTTTTACAGGAGATTCATTGTAAAGCCATGCCAGAAAGTCTTCACTTTTCCAATCTTTACTTGTCTTTTCCCACTCGCCATCGGTCCAAAGGATATCTGGCAAATACCGGGTTACCAGATCTTTCATCTGCGGTATCATATGTTCAGTTACATAAGCAGGGAGATTACTCTGGTAAATTGGATTATACCATTCATAAAGTGAATAATAAAATCCCATATGAAGACCCTGGTTTTTAACCGCAGTTGTCAGGTCGCCGCAGAGATCACGATGCGGTCCGACATCAACACTGTTCCAGTTCCAGCTCTGAGCACTTGGCCACAATGTAAACCCTTCGTGATGTTTTGAAGTGAGAACTACATATTTTGCTCCTGATTCTTTAAATAGTTCAGCCCACTTAGCCGGATCAAATAGCTCTGCTTTGAACATAGGTGCAAAATCCTGGTACCTGAAGTTTGGTCCGTAAGTTTTTGTATGAAAGTCCTTAAAATATTTCTGAACTTTCCCGGGTTGGTCCATCTTTCTCCAATACCATTCTGCATATCTGTCGTACACACTAATACTGTCACCGGTTGGACCCCATGCAGGAACTGAGTAAACTCCCCAGTGAATAAATATTCCGAACTTGGAATCCTGGAACCATTGCGGAACAGGTCTCTTATCAAGTGATTCCCAGACTGGTTTGTAATTCTGGCCATTAAGGTTTACTGCCATGAACAGCAAAAATACCGCTATTGAATTTTTCATAAAGCTAATCTATCGTTTGTTTATCAATGTAATACCTTTCCATCATGGAAGTCGGGTCGTAAACGCCTGTAATACATACACCAGCAATTTCCACAGGCCCCTTTTGGTCCAAAAAGCCTGACAAATTTATCCCAAATGGATTTTGTCAGAGGTTCGAAGGTAAGCAGGCTCAGAAAGTCAGATTCAGTATTGTCCTTTATCATATCACGTATCTATCTTGCTTATAATTAATAGTCTGTTTAGTGCAAGACAAGATGTAATTTATTCATTTTACAATTCTTTGCAGATGTATATTCCGGATTGCGGCAGTCGTATTCCATGAAGCAATGCCAAATGGTCTGGATAACTCTACTTCAGGACGTATTGACAGTTTCTTATTATTAATGATATAGTTAACTACCCTATCACTGTCAATCCATGATTTTATAAACTCATCAGTAACAGCCAACCGGATATGATACCATCTGTTTTTGTCAAAATTACGAATAGTTGTGGTTTCGTTTTCTGATGCATCTTTCCCATCAATACTGGATAGACCCACGGTTGCTCCTCCCCACCCTCCGATGATCAGGGTACAGGGATTCTTTCCTACCGGGAATGTCATACCGCAAAAAAAATCATTTCCGGCTACGCGCATTGCATCAAGCGAAACCTCATATCCTGTTCTTGGGAAAGCTTTCTTCCATGTAATACCGGTACAACCCTCTCCCATTCCAAGAATGATCTCACCGCCAGAAACATAGACTGGTCCCTGAGGACCGAAGTTTGTAATTTCCCAGCCATCGAGTGATTTTCCGTCGAAAAGCAATGAGGTATCACGGACTTCATGAATCACAGCCGATTCCTTTTTCGCAAATGGATTCCTATCGGAACAGCCAGAAATAATAACCAGACAAATCAGTATCACGAGAACTGAACAGCCAACTATATGTTCTTTAAATAAGGTCATTAAAATTACTCCTCAGATTTTTTCAGCTCGCGAACAGGTTTATCTATGATCTCCAGATCGGGCAATACATTTTTGTTATCTGTCGCTTTCAATTGCTCCAGTTTTCTGCCCGCAGGTAAAACCCGACTTTCCCATGACCCTATTGCATCATTATATCCTTTCAGTGCAGTTTTTAATCCGCCGCCTACTTTTTCAAGATGATCGGCAAACACATTAACCCTCCCATAGAAATCATTTGCAGCATCCATTATCCCTAAAGCATTCTCTGTAATGCTATGCTGCTGCCACGACATTGCCACTGATTTCAGAACTACGATCAATGTGGTTGGTGTGGTTAAAATTATTTTATTATTCATAGCATCCTGCAATAAAGTCTTATCCGTCATCAAAGCCACATTCAATGCAGATTCAACCTCCATGTACAATACAACAAAGTCGGGAGTATTCTGGAACTGTGACCAATATTGTTTTTTGCTTAGCCGGTTTACATGATCCCTCAGGTCTTTTGCGTGCTTCGCAAAAAGAAGATTCCGTGAATTTTCATCATCTGTTTCCAATGCCTGCAGATATGCATCGAGTGGTAATTTGGAATCGACAACAACATGACTGTTCCCGGGAAGATTGATGATCATATCGGGCTTTAACACCGAATCCTCTCCTTCAGTATAAACCTGCTCAACAAAATCACAATGAGCCGATAACCCTGAAAACTCAACAACCCGCTTTAATCCGATCTCGCCCCATTTTCCCCTTACTCTGGGATTTCTCAGTGCATTTACCAGGGCCCCGGTTTCTTTTTGCAGGCTGGCATTGGTTATCTGAATATTTGATAACATTTCCGTAACCTGGCCGAAAGTTTTTTCCGAACCTTTTTCAAGTTCTTCAATCCTTTTTTTATAACTGTCGATCGATTCTTTTACTGGTTTAAGCATCTCGGAAATAGCAGATTTGCGTTCATCAAGATTTCCTTCCGCCTCCTTAACATGAGTTTCGAGTTGAGATTTTGCCAGATCCATGAACTGTTTATTGTTTTGAGTCAGAGCATCTGAAGCAGCCGATTTAAAAGTATCAACCATTGCTTTTCTGACTTCTTCAAGACTATTCGATTGTGCTTCCACCCTTGCCTGTAAAACACTGTTCTGCCTGTTAAGCATATTATTTTCATCAGCTTTTAAAAGTAATTCCTTCTGATGTAATGTATTTAACCCCGACTTTGTACCCAGATATGTTATCAAAGCCCCAATTACTAAGCCTATAATTATATAAAGTATAATTTCCATCTACCAGCGATCTATTAATTCTCAAATTTAAAGGATTTAAGTGTAATTGCGCTGATAAAAGTTTCATTTTACCAATTTTACTATCTTCGCAATACTTAATCCAAATAAAATAAAAGGATAATATCAGTTTTTACCACATTATTGACCATTCTTGCCGGCATTAACATTAAATTAAAATGATCTTATAACCAGAATCAATTATCCAAATATTTAAGATTCAGAAATATGAAAATTAAAATCGCAGATTATCCAACTTTTAACACGACTCTTGACAAAAAGGAAACAAAGGAGAAAACAAAAAAAATATTAAAAAAGATCGGGAAGCTTCAGTACAAAATGTATGGTCAGAATAAGTTCAGTCTTCTGGTTGTTTTCCAGGGCATAGATGCTTCGGGGAAAGACGGAGTCACCAAAGATCTTATTAAGTATAGCAATGATGTCGGCATAAAAATACACAGTTTTAAGAAACCAACTGAGGAAGAATTTGCTCACGATTTTCTGCAAAGGGTTCATGCAGTAACTCCCGGAAGAGGTGAACTGCGGATATTTATCCGTTCCCATTACGAGGACATTCTTGTCCCATCAGTCGAAAAATATATCAATGATGAGATCATTGAACATCGTTATAACCTGATTAACGATTTTGAAAAACTTGTTGAGAGTAATAATACCAGAATTCTTAAGTTTTTTCTAAATGTTTCAAAAGAGACTCAGAAAGAGAGACTTATCGAAAGGATCGAATCTAAGAAAAAGCATTGGAAACACAAAGATAGTGATTGGGATACACGAGAAAAATTTGATGAATATATTGCCGTTTATGAAAAAATCATTAACAGATGTAATGATATTCCATGGCATATAGTTCCAGCTGACAAGAACTGGCAAAAAACTTTCTTTGTTGCAGCGGCAGTATTAAAAACACTTAAAGAACTGGATCTTAAATGGCCTGAACTTGTAAGTGAAAGATTCAAATCTGGTAAATGATATACAAATCAGATACTTCTCAGCCAATTAAAATCTTAATAACTATGGCAAAACAGCTTGATTATTTTGTGCATCATGTTTATTTCTGGTTAAAAAAACCGGTAACCAGGGAGACACGGAAAAAGTTCGAAAATGGACTGAAAGAACTTGTTACGATCGGGACAATTGTTGGGAAACACTTAGGTACTCCGGCTACAACTGACCGTGGAGTTATAGATAGTTCATATTCTTATTCCCTTCTTCTTACATTCAACAGCAAGGAGGATCAGGATGTTTACCAGACTCATCCGACCCACCTTAAATTCATCGACAATTGCGAGGAATTGTGGGAAAAGGTGGTGGTGTATGATTCGGTAAGTTTCTAATTTCTACCCCATTTGTCCCCTGCCCACTGAAGGGGAATGGGGGGCCACCCTCCGGAGTAATTATTTAAGAAAAACCTCCAGCACAGGAATTTCCACCTGCGGCTTCTGAACAGGAAGTGAAAGAATCAGATCATTTTTGGATTCATCCGATGGTCTGTATCTTATTTCAGACGCATCATTCAGAAACTGAATATACTTAACTTTATCACCTATGTTTGATAATGTAAGACTTCCCAATGGATATGCCAATAAATGAATATATAACCTCTTTGCTACAGGATTATAAGTCAGAAGTGTGTTAGCCGGTGCTGTAATACCTTCAGGTGCTTCAGTGCAGCCATAGATCGAACGATTATTAAATTTCATCCAATCCCCAATCGCTTTTAGCCTGTCCTGTGCTCTGGAGTCAAAAACACCACGCGCCGTTGGACCAACATTTAATAGTAGATTTCCTCCTTTACTGACAGATTCAATAAGAAGTTCAAGAAGTTGTGCCGGGCTTTTCCAGGTATATTCATCGCGGTAATAGCCCCATGAACCTGAGAATGTCTGGCATGTTTCCCATGGAACTCTTTTACCATTTACTTCAGGCCATTTTACAACCTGCACCTGTTCAGGTGTTGTGAAATCCCATCCCCCTTCTAAATTGTCAAGATCAAGACGGTCATCAACGATAATTCCTGGCTGAAGTGAACGGGCCATCTTCAAGAGGTTTTCAGAATCCCAGTCATCATGGCCTTTGCCATGCTTACCCGGGAATGAAAAATCAAACCATATAATACTTATTTCACCGTAGTTTGTAAGTAGTTCGCGAACCTGATTTTTTATATACTCACGATATTTTGTCATATCCCTTCCTTTATTAAGACGGGCATAGGCTGAATCAGATATCTGCCTCAGCGGATGATTACTATCAATAGTATAATCCGGATGATGCCAATCAAGAAGTGAGTAATAGAACCCGACCTTTAATCCTTCTGCTCTGAATGCTTCAACATATTCTTTTACTATGTCTTTTCCATAGGGAGTATTAGTTGATTTATAGTCGGTAAATTTCGAGTCGAACATACAGAAACCCTCATGATGTTTTGCGGTTAGTACCACATACTTCATTCCGGCAGCTTTTGCCATTTTTGCCCATTCATGCGGATCCCACATGTCAGGGTTAAACATTTCAAAATACTTCTGATACTGTTCGTTAGTCATTCTTTCGGCATTCTTTACCCATTCATGACGGGCAGGTAAAGCATATAAGCCCCAGTGAATGAACATTCCAAAACGGGCATCGGTCCACCATTTCATTCGTTCGGCTTTCTGGCTATCTGTTTCTTTAGGAAGCTGAGTCTGGGAGAACCCGGTGGTGAATAACATGGAAACTAATAAAGGAACTGTAAATAAAGCTTTTGTTTTCATATAGAATGGTTTTATAATCTTTTAATGAAAAGTGACAGTTTTTTCTAAAGACTATGTAGCAGTATCTCTGCTAAATCCTCCTCAGCTAATTTAACCGGATTATTTTTAATTTCAGTTTTGGAGCAGATTATTCTGATATCTTTTTCTGAAAATCCTGATTTTCGCAAACCTGTCAAATGGAGATCACGAGTAAGTTGATAGAGGTAACTTACAAAACTGTCAGTATAGTACTCATCAGTGTGCCCGCTTTTGTTAAGAAATAATTCACCCAGAATTGCATATTTTTTCAATGCAGACGGATTATTGCCAATCTGTCTCAGTTCCCTGATATTTATCTCGTTTGATTTTGCCATAAGAGTTCCGCATATCATACCATGTGGTATGTTATACATCCCTCCTATTGATGCTGCAAAACCATGAACAACACCGAGTCCGGCATTTGCCAGGCAAATTCCTGAAGTAAGCGCGGCAAATGACATTCCGGTTCTGGCTTCTATATCGTCACCATTTAAATAACTTCTTGTCAATGAGGTTTTTATTGTTTTGAGACCTTCCAAAGCCAGGGCATCTGTGTATTCATTCGACTTATCAGAGAGATATGCTTCGGTAAGCTGTGAAAAACAGTCCATCCCGCTTACAGCAGTAATCTCTTTTGGACAATGAAATGTTAGTTCCGGGTCAACGAGTGCTATATCGGGTACAAAGTTATCGTGCCTTAGTGATCGTTTGAATCCGCTTTTCCCAACCAGGGAGATCACAGCATTTTTTGTTGCTTCACTACCTGTACCTGATGTAGTAGGAATAGCAATAAAAGGCAATTTAGTACCAGGATGTTCTTTGTTCCCGACTCCCTCAAGAAACTCAACAACAGATTCCGATCTGTTCATCATTGCTGAAATCGCTTTCCCGGCATCAATCACGCTTCCTCCCCCAATTCCGACAACAAGATCAATTTTCTCGGTTTGAAACACTCTTGTGGCATTGTCAATAATATCAGGTGATGGCTCACCCTGAACCTGGAGAAGATAATATTTAATACCTTCATTTTTAAACTCATGAAAAAGTTTCGCGGCTTGGCCGGAACTGAGAAACGAGTTCTTTCCTGTAACAAGCACTATCTTGTTTCCGTAATGTTGTACAATAGAAGGCAGTTCGGCGATTATCCCGTTTTTGAAATAAATTTTTGGTAACCGTGAAAATTGAAAAGGTTTTACCATTTTGAACTGTCATTTGGTTCAATGATTTTATATTTCACGCCATGCCTTGGCTGAGCCATGTAATCCTGAACAATGTCACGCCATTTCAGATAGTGGGCAGTGGTCCTATGATCAGCTGCAATTGTCTCAGATTCATAAGCTTCATAAATCATGAACTGAGTTGGATCATCAGCCTGTTGAATTAAGTCAAATCGAAGATTACCGGGTTCTTTTAACGATTCAAGATGATTTGCTGCTGTTGCATCAATAAACCTCGTGATATCATCGGGTTTTACATGGACATATACACAAGTTACAATCATAGCTGCTTATATTTTTTAGTAAAGTTAAATGATTAGACTTTAAGTTCAAACTACTTCTTAAATTCTCAAAAAACAATAATTTCGGTCAGAATTTTCTATCTTGCTGATGATATTTAGATTTAACAAAAAGTTACAACATGAAATTTAGACAATCAGGTTCAATTTGGCTGATCCTAATATTTATATTTGTATTTATCAGGACTTCAGCACAGTCCGAGTTAAAACGGGATAATCTGTTTGATTTTAACTGGCGATTTCACAAAGGAGGTGCACTTGGGGCAGAAGTACCATCATTTGACGATTCACAATGGAGGATAGTTGATCTTCCCCATGATTGGAGCATTGAAGATTTACCTGGAACAAATTCCCCTTTCAATTCAGATGCCATCAGCCAGGTAAACGAGGGTTTTACTACAGGAGGAACAGGTTGGTACAGGAAAACATTTGCTATCCCGAAAGAATTAAAAAATAAACAATTTGTTATAATGTTTGAGGGAGTTTATATGAACGCAGAAGTATGGCTTAATGGTGAATTTCTTGGAAATCATCCTTATGGTTATACAAGTTTCTGGTTCGATATCTCCGGGATAATAAAATTTGACAAGGGAAATGTCTTGGCTGTCAAAGTTAAAAACGAGGGGGAAAACAGCCGGTGGTACTCAGGTTCAGGCATCTACAGACATGTAAGATTGTGTGTTGTATCACCTGTCCATGTTGCCACCTGGGGCACTTATATTACTACTCCTCAGATATCTGAAAAAGAGGCTTTAATAAACATTAAAACCTCAATAGTGAACCAGAGTCAAAAAGTTTCAAGAATTAACCTGGTTACAAAAATTTTCAATTCAAATAAACAGGAACAATCCGAGGTTGAGACAGAAAAAACTATTGAACCAGGTAAAGCAATTGAAATTACGCAGGAGATGAAACTTAATAAGCCAACACTTTGGTCAACTGATTCACCTGTACTCTATAAGTCAATATCTGAAATACATGAATCTGATTCAATTACTGATCATGTTGAAACAGAATTCGGAATAAGATCAATAACATTCGACGCTATAAATGGATTACTTTTAAACGGGAAGCCATTGAAATTAAAAGGAGGTTGTGTTCATCATGACAATGGGATTCTGGGTTCAAAGGCTTATGACAGAGCCGAAGAACGCCGGGTAGAGCTTCTGAAATCAAGTGGTTTCAACGCTTTAAGATCGGCTCATAATCCGCCTTCGATTGCTTTTCTAAATGCTTGTGACCGTTTAGGTATGCTTGTAATAGATGAATCATTTGACATGTGGAAAGAAGGAAAGAATCCATATGATTACCATCTCTACTTCAATGATTGGTGGAAAAAAGATATTGAGAGCATGGTTTTGCGAGACAGAAATCATCCATCAGTTATTCTATGGAGCATTGGAAATGAAATCCCGAACAGACAGGAAACGGAAGTCGTGGAACTGGCAAAAATGTTAGGTGACGATATCCGGCTTATTGATCCGACACGTCCGGTCACTTCTGCTGTTAATGATCTCCGACCCGATAAGGATCCATATTTTGCAGCCCTTGATGTTGCCGGATATAATTATGCCTCAGGTGGAGACCATAATCAAAATAACTTATACGAAATAGATCATGACCGCTTACCACAGCGCGTGATGGTTGGAACGGAATCTTTTCCACTGGAAGCATTCGGAAGCTGGATGGATGTATTGGATCATCCATATGTGATCGGTGATTTTGTGTGGACAGCTTTTGATTATATTGGTGAAGCAAGTATTGGATGGAGAGGCTATTTTCAGAAACATGATTTCTTTCCATGGAACCTGGCTTATTGCGGAGATTTGGACATCTGCGGATGGAAACGTGCCCAATCATTTTACCGTGATGCACTCTGGAAAGAGAACCAGGTATCAATTTGGGTAACGCCACCGCATCCTTCTTTTGCAATTAATCCTGAAAGACAATCCTGGTCCAAATGGCATTGGAATGATGTTGTTAACGATTGGAACTGGAAAGGAAGTGAAGGGAAAATAATGGATGTTAATATATACTCATCCTGCCCGGAGGTTGAACTTTTCCTGAATGGTAAATCGCTTGGCAAAAAGATAACTGATCGTTCAACAAAATATTTAGCTAACTGGCAGGTGCCTTATGAGCATGGAACGCTAAGAGCAGTTGGTTTTGAAGGAAAAAAGCAGGTTTCAGTTGCTGAATTACATTCTGCAGGTGAAGTCACACAAATAAAGCTTTCAGCAGACAGGAATAAAATCAGGTCAGATGGACAGGATTTAAGTTATGTTACAGTCGAACTGACTGATAATGATGGCGTTTGTAATCCCAAAGCAGAAAATGAGGTTTCATTTGAAATGGATGGACCGGGAACCATTGCAGGATTAGGAAATGCCAATCCCATAAGCCTTGAAAGTTTTCAGCTTCCGAAACGAAAAGCATGGCATGGAAGATGTATGGTAGTTGTAAAATCGGATAGAACTGCAGGAAAGATTACCCTGAAGGCAACTTCCGCACAGTTAAGTACAGCTATTATAGAAATAGAAAGCAATTAGTACCAATTGTCGGAGTGGTTGCTGAAGATGAACTGGCTGATTTATAAGGAGTCCGGAATATTATTTTAAAATTCTATTGATCCATAAAAGACAATTGATTTTTTGATATTTGAAAAATAAATTCCTAAATTTAGGTTATTATGAACAATTAAAATGCTTGTACGTTAAAACTATAACTTGAAGTGTTGAAATTATCACTTTTTTAATTGGACTAAATGGACTTAGAATCAAAAGGAGGAATCAGTAACAGAATCTTATTAATATTTCTATTTATTTTCTCTTTTTGTGTAACAAAGGGACAACAGACACCTTTAAATCCTATCTCCTACTGGGTTTTTGTGCCCTATATATACAACCCGGCCATAGTTGGAAGCAAAGACTTCATATCTATTGGCATTAATACAGCATTCCAGGGAGAATCTAATACCCAGCTTATAAGCGGAAACACAAGAATTACAAAAACCAATTCCGGTTATTTCTCATCACCTGATATAATTGAATTTAAGAATATAGGAGTAGGCGGATCAGTTTATAATGATATAGACGGGTTATCACGAAATATTGGAATAAGTGGATCCGGTTCATATCAAATTCCATTAAACACAAGCAAACTCTCCTTTTTGTCATTCGGAGCAACTGTTAAAGTAGCATATCATACTATTTCTAGTGCCTCTGCCGAACAGAAGAATTCTTTGAAAAAAATATTCTATCCCAATTTCGACCTTGGAATTTATTATTATGGTACTAATTTTTTCGCCGGGGTTTCCTCGATTAATTTACTGGGTAGTCCCTGGAAGCCTGATACTCTTGGAGTTTATAAAGTACCTGTTTCACAACAGTACTTTTTTACAGCAGGATATAAGATTCTCCTGAGCAAATCACTTAATATTGTTCTGGAACCTTCGGTTTTAGTTTCAGCCACAGACTCTACCTTTAAAAAAATTACAGACAATATCAATCCCATAATTAAACTTTATTTACAGGATTTTTGTCTTGGAACATCTTTCCATAATAATGATAATATCTCAATTTTTGCTCAATTCAGATATCCCAGATTTTATGTGGGAGCATTTTATGAAATGCCGAAAAAAACTGCCTACTTTAAAAAAGCACCTATTGTGGAATTCACATTAGGTATAAATATTCAACCCGACAAATCAAGGTTTTCCAATCATAGTCACTGGTAGAACGCACGAATAATTTTGCCATGAAAAAAGTTTTTGAAATATCGTTTCTTATCATCCTGACAATAGTTTTACTCACTCCAGGTGCTACCAGTAAGAATATCAGCAGTGAACAGCAGCTGAATTCTTCATTGTCAATGGGGGTTGATACGACAAATCTTGTCCGTCAGATTGATGTAGGTTTATTCAGACTACCAATTATCCCCCCCTCTTCAGGAGTTCAGTTTTATAAAGATGGAATTGTATTCCTCTCTACATCAAAGGACGAAAGTAAGATGTCGCCGAATCAAATCTCCTTTGGAGCTGTTGAAGCGTATTTTGCACCCGTTGAGGATTCTGTTCTTGGGAAACACATGATATTTTCCCCATTATCATCATTTTCATATCCTTGTGAAGCCATGACATTTAGCCGGAATTATGATACAGTCTATTTTACAATGTTTCCCAAAAATGGCAGGAAAGAAAAGATCTTCATGGCAAAATTTATTGAAAAGAGTAAAAGTCTGACAGGTTTGATCCCGGAGATAGTCCCCCTGGATTTTTGTACAGATAATTCTAACTATTCTCATCCTACTTTATCATCAGATGGGAGTATGCTGATTTTTGCCTCGGACCGGGAAGGTTCAATCGGTGGTATGGATTTGTTTATCTCCAGACGAGATGGAGAAAAATGGTCCGCACCTGAAAATCTTGGAAAAAATATTAATACAACTGGAAATGAATTTTTCCCGTTTCTCGATTCGGAAAATAATCTGTTTTTCTCATCAGACAAACTTCCCGGATATGGGGGCTATGATATCTTTACCTGTAAATTCAACGGATCGGGCTGGGATAAACCAACAAACCTGTCTGACCGTATAAACTCCGATAAAGATGACATTGCATTTACTATTAATAAAATTGATGGGAAGACAGCTTTCTTTACCAGAAGACAAACATCAGGAAAAGGAGGTTTGCAATTGTTCAGGGTTATGTTAAAGCAAGAGCTTCCGGATCGAAATCTATTAACTTTATCATATGTATTTAATGGCAAACCTGTTTCAAAAACCAGTTTCATGGCAGCCATTACTAAAACTGAAGTAAAACCGGATGAAGTAGAACCAGCAAAGACAAAACCTGAGACTAAAGCCGTAAAAAAAGAAGGTGTAAATGTTCATGCAACGGCTGCCAAAGTAAAGAAGATACCTGAAAAAGCGAATCTCTCAAAGCCTGCACCAGGGGGGAAACCAGCTGATAATAAAAATGTTACAATAAAATCATCTATACCAACTCCTGATGAACAGAAAGATGTTGTTATCTACAGGATCCAGTTTCTTGCAAGTATCAAACCTAAAAGTGAAAAAGAGTTTATATTAAATGGTAAAAGCTATAAACTATACGAATATTTTTATCGTGGAGCATATCGTTACACTATTGGTGAATTCAAGACACTTCCTGCAGCAGTAGAATTGCAGAGGATCTGCAGACAGTCGGGTTATCCGCAAGCGTTCATTGCAGCATTTAAAAACAACACCAGGTTTTTAGATGCGAAGTAATTTGAATAAAAATATTTTGCTGGGGGGTTAACGCCGGTAAAAAAGAATTAATATATCCTGCTAAATAAATACCATTTTATCTTTAACTACTTCTTCCATGTCGTTTGTTCCATAAAGTTTGATGCCTATACTGGGTATGGCAAATTGAAAAATATCTGCTACGGGGAAAAATACGTCCTTAATATCCTCAAACTCTTTCATCTCTTCATATTCATCAAGAGGCAAATACAAGTGTATAATTAAAACATAATCAGGTTCATTAATCCTTACAAGTACTTTAACTATTTTTGCCAGCCATAATGATGAGGAAGTGTTGAAATATTCGAGGTTGAGTCTCAGATTTGTAGTTGGTCTTGCCTCCTTAATATATTCTGAAACCCAATTAAGTATAGGTTCATATACTTTAGCAGCGTTTTCAGGAATTGATCTTCCAAAAAAAATAAAGTCACCGGTTAATGGATTCAGTTCAATTTGTGGAGTCTTTGGTGTCGCTTCGATTATTAAACTCTGAAAATCTTTCATTATAGTTGTTTTGATGACTTTAAAAATAAAATGAATTTATATCACTTATATAATCATCAAAATTAAAGTTTACTTTTATACATCTTCAGATCTTAATCAAATTCTGACTACCAATCATCAATTAATAGTACCTCTTCATAAATATATTTACCAAAGTCAGGTTAAATTGATCAAACTTTCTGTTAATGTTATAAATTTTAAGCTCATTTAAAGATAATTCTTGCAAACAGAAAATCAGGTTATAAGAATTGGATTAATTTAAAAAGAATTAAGCTGAATAAAGTGTTTTAATTGCGTAATAATTCCGTTAATGACAGAAGATGTAGTTAAAAAAATAGATTAA
>OCZT010000083.1_pt1 | contig 83664 bp, 78 predicted proteins | sample 1539031 | NCBI WGS metagenome assembly OCZT01 (sample SAMEA3539308, study PRJEB22396) | soil metagenome | biome: tundra; feature: field; material: soil | place: USA | collected 2010-05 | depth 0.15 m
CTCCGTGAGGAGTGCAGCATGAGTGGACTCACTAGAGATCACTCGGTTGCAACGGTAGTGATGATGAGCGCGAGGGAGAAGCCCAGGTGGTGTTCGCGCTGCAAGATCGCCGGTATGGCGAAGGCGGAAGAGAAGGTCGTCAGTCCCCCACAGAATCCAGCGAGAACGCCGCTCAGGATGGCCCCTAGAGCCACGCCAAGACACCAACCAATACTCAGGTGCCAGATTGCCGCGAGATCGACAAAGGGGCCCGAATAGGACGTCAGCCCTCCGAAGAATCCGGTGATGACCAGCACTCGAGTCAAGTCGTTGGGATCGTGATGGCGCAGCGGACCGCGCAAGAGGTGCGTCGCGAGGAAAACACCTACGAAATTGACTCCCAGCAACACCCGCGGGATCTCCTGGGGCCGCGTGACGTAGCTCGAGGTCGCCGACGAAAAGTGTTCGAGCCCGGTTACAAGATCGCGAAGCAACGTGCCAACGAATCCACCAGCCGGCGCAGATGACAATGTCATTACAAATTCGCGCGGCTTCACTGTGACTTTCGCGGGCATGGGGTATGAAGAAACTACCGAACGGCCTTTGTAGAGCAGGGCATTGAACGAAAACGGACGTCAATGGCCGATGACAAGCTTTACTTTCTAGGTTGACATAACGAACATTATAGGCGATATACAGGTTAGTTCCTGATATAGTCATCGTCATGCGACGGGCACTTTTGGCTGCGCTCTTTGTAGCGAGCAGCGTGGGAATTCTCTCGCTTCCTGCTGGCGCGGACAGTTCAACCCCCTCGAACATCGTTCTTTCTTTTGACTTCAGTGACAATTCGGCGCCCGCGTCGGCCAGTAACGGTCCCTTCAATGTCATCGCGAACGTGTTGCCGGAACACACCGGTGGCGTTGTTCGCATGGTCGCAATTGCTCCTGATAACTCTGGCAATTCGAATCTCGTCTGCCCCTTCCAGCCCGTGCAACAGAGTCAGGTGGAGTGCGCCTTTAACTTCACGACCAACGGCGTGTGGTCGATTAAGGCCCAGTTCGTCCCCGACGACAAGTCTGACGTTTCGTCAATCTCCATCACGCGCCTTCGCGTAACGAACTAGTCGTGACCCCGAGAGGGTCCCACCGTTTCCGAGTCATCTGGGGCGACCCCTTTCGTGGTTTGACCCAGGAGATCGTGACCGCCTTTGACGTTGACGAGGCGCTCGTCGTGGGGCACGAACGTCGCCCGGAACTACCTCGCCCGCGCACCGCGTTTTTAGTGACCGAGAACGGCTGACCTACACTTCGGCCCATGAACTCACTCTTTGACGTTTCGGGAAAAGTCGTACTCGTTACCGGCGGGTCGAGAGGAATTGGCGAGATGATCGCTCGAGGCTTCGTCGACGCGGGCTCAACGGTGTACATCTCTTCGCGTAAGGCCGAGGTCGGCGACGCGCTGGCCAAGGAGCTCTCGAAAATCGGTTCGTGCACTTCCCTACCGGCCGATCTCTCGAGTGAAGCGGAGTGTCAGCGACTCGCCAACGAGATTGGCGCGCGAGAGACGCACCTCGACGTTTTGGTGAACAACGCGGGCGCTACGTGGGGCGCACCCATGGCGACGTACGACGAGGCCGCCTTCGAGCGCGTGCTGGCCCTCAACGTCAAGGGCGTCTTTCACCTCACCAAGTTCTTACGACCGCTTCTGGAAGCCGACGCCACCAGCGCGAATCCTTCCAGAGTCATCAACATCGGTTCGATCGATGGACTACACGTGCCCTCATTGGAGACCTACGCCTACTCCGCGTCGAAGGCCGCCGTTCATCAGTTAACGCGGCACTTGGCGAAGTTTCTCGCGCCCAAGATCACCGTGAACGCCATCGCACCAGGTCCCTTTGAATCAAAGATGATGCACGCGACCCTCGAAGCTTTCGGCGACGCTATTGCCCAGAGCGCACCCATGAAACGCATTGGTCAACCCTCGGACATGGCCGGCGCGGCGATCTTTCTCGCGTCACCGGCCTCGAGCTATATCACGGGCGCCATACTGCCGGTGGACGGCGGCATCGCCACGTTGGCCTAGCCCGCCGGTTGGCGCCCGAGCGTAACCTGAATCGACAGATGCTTGGTGCCACGAATCAGGTGCAGCGTTATCCGACTGCCCGGTTTCAGTGCCGAGACGACCGCCGTGACGTCCTGAGCGCTCTGGATCGTCGACTTGTTGATTCCCACGATGACGTCGCCTTGTTTCACGCCGGCGGACGCGGCGCCGGTACCGGAAATGACACTCATGACCACGGCCCCACTCGACACCGTGAAGCCGTACTGCTGTTGCAACGACGGCGTCATTGACTCAATCTCGACACCAATGAACGCACCGTGGTTGACGACACTCTCGCCCGCCATGAGGGACTTTAAGAGTGACTGAATGGTGGCCACGGGGATCGCGAAACCAATGTTCTGGGTGTTTTGGCCATCGGACAAGGTGCCCGCGACCGCGGTATTCATGCCAATCACGTCACCGCTCGAGTCCAGAAGTGGTCCACCCGAGTTGCCCGGGTTGATCGCCGCGTCCGTTTGAATCATGTTGTTGAGGGTCTCTGACGAGGTCGAAGTACCAGCGGTCACCGTTCTTCCGAGTGCCGAGACGATGCCTTGGGTCACCGTGGGCGTACCCGCGGCGAGGCCCAGAGCGTTTCCTATCGCGACCACGGCGTCACCCGCCTCGAGGGCGTTGGAGTTGCCAAAGGTGACGACGGGCAGATTCGACGCTCCGTTGATCTGTATGAGCGCGACGTCGTCGGCGGGGTTCGTGCCGATCAACGTAGCGGATTGGCTCTTGGTGGACCCGCTTCTCGTGATGTTGATCGTGCCATGACTCACGGCGGCGGCGATGACGTGATTATTCGTCAGGACTAGTCCGCCCTTGGAGATGATCATTCCCGTGCCCTGGTCTTCGGTGCCGTTACCGGTGACGTCAATGCTGACGATCGAGGGCAGGACCTTCTGCACCAACTTTGGAATGCTCTCTCCGCTGGGCAGTACCGCGGGACCGGGACGGTTGCTCACCTCGTTAATCGTGACTCCCCCAGTGCTCGAGGACGCCGGGGATGCGAAGTGGCCCGCGAGTCCTCCCACCAGGGCCGCAACGAGGAGAAGGGAAAGTCGAGTGGACCACAGCGTGCGACTCTTGCGAACTTGTGAAACGAGAGGAGCTTCGTCGACGAAGCTCGCACTTCTCGAGGCGCTCTCGCCGCGGGTCTCGTCTTTCGCGCTGGTCACGGGTTCAACAGGTTCTTCGGAACTCGTCCAACTACTCGTCGTGGCTTCAAAGGCGGGTCCCGGAGGGAACACGAGCGGCGTCGCGGGATCGTTCGTAACGGGCACCTCGGGCGTTGAGTTGGAATCGTTCTCTTGGGGATCGTCCGGTGGAGAGTCACTCACAAAGCCATGCTAGGCAGCAGAATTTAAAATTGGACTAAATCTCGTTGAAATGTTTGCGTTTTGGCTAGCGACTAGATTAGGGCCCTATGTCTCGACGGATTGAGATCGAAATTACTAGTCTCAGTGGCGACCTCGCGACGTGGCGAGCCGCGGGTGCCAAGTTACCCAAGGGCGTCCTTCAGGCGTCGCTCATCCCCGGTGGGCCAGTCATTGGCAACGTCTATCGCGCCGACATCGAGCAGTACATGGAAGGTATTGAAGTCCTCTCCGTCATGGCGCCCAAGACCGCCTCCCCTCTCGATCCCAGAAACGAACGCCTCGAACTCATTCCCGAGGCGAAAAAGGGCCCCGACGTCGTCGTCACGTACGCCCCCAAAGGTCGGGGCGCTCGGCGTGACGGCGAGCAACGAGACACCGATCGTCGCGACGGTGCTCGACGTGAGGGCACGAAGCGTCCGAGTACTCGACGAGAACCCAGAGAAGGCACCCGGGACTCGAGCGAGCGACCGGCACGCGCGCCTCGTAGCGATCAACCTCGCAGCGAACACCCGCGAAGCGAGCGTCCAGCTCGTGGGCCCCGCAGCGAACACTCCGAGAGCGCGACGCGCGCGGAACATCCAGCTCGCGCTCCTCGTGGAGAGCACCCCCAGAGTTCGACGCGCCCGGACCGGCCCGCTCGCGGGCCGCGCAGTGATCGGCCTGGTCGACCCGGTCGGCCGGAGGGTTCTCACGGCCCCCAACAGGCGCCTCTGACGACCACGCACCGAAACGTTCTCCTCGCGACGTTGTCGCCAGAACAGCTACCCGTCGCCGAGCAACTTCTTCGCGGCGGCATGCCCGCCGTTCGCGCGGCGGTCGAGTTGCAGAACAAGAACGCCTCCTCTCAGGGACGTCCCACGGTCGATCCCACGACGATTGACCGCATCGCCGAGGATCTACTCAAAACGACCAACCTCGCGCTGTGGAAGGACCGCGCCGGGGGCGCGATTGGCGCGGGTCGCGAACTTCGACTTCGAGATCTTCGCGCGGTTGTCACGTCAGCCAAGACCGTCTCACTCGACGACGAGGCGCGAACGCAACTCAAGGAGCTTCAAGGCGCGCTGACCGCTCGCGTGGAGCATCTTCGAACCCAGTGGAACGAGAAGCTCGAAGCCGCGATCACGTCGAAGAACGTCAAAGAAGCCCTGGGCCTGGTCGCGCGTCCACCCGACGTCTCGACACGCGTTAGTGCTGACGCGGCCGGTCGGGTCGTGGCTCTCGTCTCTGAGACCTTGAGCGCCGAACTGGATCCCAAAGTATGGAACGAAATCGTCGAGTTAACGGCTGACACGTCAATTCGAAGAAACGTGAAGCCCCTCGGTATCCCGAGTGATGAGTCGAGTCGCTCCGTCGCGGTGCATAACGCGGGGGCGATTCCCGAGTTGGCCAAACTGCTCGGGATGAAAGTGCCACCCCCACCACCACCGACTCGAATCGTTCGTCGCCCGCCTACGCGCCGCGCATCGTAAGTAGTCGCGCCTTCCAGCCCAACGATTCGTAAAGCGACTTCATCCCTCGATCACCGGGTAGGGCGTAGGCGTCAACGGGCGGGGTCTCGCCCGTGAGAAGCGCGTGCACGAGGGTGGTCGCGACTTTCTGTCGACGAAATGAGTGCTCGACGTAGACCGCTTCGACGACACGCGCGCGACAGACGGCAAAACCCATGAGTTGGCCCTCGTCGTCGGTGGTCCAGAGTGACGACGACGCGACGATGTTCGCAAGAAGATCAGTTTCTTCAATCGCGCCACAGAGCGTCTTTAAGAGCGCGGCGCCGCCGCGCTTAGCGACGACGTCTTTGTGGGCCCGACCCCACAGGGCTTGAAGTTCGGGCGTGACAATCGTCACGAGCGAAACATTCACGCTACGCCGCGAAGGTCTTAGACACAGTCACGACAGAGCCAACTCACCTTGTCCGCGAGTTGACTTGTCTTTTTCAGCAAGCGGCACGACTTACAACGAAATTCGTCGTCCTGTTTTGGCAGAATTGCTTCGGTGGTGTCGAGGGTTGGGTCGACTTCGAGCGGAGCTTCGTCGTCGTCTTCGGGCACCGAGGTGCGTAAAATAGTCTCCGCGAGGACTTCATCCAGGGCCAACTCGACGTCCGCGTCGTCCACCACGTCGTCGTCATCTTCTGCGACCGCCCCCGCGGTCGCGACGACTTCGTCGTCTTCTACGAGTGCGACAACCACAACGTCGTCAACGTCGTCGGCCTCTTCGGCTTCAATTGCCTCGACGACGTCCTCGAGCTCTTCTTCACTGACAATCTCTTCATCGAAACCGTCGACGAGCTCTTCTTCGTCAACGACTTCGTCGGTCTCAACTTCACTCGCCATAAATTCCTCTTCTGTAGCGCAGGCATTGTATGGCCTTTTTGGCGCAATGTGTGCCATCTAGACCTAAAGAGTGCATAAATGTCCGAATTTCTATCGATTCAGACGACTTCGCTCCGCTGCTCGCTCTGCTTCGAGGCGTTCCAGGTCGGTTTCGGAGAAGTCCACGTACTCCATCGCCGTAGCAATCCCGCCGTGACCTGCCTTTTCACGAATCAGCCGGACCATTTCGTGGGCAATTCGACGATAACTCGGGTGCCCCTGCGGACCCGAGCGCAACTCAATGAGGTGCATGGCCTCACGGGCGTTCATCTGCATGACGTATCGAATCCGAAAGGCCAGCGCGACGCAGTACTGCGCCTGGTCAGGGAACTCTTCTCGTACCTCGTTGAAGAGATCCGCCGAGCGAAGGAGCGACTCTTGGTAGCGCTCGGCCAGACCGGCTTCGAGAACCACTTCGGGCACGTCAAAACCGAGGTCGGCGGTGAGCGGCTGCCACTCGATGGTGAGCAAACGGTGCCGCTGCAGGTCCCGGAAGGCTCCGTAGTCACTCATAATTTCAAATCGATAGTCCGTGCGCTCAAAGGCCCGTCCCGGACGGTGACGGCGATTTCCTCGTTGACCGACGTAGGTCGACAGTACGGCCGCTTGCTCCAACTTGTTCATCGCCTTCACGCGCCGAGCAGCCTCGTTGTGTGACGTCGTCGAATTGGCGAAGACAATGGCTTCGAGAACGCGCACTTCGCCCTCGGGGTCGAAGGCGACGAGGCGTACGTACTCCCCCGGCGGTTCGTGGTGCACGTCGTGCTCGAGGTCGAGGAGCAGCGCGCTGGTAGCGCTGCTCGTGTCGCGCAGATAGTTCGTCCACGCGACTCCGCGCTCGGGAACGTCGAGGCGCCGTAGGAACGAGGGAATCACTTTCACGAGTTCGTCGAGCATCATTTGGGCGTAGTCGCGAACTTCCGGCAGCGCGTGCGCACGCATGCGCAACAACAACGCTTCGTAGGCCTGACCCGAAGCGTAAATGCCGAGGTTCGACAGGGCACTGGCGGGTAACAGCCCTCGAAGACCGTCGAGTGCTTTGGCTCGAATGGCCTGTCGATAGACAAAGTCAGTGTCGGTGGCCGTCTTGGGATACTTGAGCGCGAGCCACTCCGTCAAGATCGGCAGCAGTTCTCGATAGGTGTCGAACATTCGATCCATCTCACCGATGTAGCGAGCCCCAAAGCGAGACTCGAGCAGATCATTGTCCCGATAGAAACGATAGAGACCGTTGCTCAGTCGCCGGTCGTAACCCAGGTACCGCGTCGACTGTTCGAGGTAGCTCATGAGCCGACCACGCTCGAGAATCTTGGTCAAGAGGTTGCTCGCCTGTTCACAGGCCAGGTGGACACCGCCCAGTTGCGCTACCGAGTCGTCGCCGTACTCGAAGAAGATCTTCTGGTAGAGATCGTCGGCCCGATGGAGTCCCACCGTCGCGTCAATTGACGCGTCGCCCGCGAGTTCCAGGTCGCCCACGAACTCATCGAGAAAGAGTCGCCGTAGGCTTTTCGACGACCTCGAGTAGCGCGCGAACAGGGCTCCCTTGACGACCTCGGGCAGGTTGACCAGGGCGAAGACGGGTCCTTCGAGATTCGTGAAGTAACGGCGAAGTACCGCCGCCTCGGCGTCGGTGAACTCTTCGGCAACGTAGGGGTGCATGAAGTTACGAGGTTAGAGGCGAAACTAGGCGCGCGGGTGGACGCTGGAGGCACCCGCGACAACGCTTCGCAAGACGGCGTCTCGGGCCGCGAGAGCGACGTCGGCGACGTTGGTGAGGTGGCGCATCCGGGCCAGTTGCTCACAGAGATCGGCCACCTGCTTGGCGTTTCGAACAAAGTCGCCGGGCGACGTTTGGCCAATCTCGGCGTCCGCTAGATCCAACACCGTGCCCAGAGTCACGCCCCGGGCCCAGGCGGCGATGATCGTCGCGAAGTGACCGTCGGGTTCCTTGAAGTGTGGGACCTTGTAGCGCTCTTCGACGCCACGCACCGTAGCGGCGATGAACGTTATCTCGCGAAGACGCTCGCTAATGCTTTCTCGTCGTTCCTGTCCGAGGCGATCGTGGTGAACGCGTTTCTTCTTGGTGGACACTTGCTGGGCGGCGTTGGCGCCACGACTAGAGCGTTTGGACTCGAAGACGAAGCAACTCAAGAGGCCGGCCAGTTCGGCGGGCTCTAAGTCCTCGAAGACGCCGGCGCTCAGAGACTCCGTGATCAAGAGATCACACTCGTGGTAGATCGAGCGAAGAAGTTGACCCTGAGCACTCAGGTGCCAGCCGTCGGCGTACCCGAGTTCTTCGAGGACGTGGTGACGCGCCACCATTTGATCGATGAGGGGACGTTTGTGGCTCGAGGGTCGCCGGTCGTTTTCAAATTGGGCGAAAGAGCGTTGCACCACTTCGAGAGCGGTCTCGTAGTCAAAGTGGTTCACTAAGTTCGCCGTGAAGTTGTACGTGGGACGAAATGAGGAGTGCAGATCCGCGGGCGGCGCGAGCGCCACGCGCCCCACGTCGTGTAGAGAAAGGTCACTGGAGTAACAGACAATGGCGTGACCTTCGTCGTCGAGACCGCGGCGTCCGGCTCGCCCGGTCATCTGGGCGTACTCGGCGCTCGTGAGAAACTGACGACCCGCGTCGGAGTACTTCGTGAAGCGCTCGAGCGCGACGGAACGCGCCGGCATGTTCACGCCGAGAGCCAGCGTCTCCGTGGCGAAAACCACGGCGAGCAAGTTGCGTTCGAAACAGGTCTCGACGATTTCACGGAAAGCGGGCACCATGCCGGCGTGGTGCATCGTGATGCCCCGTCGAAGCGCGTCAATGAAGTCGGCGTATTCGAGCGCCTGGAGGTCCTCGGCCGAGAAGTCGATTAGCCGCGACTCGGCGATGCTTTCAATCTCTCGTCGACCATCGGGCTTCGTGAAAAGCAGTCCGTCGCGACGCAACTGATGCACCGCGTCGTCACAAGCTGCTCGCGAGAAGATGAAGACGATGATCGGCAAGAGATCTTCTCTCTCGAGCGCCTGCATCAACTCGGAACGACGAGGCGCACGAAAAGGGGGCGGCGGCGCGCTGGACTTGGGTCCCTTCCACTTGGCGCCTGGACGAAAGGGTCGAAAGGATTTCATCAGGTTGTCGACGCGACGCGCTTCGTCGGAGAGTCGCTGGCCGTTCAAGAGGTCGTGTATCTCGGCGGTCGGTTGTCCGCGCTTCGTGAAGGCGACGTGGTTGTGCAGTTCGATGGGGCGCGTCTTTTCCACCACGATGGTTGTCGGTCCTCGAACCTGGCCAAACCACTCGCCCAGGAAGTCCGCGTTGCCAATCGTCGCCGACAGAGCCACGAATCGCACGGCAGGCGGCGTGAGAATGAGGACTTCCTCCCAGACACCACCTCGAAAGGGATCTTGAAGATAGTGCACTTCGTCGAGTACGACGAGGCCAAGCGAGGTCAGTTGATCGGACTCGGTGAGCAACATGTTGCGAAGAACCTCGGTCGTCATCACGACAATGGGCGCGCTGCGATTGAGAGAAGTGTCGCCCGTGAGAAGTCCCACCCGAGCCTCACCGTAGAGATCGCAGAGTTCGTGGTACTTCTGATTGGAGAGAGCCTTCAGCGGCGTCGTGTAGAAGGTCCGCTGTTCGCGTTCGAGCTCTCGGCCGATGGCGTAGTTCGCCACGAGCGTCTTACCAGATCCTGTCGGGGCGCTGACCAGCACGTTGACGCCCTTGTCGACCGCTTCGATGGCGTCAAGTTGAAAACGGTCGAGGCCGAAACCCAGACCGTCAATGAACTGACGTCGATACTCGAGAACGCTCACTTGCCCAGCAGTTTGCCCACGCCAATGGCGAGGAAGTAGAAGACGACCAGTGGTATGGCGAGCGCCAACATCGACAGTGGGTCGCCGCTCGGGGTAAAGACCGCTGACGCCACGGTGATCGCAATGACGGTGTAACGCCACGAACGCAAGAGTTGGGCCGGCGTCACTATGTTGACTAGCTCCAGTGCCAACAAGACCACGGGAAACAGAAACGTCACGCCGAAGATGAACATCATCAAGAGAAAGAGCGTGAGGTACTGGTTGGGGTTGTACTCGGTCATAAGGGTCGATCCGCCGATGGCCTTGAGGAAGTGGATGGCGTGACCGAAACTGAAGTACGCCACCACGACACCGGCACTGAAGAAGACGATCGATGCCGTGACGAAGGGAACGACGTACCGGCGTTCCTTCGCCTTCAACCCCGGCGTGATGAATCGCCAGACCTGCCAGAGGATGACCGGCAACGAGACCAGGAAGCCCCCGAAGAAGGCGATTTTCACTCGCAGCGTGAGTCCGTCGAGTGGGTTCGTCACCAGGAACTTGCAGTGCCCGGGAACGGCCGCGCAGTACGGATCTTGAAGGATCTTGAGCAAGTTGGGATAGAAGATGAAGCCGAGGAAACCAAAGACCGTAATCGTGATGGCCATGACTAGAAAGCGATGTCGAAGTTCGGCTAAATGCTCGGCCAGCGTCATGCCACTTTCGGCGCGGCGAAATTTTGCCATCGAGGACTAGTTGAGCGACGGATCGGGCGGCAACGTGGCCTCGTCGGCGCGCGTCGACGGTGGCGTCGGGAGTCGCGGCGAGGTAAAGAGCGGCGGCGACTCCTCCTCGGCAGTGTCACTCGCGGATTCAGCCGACTTCGCGTCGGCCGCTTCCTTGGCGTCGACTCGATCGGCCAACTGATTCAAGAGATTGACTGGACTGCGAGCGATTCGAGCAATATCGCCGGTACTAGGCAGATCGGGAATCGCTTCACGAACTTCGGCTTCAACCTTCTCTTGAAGGTTCTTGATGGCACGCCACGCGGCGCCTAATTTGTGCGCCACCTCGGGAAGTTTGTCCGGACCCATCAACAGCATGACCACGCCCACTATCACCATGAGTTTTATAGGACTCAAACTGAACACGATTCCATTGTAGGGCGCGAACCCTCAAGGTCTTAGAGCCAGGCGACGCGAGAAAGTGGCCACAATCTTACGAAGGCCTTGCCGATGATGTCCGAACGCGGTACCGTTCCCCAACTTCGACTGTCGCACGAGTCGGAGTGGTTGTCGCCCAGCACGAAGTACTGATTCGCCGATACCGTCACGCGTCCGATCGCCGGACCGAGCGGCTCGGTGTGCGGCCACTTCTCGTCGAGAGGTATTCCGTTGACGTAGATCGTGTTGCCCTTCGACGTGAGAACGTCGCCCGGCGTGCCGATCACTCGCTTGACGAGATCGGCAACCTTCTCGCCACAGTTCTCGGCCGCCGGCGCCTTAAAGACCACGACGTCGCCGACGTTGATAGTCCCAAATTCGACACTCAACTTATCCACCATGAGCCGGTCGCCAACTTGCAGTGTGGGCTCCATCGACGCCGAGGGAATGTAGAACGTTTGAAAGGCGTACGAACGCACGAGCAATGAAACCGTCACCGCAACGATGACGACGACGACCCACTCGCCCACGACGCGCCACCTCGAACGAACACTGGGGCTCTGCGCGGAAGTCACCCGGTCGGGCGTCACGACGTCAGAAGTGACGGGAGGTACTTCGGGCACGAATGAAGATTACTCGTCTTACCCGTGGCGTTCGAGCGAGGCCAAGAGCTTTTGGAAACGCTCATCGGTGCTCTTGAAGGGATCCTTTAACAGTACGGTCCGTTGCATCTCGTCGTTCAGTTTGAGGTGCACCCAGTCCACCGTGTAGTCACGACGCCAATGTTTGGCCGCTTGAATAAACGTGCCTCGCATATGCGCGCGCGTCGTCGGTGGCGGCGTCGTCGTGGCGAGTTCCACCTGCTCGTCGCTCACCATGCGCTCAAAGTGACCCCGAGCGGAGCGGCGATAGAAGAGTCCGCGATCGAGGTTGGTGTCGTGATAGATCAAGTCGATGAGAGCGATCTTGGGGTCGTTCAGCTCGACGCCACTGCGTTCGCGTTCACGATCGATGATTTGCAGCTTGGCAATCCAATCAACGCGATCCGCGAGCCCCATGGGGTCGCTGCGGTACTGCTCAATCACTTCTCGCCACAGTCGAACGGCGTGTACCTGGTCGGCCGGTAGATCCCGAACTTCGACGAACTTCTCCGCGCGCTCACAGAGGTCCTCTTGAATCTCGAGGGCCGTCAAGTCCCGGCCGTTCATGAGCTTGACCGGCTCCTTGCTCCAGAGGTCGTAGGAGATATCGCGTAGGGCGTTGATGGGCGAGGCCATCGAGTAGTCGCGCAACTGGATGATGTCGTCTTCAATCATCGCCAGGACCACCGAGGCCGTGCCAATTTTGAGGTAGGTGGCGAACTCACTCATGTTCGAGTCACCCACGATGACGTGGAGCCTTCGGAACTTCTCGGGGTCCGCGTGCGGTTCGTCGCGCGTGTTGATGATCGGGCGACTCCTCGTGGTCGCCGACGAAATAGCTTCCCAGATGTGCTCCGCGCGCTGGCTCATGGAGTACGCGGTTCCCTTGGCGTTGGTGACGACTTTGCCCGCTCCGGTAAAGATCTGGCGACTGATGAGAAAGGGGATGAAGACATTCTCGAGTCGACTCAGGTCTTCAATTCGCTCGATGCAGTAGTTCTCGTGGCAGCCGTAAGAGTTGCCCGTCGAGTCGGTGTTGTTCTTGAACAGATAGATATCGCCGCGAATGCCTTCGTCGCTCAGTTGGGTCTGCGCGTAGCCGACCAGCTCACGAAGTATCGACTCACCCGCCTTGTCTTGGGCGACCAAGTCACTCAACGAGTCGCACTCGGCGGTGGCGTACTCGGGGTGACTACCCACGTCGAGATAGAGTCGACTCCCGTTTTCGAGAAAGACGTTGGACGAACGACCCCAGGCGACGACCTTGCGAAAGAGGAACCGCGAGACCTCGTCGGGGCTCAGTCGACGTTGTCCGCGCAGTGAGAACGTGATGCCGTACTCAGTTTCTACGCCGTAAATTCTCCGCAACATAACGTGGCCTGAGCTGAACTCAGCTCAGGAGCTCGCTTACTTGTTGGTCGGTAAGTCGCAAGAACGTGCGCCGATTGCCGCGGTCCTCGAGGATGCCCACTTCTAACTCCTCGATCGGAATGACGCGATCGGGTCCCGAGAGGGCACTCGACGCGTTGTGCAACGTGGTCGTGAGTGATTGCAGCGAGTCCTCCGAGAGCGCGAAACGCTCCTTGATCGTCTCGGCGTCGCCACCCAGTACCGCGAAGCGTGGTTCGTCAGAGATAGTGCCCTCGTAGGCCACGCGGTAGAGCTTGGTGGGGCGAAGCTTGTTGCCCAGTTGCGCCACAAGAATCTCCACCTCCAGGGGTTTTTGGCCCTCCGTGAACATGTCGCCGAGGTGCTGAGCGTAGTAGTTCGCGAGCGCGCGAGCGTCCACGTCTTCACGAGAGTACGTAAAACCCGTGAAGTCCGCCCAGCGGATGCCGGCTTCTCGAAGACGATCGAACTCGTTGTACTTGCCCACGCCCGCGAAGGCGATGCGGTCGTAGACCTCCGAGATCTTGTTCAGCGACGCCGAGGGGTTCTCCGCCACCATCACCACACCGCTGTCGTAGATGGCCGCGACGATGGAACGTCCCCGAGCGATGCCCTTTTGGGCGAACTCGGCCCGATCCTTGATGAGTTGCTCGGGTGAAACGTAGAAGTAGTTACTCATCGGAGCGATCCTCCGGCCACGCCGCGTGACTCGGTGCGGCGTTCGTTAATGAGTCGGAACCGCTCGCCCACTTGGGCGGCGACGATCTCTTGAAAACCGTCCGCGCTCACGGTGATCATCATCGGAAAGATGTTTCGCACGAAGTCCGGACCGCCCGTGCTCGGGTCGTTGTCGCCCGCTTCATAGAGCGCGAGGGCCCCTAGCTCGAGGGCCCCTTCGAGGTCTAAATCCGCGCGAAAGCCGAGACGCAGGGCGCCCTCGGCGAAGGGCGAACCGGAGCCGATGGTCGCAAAGTCGAAGCGTTCGTAACAGCCGCCGGCCCCGTCGTACTCAAAGATTCGCCCCACCGAGTGACTCTCGTCCCAGCCCGCGAGTAGCGGCAGCACCAAGAGCGGTGAAGAGAGATTGTTGCGTTGAATAATTGGCGAAAGGTAGTTGGCCTTTCCCTCGAGGCTCAACGCGGAGTCGGTCATCTTCTCGTAGTGCTCGAAGGACAGCTGGGCGATCTTGAGAAGTTCGATTCCGCGCGCGGCGCTGCCCGCTATGGCGAGGGCCGTGAAACGATCAGCCGGCTCAATCTTTCGCACATCACGACTCGCAATGTAGTTTCCGGTGGCCTGGCGATCGCCGACCATGACGACGCCCGCGTTGTAGCGAACTGCAATGACGGTCGTCGCGTGGGGCGCGTCGCTGTGAAGCGCGCTGGGCGACGGATTGAAACCCATGGTGTTGACGTAGTGCCAAAACGAGGGTCCCGGATCTCCGTGAGCGCTGAAGAGCGGCAGCCCCACGCCTACTCTCCGCCTTTTTGTACGTAGTTACGTACGAACTCCTCAGCGTTCTCTTCGAGAACTTCGTCAATTTCGTCGAGCAAGTCGTCAAGATCGGCCTTGAGTTGGTCTCCCTTAGTCGCGTCAACGGAAACCTCGCTGGCGGTGTCGCTCGCGCGCTCGCTACGCTGTTTTTGAATTCGCTCTCGTTCACTCATACGTCAGTTCTACCTGTCTAGTGCGTCAAGAAGTTCACTTGCCGTCGCACTTGTTTCTAGCAACTCCGAGGTGAGTTCATGGGTACCCCTCAAGGGATCGAGCATTGGTACGCGCTGCAAGGGTCCCTCGCCGAGATCAAAAACGACAGAATCCCAGTTGGCAGCAACGATCTGTTCGGGAAATCGTGCCACGCATTGGCCGCGAAAGTAGGCTCGCGTACTGAGCGGAGGATTGTGAACGGCTTCACGAACGGCCACGTCGCGGCACAAATTTCGAAGTCCCACTCGTTGGGCGAGGGAGTGCGAAGGGCGAAGATCGTGGTACTGAAGATCGATGGCGCGCAACTTCGCGTCGTGGTCGCTCAGTGAGTATCGCTCTTGGTAACCGTTCACCACGCGAAGTTTTGCCACCCAGTCCACCCGATCGGCGACCGCGTCACGATCGTCGAGTACGCCGTCGAGCATTTCGCGCCACTGGGTCATGATGAGTTCGACCTCGTCTGGTTCGGCGACGGCGCTCGCGCCCGTCCGGGCCACGTAGTCCCTCGCCAAGTGCCACAGCTCGTCTTGAAAGTCCCACGCACTTCGAGAGCGCTCGTCGTCACAAGGCACCGACTCGCGCAGCGTGAGGTCTCTCGAGAAGGCGCGAACGGCGTGCACCGGCGAACGGGGCTGGGCCGGGAACGAGAGTGGGCCAAACTCTTCGAGGGCGGCGAGGAGAAGTGCCGTCGAGCCGAGCTTCACGAACGTCGCGACTTGACTCATGTTGGCGTCCCCGATGATCACGTGAAGGCGTCGAAAACGTTCGGCGTCGCTGTGCGGTTCGTCGCGCGTGTTGATGATGGGACGCTTGAGCGTCGTCTCGAGACCCACGACCTCCTCAAAGAACTCCGCGCGTTGGGAAAGTTGAAAGTGCGGGTTGAACTCGAGGGCAGCTTCCGTCTCCGCACCCACTTTTCCGGCCCCGAAGACCACCTGGCGAGAGACGAAGTGCGGCACCATCGCCCGTACGAGGTGGGCGAACTCGACGTCACGTCGCACGAGATAGTTCTCGTGCGTGCCGTAGGAGTTACCCTTCCCGTCCGAGTTGTTCTTATAGAGCGTGATGGCTTGCGCGGGGTCGAGTGAGTCGTTCGCGATGCCGAGGGCCCGACGCATGATCTCTTCGCCAGCGGCGTCGTAGAGCGTGCCTTCGAGAGGCGTACGACACTCGGGCGACGAGTACTCCGGGTGCGCGTGATCGACGTAGAGCCGCGCGCCGTTGGTTAAGACGGTGTTGGCGAGGTGGGTCTCCACGATCGGCGCGAACGAGGTCAGGTCCACGCGGCCCCGAGCGTCCACCTCTGGCGTTTCGCCGTCGAAGTCCCAATTGATCCGGGTTCGGCCCTGTTGGGCGTACGCGTTGACGATGATGCTCGACGAGGTGATGGGGTCGTAGTCCGGTCCGCCAGCGATGCCGTACTCCGTCTCGATGCCGAGAACCTTCGCAATGGCCATGAAGCTAGAGGTACTGTCCGGTGCCCACGTGTTGGATTGAGCGACCACCCTTCTCGTCATCCTCTTCACGATTGATGAGCGTGCGAATAAAGATGATCCGCTCGCCCTTCTTACCCGAGATTCGAGCCCAGTCGTCGGGGTTGGTCGTGTTCGGCAGGTCTTCGTTCTCGCGGAACTCTTGGCGAATCGACTCGAAGAGGTCTTCCTTGCGCAACCCCCTACCCTGATCGGCAATCTCTCGTTTCACGGCGATCTTTTTCGCACGACGCACGATGTTCTCGATCATCGCGCCCGAGGCGAAGTCCTTGAAGTACAGGACCTCCTTATCGCCTCCTTGGTACGTCACTTCGAGGAAGCGGTTCTCGTCGTCGATGCGGAACATGTGCGACACGGTCTCTTCGATTATCGACTGGACCGCCTTCGCTCGGTCACCGCCGCCAAGTTCTCGAACCGTCGCCTCGTCGAGGGGCAGATTAACGTGCAGGTAGCGCTGGAAGATCTGCGCGGCCGCGTCGGCGTCGGGGCGTTCGATCTTGATCTTCACGTCGAGTCGACCGGGTCGAAGTATCGCGGGGTCGATCAAGTCCTCGCGGTTGGTGGCGCCAATGACGATCACGTCGCGCAACGACTCCACGCCGTCAATTTCGGCGAGTAGTTGGGGCACGATCGTCGACTCCATGTCCGAGCTGATCCCCGTGCCGCGCGTGCGAAAGAGCGAGTCCATTTCGTCGAAGAAGACAATGACCGGCACGCCCTCTTCGGCTTTTTCCCTGGCGCGCTGAAAGACGACGCGAATCTGGCGTTCGGTTTCGCCCACGTACTTGTTCAGCAGTTCGGGTCCCTTGATATTCAGAAAGTACGAGCGAACGTTGCGATTACCCGTTAGTTCGCCCACCTTCTGTGACAGTGAGTTTGCCACGGCCTTGGCGATCATCGTCTTGCCACAGCCCGGAGGACCGTAGAGCAAGATCCCCTTCGGCGCGGGCAGGTCGTAGTCGTGAAAGAGGGTCCGGTGCAGGTAGGGCAACTCCACGGCGTCGGTGATGGCCTCGATCTGCGCGTCCAGGCCCCCGACGTCGGCGTAGCTAATGTCGGGCACTTCCTCGAGAATCAGCTCCTCGGCTTCTTGGCGAATGAGCTTCTCGGTGAGCAAGTTCGAGCGAAGATCCAAGAGCAACGCGTCGCCGCTTCGCAGCTTCACTGAACGCAAAGCCTCGGCGAGTTCCACGACGCGCTCTTCGTCGGCTCGGCCGTAGACGAGGACGCGCCGTTCGTCGAGCACTTCTTTCACCGTGACCACTTCGCCCTGACCGTCCGCGTCGCGCACGCCGATCACCGTGAAGGACTCGTTTAAGACGACTTCGTCGCCGCGGGCAATCTGCGCGGGATCGAGACCGGGGTGTAGCGCCACTCGCATCTTGCGGCCCGAGGCGAAGATGTCCACCGAGCCGTCCTCGTTGAATCCCGTAAAGGTGCCGTAGACGGCGGGCGGTTGCGTCAACTTTTCAACTTCGTCACGCAGCGCCGCGATCTGGTCACGGGTCTGTTGAATCGTGATCGTCAGTTTTTCGTTGTTAGAACGGCTCTGGGAAAGTTGACCTCTCGCTTCGAGGAGCTTCTCTTCGAGTAACTCAATGCGACGGTTGGCCTGATCGACGTCGCTCAAGGTGAGGTCGCGCGGCGAACTGGCCGCCACGGGTTCGTCGCGCTCGCCGCGCGGAGAATCGTTAAACCCTTGGGAACCGTCCATATCGCTACCCTAGGGGAGTAGCCAACTCGGCGGCGGTCACGTTTTGAACCGCTCTCCCATTAGGGTGGCGATACGTAATTCGCCACGGAGGACACGTAAATGAAGGTTTGGATTGACCAAGACCTCTGCACGGGGGACGGACTCTGCGAAGAGATCTGTCCTTCGGTCTTCACGTTGCTCGACGACGGACTCGCCTACGTAAAGCAAGGTGCTGACGTTAAGAGCAGTCCCGGCGGGGCTGAGGGCGTGGCCGTAGTGCCCTCGGAGTTTGAAGACGCCGTCGTTGAGGCCTCCGAAGAGTGCCCCGGCGAGTGCATCTTTATTGAACGCGACTAGTCGCTCTCGAGTCGCCCCACGAGGCGCCGTGCGGACGTCAAGAATCCCGTGTGCGCCACCATTCGGTGGTCGGGCCGTACCGAGCGGCCGTCAATGTGCCAGGTTCGCCTGAGAATCTCGACGGTTTCTTCCAGTCCGAACGAGTTGTGGTGCAATGCTTCGCGCAGGCGTTGGGTCTGATTGATCGTGGGCAGATACGCCAGGAGTATCCCGCCCGGGCGAAGAGCATCTTCGGCGTGCTTGACGACGTCCCACGGTTCGGGCATGTCGAGGATCACGCGGTCGAGGTCGACCTCGTCGATGCCCTCGGTCACGTCGCGTATCTGGACGTCGTACTCCACGTTCTCCCCCAACATGTCGTGGACGTTCTTAATGGCGTGCTGGGCGAAGTCTTCGCGAATCTCGTAGGCGGTGATGAGCGCGCCGGCTCGAAGCAGCGTCATCGACAGCGCACCCGATCCCACGCCCGCTTCGAGTACCCGCATTCCGGGTCCCACGTCGGCTTGCATGAGAATCGCGCCGAGGTCTTTGGGGTAGATAACCTGCGCGCCGCGCGGCATCTTCAGTACCACGTCCGAGAGCGTCGGTCGCAACACCAAGAATGCGCGTTCGGTGCTGGACTTGATCAGCGATCCGTCGAGGGCCCCGATCACGTCGTCGTGCTGGACGATGCCAGCGTGCGTGTGAAAGGCCGAACCCTCTTTCAGCGTGACGAGGTAGTGCCGATCCTTCGCGTCGATGAGCATGACGCGCTCGCCCGCGCCCAGTAGCGCACCCGTCACGCTTTCTCGCTCTTCAAACGCTTGGCAGACTTCGTCGAGCGCGAGTCGAAGATTCGAAACAGCACGACACCCAGAGCGATGGTGAGCCACTTGGGCGACTTCTGCGCCCAGGCGCGACCGAGCGCTGCCGCCGTGGCAATTCGAAAGACGCGACGAAGCACTTAGGCCTTCTTACGTAAGCGGCGCCCGCGAATCCGGCCCCAGATGTATCCGGTGACGACGCCGCCCAGTCCGACCGCCGCCACCGTGGGTTTCGAAGAGGTCATCGAGTTCCCCAGCTGCACTTGATCGGGCAGGAACGAGCGCAGCGATGCCTCCAACTGGCGTCGAGTACTGGACTGAGGGCTCACTTGGAAACCTTGAGTCGGCGCTTCGCCGTGCCGCTGACGACGCGCCACGCCGTCAGAGCCATCACGATGAGTGCTAACACCGCGACGATGACGTAGGGCAGCCACGACAGCGAACCATCGAGCACGGGGAACTGCCACTGCAGGTAGCGAAGAGAACCGAACAGCAACAGGACCGCGCCGAAGCCCACGAAGATACTCCCGACCGTCCCCCACAACATAAATCGGCCGAGATCCTTGATGGGCTTGATGGTCTCTTCTTTGACGTAACGAATCGCGAGATCGCGCAGTTCGTCGAAGTCACGCTGCAGTGTCGCTCCTCTTAGGAACCGGCGCCACGTGGAGTTCTTCACGGCTCAAGCCTACTCAGTGCGTTCTTTTATCAGGTACGTCGAACTGGCCGTCGCGACGAGTCTGTCTTTTTCGTCCACGATCTTCGCTTCGAGAAACGAGATGACTTTCCCGGGCTTCAACACGGTCGCGACGCACGTCAGAAGGTCCCCGGCTCTCGCGGAACGCAAGAAAGTTACTTTCATCTCAGTGTTGGAAACGGTAACCCTTCGATCACCCACCGTCGTCACGGCCGAGGCGCCCATGGCCGAGTCCAGCATCGCCGCGAGAAACCCTCCCTGCACCACGCCGACGGGATTCAAGAATCGTTCGTCCACTCGGGCCCGCCACACCGTTCGCCCGGGCACCGACTTATCGACGCACGTCATACCGAGTGTCAAGTCGCAGTTCGGAGGAATTTGCAGCGCCACGTGGTGAGGCTACTCGCGAGCCCGCTCGGCCCAGGAGAGCGATTCGGTACTGTTCTAGTCATGACTGACGATCTCTATCCCGGTGCCAGCGAGCTCGAAGGGCGCGTCATCCGCGAGATTGTGGCGGTGTCAATGGACGCTCCGGCGAAGGCCAAGTCGGGCCACAGTGGCACGGCAATGGCGTTAGCCCCACTGGGCGTGATGCTCTGGGGCCGCGTCATGCGACACGATCCCACCGACCCCAACTGGTCCGATCGCGACCGATTCATCATGAGCTGCGGTCACGCGTGCATCTTGCAGTACGGCCTCGCTCACGAATTTGGCTACGACCTCAGCGTCGAGGACCTAAAGGAGTTTCGCCAAGCTCACTCGAAGACTCCCGGCCATCCTGAGCGCGGCGACACGCCCACCGTCGAAGTGACGACCGGGCCTCTCGGCCAAGGCATCGCCAACGGTGTCGGCATGGCCCTCGCCGAGCGAATCCTGCGCGCTGACTACGGTGAGGAGCTCGTCAGTCACCGCACGTGGGTGATCGCGGGCGACGGCTGTCTCGAAGAGGGCGTCAGCCACGAGGCGGCCTCGCTCGCCGGTTCGCTCGGGCTCGATCGTCTCACGATTTTCTACGACGACAACCACATCACGATCGACGGACCAACTGAGCTCGCGTTGCACGACGACCCCGCCGAACGATTCGCGGCCTACGGCTGGCACGTGGTGGTCGTGGGCGAACACGCGAACGACCTCGACGTCCTCGAAGAGGCCACGCGCGCCGCCATCGCCGAGACCAACCGACCGACCATCGTCATCATCCGTTCCCACATTGCGTTTCCTTCCCCGACGATGATGGACACGAAGGAAGCCCACGGCACGCCCTTTAGTGCCGACGCCATCACCACTGTGAAGAAAATCCTCGGCGTGCCCGACCGGGCCTTCGTCTTCGACTCCGAGATTCCCGGCGAGTTGATTCAATCACTCCACGCGCGCCGCGAGGATCGGGTGGCCTGGGGGGCCCGGGTCACGGCCGCGGGCGCTAAGGGCGTGCAACTCTTAGAGCAGCTGGACACCAATGGCGTCGCGAGGGTAACCACCAAGGCCGAGACCTTTTCGCCGGGTTCCATGGTCGCCACGCGCAAGGCGATGCAGCGCGCCATGGACGTCTACGCACCTCAGACGCCGGGTCTCACGGCGGGATCGGCGGACCTGACGGACAATACGGGCGTCATCCTTCCCGGCGCTCAAGCCCAGAACGCCTTGGCGCCGGGCGGTCGCCAGATTCACTACGGCATTCGCGAACTCGCCATGACCGCGATTCTCGTCGGCCAGGCCCACCACGGTGGCCTTCGTCCGGCCGGCTCGACGTTCTTCGTCTTTAGCGACTACGCGCGGCCCGCCGTTCGACTCGCCGCGCTGAGCCACGCGGGCGCCCTTTTGGTGTACACCCACGACTCCGTGGGCGTGGGCCAGGACGGCCCGACGCACGAACCCGTTGAACACCTCATGGCGCTGCGAGCCATGCCCAATCTGCACGTCGTTCGTCCCAGTGACGCCAACGAAACCCTCGATCTCGTCGAAGAGTTTCTCAGCGCCAAAGTGCCGCACACGACGGCGCTGGTGCTCACGCGCCAAGACGTTCGGGTCTTTAACGAAGACGAGGCCGCGGCGAGTGCGAAGGGGGCGCGGCGCGGGGGCTACGTCGTTCGAGAGAACGACGTAGCCGTCTTCACCCTCGTGAGCACGGGATCAGAGGTCTCGCTCTGCCTGCAAGCCGCGGACGAGCTCGCGGCAAAGGGCATCGTCACTCGAGTCGTCGCCCTCCCTTGTTGGAAGTGCTTCGACGCGCAGCCCCTGGAGTATCGAGACCAAGTGCTGCGCCGCTCGATTCCTTCGGTGTCGCTCGAAGCCGGCGCGACGTTGGGCTGGGCGAACTACGTTGATGACTCCCTGGGCATCAACTCCTTTGGCATGTCGGCACCCGGCGACGTCGTCTTTGATTACTTCAAAATTGTCCCCGCGAGCGTGGTAGCGCACGTCGAGCGCGTTCTAAGTGAGAGAAAATGACCAGCCTCAATGATCTCTATGCCAACTACGGCCAGAGCCCGTGGATTGACAACATTCGCCGTGATTGGCTGGTCGACGGCACGCTGGCCAAGTTCGTCACCGAAGGTGTTCGCGGCGTGACGTCGAATCCCTCGATCTTCGCCAAGACCCTCTCCACCTCGACGGCGTACGACAAGCTGATCGCGGACTCGACCGACGACAACCCCGAGGGCCTCTTTGAGACGTTGGCCGTGGAAGACGTGCGCGACGCTTGCGACGTCTTGGCCCAGGTTCACGAGAGTTCGCGCACAGACTTTGCCGCAGGTAATCGTCGCTACTTGGACGGTTTTGTGTCCCTGGAAGTCTCGCCTCGCCTGGCCCGTGACACCGAGGGAACGATCGCGGCCGCCAAGCGTCTCCACGCCAAAGTGGACCGAGCAAACGTGATGATAAAGATCCCCGCCACGAAGGAGGGTTTGCCGGCCATACGGGCCGTGCTGGCAGCGGGCATCAACGTCAACGTCACGCTGATCTTCTCGCTGGAGCGTTACGGCGAAGTCATCACCGCGTGGACTGACGGGCTGCGAGACGCCTATGACGCAGGTGGCGACGCCAGCGCTCTCGCCAGTGTCGCGTCGTTCTTCGTGTCACGCGTTGACGTCGCCGTTGACGCCCTGTTACCTGAAGGCGACCCCCGTCGAGGCACGACGGCGAACGCGCAGGCCGCCGCCGCCTACGACCTCTATCGAAAGCGCGTAAGTGACGTTGGCGTCACCGAACTGCTCGGCAATGGCGCGCAGGTGCAACGTCCCTTATGGGCGTCCACGTCCACGAAGAATCCCACCTACGACGATCTGTTATACGTCAATCGTCTCGTCGCCGACGAAACCGTGAACACGATGCCCGACGCCACGCTTTCCGACGCGCTCGATCACCCGGACTTCGCGACCTCGTACCTCCTCAACGACGAAACGAGTCAAGCCACGGCCGCACTTCTGGACAAGTTGTCACCCGACGTGGATCTCGCCCGTGTCACCGAACAGCTCGAAATCGACGGCGTAGCGTCCTTTGCCAAGTCCTACGACGACCTGCTGGCCACGGTGTCCTCAAAGATGCACGCCTCGAAGTAGTTCGTCCTTTACAGGCTCGAATCACCTTTGAGCGGCTCGCGAGCGCTGCGTCATCTCTTACTCACGCGTCGTAGGATGCATCCATGACGACGCTACGAGGTTCTGAAACGCCGATCGATCTGTTGAACGCTTCGGCGGCCTCGCTCGCCGAGGAGGCCTACGAGAAGGCCCGTCGCGCGCACGGCTTCGTCGTGACGTATTCGCCCAAGGTCTTCATTCCCTTGACGAAGCTCTGTCGCGATCGATGCGGCTACTGCACGTTCGCGCAGGCTCCGGCGCACGTGGCGTCGCCGTACTTGAGTCTGGACGAGGTCATGGCCATTGCTCAAGCGGGGCGAGAGGCGGGATGTACCGAAGCACTCTTTACCCTCGGTGAGCGACCGGAGTTGCGCTACGACGAAGCAGCTCGCTGGCTAGCCGCGCGTGGTTACCACTCGACGGTCGATTACGTGGCCACCGCCGCGCAGATGGTGCTCGAAAGTACGGGTCTCTTACCTCACGCCAACGCGGGAGCACTCTTCCATCACGAACTGGCCCAGCTTCGTGCAGTCAGCGCGTCCCAAGGCATGATGCTCGAAGTCCTCGCCGAGGTGCCCGCGCACCGCTTGGCACCCGACAAGGAGCCCCAACGTCGCCTCGACACGCTTCGCTGGGCGGGAGAGTTAAAGATCCCCTTCACGACCGGGTTGTTGGTAGGTATTGGCGAGAGTCGCCAAGACCGTGTCAAAACACTCGAAGCCATGGCCGACGCGCACGAGGAGTTCGGTCACGTGCAAGAAGTGATCGTGCAGAACTTCCTGCCAAAACCTCGAACGGCGATGGCCGCGCACCCACCAGCCAGTGACGAAGAGTTCCACTGGACCATTGCCGCCGCGCGACTACTTCTGCCCGGGGACATCCACCTACAGGCGCCGCCGAACCTGAGTGACGACCCCGCGCGCCTACTCGACTTCGGCATCGACGACTTTGGCGGCGTCTCTCCCGTCACCGCCGACCACGTCAACCCCGAACGAGCGTGGCCCGCGGTGTCGACGCTCGGCGCGCAGTGCGACGTTCGCGGATTGCATCTCACGCCTCGTCTCGCGGTGTACCCCGAGTACGTCGGCGAGCGAACGGATTTTCTCGACGAAAAGGTACGGCCCTTCGTCCTGGCCCAGGCCGACGCGCACTCCTTGGCACGCAACGACGGATGGTACTCGGGCACCGACCACACCCCGCCGTCCGCGCCGAGCTCGACGACGAGGACCAAGGAGTTGGTGAGTCTCCTCGCGCGCTACGAACCCGGCTACGAGTTCGACGCGCGCGAACTGGTGACGCTTTTTCACGCGCGCGGCGGCGACTACAACGCCGTCGTCGATCTCGCGGACTCCGTTCGCCAGGATCTCGTCGGCGAGGCGGTGAGTTTCGTCATAAATCGCAACATCAATTACACCAACGTCTGTACCTTCAAGTGCCGCTTCTGCGCCTTCTCGAAGGGTCCGTTGTCACTCAATCTGCGTGGTGACCCCTATCTCTTGACCCTCGAGGAGATCAGCGAACGCGTCCGGGAGGCCGAGATGCGCGGGGCGACCGAGGTCTGTCTCCAGGGAGGCATTCACCCCAAGTTCGACGGCGACTACTACATCGACGTGGTGGCCGCGGTTCGCGCCGGTTCGCCCACTATTCACATCCACGCCTTTAGCGCGCTCGAGGTCTTCGAAGGGGCTCGACGCTCGGAACAAGATCTCGCGTCGTACCTCACGAGGTTGAAGGACGCCGGTCTGAAGACTCTTCCCGGCACCGCGGCGGAGATTCTCGACGACAAGATAAGAGCCGTTCTCTGTCCCGACAAGATCAACTCGGATCAGTGGCTCGAGGTTCACCGCGTGGCCCACGAGGTCGGTCTTCGATCGAACATCACGATCATGTTCGGTGCCGTCGAAGGACCCGAGAGTTGGGCCACGCACTTCATTCGCACGCGCGCGTTGCAAAAGCAGACCGGTGGCTTCACCGAGTTCGTGCCCCTCCCCTTCGTTCATATGGCGACGCCGCTGTTTTTGAAAGGTCGTTCACGAAAGGGACCGACCTTTCGAGAGGCGGTGCTGATGCACGCGGTGGCGCGACTGCACTACGCGACGCTGATCGACAACATTCAAGTGAGTTGGGTCAAGATGGGCGTCGAGGGCTCGCGGAGAATTCTTCAAGCGGGCGCGAACGACCTAGGGGGCACCTTGATGGACGAAAACATCTCGCGCGCCGCGGGCGCCACCCACGGCCAGGAGATGAACGTGAAGTCGTTGGAAAACCTCGTGGCGCCACTCGGACGTCCGCTGCATCAGCGAAGCACCCTCTACCAGACGTTGTAGCCGTGGCCTCACTCATCGAAACTCTCCTCGACGACATCGCTGAGGACACGGCCATGTCCGAAGACCGGCGCGAACTGTTGCACGATCTGCTCGCGGGCGTCGTCGCGGTTGCCGAGTCCGACGCCGACACCAAGGACCTTCGTGTGGCCGTGCGGGCAGTGAATGAACTGCTCGAAGCGTTCAACCTCTTCGAAAAGTTCAGCGCCCGGTCCAAGATGACGATTTTCGGTTCAGCGCGAACGAAGATCGACAGTCCCCTGTATGAGATGACCCGAGAGTTGGCGCAAGCGATGGCCGAACGCGGTTGGATCATCATCTCGGGCGCTGGTCCTGGCATCATGGAGGCCTCCGCGAGAGGCGCTGGTAGGGCCAACACTCTGGGGGTCAATATCCAGCTTCCCTTCGAACAAAACGCCAATGCCTACATTGATACCGCGGCCAATCTCGTGACTATGAAGTACTTCTTCACTCGCAAGGTCGCTCTCACGCGTTCCTCGAACGCCTTCGTGGTCCTGCCGGGAGGCCTGGGCACCATGGACGAGCTCTTCGAGGTCCTAACGCTCCTCGACACCGGTAAGACCACGCCTGCTCCCGTCATCTTGCTCGACACCCCAGACGGAATGTTCTGGAAACAGTGGATGACTTTCATTGATGAGGGCATTATGAAGAATCACTACGTCGCCACTGACAACATGTTCCTCGTTCGACTCGCCACGTCGATCACCGACACGGTCGACGAGATCGAACTCTTCTACTCGAACTATCGAGACTTCGCCGTCGACGGGGAGCGTGGGCTGATGTCCCTTCGACGTGCGCCGACGCCGAGCCAGCTCGACGCGCTGCGAGCGGCGGTGCCGATGTTCGACGAGGGTGACGGCTACCAACAGGAGAACGATCAGACCCTCTCCTTTGGCTTCGACGGAAGAAACTACTCCAATTTGCGACTCGTGATTAACGAGGTCAACCGTTGGAGCGACTAGTCGCCTTCGCCTTGACGAAGTAGGTGCTCGGCCTTTTGGAGACTGCGGCGAACTCGTGAGAGTTGACGTTCGAGCTCTTTTGCACCTTCGGGCTCGTCACTGCGCAACTGGGCTCGAACCGTGTCGAAGATGGCGTCGGCGACGCGCCGCTCGAGAGCGGCGACCTCGTCGGCGAGTTCCGCAAAGGACTCCACTAGTCGACGACAACCACGTCGAGATCGCCAGCGGCGTACTGGGCGCGCAGCACCTTCTTGTCAAACTTGCCCACGCTGGTCTTGGGCACACTCTCGATGAACGTCCAACGCTCGGGTAGCCACCACTTCGCCACCCGTTCCGCGAGAAACTCCTTGAGTTCTTGGGCGCTCGCGGTGGCGTCGGGTCGAAGCACGACGCAACAGAGCGGACGCTCTTGCCACTTGTCGTCGTGCACCGCGATAACCGCGGCTTCAAAGACGGCCGGGTGGGCCATCACCGTGACTTCGAGATCGACCGAACTTATCCACTCGCCCCCGGACTTGATGACGTCCTTCGATCGATCGCTCACCACCATGAAACCCTCGCCGTCGAGCGTGCCCATATCGCCGGTGCGCAACCACCCGTCACGGAACTTGTCGGGGTCGTCCACGCCAAAGTACGAACCCGTGACCCACGGACCTCGAATCTCGAACTCACCAATGGTCTTGCCGTCACGCGGAAGTACGGTGCCGTCGTCGTCAGTGAGACGTACTTCCACGCCCGCCACGATCCGACCGGCCTTCACGCGGTAGTCAATCTCGAGCTCTGGCGGCGTGCCCGCCGGAGGAATCGACACCGCGGCGAGCGGACTCGTCTCGGTCATGCCCCACCCCTGCAGCACGTCAATGCCGTGGAGATCGCGAAAGCTCTCGATCATGTGGCGCGGCACCGCCGAGCCGCCGGCGAGGATGACACGAAGGCTGGAGAGGTCGGTCTCGGGTGTCGTCTCGGCCACGCGCAGCACGTCGTTCCAGACCGTGGGCACCCCGAGTGAGATCGTCGGGCGAAGTTCACGGATCATCTTGATGATCGGCGCACCCTGGAGGAACATCTGCGGCATGATGAGCTCGACGCCCGCGAAAAAGGAAGAGTAGATCGAACCCCAGGCGTTGACGTGAAACATCGGCACGATCAAGAGGCTGCGATCGCGCTCACAGAGACCCACCGAGTTGGCGGTCATCGAAGCTATCGAGTGCAACCAGGTGGAACGATGCGAGTAGACGACGCCCTTGGGGTTACCGGTGGTGCCCGAGGTGTAACACATGATGGCCGCGTCACGTTCGTCGAGCGTGGGCCACTCGAAACCCGGGCGCTCGGCGTTCACGAGCGTGTCGTAGTCGAGCGTCTCGCCGAGCACGCCAGTGGTCTCCTCGCCGTTCACGATAATGATCGTGACCTGGGGAATCTGATCGCGGACTTTGGCGAACGACGCGGCGAGCGACGCGTCCACGATGATGATCTCGTCTTCGGCGTGATTGATGATGTACGAAAGTTGTTCGGGAAAGAGCCGAATGTTCAAGGTGTGCAACACGGCGCCCATCGAAGGAATGGCGAAGTAGGCCTCCATGTGCGCCTGGTTGTTCCACATGAAGGTCGCCACGCGGTCGCCACGCTTGACACCCAGTTTGGTGAGGGCCGAGGCCAACTGTTCAGCGCGTTTGGCGATCTGAAAGAACGTCGCCTCGTCGACTCCGTCGGGCGTTACGGTGAAGACCTTCTTCTCCGCGTAAACGTACTCGCCGTGACGAAGAATGCCACTGATCAGTAGTGGCGCCTCTTGCATCGTGCTCTTCATGGTCCCCCTCGAAACACCGTTGGTTCGATGCTACAAAACGTTGGCGTTGCTCATGGCTACCACGAGAGACAGTAGGGCTCGACGGGTGCTGGGAGCGAACTCTCGTGACCCGAGAGGTACGCGTCGATTGATGAGGCGGCACTTCGCCCCTCAGCGATGGCCCACACGATCAAACTCTGACCCCGAACGGCGTCGCCACAGGCGAAGACGGGACCAGAGCCCTCAGCGTTCGCTAGTCGCCAGTCCGTGCCGACGGCGAGTGTTTGACGTGGGCTGAGGAACGGTTCGGCGTTGAGTCCAAGATCGTCGAGTTCGGGGCCGACAAAACCGGCCGCGATCAACACGAGATCGGCCGGCACCGTGACGGCTTCTTCTCTTACGTGATCCTGCAACACAATGGACGACACGTGCAAGGCGCCAAGGAACTCGAGAGTCTCGGTGGAGAAGCGACGTTCGCCGCCCTCGTCGTGGGCCGACGTCGTCTTAAAGAGCCGCGCCATCGTGGGCCAAGGCTCGTCCGACGTACGTTCGTCGGGTGGGCGATCCATAATTTCAATCTGCGTGACCGACGAGGCACCCTGTCGATGAACCGTGCCGAGACAGTCGGCGCCCGTGTCACCGCCCCCGAGGATCACGACGTGAAGATCCCGCGCGTTGATCGTCGCGATGGTGCCTTCGTTGACGGCGCGATTGGAGGCTTCGAGGTACGTCATGGCGGGATAGACGCCCTCCAGCGCGGCGCCGGGCACGGGAATGCGTCGGGGACGCGTCGAGCCAATGGCGAGCAAGACCACGTCAAAGTCACTTTGCAACTGCTCGAGGGAGGTGCCGTGCGCTCCGACCGCGACGCCCGCGAAAAACTCGATACCGTCACGGGCCATGATGTCGAGCCGACGATCGAGCACCGACTTCTCCATCTTGTACTCGGGAATCCCGTAGCGCAGCAATCCTCCGATAGCGTCACTTCTCTCAAAGACCGCGACGGCGTGGCCCACGCTTCGTAACTGGGCCGCGGCCGCGAGACCGGCCGGACCTGATCCCACCACCGCGACTCGTCGCCCGCTCTCTTGGGGCGTCGGCATGGAAACTTCAAAACCGTTCGCGAAGGCGTGTTCGGCCACTTCGTATTCGAGCCGCTCGATGGTGACGGGGTCGCTCGAAATACCGAGCACGCACGCGGACTCGCACGGGGCCGGACAGAGTCGGCCGGTGAACTCGGGGAAGTTGTTCGTGCTGAAGAGCTGGTCGGCCGCTTGGCCCCACTGGTAGTTGTAGACCCGATCGTTGAAGGCGGGTATTCGATTGCCCAGGGGACAGCCCTGCATGCAAAACGGAATGCCACAGTCCATGCATCGGGCGCCCTGGTGGGCAATCTCCTCGTCGCTCTGGGGCTGGTACACCTCGTGCCAGTCACGCAGGCGAACAGGCACCGGCCGGTACCGCGGTCCTTGGCGCGAGAACTCGAGAAACCCGGTGACCTTACCCACCCTTGACCTCGTCACGAATTCGTTGATACTCCGAGGTCTCCACCCGAACGAAGTTCATTCGCTCCACTCGCCACTCTTTAAGAATCCGATCGGCCTTCGTCGAACCGGTCTCGTCGCGGAATCGTTCGAGCAGTGCGAAGAGTCGCTCGTCGTCCGCGCTCTCGAGCAGTTCAATCTCGTAGACCCCGGCGCTTAAGTGATCGTGCACGGTGACCCGGGGATCGTAGAGATAGAGCGTTCCGCCCGACATGCCGGCCGCGAGATTACGCCCGACGTCACCGAGAATCACGACCACGCCACCGGTCATGTACTCACAGGCGTGGTCGCCCGTTCCCTCGACGACGACGGTGGCGCCCGAGTTGCGCACCGCACAGCGCTCGCCCACGATCCCACTGATAAAGATCTCTCCGCTCGTAGCGCCGTAGCCAATGACGTTGCCCGCGATGATGTTCTCATCGCTCGCGAACGTGGCCGACGCGTCGGGTCGAATGACGATGCGTCCGCCCGACAGTCCCTTGCCGGCGTAGTCGTTGGTGTCGCCCCGCAGATGAATCGTCATTCCGGCGGGCATGAACGCGCCCAAACTCTGTCCGGCGGAACCTTGGAGGTCTATCTGAATGTGGTCGTCACCGAGTGTTCGTGCACCGAGAGCGCGCGTCAACGCGCTGCCCGTGAGCGTGCCCACCGCACGATTCACGTTGCGAACAGTCGAGACGTAGTGAAACGTCGAGCCGCTTATCGCCGCCGTAACGGCGTCCGAGAGAAACGCCCAGTCGAGCGCTCCGTTGAGGCCGTGTTCTTGCTTCACGCTCTGGCGACGCTGATCGGGTGCCACCACCTTCAACAGCGCCGAGAGATCAAGATCGTTCGTGGGATCATCGAGAGCGTTGACGCGCAACTTCGACACGTCGCCGATCACCTCGTCAATCGTGCGCGCGCCCAATAGCGCCAGATACTCGCGCACTTCTTGCGCGATGAACTCGAAGAAGTTCTCGACGAACTCGGGCTTGCCCGTGAAGCGCTCTCGCAACTTGGGATTCTGAGTCGCGATGCCCACCGGACAGGTGTCCAGGTGACAGACGCGCATCATGACGCATCCCACCACTACGAGTGGTGCGGTGGCGAAGCCGAACTCTTCGGCGCCGAGGAGCGCCGCGACGATTACGTCGCGTCCGGTCTTGAGCTGTCCGTCGGTCTGCAGCGTCACGCGACTGCGAAGTCCGTTGGCGGCGAGCGTCTGATGCGCTTCGGCCAGACCCAACTCCCAGGGTGTGCCGGCGTGTTTGAGTGAGGTCAGCGGTGCCGCTCCCGTGCCCCCGTCGTGGCCCGAGATCAAGATGACGTCGGCGTGCGCCTTCGCGACGCCCGCCGCGATCGTGCCCACGCCTTGTTCGCTGACGAGTTTGACGTTCACGCGCGCCTGGTCGTTGGCGCACTTGAGGTCGTAGATCAACTGCGCGAGGTCTTCGATGGAGTAGATGTCGTGGTGCGGTGGCGGCGAGATGAGACCAACGCCGGGCGTCGAGTGGCGCGTCTTGGCAATCCAGGGATAGACCTTGGTGCCGGGCAGTTGGCCCCCTTCGCCGGGTTTGGCGCCCTGGGCCATTTTGATCTGAAGATCATCGGCGTTCACGAGGAAACGACTGGTGACCCCGAAACGTCCGGAGGCGACCTGCTTGATGGCCGAGCGAGTGTTGTGCTGGGGATCGGACGTGTCGAAGCGCTCCTCGTCCTCTCCCCCCTCGCCGGTGTTGGACTTCGCGCCGAGGCGATTCATGGCGACGGCGAGTGTCGTGTGCGCCTCTTCAGAGATCGACCCGTAGGACATCGCCCCGCTGCTGAATCGCTTCACGATCGACGCCACGCTCTCCACCTCGTCGATGGCCAGCGGCGTGGCGCTCGGGACCAACGACAACAAGGAACGAAGCGTCAACCTTCCTTCGCTCTGATCGTCCACGAGCGACGTGTACTCCTTAAAGAGATCAAAGCGTTTTTGGCGCGTGGCGTGCTGGAGTTTTTGCACGGTGCGCGGGTTAAAGAGATGGAGTTCGCCGTCGCGGCGCCACTGGTACTCGCCGTGGTTCGTGATCTCCACGCGCTCGCCCACTTCCGGCTCGAAGGCACTCGCGTGCCAGCGCAGCACGTCGCGAGCAAGATGTTCGAGCGTGACGCCACCGAGGCGAGAGTGAAAGCCTGGGAAGTACCTGGTCAGGAGGTCATCCGAGACGCCCACGGGTTCGAAGAGCTGGCTTCCGACGTAACTCGCGACCGTGCTCACGCCCATCTTGGACATGACCTTCACGACGCCCTTGTTAAGCGTCTTGCCGTACTGATAACGCGCCTCGAAGGCGGTCAGTTCGTTCAACTCCCCTTGTTCGATCAGCGCGTCAATCGACTCGTAGGCCAGGTAGGGACAGACCGCCGAGGCTCCGAAGCCGAGCAGGAGGGCCACGTGGTGCACTTCTCGAACGTCGCCAGCTTCGATGACGAGCGCCGCGTGGGTGCGTAAGTGTTCGGCGACCAGGCGATGGTGGACGGCCGAGGCGAGCAGGAGACTGGGAATCGCGGCGAGGGATTTCGACGTGCCGCGATCACTCAGAATGACAATGTTGACTCCCGAGCGAACTTGCGCGACCACTTCGTTAGTGACGTCGTCGAGCGCGCTCGCCAGCCGCTCGGCGGCACTCTCGGGACCGTGAGCGAGAAAGAGACCATCGATGGCCACGGTTCGAAAGCCGATCACGCCCGGATGCTCGTCGATGTAACGAATTTTCTGAAGTTCGCTGACGCTCAGTACCGGAGAAGCCAGCACGATCTGGTGGCAGTGTTCTTCGCTCTCCCGAAGAAGATTCTCCTCGCCACCAATCACGACGCGCGTCGAGGTAACGAGCTCTTCACGAATCGCGTCGAGGGGCGGGTTCGTCACCTGGGCGAAGAGCTGCGTGAAGTAGTCAAAGATCGATCGAGGTATCGCCGAGAGGACGGGCAACGTGGTGTCCGAGCCCATCGAGCCGATGGGCTCGTCACCCACTTGGGCCATGTGGCGCACGATGAGGCGCAGATCCTCTTCGCTGTAGCCGAAGCTCTTTTGCTGGCGAAGGATCGACGCGTACTCGGGCGCCAGCGCCGGTGAAACGTCGATCTCGTCCAGCGAGAGCTGGTGACGCTCGAGCCACTCCGCGTAGGGCGCTCTTGAGGACAACGCGGTCTTTAGTTCGTCGTCGTCAATAATCCGGCCCAGTTCAACGTCCACGAGAAAGACCCGGCCGGGTTGCAGGCGGCCCTTTCGTTCAATGTTCGATGGATCAATGGGCAAGACGCCGACTTCGCTGGCGAGAATGACGCGCCGGTCCTTCGTTACCCAGTAGCGCGCCGGACGAAGTCCGTTGCGGTCGAGTACGGCACCGGCCACGGTGCCGTCGCAGAAGGTCACCGACGCCGGCCCGTCCCACGGCTCCATCAAACCCGCGTGGTAGCGGTAGAACGCCCGGCGACTAGGACTCATGGCGGTCGATCGCTCCCAGGCCTCGGGGATCATCATTAGCACCGCGTGCGGCAAGGATCGCCCGGCGTGCACGAGCAGTTCCACGACTTCATCGAAGCTGGCCGAGTCGCTCATGTCGGGCGTAACGATGGGCGTGAGTTCACTCACGCGAAGTGGCAACGCGTCGCTTTCGAGCGTGGTCTCTCGAGCGATCATCCAGTTGCGGTTCCCTCTCACGGTGTTGATCTCTCCGTTGTGAGCGATGTAGCGAAAGGGTTGCGCCAGGTCCCAACGAGGTAACACGTTGGTGGAAAAGCGACTGTGCACGACCGCGATCGCCGAGGTTAATCGATCGTCGGCGAGGTCCTTGAAGTAGAGACGCAGCTGGGGGGAGGTGAGCATGCCCTTGTAGATCAGTACTTGGGATGAACACGACGACGCGTAGATATCAATGGTGTGCTCGATTACCTTTCGAGCGCAGTAGAGCGCTCGTTCCAGTTGAACGCTCTCGTGGTCGGCGCGGGGCACGATCAGTTGCTGGAAGAACCGCGGCTCCGAGGCCCTCGAGGTGGGCCCCAGAATCGTCGAATCGACGGGCACCTCGCGCCACGCCCTCGACGTGAGTCCAACGCGCGAAAGAGCTTGCTCCACGGTGACCTTCACGTGCTCCAAGTCGAGCGAAGGCGAAACCATCCAGCTCGCCACGCCGTACTCCCCTTTCGCCGGCACCTCATCACCAAAGACGCAGCGGATGAACGCGTCGGGCATCTGGGTGAGAATTCCCGCGCCGTCCCCCGAGTCAACGTCCGAACCTGTCGCGCCGCGGTGCTCGAGATTCTCCAGAATTGTCAGCGCGTCGCGAACGGTGGCGTTGGTGGCCTGGCCGGACAGATCCGCGACCATGCCCACGCCGCAGGCGTCATGTTCGAAAGAGGGGTCGTAGAGGTTCTTGGTCATGGCGGTTGTCCAGGGGCAACGCTGACCCGCCCCCACTATACCGAAAGAGCAATGTCCCACTGGCCCCTACGCTGGTCGCGTGAGTTCGACTCAGGGTGAGGTACTCGTCGTCGGTGGCGGAGTGATCGGGACGACCAGCGCGTTTCGTCTCGCCCGAGCGGGTTGGCGGGTCACTCTCTTCGACCCCGCGCCGGGCTCGGGCGCGACGTGGGCCGCGGCGGGAATGATCGCGCCCAGCGCCGAGGTATCGCCCGGCGAAGAAGACAACTTCAAGTTGCACCGTGGGGCCCTCGCAGCGTGGCGCGACATCGCGAGTGACATCCTCGACCAGACCGGAGCCACGCTCGATCTCTTTGAGACCGGCACCTTGCTCGTCGGGTACGACACCGGTGATCGGCGCCTCGTCGATCAGTTCGAACTCGTTGCCCAGAGTTTCGGCGTTCGGCCACAACACGTCACTCGCGTAAGTCACGAGGCGCTCTTTGAGAGCGTCTCGCCACGAGTTCACGAGGGCCTCTTGTTGAACGAGGACGCGTGGCTCGACCCCGATCAGGTCATTGAACTTCTCACGAGGGCCAATGAGTTTCTTGGCGTCAGCGTCGTGCGTCAACAGGTTCTCACCGCGACGACCAACGGTGACCACGTTGAGGTCACTACCGCCGATGCGACCTTTCGTGGTGACGTGGGCATCCTCGCCACTGGAGCTCGTCCTCTGCCGCACGGCGTGGCGGAGAAGGTCGCGAACGCTGTTCGCCCCGTGCGCGGGATGACCGTTCGAGTCCAAGGAGTCGATCGTTCCGCGCTCCCCACGCTTCGTGCCTACGTTCGTGGTCGTTCCTTTTACATGGTCAGCCGCCCGGGTGGCTACTGCGTGCTCGGCGCTTCGTCGGATGAGCAAGAAGAGCTGATCGTTGAAGTCGGCGAACTCCAGCGGCTTCTGCGCGACGCGTTGGACGTCGTACCCTCGCTCGAAAGTGCGGCAATCGTGGAGACGCGTCAAGGTCTTCGACCCGCGAGCAAGGATCTCGCGCCCTTCATTGAGACCGTGGACGAGCGTTGGGCCTGGCTGTCGGGTCACTATCGTCATGGCGTGACCCTCGCACCCCTCGCCGCTCAAGAAGCGCAGTCGTTCGCGCAGGGCCTTAGGTGATTCACGTCAACGGCGCCGACGACGACTTTCTCGCTGAGACGGTTGACGCACTCTTGGCGCGGCGCGGTATCGAATCGCGGGGTGTCGCGGTGGCGCTCGACGGCGAGATCGTGCGCCGCTCAGAGTGGCCGAGCACCCCCGTTCCTGACGGCAGCAGCATTGAAATAGTCACGGCCGTGGCCGGCGGATAGTAAGGAGTCTGAATGGCAGTCGACGAATTAGTGGTGGCGCTCGACCAACGAATACTCGAGGCGCTCCAGGCGAAGGCCACGGGAGAGACCATTGCGTACCTCTGTGAAGCGCGCGCATGGTTGACCAATCCGACTCAACCTCACGGCGCGCACCGTCCAATCAATTAAGAGGGGCCGAGTAGGATTGCTCCTTCACGGGCTGTGGCTTAGTTTGGTCTAGAGCGCTCGGCTGGGGGCCGAGAGATCGGGAGTTCAAATCTCCCCAGCCCGACCATAGGAACAGATTTACAGCTCGAGATGAATCGGCCATTCGTAGCGGCCGGCCTCGATGGGCGCTTCGCCCTTCTTTTCTAAGTAGAGCGAAAAGCTGGACAGCCACTCTTGGTACCAGGCGCGCAGCGTGAGATTGATCTCAGCAACGGGGATCTGTTCTATCTCTGGAAAACGCGCCAGCATCACTTCAAAGACGAGGAGACTGGCCTCGGCATCGTCGGCGGCCGAGTGGGCGCTCTTCAAGGTGACGCCGTAGTGCAGACAGAGATCAGTGAGTTTGCGCGCTCCCTTTCGCCACTTATCAAAGTGACGATCGAGCACGAGGATGTCCATCACGGCGCCGACCTCGCCACGCTGTTCGAGCGTGGCTATCTCCAGGCGTCGACAGATTGAGTCCACCATCGTGAGGTCGTAGCCAGCGTTCATCCCGACGACGACCCCGCCGGATTTCCACAGCGTGCTCAGCCGTTCGGCAATAGTCTCAACCGCGTCGCGAAGTAGCGGCGCGTTAGCGACCATGTCATTGGTGATGCCGTGCACCGCCGACGCGCCCGCTGGTATGGGCACGCCGGGGTTCACGTAGCCACCCTCAATTCGCGTTTCCGAGCCGCTCGCTTCGCGAACGTGTTGGACGAAACCGTACGACACGGGTACGTCACGAAAGGAACTGACGCCCGTCGTTTCCAAGTCGAAGCCCACAAAGTCAGTCACCGTCACGTCCTGGATCGCACTTCAATCAGGCTACTTAGTCGCCTCACGAGGAGGAGCACACCACCCGAAATTTCGAGCATTTTAGACGTCAAGGTGTCCACGTAGGGTGACCTCGACGACTCCAGCGAGCGAGTTAGACGATCACGTTTTCAATGCGTCCCAGTCGTTCGATCTCGGTGACGGCGCGGTCCCCGGGTTTTAGAAACACGGGCGGCATCTGACCCCGTCCGACGCCGTGAGGGCTGCCGGTAAAGATGAGGTCACCGGGGCGCAGCTCAACGACGTCACTGAGGTAACTAATGATCTCCGCCACGTTGAACACCATGTCGCTGGTGTTGGAGTCTTGGTATACGGTGCCACTCACGCTGCAACGAATGGCGAGGTTGTTCGGATCCGCTATCTCGTCCGCGGTCGTTAGCCACGGACCCAGAGGCGAGAAGTTGCGAAAGGACTTGCCGAGCGAGAACTGAGCCGACGTTCCCTTCATCTGCAGCGTTCGCTCAGAGAAGTCCTGCCCGACGCAGTAGCCCGCCACGGCCGAGAGCGCGTCGTCGACGCCGAGGTGGCGCACCGTGGTCCCGAGGACGACAACGAGCTCGGCTTCAAAATCGGTCGTCTCACTGGGGAGAGGAACCTCCGCGTTAGGCCCGCAGAGCGACGAGACGAAACTCGTGAAGATCGTCGGCGCCTTGGGAAGAGCGAGGTTCATCTCTTCCGCGTGCTGACGATAGTTCAGGACCACCGCGAAGATCTGTTGGGGACTCACGACGACGGGACCGAGTCGAGCGTCGCCGTAGAGTTGCGCCGGCGTCGTCGAGTCGGTGATCGCGGGTTTGGCTGCCGGAAACCATGTTTGAAGACTGTCAAGGTGTCGTACGCACTTATCGATCAACGCAGAGAAGGCGCCGCTGGATCGCGTCGCCACGTCGATGAGTCCTCGGTCGGTGACGATGGTCGCTCGTCCGGCCAGATTGGCAATTCGCCTTGATGCACGGTGCTTTCAGTACGGAGCTGTGCTCGGGGGGTGCCACTATTTTACGACACCGCCGCCGACCCCCAAAGAGGACGCCTCACTGATCTTTCGCGGGATTCGGAGAAGATTCCCTCGCCTGAAGGTCCATTGCCCGGGTGGCACCCCGGTAGAATTGACGCTCAAAGGCCGGGGTGAAGCCCGGCGTTCGCGCGGTTGGGGCCCGCGAAACACGAAGTGCCAAGAGAGGGTGAATCCAACCGCTGGTTGGACACAGTATGGAGAAGAAGGACCCCTTCGTCTTACGCCACTTGGCCGAAGTGCAACCCGAACTGTGGTGGTTGGACTCTGATCCCCTCGAACCCGAATCGCACGCCGCGCTCATTGGTGACGTCGGAGCCGACCTGTGCGTCGTGGGCGCCGGCTATACGGGCCTGTGGACCGCGCTGTTGGCCAAAGAACGCGATCCAAAGCGCGAAGTCATCGTGCTCGAGCAGTACGAAACGGGTGCGGGCGCCTCGGGGCGTAACGGAGGCTTCTGTAGCGCGTCACTCACGCACGGATTCAATAACGGCATGAGTCGCTTCGCCAGCGAAATGCCCGTCATCGAACGACTCGCTCGCGAGAATCTCAACGAGATAGAAGCGACGATCGAGCGCTACCAGATCGAGTGCGACTGGGAACGTACTGGTGAACTCCGCGTCGCGGTCGCGCCGTGGCAGTTCAAGGGAATGGTCGAAGAGGCGCGACTGCGAAACGAGATGGGCGACCACGTTGAAGTGCTGGACCGAGAACAGATTCAGGCGCGCATCCACTCCCCTTCGTACGAAGGCGCGCTCTTTGACGTCGACGGCACTGCTCTCGTCGACCCTGCGCGACTGGTGTGGGGTCTCGAGCGGGCCTGTCTCTCCCTAGGCGTCACGATCCATGAAAACTCGAAGGTCGAATGGCTCGAAGACGTCGACGACGCGGTGCGCGTGCACACGCCCTACGGCGCGGTGACGGCGGCGAAGGTGGCGCTCGCGACGAACGTCTTTCCTTCGTTGATCCGTCAAGCACGCAAGTACGTCGTGCCGGTCTACGACTACACGCTGGTCACCGAGCCTCTCAGTGACGCACAACTCGAGAGTATTGGCTGGAAGGGCCGCGAGGGCGTTGCCGACTCCGGCAACCTGTTCCACTACTACCGTCTCACCAAGGACAACTCCATCCTGTGGGGTGGTTACGACGCCATCTACAACTTTCGCGCCAGGGCCCGTCGGGACTACGAGTTCAACGCCGAGACCTACGCCAAGCTCGCGGGCCACTTTCTCAAGACCTTCCCCCAACTCGCGGGCATTAAGTTCACGCACTCCTGGGGCGGCGCGATTGACACCTGCACCCGATTTTCACCCTTCTGGGGAACGGCTTACGGACGCAAGGCCAGTTACGTTATGGGCTTCACCGGACTCGGCGTGGCGTCCACGCGCTTTGGTGCGTCGGTGATGTTGGACCTCCTCGACGGGCAAGAGACCGAGCGAACCAAGTTGACCATGGTGCGAAAAAAGCCACTACCCTTTCCTCCCGAACCCTTGCGGTGGGTGTTTATCCGACTCACTCAGCGTGCGATTCAACGAGCCGATGAACATGGTGGGCGTCGCAATCTTTGGCTAAAACTCCTGGCCTTGTTTAATCTTGGATTCGATTCCTGAACGTCCTAATCACGACGTCAGGTGAACACGGACGTGCTGTATTGAAGAGTTCGCTAACACGCGGGGGCGTCTCTATCAGTTGATCGACCATCTCGCAGTGCGTTTTGGGCCATCAATCTTCGAACCCTTGACCCCTTCGTCCCAACGGTCCAAGGAGTCAAGGGTCAAGTCTTACTCGGAGGAACCGAAGGCTTTTATCGCCGCGAGCTCCGCAGCACTCAACTCTCGTGGTTGATCTCCGCTCGCCACCTTTTCGCTCTGGACGTAGTGGCGGATGTCTTCAACGACTTCAGGGTTGGCCAAGGTCGTGATGTCGCCGACGTCGGTGAAGTTGGAGATCGAGGCGATAACTCGACGCATAATCTTTCCCGAACGAGTCTTGGGCATATCTGCCACGATCCACACGTTCTTCGGCCGGGCCACCTTGCCGATCTCTTTTTCTATCATCGACGACACCTGTTTGTCGATCCCACTATCTGGACTGACTCCCGGCTTCAGAGCGATGTATATCTCGACCGCATGGCCGCGCACGTCGTCGACCACGGGAACTGCCGCCGCTTCAGCCACGCCGTCAACCATGATGGCCGCCGACTCCAACTCTTTGGTTCCCAGGCGGTGTCCCGATACGTTGATGACGTCATCTACACGACCGAGAATCCGGTAGTAACCGTCACTGGCCTGCATGGCTCCGTCGCTGGCGAAGTACGGCCAGTCGTGCCAGTCCTTGCTGTTCTTGTCCGTGTTGTACTTCTCGTAGTACGTCGTGACGAATCTGTCGGGGTCGCCCCAGATGGTCTGGAACATGCCCGGCCACGGGTTGCGAATACAGATGTTGCCCGCTATGCCGCTGCCCGCCGTCACTTCCTCGCCGTCCTCGTCCAAGATCTTCGGAAAAATACCGAGCACGGCTGGGCCACAACTGCCGGGCTTCATTGGGTGAAGAGCGGGCATCGTGCTGCCTAAGAATCCACCATTCTCGGTCTGCCACCAGGTATCGACGATTGTCGCCTCGCCCTTGCCTACGGATTCGTAATACCAGCGCCACACGTCGGGCTCAATGGGCTCGCCCACCGTCGTCATGTGTTTGAAGTGATAGTTGTACTTCGCTGGCTCATCGGAACCGACTTTGCGCAGCATACGGATCGTGGTGGGTGCGGTGTGAAAGTGGGTGACCCCGAGGCGTTCGGCGATCCTCCACGGACGACCGGCGTCGGGGTACGTCGGTATACCTTCGTACATGACCGAGGTCGTACCGAGGGCCAGTGGACCGTAAACAATGTAGGAGTGCCCGGTGATCCAACCGATGTCCGCGGCGCACCAGAAGGTGTCCTCCGGATGTATGTCTTGGTAGTACTTTGACGTGCCGGCCACGTAGGCGAGGTATCCACCGGTGCTGTGCTGGCAGCCCTTCGGCTTGCCCGTCGTGCCGCTCGAGTACATGATGAAAAGTGGTGCCTCGGCCGGCATCGATACCGGGTCAACTAACTTATCCTTGTAGTCCGGCATGATCTCATCGACGAAGAAATCCCGTCCGGGGACCATCGGACTCTTCGAGGCGTACTCGCCGGGATTCCTTCGAAAGACCAACACTTTTTCGACGACAACGCCTTCTTCGAGAGCTCTCGCCACGGCCTCGTCGGCCTTGACCTTGTGATCTTGGAGCACGCCGCCGCGGTAGTAACCGTCCATGGTCACGAGAACCCTGCTCTTCGAGTCGGCGATGCGACCTCCGCACGCGGCGCCCGAAAAGCCACCGAACACTTGAGAGTGGATAACACCGAGACGAGCGCACGCGAGCATCGCTACTGGCAGATCCGGAACCATCGGCAATTGGAACGTCACCACTTCACCGGTCTTTAGGCCGGCGAAGCCTTGCAGGAGCGCAGCGAACTCGTTGACGCGCTCGTAGAGTTCTTGATACGTGATGACCTCGGTTTTGTCGTCCTCGAGTTCGGGCACCCAGATAATCGCGGCCTTATTACGATCGGTCGCTAGGTGACGGTCGACGCAGTTGTAGGAGGCGTTGATCCGTCCACCCACGAACCACTTCCAAAACGGCGCGTTGCTCGTGTCTAAGGTCGTCGTCCAGTACTTGTCCCAGGTCAGAAGATCGGCGTACTCTTTGAAGCATTCGGGGAAGTTCTTCTCACTGAACCGCTCGAAGATGCTCGGATCGGACACGTTCGCCTGCCCGATGAACTTTGCCGATGGGAAGTAGTAGCCCTCTTCGCGCCAGTGCACCGCAATTTGAGCTTCTGAAGACTTGTCCGACTCCGTCGCTTTCTTTGCCTCTTCACTTATTTTCGACATGCATCCCCCTCTTTCGCGGCCTGAAGTACACGAGCACATCGTCCCGTACTGGCGACCCTGTGATCCGTGAGTCCCGGTCCACTAGTTTGAACTCCACCTACGAACACTGCTCACTTTTTCTACCACAGTTGAACCAAGTCCTCACCTAAAAGATCAGTCCACCTCAACCTCAGATCGGCGAGCGACGTACGCATCGTGGCCGAACGACGCTCCCTGTCCGCGCTGAGCCATCGATAGAGCAACGGTCTGCACGATTCCCGGGGCACTATTTCTACGTTCAACGTGTCGGGCAACGGCGAGAATAAGACAGAAATGAGCGAAGTAGGTCACTTCGGCCTCACCTAGCGGTCGAGGCAATCTCCTCTCAAGAGTCGCTCGGGGTTGTCGTTTCGATTGCCTCGCGTCCTCTTGGTTGAAGCGCCCCACTACCGACTGGCTGGCGCGGCGATGAATCTCGTTCTTCGCGTCGAGTTCGTGGTCTACGCCTTCGAGCGGTGCCCTTTCGATGTTCAAGCCGGTGTGACAGAAGTGGATCGCGATCGGCTTTAACACCTCGCTGTCAATCGCAGTTGAATTGTTTGCTAGTACGCACGTTATGCAGAAACGAAACCGTCGGACGTATTTCATCGCTCTAAGCGACGTTGCGTCAGCGGGCGAAGTGCCGCCATCCGGGTACATTTCCGCTCCATCGTCGACGGCAAAGTTTCGCCTGTGAACCGACGAGAGAGATGGACGCGTTGCCACAGTCGTAAATGCCAACAGCGCCCGAACCTCTCGGCACGGGCGCTGTTGGCGGTTGGGTCCGGTGGCAAGCCACCAGTGACCCCTACGTTAGCCTCGTGGACCAACCGGTAGCACAACCTTGCCGTGCGTCGAGTTAATAACCCCAGCCGCCGAGGCGTACCAGGCGGCAGCGGCCGTGGCGATCCCGGTCCAGCCGCCGATCTTTACTAGTCCCGTGTGTCCGGCACCCCAGTTACCAATTGTCAGGAAAATAAAGGTAATTGACAGCAGCACGAAAACGGTAAGCACCGCAGTGTTGACTTTCGTCGCCGCCACGGTCATGTACAAGGTGAAAATCGTCCAACCCAGCAAGAAGATTCCCACCGTGTCGGTACCTCCACCAGGAAGGTTGAACTTTTCCAGAGCGTAGAAGGACAACCAGAACGCGCCGTATGACGAAAACGCCAGCGCCGCGAAGGTGTTCTTTCGTACGAACTCCCACATGCCTGCGAGTAGCTGCACCGTTCCCCCGTAGAAGAACGCCAAGCCCAGTGCCGCAGCGACGCCGGCACCGCTCCACAGGTGTGCGTTCGCACTGCTCAGTGCAAACGTCGTCATAGCGAATCCCGCGAGTCCCAAAGGACCCGGATCCGCAACTCTTTCATCGGCCATGTAAATCCTCCCAAATACGGATTAATTCAAGCCGCCGCGATGGTGGCCCATAAGAGATTAAACACCAATGAACACTTGGTTTGTGGGATTTCTTTCAAATTTGTGACGCTATTCACAAGGACCACGATATTTACTTGGTAAGCGTTGCGGTTGTTACGCGTTGCGCGACCGAGCAAAATACAATAATTCTTTGGTAGCGATCCCTTTAGTGGATGGCTTCACGAAAGGATCGAACGAACGCTTCGACGTCCGACGGCGTTCCCCCTTCGAGGATGATCTTCACGAGTGCCGATCCCACGATGACGCCGTCACTGAATGACGCGGCCACTGCCGCTTGGGTCGGCGTCGATATTCCGATGCCAACGTACACGGGCACGTCGCTCGCCTCGCGCAAAGAGGCCACGACGCGCGCACCCTCCCCCTCGTCACTCGCGGCGCCGGTGACCGCCATACGAGCTGACGCGTAGACGAAGCCTTGCGAGCGACGCGCTATTTCTCGTACGCGCGACGCCGGCGTGGAGGGGGCCACGAGAAAGACCGTGGCCACGTCGTGCTCGTCACACGCGGCGCACCACTCGTCAGACTCTTCGAGAGAGAGATCGGGCACAATGGCGCCCGTGATGCCAGACTCCCTCAGTCGTCCCGCCGCGCGGCTCAGTCCGTAGTGGAGAAAAATGTTGTAGTAGGTCATGGCGAGAAGGGGAATCGCCGTCTCGAGAGACTCCAACTCTTGACAGATCGATTCGAGTGTGGTGCCGCGTTCGAGTGATCGAAGGGCGGCCTCTTGAATCACGACTCCGTCCATCATGGGATCAGAGAATGGAACGCCGATCTCAATGGCGTCGGCGCCCCCGAGCACCGCCGCCTCGACGTGGCGTGTCCAATCGGGGGTCGCCCCGGCGACAAAGTAGGGCACGAGCGCTTTGCGGCCTTCTGCACGAAGGCTGCAAAGCTTCACTTCGAGCGACTTCACGCTTCACCGCGCAGTATGGCGCGAACCTGCGCGACGTCCTTGTCACCCCGCCCCGAGAGATTCAGCAGGACCGAGGATCCCCGGGGCACCAGTCCCCCGGCCTCTTTCGCGATCCACGCCACGGCGTGCGCCGTTTCGAGTGCGGGAATGATGCCTTCACTTTCGCTGAGGAGCGAGAGGGCGCTGAGCACGTCTTCGTCGCCGATCGCGTAGTACTCCGCTCTATTGGTAGCCGCGAGGTGAGCGTGTTCGGGACCGATGCCGGGGTAGTCGAGACCCGCCGAAATCGAGTGCGCTTCTTCGATCTGTCCGAACTCGTCCTGAAGCAACAGCGAGCGCATCCCGTGCAGCACACCGGGGGAACCACTTCGCACCGCGGCGCCTCCGGCCGCCTCGACGCCAATAAGTCTCGCGTCACTGTTGGCAAAGCCCGCGAACACGCCCGCCGCGTTCGATCCTCCCCCCACGCAGGCCACGACGACGTCGGGCGTACCGACGCCGAGCTCGTCGAGTTGCGCGGCGGCCTCTATCCCAATGATGCTCTGGAACTCTCGCACCATCCAGGGAAAGGGGTGGGGACCCATCACCGAACCCAAGCAGTAGTGCGTGTCGGCGACGCACGTCACCCACTCTCGCATCGCTTCGTTGACCGCGTCCTTCAAAGTCCTCGAACCCGACGTCACCGGTACCACGGTGGCGCCCAGGAGTTCCATACGAAACACGTTGAGCTCTTGGCGCTTCGTGTCGACTTCTCCCATGAAGACCGTGCACGAGAGGCCCAGCCGTGCGGCGGCGGTCGCGGCGGCGACCCCGTGTTGACCGGCGCCAGTCTCGGCAATGACCCGCGGCTTACCCATGCGTTTGGTGAGCAACGTCTGGCCAATGACGTTGTTGATCTTGTGCGATCCGGTGTGCGCGAGGTCTTCTCTCTTCGCAAAGAGGCTGATCCCGAGACGCTCCGAGAGTCGTGGCAGCGGCGTCACGGGCGTCGGGCGCCCCGCGAACTGGCGCAAGACGAGGTGATACTCCGCAACGAAGGTAGCGTCACTCCACGCGCTTCGAAACGCCTCTTCGAGTTCGAGACAGGCCGGCATGAGCGCCTCGGGGACGAAGCGACCACCGAAGTCGCCAAAACGACCTCGCTCGTCGGGCACACCCATCACGTAGTCGCGCTCGGACACCTCACGCTCCTAACAGGGCGAAGGCCCCTCGAGCACTCGAGACGAAGCCTTCGACCATGTCGCGGTCTTTCTTCCCGGGGCCGCTCTCCACCCCACTGGCACAGTCCACGCCCCACACCGTCGTGACGCTGATGACGTCCGCCACGTTGCTCGGGTTCAGACCGCCGGCCGCAATGACCGGTACCGCAAAGTGTCGCTCGCGCAGTCGATCCCACGAGTGGGTGACACCCGAGCCCGGTCGTGGCCCATCGATCAACACGGCGTCCACGCCCGACTCGTCGTAGTGTTCGAACTCGGCGTCTTCGATGTTGAGCGCTTTTACGACCAACAGCGATCGTTCACGCAACGTCTCGAGGAGTTTCGCACTCAACGACCCGTGGACTTGGACCACGTCAACGTCGAGCGCGTCGAGGTGCTCGAAAATGAACTCGTCGTCGTTGTCGCGAAACACGGCGCATCGAATGATCTCTCCGCTCGTCGCGGCCGCGATCTCACGTGCTTGATCGAGGGTCACCCGTCGAGTCGACGCCGCCAGGATCAGTCCGAGCGCACTGGCGCCCGCACTTACCACCATTTTGGCGTCCGAAACGTTCGTCACGCCACAGACCTTAACGAAGCCTCGATCAATGGCCCTAGGCACGAAGGACGCTTGGCACCAACGCGAAGGCCTTCACGATGGCGCTGGGATCGGGTGCCGTGATGAAAGCTTCGCCCACCAGTACCGCGTCAAAGCCTGCCTGCGCCGCTCGCTCGACGTCAGCAACCTCCGAGAGCCCGGACTCACAGACCGTGAGACACTCACGGGGTAGCACGTCCATGACCGAGGCGGCGTGCTCGGCGTCCACGTCAAAGGTGTTCAGATCTCGCTGATTGACGCCGACGATGCGTGCGCCACTATCGAGGGCCCGACGAGCTTCTTTCACGTCGTGCACTTCGACGAGCGCCTCGATTCCACAGCTCTCCGCCAGTTCAATAAATGAGACGAGTTCGTCGTTACTCAGCGCCGCGACAATTAAGAGCACCGCGCTCGCACCCGCTTGCGCGGCGTCGAGTACGTCGTTCTCGCTGACGGTGAAGTCCTTACGAAGAACGGGCAGTTCCACGCTCTTGTGAACTCTTTGAAGATCCTCGAGCGATCCGTCGAAGAAGTCGTGGTCGGTCAAGACCGACACGGCGCTCGCCCCACTGTCGCGATAGATCTTGGCGAGCGCGACGACGTCAAGATCAGGCGCCAGCGGACCCTTCGAAGGTGAGCGGCGCTTGATTTCGGCGATGACTTTAATGAAGGGCGAAGAGCCCTTTCGAAGAACGAGCGCGAACGACGGACCGTCGTAGCGAACCTCATCGACGCGAACCCGCCAATCGCGTTGGTCCTTCGCGGCACGCTGACGATGGTTCTCTAAGATTGCGTCGAGGTACGTGGGCGCCATCTAGGAATCGTAGTAGCGGGGACCGGGTCATCGTCCACGACTATCGTGTCGCTATGTCAGCGCTCGGTTTCGTTGGGTTCTCGCGATGAACTCGTTTGCCCTCGACGTACTGAACCCACTGGTGCGCGGCACCAACCTCGAACGCGACGAGGCGCGTCTCGCGCTCAGCGAAATTCTCGAGGGACGCGTGGACGCGGTTCTCATCGCCAGCTTCCTCACCGCCCTCACCGCCAAGGGCGAAACGGCGGAGGAGATGACGGGTTTCATCGACGCAATGATCAACGCCGCGACCACGTTCACTATTGGACCCGACGTCATCGACGTCGTGGGAACCGGCGGCGATCAGTTGCACAGCGTCAACGTGTCGACGATGGCGGCGCTCGCGGTCGCCGGTTGTGGCGTGCCCGTGGCCAAGCACGGCAATCGGGCCGCGTCATCGTCGGTGGGGTCCGCGGACGTCCTCGAAGCCCTCGGCGTTCGACTGGACGCCCCCGAGGAGGTCGTGCGCGCCTGCGTGAAGGGGGCGGGCATTGGCTTCTTGTTCGCGCCGAACTTTCACCACGCACTCGGTTATCTCACGCCCATTCGACGGGCCCTCGCCTTTCGCACGGTCTTCAACATTCTCGGACCAATGGCCAACCCCGCCCTCGTGCAACGATCGCTCATTGGCGTGGCGCAGCGACCTCTCCTCGACAAGATGGCCCGCGTCGTGCAAGCCCGAGAGATGCGTTACGTGATCCTCGTGAACGCGGACGATGGTCTCGACGAACTCTCCCTCGGTTCGGCTTCGACACTGCACTTCATCTCCCCCGACGGGCACGTCGTCGAGCGAATACACGCGGGCGAAGAGCTCGGACTTCACCACGACGCCGCGAGCATCCGCGGCGGCAGCACCGCGGTCAACGTCCGCGCCGTGCGCTCGTTTTTGGACGCGAAGCCGGGTCCCGTCTCTGACGTGGTGTGCGCGAACGCGGCACTCGCCCTGATGGTCGCGGGCCGAGCGTCGTCGCTGAGTGAAGGATTTGCTCTGGCTCGTGTCAGCGTCGCGGACGGTCACGCGGCGAAGGCGCTCGAACGACTCGTCGCCATTTCGAACGACTAGAGCAGTTTCAACTCCGCTTTGTAGCGACGGGCGTTCTCGGCGTAGAGCGCCGCCGAGGCTACGGCGACCGCTTCGCTGCACGAATCAAGTTTGAGTGTGGCTGGCACCCCCAGGGCCATGGCGTTCGCGGGCACCTCGGTACGATTTCGAACGACCGCGCCCGCTCCCACGGTGGCGCCGCTGTGCACTTCGGCTTGATGCAGGACGATCGATCCACTGCCCACCAGAACGCGGTCGTGGATCACGCAACCCTCTAAGTGCGCCAGGTGGCCAATCACGCAGTCACTGCCGATAACCGTCGGGTACTCGTCCACGGCGTGGACTATCGCGCCGTCTTGAATTGACGTGCGCTCGCCCACGATGACCGTGCCGTAGTCACCCCGCAACACCGCGCCCGGCCAGACGGACGAGTCGGCGCCTACGCGCACGTCGCCAATGACGACGGCGTCGGGGTGAATGAACGCGTCGGGGTGAATGGTGGGCACCCGACTGCCGAGGGCGTAGACGGGCATGATGGACCTCCTAGTGAACTATCCACGAAATTATCTGATACGTCCGCCATCCGAGGTAGACAATCGAGGCGACGATGAAAAAGCGCCACCGCCAGGGAACGGGCTCGTGCACGGCTTCGGCGATCTCGCCACCGCACACCTCGCACACCTCGCCCTCTTCGGGACGATCGCAGTTTTCACACCAGTTCGCCACTACTCGACTCGAACACGAACTCGAATCGGAGAAGCGCCGAGTTCGAAGCGTTCGCGCAGGCTTCGCTCCACGTAGCGCAGGTACGTCGAGGGCAGCTTGCCGGCCACGAACAGGGTGAACGTCGGGGGTTCCGTCGCGCCCTGGACCGCGTAGCGGATCTTGCCCGTGGGCGCGGGCTGTTTGATCTGCAGATCACGAATGGCCCGATTCAACGCGCCCGTGGGCACGCGCTTGGCGTAGTCAATGGCGGCGTTCGACAGCGCCGGCAACAGTCGATGGACCCCCTTGCCCGAGAGTGCCGTCGTTTTTAACACCGGCGCATCGCCCAAGAACGCGAGCTTCACGCCCACGCTCGCGAGCACGGCGTTACGCTCTTCCGTCGCGACGAGCTCCCACTTATTCAGCACCACAATCGCGGGACATCCCGACGCGGAAATGCGCTCGGCGAGGCGTTGATCTTGGCCGGTGGCGCCGTCGGTGGCGTCGATGACCAGGATCGCGATGTCGGCGCGGTCGAGCGCGTCGAGGCTGCGAAGCACCGAGTAGGTTTCGAGACCCGCTTCGGTGCGCGCGCGCTTTCGCATCCCGGCCGTGTCGATGAAACGAATGAGGCCAGCGCTGGTGTCGACGACCGTGTCGATGGCGTCGCGCGTCGTGCCGGGCAGGTCGTGCACGACGGAACGCTCTTCACCGATGAGTTGATTGAACAAGGTGGACTTACCTACGTTGGGTCGTCCGACGACCGCCACGCGAAGGGCGCCGTCGTCGTCGACTTCGGGTTCGCTCGCCGCCTCGCCCAAGTGATCGACGATGTGATCGAGGAGGTCGCCGGCGCCGCGACCGTGTTGTGCGCTCACCATGACCGGTTCGCCCGCCCCGAGACTGAGGAACTCCCAACTCGCCGCCTCGTGGTGTTGATCGTCCACTTTATTGACGACGAGCAGAACGGGTCGGCCGCTCTTTCGTACCCAGCGAGCAGCCTTGGAGTCTTCTTCCACGGGTCCCGTTGCCGCGTCGACGACGAGGAGAACGAGATCGGCACTCGCGAGCGCGGCCTCGGCCTGTTGGGAGACCTTGTCTTCGAGCGTGCTGCCCGACTCGAGCCAACCTCCGGTGTCCACGACCTCAAAGGCCACGCCGCGCCACTCGACTTCAACGGCTTTTCGGTCGCGCGTGACGCCGCGCTGTTCTTCGACGACGGCAATGCGCTTTCCGGCGAGGCGATTCACCAGTGAACTCTTGCCGACGTTCGGTCGTCCGACCACGACGACTTGGGGCTTCTTCACGCTCGACTCAGTCCCCTGGTTCGCACTCTTTCGAGCGTGGTGCGCAGGTCCTGACCCGTCGTCGCGACGGTCATGACGGGACGAGACAAGTCGTCGAGCGTAAGACCGTCGAGGAAGCGCCCTTCGGAGAGACACACGTCAGGAACGAGACACACGTTCGACTCACTCACCTCGGCGAGCGCGACTTGAAGGTCTCGACCCGTCAAGAGTCCCGCCACCTTGATGTTGCCGCCGAAGTAACGGTTCTTTACCGCTTTCACCTCAACATCGCTAAATCCGTGCTCGTCGAAGAGCGTGCGAAGGATGGGCGCCGCGTACTCGCCGGTGAGTACGGTCACGTCGTCGCCAAAGTAAGAGTGATGCTCCAACGTTCGCGGTGCGCGATAACCGAGCGCCGGCGCGCCGTCGACCGATTGAAAGAAACCCGAACCCAACTTCGCCATCGAGGTGCGCTGGGCGAAGCTCTCAATGAACGCCGCCACGAGACCGACGCCGTTCTCGGCCTCGTCGAGACTTTCGAAGCTCTCGGTTCCGGGGGGTTGAAGGCCGGCGACGAGGTAGAACTCGTCGCTCGCGAAGACCTTCGCGGTGCCCAGTAGTTCACGGGTGAGACGTTGAAAACGATCGGCCAGGGCCACGACGTCGCGTGCTTCGGCGGCGTTGTGTGGACGCATGTTCTCTTCAACGGAGAAGTCACTGACCCCCACGGGCACCAGAGCTACTGAGGCGAGTTCGGGATAGAGCGAGAGCACGTCGTAGAGCGTGCGTTCGAGTTCCGCGCCGTCGTTGACGCCCGGACAGACCACGACCTGGCCGTGAACCTGCACACCCGCTCGAAGGAGTTCTCGGAGCCAGCGCAGGCTCGTGGCGCCCCGGGGGTTTCGCAACATCTCCGCTCTCAGTTCGGGGTTCGTCGTGTGAATCGAAACGTAGAGCGGCGAGAGCCCCTCGTCGAGCACGCGTTCGAGGTCGAACTCGGTAAACCGAGTCAGAGTGGTGAAATTCCCGTAGAGAAAGGAGAGGCGAAAGTCGTCGTCCTTGACGTAGAGCGAACGGCGCATGCCCTTGGGCAACTGATAGATGAAACAGAAGGAGCAGTGGTTGTCGCAGGTGCGAATGCGGTCAAAGACGGCCGAATCGACGCTGAGTCCGAGGGGCTGACCTTCCCCCTTGGTGATCGTGACCTTGCGCGCGAGCGATTCGCCGTCTCGCTGGACCACGAGATTCACGACTTCACCGTCAATCAGCTGCTGGTACTCAATGATGTCGGTAGGCTCTCGGCCGTTCACGCTCACCAGTTCGTCGCCTACGGCCAGATCAACGCTCGAGGCCGGTGAATCCGGTGAGATGGAGGAAATTCGGGCACCAGACACCTCTCTAGCCTAGGCACTGGGGAAAATCTTGACTTACTAGGCTTTAGAGAGTGAAAGTCGACAAAGTTGTACTCGCGGCCCCTCGAGGATTCTGCGCGGGCGTCGAGAAAGCCATCAAGGCCCTCGATTGGATGACGCGGGTCTTTGAACCACCAGTCTTTTGCTACCACGAGATCGTTCATAATCAGTTTGTCGTCGAGTACTTCCAGTCACTGGGCGTTATCTTCATTGACGACGTGGCCGTCGTCCCGCCGGGCGCGCCGGTCATGTTGAGCGCGCACGGCTCGCCGCCCGCCGTCGTTGAGGCCGCCCGCCGCTCCGGGGGCACCGTGGTCGACGCGGTCTGTCCCCTCGTCACCAAGGTCCACCACGAACTAAAAGTTCGCGCGAAAAAGGGTTACACCGTGCTCTACGTCGGTCACGAGGGTCACGAAGAAGCGGTCGGCACGATGGCCGTCGCGCCCGACTCGGTGCACTTAATACAGTCGCGCGAGGATATCGACGCACTGACGCCGCGGCACGGACCCGTGGCCCTCCTTAGCCAAACCACGCTCAGCCTCGACGAGTGGCAGGACCTGCGAGAGCACGCCGAGGTGGTCTTTCCCGATATCTGGATGCCCAATCGAAGCGACCTGTGCTTCGCGACCACGAACCGACAAGCCGCGCTTCGCGAGGTGGCGACGGGCGCGGACGCGGTGATCGTTATCGGTTCGGCGAACTCGTCGAACACCGTGGCCCTCACCAAAGTCGCCGAAGCGGCCGGTTGCCCTCGGGTTCTTCGGGTGAACGGTGCCTTCGAACTGCCAAACGACCTTGAAGGAACGGTCGCGGTGACGGCGGGTGCGTCGGCGCCCGAATCACTGGTGAACGAAGTGTTGAACTTCCTCGACCCCACCGACGGAGTCACCGTGAGTTCGGTCACCGTCGAAGACGAGTACTTCCCGCCACCGCCCGAGCTTCGTGAGATGCTCAAGGCCATCTCGGCGCTCGTAGACCTCGTGCTGCAGACGCCCGAACCGTCGAGTTTCGACGGCCAGGCCGATCGTGAGTTCACGGCCGCACAAGTGCTCTCCGCCGTCAGTCGCTAGTCGCACAAAAGCCGCCCCGGTAGTATTTGTCCGTGACCTCGTTTCCCAGCATGGACGTTTCCACTCGCGAACAGTGGATGGAGATCGTGGACAAAACCATCGAAGCGCAGCCTCGCGTCGCGCGCCAGCTCCTCGCCATGGTCAGGGGTCTCAGCGAGATAACCGACGGCTTTTCCGTCGATCAGCTGCAACACGCGCTCCAGACCGCGACCCGGGCCGAACGAGACGGCGCCGACGAACAGGTCATCGTCGCCTCTTTGCTGCACGACGTGGGCGAGCTCATCTCGGTGCCGAACCACCCCAAGATTGCCGCGGAGATCCTGCGCCCCTACGTTCGCGACGAGGTGTACTGCATGATCTCATTTCACCAAGACTTTCAGGGCCGCTACTACTACGAACACCTCGCCATGAATCCGAATCTGCGTGAGCAACACCGGGGCCAACCGTGGTACGAACTCGCCGAGAGGTTCGCCGACCAGTGGGACCAGAAGGCCTTTGACCCGGCGTTCGACGCCGAGTCGCTCGAACACTTTGAACCCATGGTTATCAACGTGTTCGCCCAGGCAAAATCCATCTAAGGAGTAGTGATGTCGACCGAGGACCTCGAAAAGCGACGCCTGGCGCGGCTTCGCGCGTTTGCCATCACGCGGGCCCTCGACCGATTCAGCGAGGACTACCCCGGATTCAAGCCCGAAGAGACCGTGGCGTCGATCTGCGCCTACGAAGAAGAGGGCAACATCGGCGACGTGCTGGCGAAGATGCCCTCCACCATCGAGGGCGACGCCTACACCACGCTCGTCGTCGTCGATGGCGGCGAGGACAAGACCGCGGAGATCGCCCGCTCGTACCCGCTCGTCAAAGTGATTCAGTTTCCCGTCAACCTCGGCCACGGCGTGGCGCTGCAAGTCACGTATCGCTACTGCATCGAGAACGACGTCAAGTACGTCGTCACCCTCGACGCGGACGGTCAGAACGACCCCACGGAGATCCCGCTGATCCTCGCGCCCCTCAAGGGCGATGAGGCGGACTTCGTGGTGGCGAGTCGCGTGCTCGGTGAGGACAAGACCGTGGACGTCGTGCGAAAGAGTGGCGTGCGGTTCTTCTCCTTCGTCATGAATCACATGACCGGCGCCAACTTGACCGACACCTCGACGGGGTACCGCGCGCTGCGCGTGACAATGCTCGCCGACGTCATCGATCGACTGACCCAGGAGCAGTACCAAACGGCGGAACTACTGATCACGTGTCTTAAGCGGGGCTGGCGTGCGAGTGAAGTACCCACGGTCTGGTACCCGCGGGCCTCGGGCACGACCAAGAAGGGTAAGAACTGGCTCTTCGGCTTTCGTTACGCCCGCGTGGTCTTTGGCACCTGGTGGCGTGAGCGCTAACTACGTCTGGCGTCGTCGGCTCTGCGCGTAAACGTCCTCGAGCTCTCGGCGCAGTTCTTCGCTTTTGGCCGCGATCGCTGACCTCGAGACGCGCCCCTCACTCGTGGGCGGCGAAATTGGCTTTCCCACCACGATGTGAACCTTCGCGAACCGGGGCAGTTTGGCCCCGACGGGCATCGCCCGCTCACTCCCGCCGACGCCCACCGGCACCACCATGGCGCCGGTACGAGCGGCGATGAACATAGCGCCGTCGTGCAGCGGCTCGACCGTCGGTCCCTCTCTACGCGTACCTTCGGGAAAGAGAACTAACGCTTGACCGCGGCGAAGCACCTCTTCACTGAGCCGCAGGGACTCGCGATCAGCGGTGTCGCGCGTCACGGGAAAAGCACCCAAGCGCGTGAGCAGCCAGCCAAGGACGGGAATTTGAAAGACGTCCTCTTTCGCCATAAAGAAGACCTTGCGCGGCGAGATAAAGAGGCTAAAGGCGAAGTCGACGTTGGAGCGATGGATGGGGGCGATCAACACCGGGCCGCTAAGTGGAATATTCTCGGCGCCTTCGACGCTGGGACGAAAGAGCACTTTCGCCAGTCCCGACACGATGGCCGCGCAGATCCGATACGTGAGAGTCTTGTTCGGATTTAGGACAAAGTCTTTTGCTTCAGGCATTGAATAATCTCCTCGACAACGTCGTCCACTTTTCGTCCCGTTGTGTCTAGCACGAGCGCGTCGTGGGCCTGGCGCAGAGGCGACGCTTCTCTGGTCGTGTCAGCCACGTCGCGACGGGCCACGGACGCCTCACCCTCTTCACCTCGCCGTCGCGCTCGTTCTTCGAGCGACGCGGTGAGAAATATCTTGACCGTTGCGTTCGGAAAGACAACGGTGGTGATGTCGCGACCTTCGACGACCGTGCCGAGGGGCTGGGCGGCGGCGAACTCACGTTGACGGCCGACCATCTGCGCGCGCACCAACGCGTTAGCGGCAACCACCGACACGGCAACGTTGACTCGCTCGGATCGAATGTCGTCTTCGACGTCACGACCGTTGAGGGTGACGCGAGGCAACGTCGTGAGTCGTGCTTCTTTCGCTATCTCGCCCACGGCCACCTCGTCGTGCACGTCGACGCCGCGGTCCAGTGCTTCAACGGTCACCGCGCGATACATGGCGCCGGTGTCCAAAAACGACCAACCGAGACCGGCCGCAAGAGCCCGGGCGACGCTCGACTTGCCCGATCCGGCCGGGCCGTCGATGGCGATGACCCGGTTGCTCATTGGAGCAATGCTAGGTCGCGAAAAAAATGAGGGTAACTCGATGACACCGCCGAGGCGCCCTCGATGGTGCAGCCAGACCCGGCACAGCCCGCGACGACGCTCGCCATCACCATTCGATGGTCGAGTGTGCTCGCCAAGGTGAAATCGAGAAAGTGCGCCGCGCTCTCGAGGCCGTCAATGAAAAAGTCGTCACCCTCAGACCAGACTCGACATCCCAAGCTCTGCGCGAGTGCCATCGAGCCCGCGAAACGGTCGGACTCCTTGTGACGGAGTTCGCCCATTGCGCGAAAAGCGCTCACGCCCGTTGCCGCGCACGCCGCGACGGTGAGTACCGGCACTTCGTCGACGGAGGGTATTTCGTCGGCGCGGATCTCCGTGGCCCCTAGAGTCGAACTTCGTGCGCGCAGCGCGTGAAACTGACCGTTCTCCACGAGTCGCACGTCCGCGCCCATTCGCTCGAGGACACCCACGAAACCCACGCGCTCGGGCGACGCCTCCACGCTCAGCACTTCGAGCGTGGCGTCGGGGTGTATTGCGCCGAGGACGGCAAAGTACGCGGCCTGAGACGGATCGCCGGGTACGAACCAGTCGTGGCGAAGTGGCCGACCGGGCCGTAGCGTGATCTCTCGTCCCTCGCCCACCTGGTGCGTTTCGATTGAGACGCCCGCGGCGCGAAGCATGTCCTCGGTGGTGCTGCGGGTGCGGACATCTTCACTCACCGATGAGTCGCCGTCGGCGACGAGACCGGCGAAGAGGATCGCGGACTTGACCTGCGCACTGGCGACCGGCACCCGGTAGTTCAGCGCGCGAAGTTGTCCGGGACTTGTCACCGTGAGAGGCGGCGTAACCGTTTCACCGTGGCCGCGCACGTGAGCGCCCATACGTCCCAGAGGTATCGCGACGCGGTCCATGGGCCGAACGGAGAGCGATTCGTCGCCCGTGAGTTCATGGGTGCCGGGAATCGTACTGACGACACCACACATGAGACGCATGGTCGTGCCGGAGTTGGCACAGTCGAGGGCGTGCGCGCTCGGATGAAGTCCCTCGTCGGGGCCGGTCACCAGCGCGCGGCCGTCTTCGTCAGCGCGCGTCGCGCCGAGTTGTTCGAGGATGACGCTCGTGGCGGCCACGTCGTCCCCGGGCGACAGTCCCGTGATGGTGCTCTGGCCCTTCGCCAGTGCACTGATCATGAGCGCTCGATGCGACGTACTCTTGTCGCCGGGCACGCGCAATGAACCTCTCAGCTGTCGCGCGTGCGTCACGCGCTCGACGTCGCTCACTCGTGTCCCACCTGAAAGCCCATTTCGACGAGCGCGTGACTGAACGGTTCGGCCTGACGCGCGTCGATAGCCAGCAACAACGTGCCACTCGATCCTTCGATGCCGTGAGCAATCTCGATGTCGTAGATGTTCACGAGCATCTCTGAGGCGGCCATCGTCACCGCGGCCAGCACGCCGGGTTGGTCACTCACCACGACACGCAGGTACGCCAGATTCTCAGAGTTAAGGGCCCGTCCGGGAAGTTGGCGTCGCGCCGACGCCGCACTAAGAAGATCGTTGGCCACGAGGTCGTGGTCGTCGTTGTTAAGCGCGGTGCGCAGCGCCGCGAGGCGCGCCTCAAGCGATTCAAGCGATTGGCTGATCGCCACGCGATTCTCAAAGAGCACGTCGGGCCAGATACCCGGATCGCCCGCGGCGACGCGCGTCATGTCACGAAAACCGCCGGCAGCGAGCTGGAGCAGCACGGTGTCTTGTTCCGCGACGCGAGTGGCCTCGTTCATGAGAGCTCCGGCCAGCAGGTGCGGCACGTGACTCGCCACGGCGACGAGGCGATCGTGGTCTTCGGCGTCGACGGCCACGACGTTCGCGCCGAGTTCTCGTAACACGCCGTGCAGCGTGCCGTAGGTTTCGGGCTTGGTGGCCGCGGTGGGCGTGAGCACCCACGTGCAGCCCTGAAAAAGGTCGGCGCGCGCGCCCGCGAGTCCTCGCAACTCCGAACCCGCCATCGGGTGGCCGGCGAGAAAACGAGGATCGCTGATGTTACTTGCGATGGCGCCCTTGACGCCCGCGACGTCCGTGACGATGAGCGACGTGTAGGACGATTCGCGCAGCACTTTGTTCGCCGTCGCGGCGACAAATCGGGCCGGCGTCGCGATGACAACCAACGCGCCGTTGTCACTTCGTTCCGTGCCCTCGATGACGCCCGCACTGAGGGCCGCCTCGACGATAGACGTGTCGAGGTCGGTGCCCGTGACGTGCCAGCCCGCTTCGCCGAGCGCGAGCGCCACCGACGAGCCGATCAGGCCGAGTCCGATCACGTGGGCGTGACGACTACTCGGGGAGGTCATCACGTAGTGAGGAGGTGTTGCGCAGATAGACGTGGCGAAGTTCGCTGCGCGCCCGCTCGGTGTAGGCGTGTAACAACACTCGTACCGTGAGCGGCATCGCACCGGGAACGTCGATCTCGCTCGCACAGAGCAGGGGCACGTCACCGAAACCGATGCCGCGAGCCGCGGTCGCGGGAAAGGACGCGTTGAGGTCGGGCGTCGTGGTAAAGAGCACGCTGATCACGTCGTCGTGACGTACGCCGTTGCGCTCCATCATCGCGAGCAGCAGCTCTTGCGTTACTTCGCTGATCTCTTCAGAAGTGTTGGCGGCGCACGTCGACGCGCCGCGCAGGGCTCGTACGATGGCGGAACTCATGAAGGCATAGTAGAGGCCAGTTCCTCAGTCATCCCAACGGCCTCCATCAGTCGACGCACTTCGTTGAGGGAAAGTTGACGGTACGAACCCGGCGACAGCGTCGCGTCCTGGAGGGGACCAATGCGCGTTCGAACGAGCCGAGTGACTTCGTGACCGACCGCCGCGCACATCCGACGCACCTGACGATTGCGCCCTTCGTGAATGACGATGCGCAAAAGCCCTTCGCTGACACGAGAGACCTGCGCCACGGCGGTGACACCGTCGTCGAGCTCCACGCCCTCTCTCAGTCGACGTAGGGCGCCGGGCGAGGGATCACCCTCAACGCGCGCGAGGTACTCCTTGGCAATGCCCGAACTCGGATGGGTCAAGAGGTGGGCCAGTCGGCCGTCGTTGGTGAGTATGAGGAGGCCTTCGGTGTTCATGTCGAGACGACCAACGGGAAAGATCCGCACCGTGGACTCCACAAGGTCCAGTACGGTCGTTCGACCCTGCGGGTCCGAGGCGGTCGTGACGACGCCGTCGGGTTTGTTCAAGAGAAAGTAGACCTTGCTCTGCGAGGTGGGCGCAAGTTTCCCGTCCACACAGATCATTTGAACCTCGGGATTGACTCGATTGCCCAGTTCGGCGACGCGCCCGTCGATCGTGACTCTTCCCTCGACGATCAAGACCTCACACGCTCGTCGAGAACCGTAGCCCGCGCGAGCGAGCGTCTTTTGCAAGCGCTCACCCTCATCCAACTACGACACCTCGTTGACGTCGAACTCACTAGCCATCTCATCAGCGAGCGCGTTGGCGGTCTCGAGCGGTGGCATGAACTCTTCGATCGGCGGCAGATCATCCAGCGTCGCGAGACCCATTCGATCGAGGAAGAGCTCGGTCGTGCCGTAGAGAATGGGTTGGCCCGGCCCCGGCGCCCGGCCCAGTTCTTCGATGTAGCCGCGCTGTTCCAGCAGTCGCGCCACGCCGTCGACGTTCACGCCGCGCAGCGCGGTGATCTGGGCCCGCGAGACCGGTTGGCGATACGCAATGATCGCCAGTGACTCGAGGGCGGCCGAGCTCAGGCGGTGCGAGACGTCGCGATTGGCAAACTTCGTGACCCACGGCGCCACGTCGGGCGAGGACTGCATCACCCAACCGCTGGCGAGCTCCACAAACTGAAAGCCGCGTCGCTCCAAGATGAACTCACTACAAAGTTCGCGCAGCGTTGCCACCACGGCCTCCGCGTCGACGTCGGCGACGTCCGCGAGCTCTTCAGCCGAGATCGGCTCGAGCGCCACGGTCAACATAGCTTCGAGTTTCTGTTCGAGCGAAAGTTCATCCCTCATAGCGGTCAACCTCTCCAATGTCGAGACCGAGGGTCGAGTCGATCCACTCAATCTGCACGTCGCCGAACGTGGCGCCCTGGCCCAGATCGACGTGTCCTAACTTGCAGAGTTCGAGAAGTGCCAGAAAGTGCACGATAACTTCAATGCGCGTCGTGAGTCCCTCGATGAGTTGGCGAAAGGAGAGCCGGCCCATGGTGGGCAGACTCTGCGCCAAGGTGGCGACGGTTTCGGCGACGGTGACGGCGTCGACCGTGACGTGGTGCAAGCGCACCACCAGCACCGGCTTCTCCTCGATACCGCGCAGGTACGCCAGGGCCAGCTGCGCGGACGTCACGCCCGCGAGGAGGTCAGGCGGCCGCACCTCAAAGCCGTCGTCGACGCCTCGAAAGCGCGCGTAGGCCCGACCGGCGCGTTCGAAGAGCGACACGAAGGCGTCAGCGAGGGCCGCGTACGTACGGAGTTCCAACAGCCGAGCCAGGAGAACGTCGCGCTCTTCCCATCCCACGAACTCCTCGTCCAGTTCCCCGCTGTCGCGACCCGGCAGGAGTCGCTGGCTCTTCATGTCTAAGAGTACGGCGCCGATCAAGAGGAACTCCGAGAGTTCGTCCATCGCCATGGTCGTCGATTCGTCACGCAAGACCGCGACGAAGGCGTCCACGAGCGGGGCCAGCGGCACGTCGAGAATGTCGACCTCGTGAGTGGATATCAACTGCAGCAGAAGTTCTACGGGGCCGCTGAAGGACGGCGTCGTCACGACGAAGGTCACTCGCCAACCCTACCTGGTGACTTCGTGCGAGCCCCTCACCTACGATTAAGCGATGAGGATACTTTCGGGAGTACAACCTTCGGGTTCGATGCACCTCGGTAACTACCTCGGCGCGTTACGTCAGTGGGTTAACGCGCAGAGCCCCGACGCCTTCTACTGCGTGGTTGACCTTCACGCCCTGACGCTGCAGATCTCGCCCGAGGCCCTGCGCGACCAGACAACCGACCTCCTCGCCACCTTGATCGCGTCGGGACTCGATCCCGAGGTCTGCACCATCTTCATTCAAAGCCACGTCCCCTACCACGCCCAGTTGAACTGGCTCTTGGAGTGTGTCACGACCTACGGAGAGCTCTCGCGCATGACCGCCTTTAAGGAGAAGTCCCAGCGCCAAGAGGGGTATCGCGTGGGTCTGTTGACCTATCCCGTCTTGCAAGCCGCAGACATCTTGCTCTACGACACCGAAGAAGTGCCCGTCGGCGACGATCAGCGTCAACATCTGGAACTAGCGCGCACCATCGCCGAGCGATTCAATAATCGTTTTGGCGAGACCTTCCGGGTGCCCGTGAGTACGCAACCAAAAGTCGCCGCGCGCGTGATGGACCTCCAAGAGCCCACGAGAAAGATGAGTAAATCCATCTCGAGTCCCCTGGGCAACCTTCACATGTTCGATACGCCCGAGGTCATTCGAAAGAAGATATCCAAAGCCGTCACCGACACCGACGGCGAGCTTCGCTTTGACTGGGAGAAAAAGCCCGGACTCTCGAACCTGCTCGAGATCTACTCGAGCCTGAGTGGCGAGACACCCCAGCAGGTCGCTGGTCGCTACACGAGGTACGGCGAACTGAAGACCGACCTTTCCGAACTCGTCATCGCCACCTTCGCGCCGATGAAGGAGCGCTACGACGAACTGCTGCGAGCACCCGATGAGTTGTACAAGATCGCCGCGGACGGCGCGCTCAAGGCCTCCGAGGCCGCGGGCGGCGTCTATCGACGCGCGGCCAAGGCCATGGGCCTTACTTCAATAGGTTGAACCACCAGTTTTCCAAGTTCGGTAGGAAGTTCGTGCCGATGTGCAAGAACGAGTAGTCGAGGATGATGAATACGAAGAAGAACGGCAACGCTCGTTGGCGAAAGTGGTAGTACCGCGGCAAGTGTCGCATTGGAATAAATCGCTCGATAATGGCCGAACCGTCGAGTGGCGGAATGGGCAGCAAATTAAAGGCCGCCAGGACGAGATTCACCAGGCCCAGTGCTTCCCCAACATTGAACTCGCCTTGACTTAGCGACACGTGAATCGCGTACTCACAGATCGCGAAGCCGACAGCCGAGAGCACGATGTTGACCGCCGGACCGGCGAGCGCCATCCAGAGCACTTGCTTTCGAGGGTTCCGCATGCGCCCGGGGTTTACCGGCACTGGCTTCGCGTAGCCAAAGGCCGGCAGTCCCGAAAATATCAGCAACGCCGGCATGATGATCGTGCCAAAGGGATCGATGTGTCGAAGTGGATTGAGCGTCAAGCGGTGCTGTTCCTTGGCGGTCGGGTCGCCGAAGAAGTTGGCGACCCAGCCGTGCGCCACCTCGTGCAGCACGACCGAGGGAATCAAGCAGACGAAGTAGAGCCAATAAGACATTGTGAACTACCTCTTAGTCGTGGGCTCGAGGGTGAGCGTGTTCGTACTCGCGCTGCAGGGTCGTGATGGATACTGCCGTGTAGAGCTGAGTGGTGGCAATAGACGCGTGCCCCAACAGTTCTTGCACCACTCTAATGTCCGCGCCATGAGCGAGCATGTGCGTGGCGCAACTGTGGCGAAACACGTGCGCGCTGATTCGTGTTCGCTCGATACCCACCTCGAGCGCCCGTTTATGAATAACAACGTCGACTCCTTGACGCGACAACGACCCCCCGCGCGCGTTCACGAACACTTTTGAACTCTTCTTCACCGCGAGCAGCGACGCTCGCCCGCCGGGACCCAGGTAGTCCTCGAGGGAGCGCTTCAGCGTCGCGCCGAGCGGTACCAAGCGCTGCTTCGCGCCCTTACCTTGCAAGAGCACGAGTTCCTCGTCAAAGTCAAGATCCTCGAGCGCGAGGCCGACCACTTCACTCACCCGAGCGCCCGTACCGTACAAGAGTTCCAACAGCGCCCGGTCACGAAGGTCAATCGGCGTCGTTGACGGGATCGAGTCCAAGAGTCGCACGATCTCTTCTTCACCCAAAGGCTTGGGCAGCGTCCGGCCCCGACGACCACCCTTCAATCGGACGCTCGGGTCAATGACGAGGTGTCCTTCCTCCACGAGGTAGGCGAAGAAACCCCGCACCGAGGCCACGGCGCGCGCGATCGTGCTCGGCGCGCGCTTCGTTTTTCGTAGATCGTTGAAGTAACGTTCGAGATCCTCTTCACGCATTGCGTCCAGCGCGACATTGATCTCGGTCATCCACTTCTCTAGTGCATCGAGGTCGCGTCGGTACGCTTCAATGGTCGCGCGACTTCGACCCTTTTCTATCGTGAGCCACTGCAGGTACTCCTTCAGGAGGGTTTCAAAGTTCGTCAAGAAAGGTCCCAAAGACGCGATGTAGGGCAATCGCCGTCGTCGAATCGATCGCCGGGGCCGCTCGAAGGGCCCGGCGAAGTTCCTCTGGCGACAACCAGTGAATCGTCGACTCTCGCTCTTCGGGTCCCGCCGGGTCCCGCTCACCTTGCGTGAGGTCGCGGGCTTCGTAGATGGTCATCACTTGATTGGTCCAACCGGGTGAGTTCATGAAGCGACCGAGGAGTTTCCACTCGTTGGCGACGTAACCCATTTCTTCGAGAAGTTCGCGCTTCGCGGTCTCTAACGTGAACTCGTCCGCAACGTCTCGGGTACCGGCGGGAACCTCCAACAGGTAATCGTCAAAGGTCGCCCGGTACTGACGAATGAAGCCCACCTGACCGTCGCTGTTGATCGCGAGGACCGCCACCGCACCGGGATGGACCGCGACGTCACGTTGAAAAGTGGTGTCACCGAAGCGAATCGTGCGCCGCTCAACGTCAAAGACGTGGGAGTGAAAGACCTCATCTGCTCCTTCAACCTGGAAGGAGTCGCTCACAAGGTGACGTCGACCGTTGAGGGATCGATGATATGAGGCTCGCGACCCTCTTTGCGCAGCGCGGCGGCCTTGATAAGCCCGAGAAAGAGCGGGTGCGGCCGATCGGGGCGCGACTTGAACTCGGGGTGAGCCTGGGTGCCCACGAAGAAGGCGTGACCGGGCAGTTCCACGAACTCCACCAGGCGACCGTCGGGCGAGTTACCCGAACAGCGCATGCCGGCTGCTTCGAACTGGTCGCGGTAGCGGGCGTTGAACTCGTAGCGGTGGCGATGGCGTTCTGACACCACCGTCGTTCCGTAGAGTTCCGCCACCTGCGAACCTTCGTCCAACATGGCGGGCCACGCGCCCAGGCGCATGGTGCCGCCGAGGTCCGTGACGTCCATCTGTTCGGCGAGCAGCGAGATGACCGGCGCCGACGAGCTGTGCGTGAACTCCGTGGACTGCGCGTCACCCAGACCGAGCACGTGACGAGCAAACTCGATGACTTGAATCTGCATACCCAGACAGATTCCCAGGTAGGGAATGTCGTTCTCGCGCGCAATCCGGGCCGTCGCGATCATGCCCTCAATACCGCGTTCTCCGAAGCCACCAGGCACGATGATGGCGTCCAACTGCCCCAGACGATCGGCGTCGATCTCCGCAGGAACTCGTTCCGCTTCGAGCCACTCAATGGTGGTCCGGGCGCCAATACCAAAGCCGGCGTGACGAATGGACTCGCCAACGCTCAAATACGCGTCGGGCATCGTGACGTACTTGCCAATGATGCCAATTCGCAAGTTGGTCGTCGTGTTGTGCACGCGACGCACGACGCTCTCCCAGGGAGCTAGATCAATGGAATGCTCCTCGAGGTCGATGTTCAACGTGTTGCAGATAATCGTGTCGAGACCTTCGTGGTGCAACGTGATGGGAATGTCGTAGATGCTCTCCTCGTCGACGGCCGAGATCACGGCGTTGACCGGCACGTCGCAGAGCAACGAAATCTTGCGCTTCAAGCTGTCCGAAATTGGCTGGTCACTGCGGCAGACGATGACGTCGGGCTGAATGCCGCGTGAACGAAGTTCCGTGACCGAGTGCTGGGTGGGTTTGGTCTTCTGCTCGCCCGACGGCGCGAGATACGGCACCAACGTGAGGTGCACGTAACAGACGTTGTCACGGCCGGCGTCTCGGCGGAACTGACGAATCGACTCTATGAAGGGCACAATCTCGATGTCGCCGACCGTGCCACCAATCTCCACGATCACGACGTCGGCGCCCAAGGTGCCCTGTCGGCGGATTCTCTCTTTAATCTCGTCGGTGACGTGGGGAATAACCTGGACGGTCTTGCCTAGGTAGTCGCCCCGTCGCTCTTTCGCGATCACGTTCGAGTAGATCGAACCGGTTGTGGTGTTCGAGATCTTCGACAACGACTCATCGATGAAGCGCTCGTAGTGACCAAGGTCCAGGTCGGTTTCGCCGCCGTCGTCGGTAACGAAGACCTCGCCGTGTTCGCCTGGGTTCATCGTGCCGGGATCCACGTTCAAGTACGGATCGAGTTTGCACATCGTGACTTTGAGGCCACGGGACTTAAGAAGTCGACCGAGTGAGGAGGCGGTGAGACCTTTACCGAGCGAACTCGACACCCCGCCCGTTACAAAGACGTACTTTGTCATCGCAAAAATGCGCTTCTCACGGAACAACATCTTAGCGAGAGAAATCGGCCTCGGTGCGAACTTCGAATGAGTTTTCCAATAATTGTTTGGCGAGTGCACTTGATTCGGTCGTGGCCTCATCGCCGACGAGCATTCGAGCGATCTCTCGCACTCGTTCATCGCCAGAGAGTTCGCGCACCGACGTCCTTGTGACATTGTGATCAATCATTTTCTCAATCACAAAGTGATGATCGGCTCGGGCCGCCACCGAAGCCAAGTGCGTAATCGCGAGCACTTGCTGTTGTCGGCCCACTTCGCTGAGACACTCGCCAATCTGTTGGGCCACTTGACCGCCAAGGCCGGCGTCAATCTCATCAAAGACGGCCACAACGTTCTCGTCGGCGGTCTCCAGTGAGATCGCGAGCAGGACACGACTGAGCTCGCCGCCACTGGCGAGAGAAGCCAGAGGTCCTTCGGGAAGGCCGGGATTGGGTGTGAAGAAAATCTCGGCGTCGGATCCGTCGACCCCGTCCACGACAAAACGCAACGTGGCGTGAGAGAGCGCCACCCTTGCTAACTGTTGACGAACGGCGTTCGTCAGTTTCGCTGCGGCGCGCTCTCGCTCAAGGCGAATCCGCTCTGCGCGCAGGGTCTCACGCTCCTCTAAGCCCTTAATCTCCTGGTCAAGAAGGTCTAATCGGTCTTCGTCGTCGGTGAGTCGTTCGAACTGAGTTGCGAGATCGTCTCGTGACGACAGTGCCGCTTCGAGCGTGCCACCGTACTTTCTCGCGATCTGTTGAAGCACGCTCGCCCTCGAGTCGAGCACTTCGAGGGTCCTCGAGTCAAAGACGTCGGGATCGCCGAGTGCGGCGAGCTCGCGCAGAGCCTCTCGGGCTTGGATGAGAGAACCGCCAAGACTGACGCGCACTATTTCATAGGCATCGCCCTTGGGAAGCCGGCTTAACGCGTGCGCGAACTGGGCCAAGACGGCGTCATCACTCTCCGCGTCGAAGAGTTCGAGGACTTCCGCGAGAGCGGCTTGGCCTTCCCGGAGCGCGGTGAGTCGAGTGAGTTCCTCCAGCGTGTCATTGAGTTCCGTCGCCGAGAGAATTGCCGTCTCGTCGAGTTCGCTGATCTGGAAGGCCAGAAACTCAATCTCGCGCGCTCGCGCAACTTTGTCGCCACCAAGACTGTCTCGAAGCTGTCGCGCTTCTCTCAGATCGCGTCGCACCGTGACGAGTTCGCCGGCGTCGACTGAACCATGATCGTCAATGACGCGTACGATCTCGCTTCGGCTTCGTAACGCGAGTGAGTCGTGTTGGCCGTGGATAACGATCAACTCGTCCGCCAACGCGCGCAAGGCTTCGACGCTCGAGGGTGCACCATTCAAGGAACTGCGAAGGCGCCCCGAGCTACTCGCTTCTCTCGAAACCGACAACTCCTCCCCACTTTCGCGCACGAAGACCGCAACCGCGCGGGTATCGGTCGTGATCGCGTAGCGCGACGCGCTGGTGTCACTGCCCAAGCAGAGACCGAGCGCTCCCAACAAGAGCGTCTTACCGGCGCCCGTCTCGCCGGTAATGACATTGAATCCTGGGCCGAACTCCAAGTGAGCGTCATCGAAGACGCCGAATCCGTGGGCGTAGAGTTCAACGAGCTGCGCCTTAGGCATGACCTTCTCGAAGGCTACGACGAAGCCGCGTGGCGAGATCGAAGCTGCGCGTGGCGACGACGCGCACCGGAGTCGGGCTTTGGCGCACGTCGACGTACTGACCGGGATCTAAGGAACCAATCGCTCGTCCGTCGGCGACCAGCACGGCGGGCTTATCGTCGACCACGAGTCGAATCACTCGGTCATCGGGAACGACAATGGACCGGTCGATCGTAAAGTGTGGCGCGATCGGCGTAAGAATCAGTATCGATAGCGAAGCGTCCACTACCGGTCCCCCGGCAGAGAAGTTGTAGCCCGTACTACCGGTGGGTGTCGCGACCATGACACCGTCGGCCGAGTAGGTCAAGTACTCCTCTTCGTCCACGAACGTCTTGACGGTGACCATATGACCGGCGCTCGCGCGTGCCACCACGACCTCATTGAGCGCGAACTCATCAAGCCCCGTCGTCGAGTTAGTGATCTGGAGGGCCAGACGTTCGGAGACCAACTCGCTCTCGAGGGCTCCCTTGACGTTCTCCACGATGTCGCCCGACGGCACGTTTAAGAGAAAACCCAACTTTCCCAAATTGACGGCGACGACCCGCGCGCCCGCGTCGTGCGCCAACCGTGCCGCCTTCAAGAAGGTGCCGTCGCCGCCGAGACTGACGACCAGTGTCGAAGGATCCAAGACGGCGGTGTCGCTCGCGTCCAGCAAGTGAAGAGAGGAGGTAATGCCTTCTAGCGCTAGTCGCTCACCGACTTCGCGGGCGAGTTCGACCGCGTCGCGGCGATTGCTAAAGGCGGTAAACAGCAGCTGGGACACGTGACACCTCGCCTCAATGGTAGTAACAATGGTCGAGCGATCCGGCCACAAGAAGGGTTCAATGGCATCGTTTTCCAGAGGCGGTGACGCAACGAACCGGTCTCGTCATCGAACACTGACAACTGTCACGAAGGCTCGTATCGCAAAATTAATTGGACGGGCCTTTTTTCGCGTTCTAGTCACAAGAGTGAAGGAAGTGACCGTCCAGTCGCCATTCATGTCTTCGCTTCGCACGCTTAAAGAGCGTTGGTACCCCGGCGCCGTAGCGGCGGCAGTGTCGGCGGCGGTTGAAGTCGCAGAGGCAGGTCTCGCAGTAAGTCGGACGTCGCTTGGACAATGGCCCGCACCGCGTCCTCAAACGCCGCTTCCGTATTTTTCGACGTGGCACTCACTCCGCTGACTTTTCGAACGTACTGTCGGGCCGCTGATTCAATTTCGTCGGTCGTGGCGACCGGCTCAAGTCCACGAAGCATGGTTATGTTTCGACACATGACTAGACAGTAGAGCGCTCGCCAACCTCCGATTCAACAGCGATCCCCGTTCCCACGTGTCACCTCCGACACTTTCCCAATCTGAACGAGGACCTCGCCGCTTCGTTTCTCCACACGCCAAGTTCTCAGCTGCTAGCGAAGTGGGCGCTTCCTTGCTCCACAGAGATGAATCCAAACACTGTGGACCTTTGGCAATGCTCTCCTCGACGCCTCTCTCCGACCACGGAGTAAGGAGAAGAGTTGAATCGCAAATAAGAACCAATACGTCAAAAATCTATCATTTTTTCCTTTACTTCCCTGATGAGAGGCGTGCGAGTATCCCAAAATTCGATTGACCCATCGGCAATAAGTTTTTTTGTCAAATAAATTGTCGGAAAGGTAACCTGCCCATGAGTTTCCGGAACGATGAATCGACCTCGCTCGCAGTTCGGGCACCCCTTCCTCAGAGGACCGTCGGGCGTTCGCCGCGGCCCTGGGCATTTTCCTTGTGGCGGGAGGGGCGTACTCGGTCACGAGCTGGCTCGTTGGCCTCAACGCTGGTTCATCGGGTGAAGGTCAGTCCGCGACCGTCCAGAACCTCACGATCACTGCTGTCGCCGTACCGGCAGCGACGAATCAGCTGTACCCGGGCGGGACGGGCGACGTGGTCCTCACCATTTCCAACCCCAACGCCTATCCCGTGACCCTCACCGGGGTGGACTTGCCGGTCAGTACCTTGTACGCGGTGGGCGCTAGAGCGACGAGAAACAGACGCTTTTCATTTGGGCGACGACGATCTAACTTTTCAATCGAAGCAGATAGATAATCTGAGGGTATTCGCGTTGAACAAGGACGACTCACGGTGAGCGACAAGGAACCATCAAAGGAGGACGCGGCCAGCGCGGCCAGCGCCTGGAACGCAACGATCATTGAAGAGTTTCGCGCCAACGGGGGCAAGGTGGGCGGACCGTTCGAAGGCGCCCCCGTGCTACTCCTGGGCACGACGGGTGCACGGACCCGTGAGCATCGAACCAACCCGATGATGTTCTTACAAGTGGGCGGCAAAACCTACGTCTTTGCCTCCAAGGCGGGAGCGGACACGAACCCCGACTGGTTTCACAACCTTGTCGCCGATTCTGGCGTGACCGTAGAGATTGGTTCGGAGAAGTTCGAAGCTACGGCGAAACCGGTGGTGGGCGAAGAGCGCGATCGAATCTACGCCATACAGGCCGAACGTTACCCAGGGTTCGCCGAGTACCAAGAAAAAACCACCCGCACGATTCCGGTGGTGGAGTTGATTCGCGTTTAACGATTTCTGACCGTGAATGGTCGCCAGACACGCGGCGCTCCAAGGCGATTTGAACCCAAGGCACGGAGCTAGTCTTCAATGAGCCAACCGATCGCAACTTCGCCGGCCCGCAGCCGGTAAGTGTGAAATCAACTTAATTGGCGACTGGTGAGGGCGAAGGCGGGACTAGTTGGCCCCAATGGACACTCGAACCCGCTTCGTTACTTCGTGCGGTGAGGAGACGCTAAAGATGACCCACGTTGGACCGGCAACAATAATGCCGCCGACGTACCCGGTGTAGTTCGCTCCGCAGACCGGTAGCCGCACCCGGCTTCGCGACGCCGCCATCATCGCTCGGTCTAGGGCGCGTCCCGTTAACTTGTCAACACCGCCGCTAGAGCCGTAGTACAACGTCGCGCTCGCGGGACTAACGATCGACACGGTGGCGTAAGGCGCCGCCGACGAGGCGACGGCCAGGAACGCCTTGTAGACGAAGTAACGCTTGCCGTGCGGTCCGCTGATTGGATACAGTGCGGCGGGGTCGCCCGATCCGGGAAGGACGAGACCCTCGACTCCCCCAATGACCCTCTCGCCCCCTCGTCTCTGTTGGCCGGCCGAGTCCGCGCAACTAAGCGTGATCATGCTCGACGCGTTCTGAACCGCAAGGTGAAGTCCGGATCGAACTGGAGTACTCGACGATAGCGAGAGTTCGGTACCCAGCGCCACGAGGACCAGTACCGCAGCGAAGACAACGAAACGCCTCACAGAGCCAAAGAGTATCCCTTGCCTGTTCTAACTTCGTCGTGCTCGTTACCGGAACCGAAGCAGGCAATGAAACGCGCTAGCTACGCCGCCCCTATTCCGCGTCGGTAATCCCTGTGGGCACCAACAGCGACGAAGTATTAAACCTGGCGACCGAGAAACGCCGCGAGTTGATCGGCGCCACTGGCACCTGAGGGCGCGGTCTTCTCGAATCCAAAGGGATGCCCTTCGTCGTTTCGAAGAGAAGGCGGGAGATTCATCTTTGATCCCGCTAGCAACTGCTCCGCGAGCTCGGGCGAGAGATCAGTGTTCTGACCAGTGGCCTTGGCGAGATCCCAACCGTGGGTGAATGTGTCGTTCGCCGCCAGTCCCACGAAGGATGATCCGGGCAGCTCGCCAAAAGGTAACGTCACCATCTGGTCCATCACACCTTCGCCCTGAAAAGCTTCCAGCAAGAGGTTGGAACCGACGTCGAACGTGGCGAGATAGTCACCATCGGAGAAGTTGGGCTCTTCTCCGTCCGCGATCTCTCCCGACAAGGCGCTCGCGAAGTAGAACTGGCTGCCGACTATGTGATTAATCAAGTCAGCAACGTTCCACTTTGCGCACGGCGTCGAGTCTTCGAGTTGGGAGTTTGACACGCCCGCGAGCACATTTCGCGTCGAGGCAATTGCCGTTTCCAATGGTTCAGTTGACATGTCGAACTCCTCTACTAGCCACACCTACGAATCGAACCTACATTGAATATCGAAGGAGCGCTCTGGCTCATCGACTCCACTTGGCGACCAAGTGGCAATTTCTTGGTGACAACTGCGTCGAAGCACATCATCGCGTTGGCCAGCCTTGTTTGACCATTCCGCGGATCTGCGGACCTGTCGACAGGTCCCAATACTCGAAGAGACCCAGTGTCATGGGAAAGTGACGTCCCAGCGATCGACGATGACCGATCCCTTGGCATCGCCTACCTCGAGGTCAGTTCGATCAACTTATTCACGGTGTTCCAGTTTCGCACCGTGGTCGGAATCTTGAGTTGACGATCTAAGTAACTTGGAAGTTTCGACTGACCCATCCCAAGGGGAAGATAGAGGTACGTCTCGGCACCCACGATCGCGAATCTCTCGGCGCCAAAGCGCTCGTGATCAAGCGCATCCACCATCGCCGCGGAGGGCTTCTGCGCCATGAAGCCAACATACACGCGAGCTTCTTCGTCTATCGGAAAGGGGTTGTGTTTAAGGACGGTTCGGATTTCACTTGACGTGCGAAGCACGACATTCGTCATAATCGCAAATCTCTTGGCGATCGCCGCTTCGAGAAACGACGACGTGGGTTTCTGCTTGCTCTTAAATATCACGTTGCCGCTTTGGATGAAGGTTCTGACGTCGCTGAATCCAGCGCTCTCAAAGAGCACACGTAGTTCCACCATGGGCATTTTGTTCTTGCCGCCAACGTTGACTCCGCGCAAAAGGCCAACGTAGTCGGGAGCCTGTGTACGTACTTGTCTCATCATGACTCAGTAGCGCAAACCTGACTCGCCCACCCGCATTGGTGCGCTCACGAGACCGACGTAATGCTGACGTGTTCGGACACGTCGAGCAGTTCAACCCACGTCTGTCCCGGGGTCAACTTAATCAACTGGCCCGCTAAGTTTCGGAAGACGGCTCGTTGGCGCAGACTTGGACGTGACCACGTTCCCCTCTGCAACCTGCCTCCAGTGAAGACCTCAACCGGTCCGGAGCCAATGAGTTGAGCGTATGAATCAATCACGCCCACGCCACCGACGTAGTTCACTGACATGACAATCACGTTCCTCGGAGAGATACGCACCCCGTTGGCCGCAACGTCCGGCTGACTAAAGACCGACCGATCCCACGATCTGCTCGTCGTATCCCACGAGTAGGTGGCGGCGTAGCCCTCAGTGAAGCCCACAACGAACGACCTCACTCGCGGACCGCGGGCCTTTCGCGACCCCGATCTGTAGGTGAAAAGAGCCGGTGGTGGTCGCGGCAGGCCGTCCTTTTTCATTAGGAGTGCCGCGTTGGCGAACAGATTGTGAGGGGGGAAGCGCTTAGAGTTACGAAACATCGCCGGACCGCTGTTGGACTCGTTGTACAGCTTGACCGGAGCCGTCTCGATGCTCCTGACGGCGTACTCGGCACCACCCGAAAAGGCGAAGATGCCGCCGATCGGAAAGACAATCTCACGGTCAGTTCGACGCACCGAGCGAACTGGCCCCACGACGGTGGGAAGTCGTGTGTTGAAGATTGCCGCGAGGCGAGTTATCCCACCTTCGACGATCTCCTCGTAGACGACGTCAGCATTTTCGATCCCGTACTGGGGCATCGCCTCGGGCGTGTTGTCAATCTTGATGGTGAGCGCCGATCGATGCTTCGTCATCTCTAACGGGTCCGGCAGTCCCGTGAGGGGCGCCACGTGCATCGGTTTCGTCTTTGGCAATGACGTGGTCGTTGAAGGTGGCGTGGTGGTCGACGTGGTGGTGGTCGTTGAGTCGGCGAGTGCGCTTGACGCCATCACCACATTCGAGATCGAACCGAGGATCAACACGAGCAGGAGGGCGCGGCGCATAGAGGAAACCTACAACGTTGGCTTGGTCACAACCACCGTGGACTGAGAGCTGGCTCGCCAACGACCGGATTTGGGAAATCGACGTCAATCGTCCCCGACCGATAAATGATGTGACGAACAAGTCGTCTTACGACCCAGGTCGGACAGGGATTGGCGACCATCATTGCGGGTGCGCTCTTCGATCACAGCACCTGAGCCCTGTACCAAGTGTCGGAGACCCAACGTGACATATCTGGTGCCAAGCTTTGGCGCCTCGACTCGATCTCGTGCCAATTGGTGTTGGCTGATTTCCAAAATCTTCGACTCGTGAATCCAGTGCTGGGCGATACGGCCGGGTGGCGTGGAAATTGAATTCTCCTCTGATGCTCAAGCGAAACGATGCCGTGACCTTGCCCGACTACGCGACTAGAGAAACGTCGCGCCTCTGCCACTCATAGTTGCTCCTCAAAGCTTTGCTGGTAATACCGCCGCAATTGCCTTGGCGATTGCTAGGTAGCCGGCGTTATTCGGATGGATGTTCGGGCCGAAGGGCTTCGGCGCACACATCCACGTGAATTTGCACTCGTACTGGACGTTCGCCGTTGTAGCTTCCTTCTTGGAGATGCGGACTACTTGGGTGTCTTCTTCGTGGAACGCCGCGGAGATATCCGCCATGCGAACTTTGAATGAACCGTAGACCTGGGAAAGGGACTGGTTCATCTGCCGTAAGGCAACCAGACTGTTTCCGGCGAAGACCTCCGCAGCTCCCTCCTTCGTCGACTTTGTCAAGTACGGGTTGTAATGGCCGAGACCAATAAAGACAACGTTCGGTCCGGCAGCGTTGGTGAGAGCACGCATGACTCGGCCAAGTTGCTGACGGAGCAGTCCAAGTTGCGGTGAGACACAGGTTAGGTCGATGTCAAGACTTCGAAGACATACATCAAGAGTGTTAAAGCCGAGATCCACCGTGACAAGGGTGGTCACGTCATGGTGTGTGTGCAACAAGGCGACAGCGTCGGAGAGTTGGGTATCGGGTGCTACGTAGCATGGATCGGGTCCATGAATCATCGTGGCGATAGATTCGCCCGGGCAACCCAGTTCCGTGAGTTTCAGCGTGACCCCTTTGGCAGCTTCAAGTGTGACGAGTCGATTCGAGTAGCCCCGATTGGTTGGTTGGCCCTTCGGATCACGGGGTGTCGGTTGAACACCGACAGAAACCGACGCGCCAATATCGAGGTAGAGGACAATCTTCTTGGCATGGACGGTTGTCGAATGACTTGTCGTTGATGCTGACGCCGGTAAACCCTGTATGTCCGGTCGTACCAACGCCACCGCAACTCCGACGATGACGAGAATGGCAATTGCCAATGGGCGACTCCTGCTCATCAATTGCCTCGTCCCACGGTCACTCGCCTACGACGTGCTCGTAGAGCCCCCTATCACAATTAGATGGCCGCGCACTGCTCCTAACGACCTAGATGCTCCCAAGGTCGATTGGAGCCGGCCAAGTTCCCGTTTCACGCGAATCTTCCGGGCTGTTTCTAACACTCTGCACTTGCCTCGCTCAATTCACCATCCCGACGTAACAGGTTTGCTACCTAGCACTCGCGTCTAGACCTTTGTGCCCCTTGATCGGTATCGGAGACCCGACATGACAGAAGTGCCACCTTGCACTGGGTCTTGATCCCACTCTCGTCGGTTTCGTTAGGCGCTAACCAACGATTGACTATTTGCGATTGACCTGGACGAGACTCGTTACAATATGACACCGCTCACGCATCCCTCTTTGCCATTCGCCACGCGCCCAGCGCCGTCCAGCCGACGAGCCATGCGACGATGACGCACACCGCCACCACCGTGCTCTCAGGGACAATCGACGCCACGCCTCCGCCGCCGCCCCCGCCCCCGAACGCATGGGGTAGGCCACCAGGTTCCAAATGTGCCGTGGCGAGGCCGACGAGGCCTCGCTGCACGTTTATCAAGTGCGGAATTGCCGTATGCGAGAAGATCGGTGTGAGGACAATCTCGAGCACGATCATCAGAACCACCGCGACAGTTCGTTGACCCATCAGCGACGCAAGCCCGAGCCCAACGATGAAGCCGATGATCGCCTCAAGCTCGATCCATAGTCCCGTTTCGACCATCAACTTGTTCGACGGGTAGAGAAAGATCTTTGAGTACTGGGAGTAGTTCTGCCTGGCGATGGCGACAGCGTCCGTCTTCTGTGTGGCTGGCGAAATGTGCTTGAAGCCTGAGGACCCCGGAAGCGTTACGATCTTCCCGTTCTGACCGATGAAGCACTGAACGCCAACATTTGGCCCTTTCCCGTTCCCATTCCCACGGTAGGGAAGACCGCAGATGGCCTCCTTGGGGTGTTGAGCCGCCCAACTCTCGAAACCCATGACCGAGAGCCCGGGGGGCACGTTGACGCCTTGGTAGTAAAGCTTGGTGGGAGCGGCAAAGACGCAGACGGCGCAGACGATCGTGAAGCCGACCGCCACCATCGGCACGATGATCGCCAGTCCGGCGGGGATCCGAGCGAAATAGAGGGCCAGGCGCGAGCGTCCCGTGACGACCAAGTGACGAAACATGCCTTCGGTGAGGTCGACCGATCCCGCCGTACAGCCCAGCGTGGCGGCGACGATAAAGCCAAAGACGTACATGACGCCAGCGACGAGGCTCGTAAAGATGTCGTAACCGCCGGCCGGTCCATAGGACTTCGGCGCCACGACGTGCGCGATCAATCGAACTAAAAGAAAGACGGCGGGTATGCCGATGTTCACGACGATCAACGCGGCCATCAGACCCCGTCGCTTGCGCAGCTCCATGATCCGAGTCGTGATCATGGCACTCGTTGGAATCCACGACCCTCGACGGTCGCGCGGGGCGCCGTTCGCAAGGGTCGCGACACGCGTCGCGGACGCGCTACCGGAAGCGGAAGTCATGCGGGCTCCCCCAGTCGACTCGTCACCTGCAAGAACCAGGATTCGAGCGACACCTGTATCTCCTGGAGACGGTAGACCGCAATCCCGTCCTCGACCAGCAGTCGATTGATTTCGGCGATGGCGTCGCGTCCAGTGCCCGCAGCAAGGTGAATCGATAGCCCCGACGTCTCGACGTCGATCTGCGCTCCCAGAGCGGTGGCGGCCAGAATCGTTCGGGCTCGTTCGGGCGACGAGCATTCCACGTTCACCTCCATCGACGCACCGGCCAGGAGTTCGGTGATCGGACCTTGGCGAATCACCTTGCCGTTATCCACGATGGCGACCGCGTCGCACGTTCGTTCGACCTCATCAAGAAGGTGCGATGAGAGCATCACGGTACGGCCCTCAGCGACCAGTGATTGGATCATGTCGCGCATCTCGTGCATGCCAGCTGGGTCGAGCCCGTTCATCGGTTCGTCCAGTATTAGGAGCTCGGGATCGCCAAGCAGGCACGCGGCGACACCGAGTCGCTGGCGCATGCCCATTGAGTACTTCGAGACGCGGTCGTCGGCTCGCTGTGCCATACCTACACGCTCCAGCGACGCTTCGATTCGATCTTTCGCCGCGCGTTCGCGGGCGGCGGCAAGTATCTGAAGGTTCTGACGGCCGGTCAAGTGACCGTGGAATCGAGGTTCATCAACGATGGCCCCGACCCGCGCTAACGCCAGGTCTCGCCGGTGGGGCACCGAGAAACCGAGCAGCGACATGGTACCGGCGTCAGCATGCGTCAAGCCCAGCAGGACCCGAATAAGGGTGGTCTTTCCCGCTCCATTGGGACCCAGGTAGCCGAATGCGCACCCTCGAGGAACTAGTAACTCAACATCGTTGACCGCAACGTTGTCACCGAACCGCTTGGTCAACCCATGAGTTTCAACGGCCCATTGACTGTCCGAGGAGTTCGCGAAAGACGTGTCATCGAGCGTTGTTGCACTCATTTTGACACCTCCCTCCTCTGGCACCCAATCACCATACTCAGACAATAAACGGACGCCCGGTCACTCGCCATAGGGGTAAACCCTGACGCCCGCGCGGGTCACTAAGCGCGCACTTCGGCGAAACGATGCCGCGCTCCATGTCGAGTTGCACCAACTCGCTGTCAATCTGTCGAGCCTGGAGTCGGAGACCGTTGGTGTCGGAGACCCGACGCAACAGATCTGATGCCAAGCGCTGGCGAGTTGGTCCCTCCATCGTTACCCAAATCGGCGGCGCGACAGCGGCGGAGAAGCCACGGGCAACGGTCACATCGCCGTCTGGCGACCGTCTCTGACTATATGAAAGGATTCGGTCACCCAAAAAGTAGGAGTGACGATGTCGACATATACCCACGTACCGCACCCGCACACGCTTGAGCGTCTGGCGCACAAGGACAAACCAGTTAAGACGGCCGACGTCGTGAATGAGAAGGCAACGACTAGATTTAACGCCTGGTTGGCAGTCAAGATCACAGACGCGGTGGGCACGATGTGGTGTGCCTACATCTTTGCAATCATTGCCTTGATTGGGTTGCCCCGGCTCTCAAACCTGGCGGCGAAGGCCTGATCGCGTGGATTGCACAAACATTTCTCCAGCTGGTATTGCTGTCGATCATTATCGTCGGTCAAAACATCGCGGCTGCCTCTTCAGACAAAAGATCTGAGATCACGTACAAGGATGCCGAGGCGATTCTGAGCGAGGCGTTAGAGATCCAGAGACACTTGCAGTCCCAAGACGAAACGCTGATAGCCGCGCTGAAGGAGGCACTCTCGAAGCTTCCCCCAACATGACCATCCCGTGGGAGTTTGTTCGTGTCGGATACCCGACGTGACAGGTCCGGTACCAGGCACTGGAGACTCGCTTCACGCTGAGACCTTGCAGCCGCTTCGAGGCGCTTACAGGTTCAGCTTACGGAATTCGAATTGCCCGAAGCGACTCGGAACTGCGAGCCGCGCGGCATTTCGTACTCTAAGCAATCAACATGTGAAGCGTCGACTGCGTTACTCCGACGTCCTGGGCGTAGCAAGTGGTTGCGCCGTCTACATAGGTGAGCCAGCCGACGTCAGCATTCAACTTCGTATTCGCCTCCTCGAAAGCTGCGAGGCTCTCGTAGCCCGCCAGCCACCCGACACCGCCGTAGTTGCCGGTGACGTTCGTGAGGAACATTGTTGGGCGACCGGTGATCGCCTCGGCTTTTTGAGCAATCTCTACGCCGTTAGCCAACGCCTTCGCGATCTGTCCGGTGCCGCACACGGCCTGAATCGAACTAGCCAGCTGAACTGAGCCACTCTCGCCGGAACCATCGTACAGGGACTGGTACAGCGCGTCGTCAACACCGCCGTTTATCAACTGTCCCCCCTCAGCGGCGAGGGCGAGATACTTGGCATCGCCCACGAGCTTTGCGAATGAAGTCTCAAGCGAACCAAGATCGTTCCACGATGACGTCCATGTAACCGTGCCAAATCCCGGTGACAGAGTGGTCGCCCAAAGTTGGATTTCGCTCTCTGTCACCTTCGCGACGTGATCACGAATCGTAGAGGCCCATTTAACGGCGTCAGCACCGACTAGTCGAGCTTGCCTCGCAAACAGATACATTTTCCCTCCCTCGCGTCAAGCGAGGATCGCAAGGCGCCACCGCGGAACCTAACATATTGTTTATACACTTACGAATGAGAAAAACGAGCATGCCATCAGCGATGACAGCTTCATCGAAGAGATTTTTTGTGGTTCTCTCAATGAGTCCGTTGGCGCCTTGTTTCCAATTTTTCTAGTGTCGGAGACCCGAGGCAACAGTTCTGCCACCTTGCATTGGCGGTTAGTTGATCAAAGCGCTCAAGAATCGAACGGATCGAGCAACGCTTGACCGCAATAGTCTTCGAAATGCTATGCAGATCCGCCTGATTCGCCCTGACGAATGTGAAGTACTCGGAGAAATCACCCTACGGGCCTACCGAGATCTGACGGAAGGAGAGTCCCTCGGACCTTACGAAGACCAGCTCCTCGATGTCTCCGCCCGCCAACTTGACAGTGAAGTGTACGTCGCAGTTGACAACGATGGGACTCTCGTGGGTGGCGTAACGTACGTCCCTGACCCAGAGCGCACCATGAGCGAGTTCCAAGATCCCGAAGGGGCCGGAATTCGTATGCTCGCGGTAGATCCGCAATATCAGGGATTAGGTGCTGGTCGCGCCTTATTGGAGACCTGCATTGCTCGCGCTCGCCTCCAACACCGTCGACGCGTAATCTTGCATTCAACACCCGTGATGACGACCGCCCAAGCAATATACAAACGACTCGGGTTTGAATCTTCTCCTGAATTGGATGTCTGGTTCCATGACGACCCCTACTCCGCCAGCAATCCCCTGCATCTCATTGCGTACACCCTTTCGCTGTAAGTGCTGTGAATGGTAGGTTCTCGGCGATGTCACCGGAGGATTCACTTCACATCGACCGCCTTACCCTCGCCGTCGTCACCACTGTTCCCGACGATCATCCAGAACGCGCTGTTTTCGAGCCCTTTCCGGTGCACGCTTGGGTTGTCCATCACGCCGACGGGCCGATCCTGTTTGACACTGGCATTGGCTTTGGCAACTCCTGGATTGACGAGCACTACCGTCCGAGAATCACGCCACTGGTTGATGCCCTGAATGAGATCAGCCTCAAGCCTGACGACATTGTCGCCGTCGTGGTATCACACTTGCACTTCGATCACTGTGGCCAGCTCGGCGAGGTCTCGGCTCCAGTTTACGTCCAGCGCACCGAATACGAGGCCAGCAAGGAGGTGGGTTACACGGTGCCGGAGTGGGCGGAAGTCACAGAAGACCGACTGCGGCTGGTCGATGGCGACCAGGAGATTGCCACGGGGATCCGACTGCTGTCGACACCTGGCCACACACCGGGCCACCAATCGGTCGTCGTTGAAACCACCAACGGTCGTGTCCTCCTCGCCGGGCAGTGCGCTTTTCGGGCAGAAGAACTGCGCGAGAAGATAGTTTCAAAGTCAAATCTCCACAACGAAACTTGGGCCGATGCGGCACTGGCGTCGTTAGAACGAGTCCGACAACTAGCCCCGATCGTCGTGCATTGAGCCACGACACCGAGGTCGTGACCCTTGAGGGGTAGCAGCCCGTCTGGGGTAGGAGGACCATTGACTTGCAGCAAATGATTGTCGGCCTGCCAAAGCACCCGCAATCTACGGCCGAGAGAACTCAAACGTGTCAGTCTTCCTCAGCAACTGGGAACTGCGATTCTTGATTCTTCTGGTGTCGAAGAGCCGACGTCAACAATCGCCGACTGACGTATTCAAAAGTGGTTCCACCCGCTTAGCTAGCCGTGCGCCTTGGGCCGATCTCGTGCAAGCGAAAAGAGGTGAAAGGCTTCGCTCTTGGAGGTCGTGACGTCCGCTCGCGATCGTATTGATGAATTGCTCGAGCAGTTGGGTGCACAACGCCAAATGAGTGGACGGTCCCTCGAACTGCTCGCTGCAGAGCTCGTTAAATGTCGCCGCGAAGGCCCAGCGCCGCGGGCATCGTTCCCGACGATGGCGGAGCGAAGCTCGACTACTTACGCACACGCGTTGTCGAGTACCAAGCCGAGTACGAGCGCGTCATCGTCTCTTGTTCGAGCCGCGCGATTACTGACCTCGTCGCCGAGCGCTTCACCAGGATTACATTCCCTACGTGCCCTACACCGACGAGGACCCTGGTCCTTTGGTGGTGACCGCGACTGACGCAAGGTCTGTGGCTCTCAACCTCGGCAAGTGCTGCTCCACCATCATTAACCTTGACGTACCATGGAAGGCCACGTCCCTTGAGCAGCGAGGCAACCGCGTGCACCGAATCGATGGTACCGCCGAAACGAACGAGGTCACTAACTTCGTGCTGACCGGCACGCCCAAGCACGGACTTCTCGCGATGGTCGAGCCCAAGGCCGAACTTCAGGACGCAATTCTCGACGAGTCGGGAGGACGTACTCGAACCACCAGTGGTAAGGGGCGTAACTTCTTCGATCAGGCGCTCGAGAGCTGGTCCGAAAGCCCGGAGTAGTTGCGTGCCACCTCCACTCCTGAACCGACTCCGTCCGCCGCGCCGCGCCGCGCCGTTGCTCATTCTCGCCAGCACCACGATCTCGCTCTTCTTGTTGGGGGTCTACGTGCCCGCCGTCAGTTCGACGGTAATCGTCGGCGCCGCGAACCTCGACGCGATGGCGACCGGACTACCCCCGCTCGTCATTCCACCACTCCCCTTGTATTCGAGACTCCTCGCCGCGGATGGATCGGTAATCGCAACGTTCACCTCAGAGAACCGCGTACCAGTAAAACTCAGCGCCGTCGCACCGATCGTGGTGAAGGTACTGCTCTCCTCAGAGGACCGAACCTTTTTCACCAACGACGGCATCGACCCGCGAGGCATGGCTCGCGCGCTGCTCGCCAACCTCGAGGGCCGACCAATCCAAGGAGGCTCTACGATCACCCAGCAGTACGTGAAGAACATCCTTGAACTGCAACAAGGTGCCGCGGCCCCGGTCGACACGATCCAGCGCAAGGTGAACGAAATCGTCTACGCGCGCCAACTCACCCGCGAGCTCACCAAGGATCAGATCCTTGACGGCTATCTCAACACGGTGTACTTCGGCGCGCGGGCCTACGGCGTCGAGGCCGCGGCCGAGCGCTACTACTCCATCACCGCGCGCCAACTCGACCTCCAGCAGTCAGCAATGCTCGTCGCACTCGTCGAATCCCCGACGACTTACGACCCGCTCACGAATCCGACGCTCGCGCGAACCATGCGCAACCAAGTGCTGCACACCACCTACACCAACCACCAGATCACGCTTCATCAGGAGCAGGCGGCAATCGCGTTACCGTTAGACCTCAAGCCGTCGCAGCCGACGACTGGATGCCCAGCCTCGAACGTGCCCTATTTCTGCGGCTGGGTATCGAGCGAGCTCACCTCGCTGGCCGCTCTCGGCGCCACGCACGCCGAACGGGTCGCCACGTTGGAAAAAGGTGGTCTCACTATCCGTACGACGCTCATGCCGACCCAACAGGCCGCGGCCGAGACCGCGGCGGTTTCTTTCGTGAATACCACCAACCGAGTTGGTGACGCGATCGTCGTCGAGACTCCGGGGACCGGCGCCATCACCGCGATGGCGCAGAATCGTGTTTACGGACTGGACACGAGAAAGAACCAGACCACGCTCAACTACGCCAACTCTCCTTCGCCGGTCGGATCAACCTTCAAGGCGTTCACTTTGTCGGCGGCACTCGGCGCCGGCGTGCCACTCACCACCACGCTCCCCGCGGGAGCCACCTATCACTCCACGGTCTTTGACAACCCGCCCGGTGGCTACTTCAACAACGCCGAACCATCAGACGGGACCAACTTGTCGATCGCGCAAGCTACCGACGGATCGGTCAATACCGCCTTCGTCCAACTTGAAGAGAAGGTTGGCGTGCTCGCCATCGCGAAGACTGCGCGCGCCATGGGACTCACCGACTTGCCGCTCACGGGACCGAACGCGGTCACCGCGAAGGAGGGTAGTCTCACTCTCGGCGCGCGAGGATTCACCGCCATTCAGATGGCTGGCGCCTACGCGACGCTCGCCGCTCACGGACTGCACTGTGCGCCCAACGCCGTCACGGAGATCACTCTGGCGAGTGGCACCTCGGTCACCGTCACGCCCCAGTGCACCCGGGCAATCTCCCCCGCGGTCGCCGACACCGTCACCTCTTTATTAGCGGGTGTGGTGACTTCAGGCACGGGCATCGCCGCGGCCGTTCCCGGCCACCAGGTCGCCGGCAAGACCGGCACGACGGGCAACTTCGGTTCGGCGTGGTTCGACGGCTACACCCCGGACACCGCGATGGCCGTGTGGATGGGTGACCCTCGAGGGATCACCTATCCCCTGTACAACGTCGCCGGCGTGTCCGCGGTGTACGGAGGGACGTTGCCCGCCGAGATGTTCAAGACGGCGATGACGTCAATCCTCCAGGGACAGCCCGACTTCCTCATTCCTCCCCCGACCGAGATCTATTTAGCGAAGCCATCCGAGGTAGTGCCCGACGTCGCGGACCTTTCAATGTCGAACGCCCGCGCGCTGCTCGTCGCACTCGGCCTCGTCGTTACCGGGCCGACCTCGGGAGTAGCGGGCGTCACGAATCCACCAGCGGGCACGTCCGTGTCGCCCGGTGATCGGGTAACGCTGAACACGTACTCGAAACCGGTGTCGTGAACGTGATGAGATCATTACTTCGCTCAATGCGGCACTGGGTATCTGACCATGTCGTCATGGCCCTCACCTGTGCCTTTGCCGCCGTGCTCGCGCTCACCCTCGCACTCGGCGCGTCGGGCACGTGGCTGACCCCTGTCGCGCCAGGTCCGCCCACCACTACGACGACGACGACGGCGGGCCCACCTGTCGTTCGCGCTGCTCTCGACACCTCGCCAGCGGCGTCCCTCGTCGCCACTCTGGTAGCCAGCTTGCACCACCAGTCCGGCTACGCCGTGACGGATCCGTCCTACGCCACGACCGATCCGCTGCTCGCCGGTTGCGCCGCGTCCACCATTCCCGTGGCGCAGATCACGCGTTCGCTCACGCTCTCCTCCTCTTTGCTTGAGGTCGTCGCGGACGTTGACGTCTACGGTGCTGGCCTCGGCGGACTCGTAGTTGCCAACACACTGTCCAGCACGTTGCGTTGCTCCGGGGACTACGTGCAGACGACTGCACCCTCAGGACTTAACGGATTCGAAGCAAGCAGCACCGAAGTGTCGGGTTCGTCCATTCTCGACGTGACGTTTCGCCGTGGTGACGTCGTCATATCGCTCTACGCGTTCCCGACCAATTATCAGAGTGCCTCGACCGCGACGATGGCACTAGCGGCCGCGATCGACGCCCAGCTCGCTCCGGCGATATCGTTCGCGTGCGCCAACGAGAACGCGCCCGCCGCGGCTTCTTCGCGCAATCCCACCCAGCCCGACTACCGGCCCTACGCGACGACGGTCGTCGTCTCCCCACCGGCGCAACTCGCTCGTCCGGACCTCAGCCTGTTGAACAAAGCCCTGCCGGTCGTTACGCCACCACCGGCCGGTTCCATAACCAGCGCCCCTAGGGCGCCAATCGTGCCGACCGTTCCACTCACCACCACGCTCAGAACGCCGGCAACCGACACCGTAGGACCAGGCTGTGGCTGGTCCTACACCGCAATGGCGCCGCCGAAGTCCCCTTCGAGCGCCGGGTCCCTCCGCACCCGCGAGGCGTCTGCCGTTTCGCAACTAAAAAGCAACTGGGCGAAGTGGCCAACGATCGTGGCGGCCTACCTCGAGGCGAAGGTGGTGTACCTCAGCGACCTCGCGAGCTACGAAGCCACAATCCCGACCACCACAACTTCAACGACAACGACAACGACAACGACTGCACCGCCGACGACAACGACGACGACGCCCGCTACCACCAGCACGCTCTCAACCGGATAGATTTTTCAATGCAGATCGGTGTATTCGATACCTCGCCGTTGGCCTTGAAATGTCGATGGCACCTCACGCCTTCGGCAAGCATCGCTACCTCTCACGCATCCCTGCGGTCGTATCGGCATCACTCCGAGCTTGTCGTTACCAGCCTTTCGAATTCAATCGCGTGCGGGGTTTCTACACGGCGTGGAACCGCGCGCAGCGGCACAAGGATTCCGAGATCTCATCGAAAGGTACCGCAACACCGACGAGGTGTGAGCCAAGGCAGAAGATGAGGGACGCAGCGTCCTAGTTGAGAAGCTTGTCGAGTCCGTTGAATGTTCTTTACGGCGAAATAGGACTCAAGGTACCTGAGATTGTTGGTGTCGGAGACCCGAAGCAACAGATCTGCTACCAAGCACTGGCGGCTTGAACCAGCGAGGTCATGACCAGTGTCGGAGAGCGGACCTCCACAACCTCCGACCGTCGATCGAGGCCGTGGCGCCAACAACGCAACTGTCCGGG
>OCZT010000085.1_pt1 | contig 83376 bp, 81 predicted proteins | sample 1539031 | NCBI WGS metagenome assembly OCZT01 (sample SAMEA3539308, study PRJEB22396) | soil metagenome | biome: tundra; feature: field; material: soil | place: USA | collected 2010-05 | depth 0.15 m
CGAGATATTGGCGTGACTGGAGTTCAGACGTGTGCTCTTCCGATCTCATCTTGTACGTCGGCTGCGGCGAGCGCGGCAACGAGATGATCGACGTTCTCGACGACCTCGCCAAGTTGAGCGATCCACGCACCGGCGGTCCGCTCCGAGAGCGGACCGTCTGCATCGCCAACACCTCCAACATGCCGGTGATGGCTCGGGAGGCGAGCATCTACACCGGGGTCGCGGTGGCCGAGTTCTTCCGCGACATGGGCTATGACGTGGTGGTGATCGCCGACTCGACGTCGCGTTGGGCGGAGGCACTGCGCGAGTTCGCTTCGCGGACCAACCAGCTCCCGGCGGAGGAGGGGTATCCCGCCACACTCGCCTCCGCGCTGGCCGCATTCTACGAGCGAGCAGGGAGCTTCACGACTCTCGGCGGGAGCCGGGGATCGGTGACGATCATCGGCGCCGTCTCGCCGCCGGGTGGCGATCTCACCGAGCCGGTGACCGCCCAGATCCGCCGACTCGTTCGATGCGTCTGGTCGCTCGACCGCGATCTCGCGTATGCCCGCCACTACCCTGCGGTGAGCTGGAACGAGAGCTTCTCCCGCGACTCGGACGCAACCGCCGGGGTGCGATCGGCAGAGGGAGACACGCAGTGGGCGGAACGGAGAGCGCTCGCTCTGGCGCTGCTCGCCGAGGCGGAGCGTCTCGAATCCCTCGTCGAGCTCGTCGGCGCCGCCGCACTGCCCGATCGACAGCGGGTCATGCTCCGGTCGGCGAAGCTCCTCAAGGAGTCCGTCCTGCAGCAGGACGCCATGAGCGACGACGATGCCTACTGCGGTGAGGCCAAGCAGCAGGCGCTGCTCGAGATGATCCTTGCCATCCACGAGCGCTTTCTTGAGTTGGTCGATCACGGCGTCAGCGCGGAGCGGCTCGACGGGCTCGACCTCGCTCGTGTCTCGGCCGCCCGCGAGAGCGGTGGCGCCGATGACGTCGCCGCGGTCACCGCGATCCGCGACTCGGCCCTCGCCACCCTGAAGGGACTCGGATGATCGACGCAATCCCTGTCGAGTACACGGGAGCCCGAAGTGTCGGCGGGCCGTTGCTCATCGTCCAGGACGTGTCGGGGGTCGGCTGGGATGAGGACGCGACGATCACCCTCGACACCGGCGAACAGCGCCACGGCGTCGTCCTCGACGTGAGCAACGACCTGGCGGTGGTCCAGGTGTTCGAGGGCACCTCGGGGATCAGCCTCGACAACGTTCGCGTTGCCTTCAGCGGGACCCCGATGCGCGTTCCGGTCGGGCCGCAATGGCTTGGACGCGTGTGCAATGGGCGGGGAGAGCCGATCGACGGCGGGCCGCCGGTGCGCGGAGATCATCTGGTCGCCGTCAGCGGCGTTCCCATCAACCCCGCCGCGCGACAGCTGCCGCAAGATCCGATCGTCACCGGGATCTCCGCGATCGACGGGCTCACCACGCTGGTCCGAGGACAGAAGCTGCCCATCTTCTCGGTCGGCGGCCTGCCTCACCTCGAGCTGGCCGCCCAGATCGCCGCGCAAGCCCGGGTCGCGGACGGAGCGTTCCAGATCGTCTTCGCTGCCATGGGTGTCACTCACGCAGATGCCGACGCGACTCGCGACGTGCTCGAGGAGCGGTCCGAATCGGGCGACCTGGCGCTGTTCATCAACACCGCGTCGGATCCCGTCGTCGAGCGGGTGCTGACCCCTCGACTGGCGCTCACCGTCGCCGAGCACCTCGCCTTCGAGCGTGGCGGCCATGTCCTCGTGCTCATGTGCGACATGACGAGCTACGCGGAGGCAGTCCGCGAGGTCTCGGCTGCCCGCGGCGAGGTCCCTGGGCGCCAGGGCTACCCGGGGTACCTCTTCAGCGATCTCGCGTCGCTCTACGAACGATGCGGCCGGCTCCAGGTCAGCTCTGGATCGCTGACCCAGATTCCCGTGCTCACCATGCCGGCGGGCGACATCACCCACCCGGTGCCGGATCTCACCGGGTACATCACCGAGGGTCAGATCGTCCTGTCTCAGGAGATGCAGAGCCGCAATGTCTACCCGCCCTTCGATGCGCTCTCCTCGCTGTCGCGTCTGATGCGCCACGGGGTGGGGCGCGATCTGACGCGCGCGGACCATATGGCGGTCGCGGGCCAGGTCTACGCGGCGCTGAGTCACGCCCGGCAGGTTCGCGAGCTGACCGATCTTGTCGGTGAGAGCGGACTCGCGGAGGGTGACCGTGACTACCTCCGCTTCGCCGACGCGCTGGAGACCGGATTCGTGAACCAGGGGCGCTCCGAGGGCCGCACCATCGAGGACAGCCTCGAACGAGCCTGGACCGCGCTGACACTGCTCCCGGTCGGCGACCTCTCCCGGCTGGATCCTGACGACCTCGCCCGGCATCTCGCGTCGCAGCCCCGGGCCTCGGTGGCTGCACCGTGATCCGCGTTCCACCCGGTCGCGCAGGCCAGGTGTGGCTGCGACGCCGCCTTGCCACCGCGCATCACGGGATCGACATCCTTTCTCGCAAGCAGCGGTTGCTCGCCGACGAGCGCGACCGTCGGCAGCCTCAGGCGGCCGCCGCCCGGGCTGCCTGGATCGAAGCGTGCTCTGAGGCGGAGCGATGGTGCTCGCGCTCGCTGCGGGTGGGCCACCGGAATCAGGTCGCGCTGGTCAGTGCACAGATCGAGGCACCAGCCACCATGACCGTCGACTGGCACAACGTGATGGCGGTGGCGATTCCCGGGAAGGCCACGTGCGAGTTTCCCGACTTCAGCCGCGCCAGCGCGAGCGGTGGCAGCAGCGCCACCGACCGCGCCGTGGTGGCCCTCGCCGACGCGGTTTCGAAGGCGGCAGAGCACGCAGCCATCCAGAGGGCGCTCACCAACATCGACGCCGAACTGCTCCAGACGCGGCGGCGCCTCAGGCTCCTCGAACGTCGTCGGGTGCCTCAACTCGAGGAGGCGCTGCGCGCCAGCCGGGAGCGCTTCGCGCAGAGCGAACGCGAGGACATCCTCCGTCTCCGCTGGGCGCGCGGCCATTGACCGCGCACAACGGCTCCAGAGGCTGAATGACTACCCTCACATCGTGCCGGCAAGGTCGCCGATCGAGGCGACACGGCGAACAAAACCAATGCGAGGCGAGGCGATGAACACCGATCCGACGACCATCCTCTTTGCCACCGACGGGACGCCGGCGAGCCAGCGGGCGCGAGGAGCCGCGGCCCACCTGGCACGTGCCGGCAATGCGGCGTTGCACGTCGTCCACGTCTGGGCTCCCGGAACCACGGTCAGCGGCGCGCCGGACGTGGGAGAGCGGATCGGTAGCGCCGTTGCGGCTTCCGAGGCCCACGTGATCGAGGATGAGCTGGGCTGTCCGGTGGCCGCTGTGCACGCGCCGGAGGGATCCCGTGCGCACGGCATCCTGGCGGTGGCCGGCGCAGTTGGCGCAGGGCTGATCGTGGTCGGCGGACGCAAGCTCGGTGTGGTGGAGGAGCTCTTCACGTACCGGGTATCCGAGGACGTGATCCACCACTCCCTGCGACCGGTGCTTCTGGTCCGGCAGGACGGGCAGGCGTGGCCGCCGCAGCGCGTCGTCGTGGGATGCGACCTCCTGCCTGAGGCACTGCGCGCAGCCGGCCTCGCCGCGTGGGTCGCCCGCTGCTCTGGCGTCGCGCTCGAGCTCGTCGCGGTCGTGAACAGTGAAGACCCCGACGGCGACGAGGCGGTTGCCGAGGCGACACGGCGCCTCGAGGAGCTCGCCGTGTGGCTCCGCACGGAGCGCGGCACGACCGTGACGGTGCGCGTCATCGTCGGTCCCGATGTGGCGTCGGCCCTCCGCAATGCGGCCACCGCGTCCGGCTCCCAGCTGCTCGCGGTCGGCGCCCGCGGCAGCAGCCTGCTGCATCGCGTGACCCAGTTCAGCGTCTCGCGGTCGCTGATCCACCACACCCATCTGCCTCTCCTGCTCGTTCCTCGAGCCTCGAGCGCGTAGGGCGACCTGCGCCGTCTGATGGCGAATCCGTCTGCTGGTCAACCGGCAGCGGCCGGAGGCATGACCCTCGCGGCCGCGGCTCGCACCGGCGCCGGGGCCGTCCTGGTCGCGCTCGGAACGACCGAGCAAGGCCTCGCTGCTGCAGAAGCCGCCGCGCGGCTCGAAGCGCTCGGGGCCAATGTCCTCCGCGAGCATCGGGTCACCGCGACGGGCGTTCTGATCCGCCAGTTTCGCAACCCGTTGCTCCTGCTCCTGCTCGCCTGCGCGGCGGTCTCAGGCTTCACGGGCGATCCGACCGACGCGGTCATCATCGCGGCGATCGTGGTGGTGAGCGTCCTGCTCAGCTTCATCAATGAGTTCCGTGCCGAGAGCGCGGTCGAGGCATTGCACAAGGAGATCCACCACCGCGCGATGGTTCGTCGTGACGGCAGGGATCAGCTGGTCGACACGATCATGCTGGTGCCCGGTGACATCGTGAGCATCGCCGTCGGGAACATCGTGCCCGCCGATCTGCGGCTGCTCGACGTCGACGCGCTCGAATGCGACGAAGCGGTGCTCACCGGTGAGTCGCTGCCCGTCACCAAGTCGGCGGAGCCGCAGCCTGAGGCCGCGGGCGTCGACCTCCCGTCGTGCGCATTCATGGGCACGATCGTGCACGAGGGAGCGGGCCACGGCGTGGTGGTCGCCACCGGGACGGCGACTGCCTTCGGTGGAATCGCGGCAGGACTGGCGGAGCGCGCCGGCGCGTCCGCGTTTCAGCAGGGTCTCAGCAGCTTCTCGGCGCTGCTGGTGCGCGTCGCGGGCGTCCTGACCTTGACGATCTTCGTTTTCAATATCGCCTTCCACAAGCCGATCCTCGATGCGCTGCTCTTCTCGCTGGCCATCGCCGTTGGGATCACCCCGGAATTGATGCCGGCGATCGTCACGGTCGGGCTGTCGAGCGGCTCTCGCGTTCTCGCACGGAAGCGTGTGCTGGTGAAGCGTCTGGTCGCGATCGAGGACCTCGGCAACATTCAGATTCTCTTCACCGACAAGACGGGAACGCTCACCGACGGCGCTATCACATTCGATCGCAGCCTCGCGCCCGACGGTGCACCATCAGACGCCCCGCTGGTCTTCGGGCTGGTCTGCAACGAGTCGGTACGGGGGCACGATGGACCGGTCGGAGGGAATGCGCTCGACCAGGCGCTCTGGGAGGACAAGCGAAGCAGCGACCCGAGCCTTCTTTCGCAGCAACCCTCGGCCTACACCCGGGTCGCCCGCCTGCCGTTCGATCACGATCGCCAGCTTGCCTCGGTGCTGGTCGACGGACCAGACGGCCGGATCCTGGTGACCAAGGGTGCCCCCGAGGCGGTCCTGGCGCAGTGCACGACACCGGCGCCCGCGGCCGGCTCCACCCTCGATGGACTGTTTCATGAGGGGGCTCGGGTGGTGGCGGTGGCGACGCGACCGGCCACGATGGATCATCTGGCTCGAGCGGACGAGTGCAATCTGAATCTCGTCGGGTTCCTGACATTTGTCGATCGCCCCAAGGCCGACGCAGGCACGGCAATCGCCAGGCTGCGCGACCTTGGAATCGAGGTCAAGATCATCACGGGCGACAACGGTACGGTCGCGGCGACAGTGTGCACGCAGATCGGCGTCGACCCCGGCGTCGTCCTCACCGGCGCGGCGCTCGAAGCCATGGACGACGCGCAGCTCGCCGATGCGATCGCCACGACCATGGTCTTCGCCCGTGTCAGTCCCGATCAGAAGTCCCGGATCATCAAGGTCGCCAGGCGCACGGGCGTCGACGTGGCGTTTCTCGGCGACGGGGTCAATGACGCAGTTGCCCTGCACCACGCCGACGTTGGCATCTCCGTCGACTCGGCGACCGATGTCGCCAAGGACGCCGCCGACATCGTGCTGCTCGACAAGGATCTCGGCGTGCTCGCCGACGGCGTTGTCGAGGGTCGCAGAGTCTTCGCCAACACGATCAAGTACGTGCTCATGGCCACGTCGTCGAACTTCGGCAACATGTTCAGTGCCGCAGTGGCATCGGTCTTCCTCTCGTTCCTCCCGATGCTGCCGTCGCAGATCCTGCTCAACAACCTGCTCTACAACGCCGGGCAGCTTGCGATCCCGACCGATGCGGTCGACTCCGAGACGCTCGCGCGTCCCGCGGCCTGGGACATCGCGTTCGTGCGCCGCTTCATGATCGTGTTCGGCCCGGTGAGCTCGGTGTTCGACTTCCTGACGTTCTTCGTGATGCTCGAGTTGCTCAAGGCGGGGCACAGCGAGTTTCGCACCGGCTGGTTCGTGGAGTCGCTCGCCACCCAGACGCTGGTGATCTACGTGATCCGCACTCGTCGCATTCCTTTCTTCCGAAGCCGGCCGAGCCCGGCGATGCTCATCGTCCCGACGGTTTGCGCGCTGGTCGGCGCGATCGTCCCCTTCACACCGGTCGCCAGGATTCTCGGCTTCGCGCCGCTCCCACCGGTGTTCTTCCTCATCCTCCTCGCCATGATCGTGACGTATCTCGGTCTGGTGGAATTCGCCAAGGGCATCTTCTACGCCGCGCATCCGCGCGCCTTCGCGAAGCCGCCGACGACGCATCCCGACCGGCTTGTGCGACGCATCGTTCGCCGGCTCAGCCCCTTCACGCGCCACAGCATCGTTGCATCGGACGTGACCCGATGACGCCTCCGCCAACCGACGCCATTTCACGATCGCTTCGGACGGCGCGTACGAAACGACCTTGCGGGGTCAGGAGATCCTCGAGACGTCGTTCCTCAACAAATGCGCTTGTCTTTCCCGGTCTCGGTGCCATCGTTGCCGGCGCGACACCGGTCAGCGACGAGATGCTCCTCGCGGCCGCCGACACGGTCGCCGGCTTTGTGGATGCTTCCATGCCCGCAGCGCCGAACATGGTGCGTGACGTGTCGCTGCATGTGACTGCGGCTGTTGCGACCGCCGCGAACGCCAACCGGCTGCGCGGCCTGGACATCTCCGGGGTGGAGTCGCTGGTCCGCGGTGCGATGTGGGAGCCGTCCTACCGCTCCGTCCGCCCCGCCTCGGCGCACTGACTACAGTCGCGGGCCTCCCGAACGCCCGAGGGCGAGGAGATGCTCGCGGTCGTACACCAGCGCGACCACGAGCCCGATCAACGCCATGAGAACGTCGTTGCCGATGCGGTAGAGGAGTGCTCCGGTTGCCGCCGCAGCCGGGGCGACACCCTGCAGTGCCATGGCGCCGGTCATCATCCCTTCGTAGGCGCCAAGCGCCCCGGGGATCACGGTCAGGTTGGTCACCACCTGACTCGCCGAGTATGTGAACGCGACGTGGAGGAGATCCGACCCTGCACCGTGCACCGCCGCGAGCGCGAGTGCGAACAATGAGATCGACAGCGACGCGGCGATCGCATCCAGCACGATCACCGGCAGCACGGTTCGCACCCGCACCAGGCTGCGAAACGCAGGACCCAACACCTCGAGCTCGCGGCGAAAGCGACGAAATGGTGTGAGGTTGCCAACTCGACTTGCGAGCGCCCCATAGACGGGCGGGGAGAGGAGGATCGCGAAGATGATCAGCTGGGGCAGCAGTGCCACGGCGAGCGGGATTGAGAGGAGCGGTGTCCCGACCACCACCGGCACCATGGCGAACGTGAGCACGAACAGGTAGATCAGGTCATCGAAGACCACCGTCCCGGTCAGGACTCCCGAATCGTTTCCTGCACCGTTCTCGAGCATGACCAGTGGCACCTTCCAGAGGTCGCCACCGGGCAGGAAGACGAACATCTGGCTGATGAACGTGACTCGGATCACCTGTCTGAAGCCAACCGGTTGGCCAGAAGCGTGGACCACGACGAACCAGGTGACCCCGCGAATGAGATATAGCGATAAGACAACCGGGAGCATTACCCCCAGCAGCAGGGGCGATGCGTGACTGAGGGCGAGCGCAACCTTCCCCGGGTTCACCGCGACGATGAGCCCGATCACCGCCGCCACGCCGACGATCGTGACCCAGTGACCCCGGAATCCCGTCCACAGGCGCTGCCGCGTGACACGCACGCGCCACCTTGCGGCTCCGGATTCCGCGGTCAATGGTCTTCTCGAAACATCCGCGCGGCATGGTAGGGGATCTCGAGAGTGCCTGATGACCATCGCCCGAGGTGGCGCCACCTCGAAGACACTAATGTCAGCGGGATGAGACGCATGAGCACGACGCGCGGCGCTGTTGTCTCCTGAGCGGCGCCTTGGGGATTGGCTGGCGCACCCATTCTGGTGGATGATCATGCACAGTCCCGCGGGCGATGGGCGCGCAGGCGGTGTGCTCAGGGTCTGGATCTGGTGGGAGCGCCTCTACCTCTGGCGTCACCATGTCCGACCATTACGGGGCGGCTCGGTGCTTCGTGTCGAGATGCGCCATCATCGCGGCGCCACGGTGACCCTGGCGGATGGCACGAGGGTGCAATCCGGCGATCCCATCGTGGAACTTCATCTCGCCAACCAGGCCGTCGCACCGAACGTCGAACGCGACGGGTGGAGTCCGTTTCAGGTTGTGCGCACTGCCCGCGGGGATCTCGAGATGCTTTCCCGACTCGCGGCCACGGGCAGATTGGGTCCGGTCGTGGCGGTGCACGCGGTGTCGCTCCTCGCCCCGGCACTGGCGAGGCTTGGGTTCGAGGTGATGCCCCTGCCGGCGACGGTGCGGCATCGGCTGCTGCGTTTCTATCTCATCGGGCTACTCGCCGTGTATCACCCCGATGGATGGAAGGCTGCCCGTCGGCGGATGCAAGCGTGGCCGGCGGAGGCGTGGATCAGCACACCGGCGCTGATCAGGCGCGCCTGAGACCACGGTCGAGCTCGTTCGCTGTGGGCGAGCCCCGCTCGCGTTGCGGGAGACGGGAGAAACAGATCCGGGGGTGGCGGCGTGCCGCCAACCCCCGGATATCGAACCGTGCCGGTTCAGTTGTGCAGCGCGCCCGCCGCCCTGCGCGGAGAACCGATGCGCGCGACGGTGTGCCGCCTGACACTCAACGCCAGCGCGCTCCCGGCGACCGCAACGGTGAGGAGTGCGGAAACCATCATGAACCAGAACATCAAGACCATCGAACCGGGTGACCACGGGATCGATGCGCTCTGCGTGTAGTTCTGAACATTGCCCTCGATCAACGAGGTCGCGGTCTGCATCCGCTGCACGATCTGGGGCAGCTGCGACGCGCCGGCCGCAACGGCCGGGAATCGCTGCGCTACCAGCGCGCTCATTTGTGCGGGGGTCAGGTGCAGCGCGGTTGCGAAGCCCGGAAGGGTTTGCTGCGCGAACTGCGTCGCCATGGCTGTCACGGTGTTGGTGTCGGCGCGGGCCTGTTGGACATTCGCAGCGCTGAACACTGGTGCGAAGGCGCTGGTCATCTGATCAGCAGCGGTGGCCTTGCCATACATCGACACCGACAGGAGTCCGATCGCGAGCACCACGCCGATGGCTCCGGTGGCCGCAATCATCTTGCGCGCAACCCGCGGCCGCGCCAAGCCGAAGAGGGCGAGGAGGATCAGCGCGCCCCCAGGCACGACGAACAGCCACGTCATGGTTGTCGGTGCGAGGAACCCTGTGGGGATCTGATCGGCCTGCGCGAAGTTCGACTGTTGCGCCTGCATCGTTGACTCGAGATTGCCGAAGAACGGCAGGATGGAGCCGAACTGCGCCAGACCCTTGGCGACCGCCGGGTCATTGGCGGCCAGGTACGCAGTCAGCTGCGCGGGCGTCATGTGCAACTGCGCTGCCAGAGCCGGCATCATCGCCGTGTTCATCTGCTGCCCCATCGCCGCCATGGTCCGCTGGTCTGTCGCTGACTGCGCGAGCGCGCTGGTGGTCATCGCCGGCCGAAATGCGGCCATCATGTCGCCGGTCGCGCTCGACTTGGCGGGCAGGTTCGTGGTCAGCGGCAGGACAACCAGAAAGGCGCCGATCACGACCATCGCCGCCAGGGCGATCCGCTGGGCGAGTCTCCTCGTGTGTCCGTTCGGTTGCGGGTGGTTCATGATCCTCACCTCGGTGTTTGTTTGAGATGGGATCCACGCTATTGCCCCCTCGAGTGGGGCTGATAGTGCCGAAGGGCCCGATGTACCCGCGGACGTGGTGACCATCGACCCTATTGGCAGCCGGTGTGCGTTTCTACTGTGAGGTCATACGCATCACTGTCAGCCGGAGGTATGGCTATGACACTCACCCTTGAGCCAGTACGGGTTGAACCGCAACCCACAACCACGAGCAAGGTGTACACGCCGCCCGGCCAGCCCGGCAGCGTTGTCCAGCTCAAGCCGCGCTACGACAACTTCATCGGCGGCCGTTGGGTGCCACCGGTGTCCGGCAACTACATGCCCAACATCAGCCCCGTGAACGGCAAGGTGTTCTGCGACGTCGCGAAGTCGACCCCGGAAGACGTGGAACTCGCGCTCGACGCAGCTCACGCAGCGAAGGACGCCTGGGGCGAGACCTCGCTGACGGAGCGCGCCGCCGTCCTCAACCGGATCGCCGATGCCATCGAGGCCAACCTCGAGATGCTGGCAGTCGCTGAGAGCTGGGAGAACGGCAAGCCGGTTCGCGAGACCCTCGCGGCCGATCTGCCCCTGGCGGTCGACCATTTCCGGTACTTCGCCGGCGCGACGCGCTCCCTCGAAGGCCGGAGCACTGAGATCGATAAGGACACGGTCGCCTATCACTACCACGAGCCACTCGGTGTTGTGGGCCAGATCATTCCGTTCAACTTCCCACTCCTCATGGCCGCATGGAAGATCGCGCCCGCTCTGGCGGCAGGCAACTGCACCGTGCTCAAGCCGGCATCGCCGACGCCATGGTCGATTCTCAAGTTCGCCGAGGTGATCGAGAACATCGTGCCGCCAGGCGTGATCAACATCGTCACCGGACCAGGCGGGGAGATCGGCAAGGCGCTGGCATCGAGCCCGCGCATCGCCAAGATCGGCTTCACCGGTGAGACGGTCACCGGCCGGCTCATCATGCAGTACGCCGCGCAGAACCTCATCCCGTCGACCGTCGAGCTGGGCGGCAAGTCGCCGAACATCTTCTTCGAGGACGTGATGGCGGCCGACGACGACTTCCTCGACAAGGCGATCGAGGGCCTGGTGCTCTACGCCTTCAACAAGGGCGAGGTCTGCACCTGCCCGTCTCGCGCACTCATCCAGGAATCGATCTACGAGAAGTTCATGGAGCGCTGCCTGGACCGCATTCGCGCCATCAAGCAGGGCAACCCGCTCGACGTGGCGACGATGGTCGGCGCGCAGAACTCCGCACAACAGCTCGCGAAGATCGAGTCCTACGTGAAGATCGGGCGCGACGAAGGCGCCGAGTGCCTGATCGGCGGCAAGCGCCCGGTGGTCAGTGACGAGGTCGCGGGTGGCTACTACTACGAGCCCACGGTCCTGAAGGGCAACAACAAGATGCGCGTCTTCCAGGAGGAGATCTTCGGGCCCGTTCTGGCCGTGACCACCTTCAAGGACGAGGCCGAGGCAATCGAGATCGCCAACGACACGTTGTACGGCCTCGGAGCCGGAGTCTGGACGCGCGACGGCAACCGCGCGTACAGGATGGGTCGCGCCATCAAGGCAGGCAGGGTCTGGACCAACTGCTACCACCTCTACCCGGCCGGGGCCGCGTTTGGTGGATACAAGATCTCGGGCGTCGGACGCGAGAATCACCAGATGATGCTGGAGCACTACTCGCAGACGAAGAATCTCCTCGTGAGCTACAGCGCGAAGGCGCTGGGCTTCTTCTAGAGGGCTGGAAGATGGTGAGCGATCACACCTCCACGGTCGCGTCGACCGCGCGTGTGATCGCCACCGCTGCCGCGCTGGAGGCGATCCGTCGCCTCGTGGCAGAGCGTGGACCGGTCATGTTCTTTCAGTCGGGAGGCTGCTGTGATGGCAGCCTCCCGATCTGTTTCGAGCTCGGCGAATTCGTGTTGAGCGATCACGACGTCCTGCTCGGCGACGTCGGTGGTTGCCCCTTCTACATCGACCACCGGCAGTTCGACGCATGGAGGCACACCCAACTCATCCTCGACGTGGGCGACGGCCTCCCCGAGGGGTTCTCGCTGCCCGCGGGACCGAACGAGCACTTCGTGACCGACTCGCGGGTGTACGGCCCGGAGGAGAGCCCCGGCGGGACAAGCTGTCCCCGCTGACGCGACGGCTTCCGCGATGCGGTAGCCGCCGGCGTTCTGCTGATATGTCATCGTGAACGGCACGTCGTTCAGCACACGCGGAGGCGGCGCGAGTGACCTCGCCAGCGGTGGCGTTCCAGATGCGGAGGCGCACCGGCCACCCGGATTTCCTCGATCTCCCGTGGGATCTTCCACTGGAGACGTGGCGGCACGAGCGCCTGGTCGACGTTCCTCGCGGGATCTCACGGCATGTGGTGCGTTTTGTGCGCTATGGCGACGCCATCTATGCTCTCAAGGAGCTGCCGCAGCGGCTGGCGGAGCGCGAATACCGGCTTCTCACCGAGCTCGACCGTCTCTTCATCCCTGTGGTCGAGGTCGCGGGCCTCGTGACGGGACGGCAGGTCGGGCCCCGTCGTGCTGGGGACACCTTCGAGCTGGAGGCGGCACTGATCACCCGCCATCTGGAGTTCTCGCTGCCGTATCGCAGAGTCCTCGGCGCGACAGGCGCCGACCAGGCACTTGGTGATCGTCTGCTGGATGGGCTGGTGAACCTCCTCGTCCGGCTTCATGTCGTGGGCTTCTTCTGGGGAGACTGCTCGCTGTCCAACACCCTCTTCCGGCGCGACGCCGGCGCGCTCGGAGCGTACGTGGTCGACACCGAGACTGGCGAACTGCACCCGCAACTCAGCGACGGCCAGCGCAACCAGGATGTGATGGTTGCCGAGGAGAACATCGCCGGTGAGCTCCTGGACGTCACCGCCGAAGGGCTCGTCCACCACATGGACCCGATGCTGGCGGCCGAAGAGCTCCGCCGCCGCTATGAAGGGCTCTGGTCGGAGCTTGTCCGGGAGGTTGCGTTCGCGCCCGATCAACGCTACCGGATCGAAGAGCGACTCCAGAAACTCAACGGGCTCGGCTTCGACGTCGAGGAGGTGGAGGTGAGCGCACAGAGCGGCGAATACCGTCTTCGCCTCCAGCCCCGGGTCGTGGAGCCCGGTCACCACGTGCGCACCCTGCAAGCCCTCACCGGGCTCGAGGTCCAGGAGAACCAGGCACGGCGGCTGCTGGGTGATATCTCGCGGTACCGGACGGAGCTCGAGGCATCGACGGGAGGCCCGGTCAGCGAGACATATGCGGCGCGCCGCTGGCTCATCGACGTCTTCGAACCCACCATCGACGCTGTGCCGGATGCGCTCCGCGGCAGGCTGGAGCCGGCTGAGCTCTTCCATCAGGTCCTCGACCACCGCTGGTACCTGTCCGAAGCAGCCGGTCATGATGTCGGTCTGAGCGAGGCGGTCAAGTCCTTCATCGATACCGTGCTCCCGCGCGCGACGACGTCGGGTCTTGCGGACGTCATGGTCGACGGGGACTGACCCGCCGAGACTGCGCGTGTGCGGTGAGTACGACGTTGTGGTGTGCTGAGTGCGCTTATTTGCTAAGGATCCCGGGCAGTATCCACAGCCTGCGGGCGACGACCGGCCGGGTCACGGTCTTCCGGTGGAGGACCCACCCGACCAGGGCCAGAACGAGCAGCGCGTTGACGACCGCGGACACGCTCATCGCTGTCGGGGACTCTAGTTCAAGTGGCGAGCGGGCGTCACCCGCGCTGGCGGATGCAACCCCCGTGCCTCTAGGCTGCCATCGGTGGCATTACAGGATCTGCTTCAACCCGACACCTCACCACTGCGTGTTGCGTGGTTCGGGCATTTTCAAGGACCGCACGGCAACGGCCTTGCCGCATACAGCAGGCAGACCGTCGAGGCCATGCGTGCCCGGGGGCTCGAAGTGCTGTTCTTCGCGCACCGGGAGGGCGCGGCCGCTGCCGGGCCCGGTCAGGATGTTGCGTTGCGCGCGGTCCACCTGAAGACGGTGACCGTGTCACTGCCCGGCTCGCTCGAACGGATCGCCGCGGAACTGTCGCGTTTCCAGCCAGACGTCGTGCATGTGTCCGTCAGCTTCTCGCTCCTCGACGGCGCCGTGGCCAGCCTTGCGCAACACCGGCACATTCCCGCGGTGGCAACGGTCCACCTCCCGTACGGGAGGCTGCACTCGGCGCGCGCTCGGGTCCTTCGCGAGGTCTATCGCTTCCAGGCCTGGCGTCTGGCTCACTTCGACGCGATCGTCGCGTTGAGCGAAGGACAGCGGGCGCTCCTCATCGAGTCGGGTTGTGACCCCTCGCGCATCGTCGTCATCCCCAATGCGGTGGATACCCAGCGCTTCAGTCCGGGGCCATCTCACCTGCGGGCGTCACTGAGTAGTCGGTTCACCGTCGTGTACATGGGCCGGCTCGATGCGGAGAAGCGAGTGCCGCACCTCGTGCGTTCGTTCCTCGCCCAGGGCTGGGGCGACGATCACCAGCTGCTCATCGCCGGCGGGGGAACGCAGCGGCGTCAGCTGCAGCATCTGGCCGCCAACCACCCCCAGGTACGACTCCTCGGCGTCATCTCGGACGTGGACGAACGCGTCGATCTGCTGCGCGCGGCCGACGTGTTCGTCCTCCCGTCCACCGCCGAGGGCCTGTCGCTCGCATTGCTCGAGGGGATGAGCGTCGGTCGCGCGGTCATCGCGACCGACGCGGGAGAGGACGGAGCCGCCCTCGGCGATGCCGGGCTTGTCATCCCGGTCTCGCCGCTGGAGCCGGCCTTGGGCGACGCTCTTCGCCGCCTCCACGATGACGCAGCGCTGCGCCGCACGCTGGCTGATCGCGCGCGCGCCAGGTCACTCGCCGTCTACAACATCCGTACCAATATCGATCGCCTCGAGAACCTCTACCGGGAGCTTCGGAAGGCGGACGCAGACGCCGAGAGTCCCAGGTAGTCAAGGACCAGGTCCGCGGCCGCATCGATGCTGTGAGCGACCGCAGCTGTCAACCCTTCTCCCCAGCCGAGATCCTCCGGTTCGATACCGATGAGTCGCAGCTTCAGCGGCATGCGCCCGACCGCGCGACCCAGTGCGATCGCCTCGAGAATGCCCAGGCTGTGCGAGCCGTGCTCGATGCCCGTCGAGGACGCGACGTGCGCCTCCCACGCGATGCCGGCGATCGATCCTGGTGCTCGGTTCTGGCGGACCGTCTCGACGACCACGGCAACCGGCGCGTCCGCCCACGAGTCGATGAGGCGAGCAGGTTCGCCATCACTCTCGATCACGACCGTCGACTCTGGAAGGCGACCAGCGAGCGCATTGAGCACCTGCAGCGCGGACCCGTCATCTCGCCGAAAGCGGTTGCCGATGCCGATGACGACGTTCGGGGCGCTCACCCGCGATCCACGCTGAGGTCGAGGAAATGGGTGGCACATGAGATGCATGGGTCGTAATTTCGAATCGCCTGCTCGCATTGCCGGGTGAGCTCGAGGTCATCCAGGTGCAGGCGGTCCTGCACGAACTTGTGGAGACCGTGCTCGATCGAGGGCTGATTCTGCGCGGTCGGCGGCACGATGACGGCGTCGCTGATGATCCCTTCGGCGTCGATCGTGTAGCGGTGGTAAAGGAGGCCTCGCGGAGCTTCGGTGCAGCCGTGCCCGGTGCCGCCGCGTGGCGGCATGTCGGAGGACGGCCTCGCCGGCGGCTCGTACGCGTCGATGATCCGCAATGCCTCGTCGCAGGCGAACACGACTTCCAGGGCTCGGACGATGATGCTCTTGAATGGATTGCGGCATGTCCGACCTAAACCCACGTCCGCGGCGACCTGCTTGACGATGGTTGGGAGTTGATCGAAGTTGAGGTTGTATCGCGCCAGGGGACCGACCGTGAAGGCCCCTGCTCGGGCACGTCCGTGCAGTGCGGTGGAGTGGGCGACATGTTCCTCGCCGAAGTGCTCGGGAAACTTGCTCACGGTGATATCGAGTCCTGAGGTCGATGCGATCCGACCGTCGTTGATGGCGTACTCGCGGTCGTGGTGCAGGGCCACCAGGTCACCGTCCAGCATGAGATCGGGGAATTCGAAGGTCGCCACCCAGCGGGCGGTGTCGATTGCCGCGTCCCGCGCCCAGCGGAGACGCTCCGCGACCGGGGCAAGGTCGGCCACCGCCGGTGCCTTGTAGAAGCCGCCGACCCGCACGTTCACGGGATGGATGGCGCGGCCGCCGAGGACGTTGAGGATATCGTTGCCCACCTTCTTGAGCTGGAGACCACGCTCGACGATGTCGCGGTGATCCCGCGCCAGCTCGATGGAACTCTCGTATCCGAGAAAGTCAGGGGCGTGGAGCAGGTAGATGTGGAGCGCGTGGCTCTCGATCCATTCGCCGCAGTAGAGGAGGCGGCGAAGCGCTCGAACCTGCGCGTCGATGGTCACCCCGCAGGCGTCCTCGATCGCCTGACAGGCACTCATCTGGTAAGCGACGGGACAGATGCCGCAGATGCGGGCGGTGATGTCCGGCACCTCGGTGTACGACCGACCCCTCAGGAAGGCTTCGAAAAATCGTGGGGGCTCGAAGATCCGCAATTCGACGTCTTGAACCGATCCGTCACGGACGACGACATGCATGCTGCCCTCGCCCTCGACCCGCGCCAGCGAGGCAACTGAGAGCGTCCGCGATCCGGTATTGCTGTGGGTCACCTGCGGTCCTCCGCGGCTTCGGCCGCCATGCTGGCCTCACGAAACGCGGGCGCCTCCGCGTTGAAGGTGCGGAATACCCGGACGAGATCGAAGTCCGACATGCCGGCGGCGCTCAGCGCTCCGACGAATGCCGGGATGTTGGTCGTGTCCGCGGGCCCGAAGCAGCCATAGCAGCCGCGGTTGAACGCGGGACAGATGGCGCCGCAGCCGGCATGGGTCACCGGGCCGAGGCAGGGGATGCCCTTGGAGACCATGACGCAGACCGTGCCTCGTCGCTTGCACTCGACGCAGACGGAGTGCGAGGCGATCTGTGGTCGGCGACCGTGCAGGAATGCGGTGATCACCTCGAGCAATTGACCTTTGTCGATGGGGCAGCCGTGCAGCTCGAAGTCGATATCGATGTGCGCCGACGGTGGGGTCGATCGGTCGAGCGTATGGATGTATTCGGGGTGCGCATAGACCACCGACGTGAACTCGCGCACGTCGGCGAAGTTCCGCAGTGCCTGGATGCCGCCGGCGGTGGCGCAGGCACCGATCGAGACCACGTGGCGCGACATCCGGCGAACCTCGCGAATGCGTTCGACATCGTCGGCGGTCGTGATCGACCCCTCCACGATCGAGAGGTCGTACGGCCCCGCAACCACTGCGCGGGATGCCTCGAGGAAGTAGGCGATCTCCACCTGCCCAGCGACCTCGAGCAGCTCGTCCTCACAGTCGAGGAGGGTGAGCTGGCACCCGTCGCAGGACGAGAATTTCCAGACCGCCAGCTTGGGTTGCACGGCGTCGCTCACAGCTGGCGCACCGCGAGCAGCGGCTCCAAACGTTCCCACGTGAACACCGGGCCGTCGGCACAGACGAAGACCGAGCCCAGCTGGCAGTGCCCGCATTGCGCGATTGCACACTGCATGTTCCGCTCCATGGAAACGCGGATCCGGGAGGCTGGCATGCCACGCTCCATCAGCGCGAGCGCGGTGAACCGCATCATCACTTCGGGGCCGCACACCAGCGCGATCGCACCGGGATCGCAGTGCACGCGAGGCAGCACGGTCGTGACCACGCCCACGGTGCCGCGCCAGCCCGGCGTTGCACGGTCGACGGTGACGTGGACCGACAGGTCGCTCCGGGTCCGCCAGGATTCGACCTCGTCTTTGAACGCGAGCTCTTCCGGCGTGCGCGTGCCGATCACGATCTCCACGGTTCCGAAGCGATCGCGCTCCGCGATCACCTGGGTGATGACGGATCGCAATGGCGCCAAGCCGATGCCGCCGGCAACGATCACGAGGTCTCCGCCGGCTGCGCTGTCGAGCCCCCAGTCCGACCCGAACGGGCCTCGCAACCCGAGCGTGTCGCCGATCTGCAGGCCGCACAGCGCTCGCGACACCGAGCCGACATTGCGAACGGTGTGGGCAATTGGCCCGCCACCCAGTGGGTTCGCGCTGATCGAGATCGCGACCTCGCCGACAGCGTACGCATAGAGCATGTTGAACTGGCCTGCGGCATAGCGGAGCCGCGAGCCGTCGGTGGCCTCGAGCTGCAGGGTCACGACGTCGGCTGTCTCGACACGACGCCCGACCACGCGATGGCTCACCGGAGTCATCCCAGCGCGCGCGGGGGAATCAACCTGGCTGCGGAGAGCCATACAGATCCAGCAGGCGCATGCGTGCGGCGTTGAGTCGATCGCCGAGGATGGCGGCGACGCGCTGTGCGAGGTCAAAACCGAGAGCGGGGTCCGCCGCGCATTTGCCACGAAGGCAGACGGCGTCGAACGTGACAGCGTGGACCTCGTCGAGCGCGTCAGCATCAAAATGCCAGCGGTACGGGGGAAAGAGCCAGGCCCACCCGAGGACATCATCGGCATGCAACGTGTCGATGGTCAGCATGCCGCGGCCGGGGGCGGTGACCCCGAGCGCGATCCTGCCGGACCGCACCGCCCAGAAGGCGTCGGCGTGAGCACCCTCGCGGATGATCGACGCGCCTTTCGCGATCACGACATTGCGAGCACAACCGGTGAGCACTTCGAGGTGAGCTGCATCCATTCCCGCGAAAAAGCGATGCGACGTCAGTTCATCAGCGATCGTGTTCACGCGGACCCCCTCCCACGGCCATCGGAGGCCCTGATCGCGGCAGCTTCTTCGGTGATGTCAATGCCCACCGGGCACCACGCGATGCATCGCCCGCACCCGACGCAGCCGGACGTTCCGAACTGCTCCCACCAGGTCCCAAGCTTGTGCGTCATCCACTGGCGATAGCGGCTGCGGACGGTCTCGCGCACCGTGCCGCCGTGGATGTATGAGAAGTCATGGGAGAAGCAGGAGGCCCACTCCCTGACGCGCGCGCTGGTTTCGCCGTCGGGCGCCTGCGCCTCGACGTCATCACTGCAAAAGCACGTCGGGCACGCCATCGTGCAATTACCGCAGCTGAGGCAGCGTGCGGCGACATCGTCCCATCGGGGATGCTCGAGATTGCGCTCCAGCATCTCAGGCAGTCCGCGCGTCTCCAGGTGCCTGCCCATATGCTCAGTCGCCACGTCGGTGACGGCTTGGGCGGCTTCGAGGTCCTGCACTGTCGCAGGGGACGCAGCGAGCGACTCGAGCAGCTCCAGCCCTGCGGGCGTGCCGGCTTCGACGATGTAGCGCGGCGTCGCCGTATCGAGGAGTTCGGTGATGCCGAGATCGAAACCCTCGCGGGCCCGTGGACCGGTGCCCATGGACGTGCAGAAGCAGACACCGGACGGCGATCCGCAGTGCACGGCAATGATGAACAGCTCGCGACGGCGGGCCGCATAGGTCGGATCCGGATGCGCCGCGCCGGCGAACACGCGGTCGTGCACCAGGATCGCCGCCAGCTCGCAGGCACGTACGCCGAGAAACGCGTACCGAGGCACCGCGGCTGCGCTCTCGTCGAACAGCAGCGTTCCATGCTCGTCCCGTCGCGCCCGCCAGAGCGTGGTCGCGGGCGGATAGAGGTAACGCTTCCAGGACGAGGGGGCTGCGGCGAACCCAAACAGCGCGTCGTCGTCCCGCTCGCGCAGGCGGTAACGCGCCGGCCCCTGCTCGTCGCCGACACCACGCGGCAGCGCAGCAGCGCTCGTGATCGGCTCGTACGCGACGGCACCGTCGCGCACGGTCGGAGCAATGACCGTGTAGCCCCTCTGGCGAACGGCGGCGATGACGGTCTCCAGGCCGTCGCCGTCGAGTGCGAGCGTTGTGCCAGAAGGCCCCGCCATGCGTCTATTCTGACTGGTCTCCGGGAGAAGAGGAGAGGGCACTCGGTCACGTCGTTTGGGGACGTTGTACCTCGCACACGCTGGGCGTCAGGTCAAGGCGCGTACGCTGTCCCCACCTCATGTGCTTTTCCGCCGAGGCCGATCTGGTGACAGGAATCGTTGTGGGCGCGGTCGGCATCGATGCGCTGCGCCACGTTCGGAAGCCTCACCAGATCGCTCTCGCCACTAGGCCGGTGCTGTTCGCGCTCCATGAGATCGACGAGTCGTTCGTGTGGTGGGGGTTGCACGGACAGGTTTCGTGGCAGATCGAGCACGCCGCTATCTACATATTCCTGGCTGTCGCGTTCATCCTGCCGTTCTGGGTGCCCTTTGCGATGCTCGGCGTCGAGACGAGGATTCACCGCCGCCAGTTGATGACGGCATTCCTGGCAGTGGGAACGGTCACCTCGGTGCTGCTTCTGGTCGCGGTCGTGCGTGGGCCAGTGGGTGCGTCAATCGACGGATCACACATCGCCTACACCGCGGATATCAGCTACGCCGACATCCTCGTCGTCCTTTACGTGATCGCCACCTGCGGTGCATGCCTGGTCGCAAGCAATCAATGGCTGGTGCTCCTCGGCCTCGCGAACCTGGGTGCCGTCATCGCGCTGGGGTGGATCACCTTCACCGGGTTCACATCGCTCTGGTGCGCGTGGGCCGCCCTGACCTCGATCGCGATCGCCATATACCTGCGTCGATCCGGGCGGCCGCTCGCGTCGTCAAGTCGGGTATTCGGGACCTCCGCGTAGCCTGGATCCGTGCCCCAATACCTGCGGCTCTCACGCACCGCCGCTGTCCTGGCCGTCGCTATGTGCCTCGCGGTCGTGATTCCGCTCGCGAGCATCGAGGTATCGCTGGTGGTCGCGCCGGCGCAAGGCGTCGATGCGGCCGGGCAGTCGCTCGCGCTCAGCGCGGATCCGGCCGCGTCGACATCCGGCCCTGGAACGCTCGAGTTGTTCGGGCAGTCGATTCCCACCACGCAGCAGTTCTCCGGGCCGATTCGACCTCGTCTGCAGTGGGCCGAGGTCACCCACTACGACAAGCTGCTGCTTGCGTTGAAACAGCCGGAGCACCTGGGGCAGGACCTGCGCAACGGGTGGGGCGCATATTTCATCCGCGAGCTGGTCATCGCCGTAGTGGTGGCACTGATGGTCGCCGCGCTTGGCCTTGCGCTCCTTCGCCGGCCCTGGAAGCTGATCGTCCTGGGGATGGGAGTCGCGGCCGTGGTCACGTGCGCGATCGGCGCCGTTGCCATCGGAAGCGCCGTGCACGGTCTGCAGGATCTCTCGCAGGTGAGGACGCTCGACCAGCTGGTGGGTCGTGTTCCGCTCGCCGTCGTGCCGGCCAGTCCCAGGGCGCCGAAGGCGAGCGTGAACACCGTGGTCATCGGTGACTCCACCGCCGCCGGAGCGGGGAATCCTCTCGTGGCGAAAGCGAACACGGAGGACACGGCGTGCCGGCGCAGCCGGGACAGCTATGCCGCCGACATCGCGGCTGTGAACGGCGGTGTTGTATTGAACCTCGCCTGCACGAACGCGTCGATCGAGAATGGACTCTTCGGTCCTGAGGCGATCAACGGCTCGCTCGTCCCGTCGCAACTCGCACGCCTGGACGCGATGCGGGGCGTCAAGACCGTCATCGTGAGCATCGGGGCCAACGAAATGCACTGGACCCAGGTCATGGAACTGTGCTTGATCTCGCCGCAGTGCGATGACAGCGCCTCCGCCGCGTGGTTCTCCCAGGCGCTCGACGCGTTCACCATCGAGTACTACGACCTCCTGCAGCGACTCGCCGCGTTGCCCGGGTTGCCTCGGGTGATCATCAACGAGTACTACGATCCGCTTCCGGCACAGCCGGTCTGTCCCGGGCAGCCTGCCGTCACGAGTGCAAAGTCGGCCGTGCTGCTGAGCCGGCTGACCACCTTCAACACTGTCCTCGCGGATGGCGCGGCGAGCTTCGGTTTCGACGCCGTCGCGCCAAACTTCGCGGGCCACGAGCTCTGCACGCCGCAATCCTTCGTGCAGGGCCTCAACGACGCCGCGCCGCTGCATCCGACAGCGGCGGGGGAGATCGCCATAGCGCTGGCGGATGAACAGGCGCTGCTCAATCCACCGCCGCCCCGCCCGACGGGAGCATCGACGCCGACCCCGTCGTAGCTCCGAGGACACGCATCGCAGCCGCGCAGCCAGCGGCGCCCGTATCGTGCAGGCGGATGACTGAGCGCGACGCTCCCGCCCGGGCGGTGACCGCAGCGGGATTTGCCGTCTTCCTGCTGCTCGGAGTCGTGATCGCGTCGTATGGACCGTCCATCCCGCACATCACGGGACGGTTCACCGTGACCCCGGCCGTCGCGGGCCTCGTCGTCAGCGCGAATTTTCTCGGCGAGGTCATCGGGCTCATGGCGCTCGGGTTGACACACGCCCGGTGGCGATTGGGTGACCGCCTAGCGGTGGCGTGCGCGCTCTTTGGCGGCGGTCTGCTGGCGGCGGCGGCGGCGCCGACATGGCCGCTGCTCCTGCTTGCGGTCTTCGTGCTCGGCATCGGCGCAGGCGGGCTCGTGGTGCTCATCAACCTCTATTTCGCGACGAGGTTCGGGCGTCGGAGCCCGGCGATGCTGGGTCTGGTGAATACCGCCTATGGCGTGGGAACCTTCATCGGTCCGGCGCTGGTGGCACTCACGCGGGGTTATTCCATCGTGTTTGGAGTCGTGGGCGTCGGAGTGCTCCTGTGTCTGGCCTTTCTGCGGGGAGCGGTGGATGCAGCGACGGCGCCGGAGCTTGGCCCCCCTCCGCTCAACGCCCGCACGCTGGGCCTCGTCATCACCTTCGCCTTGATGCTGCTGGTGTACGAGGGGCTCGAGGCGGGCATCGGCACGTGGGAGGCCACCGATCTCGTGAGTCTCGGGGCGTCAGCTCAGTTCGCCGCCGGGGCCACATCTGTGTACTGGGGAGCCTTCACGTTGGGACGTGTGATCACTGCACCGCTGGCGGTGCGGTGGGCGCCTCAGCGGATCCTGGTGCCCTCCTTCATCGTCAGCACGGTGCTGCTCATCGGGATTCGGGCGCACCTGTACGCGCCGCTGATGTTCGCGCTCGTCGGACTCTGTGCCGCGCCGATCTTTCCAGTCGTGGTGTCATGGATGACGAGGGTCATTCCGAACGCCACGACCCTGGTGACCTACGCGATTCTCGGCGCGGTGATCGGGAGCGCGCTCGTGCCCGCCGCACTCGGAGGGTTGATCGGGATCGCTGGGGCAGAGCAACTGCCGCTCGGCGTGGCGGTATGTGCGCTCGCGTCACTCGGTATGGTGGGCGTGATCTCGATTCGGCTGCGGCGCTGACGGGGGGCCGCTCCGACGAGCGTATCTCACGGTTCCGGCGCGGTGACCGCGATTGCGATCCACACGATCGCGGTTCCCTTCTGCAACGCGGAGAGTGCCGGAATGCCGTCGGTCACCTGACCGAAGATGTCGTACGAACGCGCGAGCGTGCTGCTGTCGCCCCTGCTGATGAAGAACTGACTCCCGATCCTCGAGGGTGCGCTCGGGTACATGGCGACTGCACCGAACAGGTAATCGCCCACAACAGCGTCTGCGGCCACCGCGTAGCCTGGACCTCCAGCGCCGGTGCCGGTTGGGTCTCCTGCGAGGGCGATGGGCGCCGGACCCGGGCACACGGCACCGGTCGCCGCCGGACACACCTGGTAAAAACTGAGCCCGTCGTAGAAGCCGTGCTGTGCCAGGTAGATGAAGTCACTGACCGCGCGCGGCGCGTATTCCGGGCGCAGCCGGATCGACACGAGGCCGGCCGCGGTCTCGATGTAGGCGCAGTATCCGACGTTGTGTTGCAGAGTCAGCGCCGGCGCCTTGGTGAAGTGATGCACAGGATTTGCAACGGCCGTGTGACCGGGTGGCGCAGGACATGTGACGGCTGTCTGTATGGTGACCAAGCCGGGCGTTGGGCTCGATCCCCCAGTCGAGGCGCAACCGGTCACAGCAATCCCTGCAAATGCAGCAACGACGACGGTTCGCGAGCGCACATATCGGGATCGGCGCGCGAACGTACGCTGGCGCACAGAGGGAACTCCCTTCAGCAGCTTCACCATCGGCGGTCAGTCTACGCACGAAACTCTTGTGTTGCAAAGTGGAGATCAGATTTGACTTTCACCATTGATACGCGCAACATCCGGCAACGGAGGGAAGACGTTACGCGTGGAGGCGATCAATGGACGAGAGCCGGAACCAGCACGCAGTGGCACGCCGTCGATGGTGGGTTGTCGGGATAACACTGGCAGTCCCAGTCGCTCTAGCGGTATCCCAATCGTGGGTCGGGCACGCAGCCGGTCCAGTACAGAGTGCGTTCACGCCGATCACACCGGTGCGCGCGCTCGACAGCCGCAACACGCCGTCGATGCACCTGTCTCCAGGTCACGAAACGGATGTGTGGCAGGTGACCGGAGCGAGCATCCCGAGCGGGGCGACAGCTGTGGTGCTCAACCTGACCGTCACCGACACGAACGCAACGACGTTCCTCACGCTCTGGCCTGATCTTCAGCCACAGCCCGGTACGTCGAATCTGAATGTGCTTGCTGGAAAGACGACGTCGACAGCTGTGGTCGTCGGCCTGAGCGCCGGCGGTGTGATCGACATCTTCAACGCAGCTGGAAGCGCCAACATCATCCTGGACTACTTCGGGTACTACGCCGCCGTGATCCCCGGTGGACCGACAGGGCCAACAGGGGCAACCGGGCCAACGGGACCGACAGGACCCTCTGGCGGACCCACTGGACCGACGGGTCCCGCAGGCGCGACGGGTCCCACAGGCGCGACGGGTCCCACAGGCGCGACCGGACCTGTGGGTGCAACTGGCCCGACGGGAGCTAGGGGCGCTACGGGTGCCGACGGGGCAACAGGTGCAAGTGGGGCAACGGGGAGTACCGGTCCGACTGGGCCGACCGGACCCACGGGCGCTTCAGGTGCGACTGGCGCTACGGGCTCGGTCCCATACACGACGACTGCCGGCGTGACGATCGCGGGTGAGCATGCGGTCTTTGGAACGGGTACAGCCAATACAGCCGTGACATTGACAGGAGCTGCCATATTCTCTAGCGCAGGATCGTACGTGTGCTACGGATCCGATACGACGTCACCGGCGGGCGATATTGTCTTCGCTTACACGTCGGCGAGTTCGTTTCTGCCCTCATCGGCCACAGCCGACGCCATTAGGTTCACCTGCATCGGTAGCTGAGCCTCGACGCACCTGATCGATCTACAGGATTGACGCATCGGCTCTGGTCCGTCCCGCATCGCGTGCGGGGCGGAGCAACCGTTGCGTGCCCATCGGTTTATGACACGGAGAGCAGCTCGAGCCGTGGTCCTTCGCATCAGATGACCAGTGCCTTGCGCCGCAGCGTTGTGGCCTTCACGTTGTCGATGGTCGCTGCCGGAGTCGCGGCGTGCGGCACGCCGCCGACATCAGCGAGCCTTGTCTCGCAAGGATTGAAAGCACAGCTCGCAGGCGACGAGAGCACGGCGCAAAGCACGTACCAGCAAGCAATCAAGATCGACCCGAACAATGCCGTCGCCCACTACGACCTCGGCACGGTCTACGACCGTCGAGGCAGCACTTCGCAAGCCGTGTCCGAGTACACAGCGACCCTGGTCATCGATCCGACGTTCACTGACGCACTGTTCAACCTCGCTGTCGACACGGCACGTGTGGATTCCACCGGCGCCGAGAAGCTGTATCAGCGAGTGTTGACGCTGCAGCCCGGCTTTGCGGCGGCGTGGCTGAACCTGGGCTTCATCCTCCGGGGTCAGAACAACCTGTCCCAGGCGCGATTGGACTGGGCGAAGGCGGTGGCCCTCGACGCGACTCTGGCCTCCCACGTCCCCACTGCAACGCCGGCGGCGACCACCCCGGCGCCCAGGCCATAGCGTGGCGACGTCATCCAGGTGATCGCCCAGCCGCCCGAACGCCTGCGACGAGCGGAGCCGATCAACGCACGGGGAACGCCGGACGCTGAGACGCGGCGGTGGTGGTGGCGCTCTCCACCGTGGCTCCTGGTCGCCGCGGCGTGTGTCTTCGGCCTGGTGACCATGTCAGGCGAATTGACCGTCGTCCAACCACTCAACGACGAGGCGATGCACTTCGAGATGGTCCGCTGGGCCGTGCAACAGATCCACGAGGGCAACCCGCTGCCGCTCGACGGCTGGTTTCCGTATCTGAGCCTCGGCGACGCCCAGTTCTCCCACTATCAGAGCCTCCCGCACCTGATCACGGCGTACGTCTCGCTCGTCTTCGGCTCCGACGCCACCACGCGCTGGGCCGGTTATCTGCTGTTCGCCCTCTTTCCCGTGAGCGTCTTCGCGGGGAGCCGTCTGCTCGGATGGTCCCCGTGGGCTGCCGGCGGCGCGGCATTGATCTCGCCACTGTTGGTGAGTGTCACCGGGTACGGCTACGAGTCGTTCAGCTACACATGGCTTGGGAACGGGCTGTGGTCGCAGGAGTGGGGCATGTTCCTCCTGCCGCTGGCATGGGGCTTCAGCTGGCGCGCCGTGCAGGGCACCGGGCGGGGAAAGTACGCGCTCGCCGCGCTCGTCGTCGGGCTGACGATCGCCATGCATTTCCTGACCGGGTACTTCGCGCTGCTCTCGATCGGCGTCTTCGTGATCGTCGTCTGGCGAGGCATGCTCCCACGCGTCGGCCGCGCGGCAGTGGTGTTTGCGGGTGCCGCCTTGGTTGCCTCCTGGGTGGTCGTCCCACTGATCGCCGACGGTGCGTATTTCAACCTGAGCATCTTCAACCAGGGCACGTTCTGGCTCGACTCGTATGGCGCGCCGCGAGCGCTGGGTTGGCTGTTCACGGGGCAGCTCTTCGACTACGGCAGGTTCCCGATCGTGAGCCTGCTCGTGGCGCTCGGCGCGTGCGTGTGCATCGGTCGCTTCCATAAGGACGCTCGCGCGCGCGCCCTGATCGGACTGATGGCGATGAGCATCGTGCTGTTCTCGGGTCGACAGCCGTTCGGTCTCATCCTCAATCTCCTGCCGGGTAACGCAGATCTCTACCTCTCGCGCTACATGATGGGCATTCAGCTCGCCGGCGACCTGCTGGCCGGCGTGGGGCTCGCATGGCTGGGCGAATCGCTCTTCCAGCTCGTGCGGAACTGGAAGCCCCGGGTCAGGCGCGTGCCGCTGGTCGCGGGATTGATGGCGGCATCGGTGTTGGTCACGCTCCCTGCCTGGCTGAACCGCGCCGCCTACGCGGCGAGTGACTCGAACAGCATCGCACTGCAGGCGGTGAGCGATCAGACCGATGGTGCTTCGCTCGACGTGTTGATCAACGTCATCAAAGCGCGAGGCGGTGGCCGGACCTACGCCGGTCTGCCCGGGAACTGGGGGCAGCAGTACGACATCGGTCAGGTCCCCGTCTACGCGTACCTTGCAGACAACGACGTCGACGAATTCGGGTTCACGCTGCGCACGCCGTCGCTGCTCGCCGACAACGAGGCGTTCTTCAACCAGGGCGATCCGGCGCAGTACCAGCTGTACGACATCCGCTACATCCTGGTGCCGACCGGCATGACAGTCCCGGTGCCGGCAACGCTGATCGCAACCAGCGGAAGGCACCGGCTGTACCTGGTCGCAACCAGCGGATACCTCCAGGTGGTCGACACGTCAGGCGTCATCGAGGCGAACCGAGGCGACATGGCGGCTCAGATGCAGCCATTTCTTCGGTCAGTCGCATTCCAAGAAGGTGAACTGTCCACCGTCGCCTACGACGGTGGCGGGGCATCCGCGCCGACGCTGCCGATCGGCGCGACGCCCACATCCGCTCCCGGTGCCAGCAACGATGCCCTCGTCGAACCCCAGGACGGGTACTTCGCCGGCAACATCACGGCCAGCCGCACTGCTGCCGTCGTGTTGAAGGTGACCTACGATCCCCTCTGGCAGGTGACCGTCGATGGGCGGCCGGGTCTCACGTACATGGTGGTCCCCGGCTTTGTCGCAGTCACGGTCGGCGCCGGCAGACACACGGTCGTCTTTCAGTACGTGCCGTACTCGCACTACGGGTCGCTCCTGGGCATCGGCGCGCTGGCGCTGGTGATCCTCGTCCTCGGCCCCTGGGTCTGGCGCCGGAGGCTCCGTGCCATGGTGTACCGACGGGCGACATTGCTCGGGCGGAGGACGCGGTGAAGCGGCTCCTCGAGGTGTCGATCCTCATGCCTTGCCTCAATGAGGCCGAGACCATCGGGCGATGTGTCGACCGCGCCCGCGAGTCGATCGCCCGCCTGAACATCCGCGCCGAGATCCTGGTCGCGGACAACGGCAGCACCGATGGGTCACAGCAGATCGCGCTGGCACATGGCGCACGGGTCGTGACCGTGGACGAGCCCGGCTACGGCGCCGCCATCCGCGGTGGCGTGGCCGCGTCGTCGGGGCGCTACATCATCATGGGCGACGCGGACGAGAGCTATGACTTTGCGGAGATTCCGCCAATCCTCGAGCGCCTCCGTGTTGGTGATGACCTGGTGATGGGCAACCGTTTTGCCGGCGGGATCGAGAAGGGGGCGATGCCCTGGTCGCATCGATGGATCGGAAACCCGGTCCTGTCGATGACCGGGCGGATCTTCTTTGCATCGCACGTCCGGGACTTCCACTGCGGGCTGCGGGGTTTCAGTGTCGACGCGTTCCGCCGCATGCGTCTGAACACCACCGGCATGGAATTCGCGAGCGAGATCGTTGTCAAAGCGTCGTTGGCGAGCATGAAGGTCAGCGAGGTGCCCATCACGCTGCACAAGGATGGTCGCAGCCGGTCGCCACACCTGCGCACGTGGCGCGACGGCTGGCGACACCTGCGCTTTCTGCTGCTCTTCTGTCCACGCTGGCTGTTCGTCATCCCGGGTGTCGCTCTGATGCTCTTGGGTTCGCTGATGACGCTCTGGCTGCTGGGCGGCACTCGATATGTGGGATCGGTCGGCCTCGACATCCACACCATGCTGGTCAGCGGCGTCTTTGCGCTGATCGGGTATGAGCTGATGCTCTTCGGCGCGTTCATCAAAGTCTTCGGCATGCGCGCGGGTTTCCTGCCCTCGAGCCGTCGCACCGACAGCTTCTTCCGGGTGGCCACCCTGGAAAAGGGTCTGCTGTTCGGCGGTGCGCTGACTCTCACCGGGCTGGCTCTGGTCTTCGTCGCGGTGGTGAGCTGGGGCCGGAGTGGCTACGGCGTGCTCGATACCCAGGCATCCATGCGTCCACTGATCGTCGCGGTGCTGCTCATCGCCGGGGGCGTGCAGACGATCTTCGCCAGCTTCGTCCTGAGCATGCTCGGGATCCGCGACAACGTCGTCGTGCGCCCCTCAGTCGTGTTGGAACCCGAGTCTGCCGCCCGTGAGGTGACCGGAGTCGGTCGCCGCCAGGTTACGAACGGGTCATCGAATGGGCGCGATCATCCGGTCGAGCGAAGACGAACAGGTTGTTGAGCCCGAGTTGGAAACGTTGCGCGCGTCGCACCGTGAAACCACAGTCGGTGAACAGTCGCAGGGTATCGGCAGGCTCAAACCCGTAGTGCTCGTGCTCGGCCATCCCATCGAGGATTCGAAGCCACTGGCCCAGATGGATCAGAGCGTCCACCTTCGGCGACGGCACTGTGCACACGACGCGGCCGTGTGGACGGAGCAGCGCAACGCACGAAGCCACCAGGGCATGCTGCGCGTGGGGTGCGATGTGCTCGAGCACCGCGAGCATGGTGATGGCGTCGTAGCGATCCCCATCGGGCAGTGCCCCAGGTGCGTGGCCCTGGATGAATCGAAAGCGCCCGCGATCGCCGGGCACCGGCGCTGTGTCAACGCCGACGCCAGATCCGATCCGCCCTTCCAGCGTGCGAAACAATGCCCCGTCGCTGCATCCGATGTCGAGCACGTGCGCGCCGCGGGGGATGTACGGCGCCGCCTTGCGAATGCGCCAGGCTTGCAGGACCGAGTCGCCCTGTTTGATCTGCGCTCCAATGAGTGTCGGCGAATGGCGATCGATGCCACAGTACGCCGTCTGGGCTCGCCGCACGGCGCCGCTGGATGGCGCCGGGGTCAGCGCCACGCCGCAAGCGCCCGGGTTGCAACGCTTCTGAGCGGAGGCGGTTGCGACGTTGGCATTCAGGCGGCGCATCCCCCAATTCGGCACAGGCTGAGCCAATGGTTCCAGCCGAGACAGTCGCGTGACCGGCCGTCAGACGACACCCCGACAGGACCCGCTCCCGCCGGACGTCGGCTTTGGTGAGCTCATGACCCGGATGATCTCGGCCAATCGGGCAGAGAAAGCGAAACGGGCCAGAGCCGATCGCCTCAACCGAGCCCTGCCGCGGGATTCGACGGATACGCGAGGCACCTCCGAACTCCCTGTCGCGTGACCGCGATCGCGAACCGGGTGCCGTTCGGCGGCGCCCTTTTTGCGACGTTCCTCGAGGCGGTTCCCGATGCAATCATCGGCGTGGTCGCCGACGGCGGCATCGTCATGGTGAATGCCAAGGCGGAGGCGCTCTTCGGGTATACGCGTGACGACCTCGTGGGGCAGCCCTTGGAGCTGCTGGTGCCCGACTCGATCCGTGACCACTCCCAGCTTCGAGCCGCGTATTTTCAGGCTCCGGTGCCTCGTCCGATGGGTCTCGGCATGGAGCTGTGCGGTCGACGGCGCGACGGATCCGAGTTTCCCGCCGAGGTCTCGCTGGCGTGGATCGAGCTCGACGGCCGCCTGCTCGTCATCGCCGCGGTGCGTGACATCACCGAGCGCAAGCGTGCCGAGGCCAAGTTCCGCAGCCTTCTCGAGGCTGCCCCGGACGCGATCGTCGGTGTCAATCCGGACGGGCTCATCGCGCTCGTCAACACCCAGGCCGAGGCGTTGTTCGGCTACCAGCGCAACCAGCTGATCGGCCGTCCCGTCGAGCTGCTCGTCCCGGGCGCAGCCCTCAACATCCATTCTCCGAACCCCAACCCGGGATTCCGCGATCCGCGTACGCATCCCGACGAGGCATGGATCGCACTGGAGGGCAGGCGCAGCGACGACAGCGAGTTTCCCGCCGAGGTATCGCTGTCATCGATGGAGACCGAGGAAGGCCTCATGGTGTGCGCGGCGATTCGTGATGTCACCGAGCGGGTCGAAGCTCAGCACGAGCGCGATCGCATGGAGGCGCAGCTCGAGCGCGATCGGCTGGAACGGCAGCTCCACCAATCACAGCGCCTGGAGAGCCTCGGCCAGTTGGCAGGAGGCGTTGCGCACGACTTCAACAACCTGCTCGCGGCGATCCTCAACTACGTGAGTTTCGTGGACGAGGAGATCAGCGCGGAGATCGCGTCCCGGCCGTCGCACCAGTCGGCACGTCTCAGCGCCGTGCTCGACGACGTGAGCCAGATCGGTGCCGCCGCCGAGCGTGCCGCGCGACTCACCCATCAGCTGCTTGCATTCGGTCGTCGCGAGATCATCAAGCCGGAGATCATCGACTTCAACACGGTCGTCGGCGAGGTGGATGGTCTGCTGCGCACGACGATCGGCGAGCACGTCGAGTTGATCACCCGATGCGCGCCGGACCTCGATCACGTGCTCGCGGACCGCGGGCAGATGGAGCAGGTGCTGCTCAACCTCGCCGTCAACGCGCGCGACGCGATGCAGACGGGTGGAACGCTGATCATCGACACCGACAACTTCGTGGTCGATGACGGGTACGCGGCACGCGATCAGCGCCTGCAGGCGGGTCCGTACGTCCGGCTGCGGGTTGCGGATACGGGCACCGGGATGGACCGCGACACCATCGAGCGTGCGTTCGAGCCGTTCTTCAGCACCAAACCGCGGGAGAAGGGCTCGGGACTCGGCCTCGCCACGGTGTACGGCATCGTCAACCAGGCAGGTGGCATGGTCGACCTCGACTCCGACCTCGGCACCGGAACCACGATCACCATCCTGCTGCCGAGTGCGGTCGCGGCGGATGGACAGTCCGAGGTACCCAGGGCCGCTACTCGTCGCAGCCACGGTGGCGAGACGATCCTCGTCGTCGAGGACGAGGACCTCGTGCTCGATGTGGCGAGGCGCATCCTCACCAGGCACGGATACCGCGTGCTCGCTGCGCGAGGCGGATCGGAAGCAGTTGCGATGCTCAGCGAGCACCGGGGCCCGATTCACCTGCTGCTCACCGATGTCGTCATGCCCGGATTGACGGGCAAACAGGTGGCCGAGCGGGTGATCGAGCGGCGTCCGAAGATCCGCGTCCTATATATGTCCGGGTACCCCGAGTCGGTGATCACCTCGCAGGGGGTCGTGCAACGCGGTATCCACCTGGTGTCGAAGCCGTTCGTCGCTGCCGACCTCCTCGACCACGTGCGCGCGACCCTCGACGCCTGAGACCGCTTTACAGCGACTCCACCCACGCGACAGCCACTCCCCACACGATGGCCCACGCCGCCAGCACCGCGACCCATTGCCAACCGGACACGTGCGGGGCGCGGCCCCGCCCCCGTGCTGTCGCGAACCATGCGGCGGTCTCTCGATCGAGCAGACGCCAGACGAGCCATGGCGCGTACCCCAGCTCGATGGCCGTGGTGAAGAGCAGGCTCCCGCTGAACTGGCCGGTCACCAGCATCACCAGGGACACGATGCCGATCAGCGTGATGAGCACCATCAGGCCGATCTGCACAGGCCGGAGCGCGGGAATACCGCGACGCATGCCCTCGCCGAGCGCGAAGAGGCCGACCGCCGCTACCAGCCCACCGACGATGACGCCGGGGTTCGGACTGAACCCCAGGTTGTGGGTTGCGGAGGCGAGCGCCTGGGTCGTGAGTTGCGCCGTCAGCGCCCAGTCGAAGACGACGGCAATCCCGAGCCCGTGAGGTCGTGGTTGAACCGTCGCCCCGCTCACGCGCCGGCGGTGGACTTGGGCACTCAGGCCGCCCCGGCTGTGACCTTCGGCAGCTCCGCGAGCGCGGTGTCCAAGCGCTCCTGCGGGAGTTCGACGTCCTGAAGCTGGCCGGCGAAGTACGCGTCGTACGCGCCCAGGTCGAAGTGCCCGTGTCCCGAGAGGTTGAAGAGGATCACCCGCGAGTCGCCGGCTTCGCGCGCCGCGGCGGCCTCCTGCGCAACCGCGCGGAGCGCGTGCGATGGCTCGGGTGCTGGGAGGATCCCCTCGCTGCGCGCAAAACGCACCGCCTCCGCGAAGCACTCATTCTGCTTGTACGCGCGCGCCTCGATGAGGCCGTTCTTGACGAGCAGGCAGAGTGACGGCGCATCACCGTGATACCGGAGGCCGCCGGCGTGGATGCTGTCCGGAATGAAGTTGTGGCCGAGCGTATACATCGGCACCACCGGACCCATGCCCGCGGTGTCGCCGAAGTCATACGCGTAGAGGCCGCGCGTGAGCGTCGGGCAGGCGGCCGGTTCGGCGGCGATGAACCGAGTGTTGGTCTTTCCGGAGAGGCGGTCGGCGAGGAACGGATATGCGAGCCCCGCAAAGTTGGAGCCACCGCCGACGCAGCCGATGACGACATCCGGATAGGCGCCTGCCATCTCCATCTGCTTCTGCGCCTCCTGGCCGATGACGGTCTGGTGCAGAAGCACGTGGTTGACCACCGATCCCAGCGAGTAGTGGCTGTCGTCACGGGTTGCCGCGTCCTCGACCGCCTCCGAGATGGCGATGCCGAGACTTCCCGGCGAGTCCGGTTGACTCGCGAGCACACTGCGGCCGAACTCGGTCTGATCGGTCGGGGAGGGGAGGACCTTGGCGCCCCACGTCTCCATGAGTGCACGCCGGTACGGCTTCTGCTGGTACGAGACCTTGACCATGTAGACCATGACCTCGAGGCCGAACAGACCGCCGGCGAACGCGAGCGCCGATCCCCACTGCCCGGCGCCGGTCTCCGTGGTCAGGCGCTTGATGCCCTCCTCGGCGTTGTAGTAGGCCTGCGCGACCGCGGTGTTGGGCTTGTGCGACCCCGCCGGCGAGGTCCCTTCGTACTTGTAGAAAATTCGGGCGGGGGTATCGAGCGCCTTCTCGAGGCGCGTGGCCCGGTACAGCGGCGTCGGGCGCCACATCTTGTAGATGTCGCGGACACGATCGGGGATCTCGATCCAGCGCTCGGTCGACACCTCCTGCCCGATGATCGCCATGGGGAAGATGGGCGTCAGGTCGGGCGGTGTCAGCGGCTCCAATGTCCGCGGGCTCAGGAACGCGCCGAGGGGTTCGGGGACGTCCGCGAGGATGTTGTACCAGTGCGACGGCAGATCGTCTTCCGTCAGCAAGAACTTCGTTGTCATGCGTTCCACCTCTGCCAATCGCTCCGACGCGTGCAGCGGAGGATACGCCCAGTGAGACCGAAGTCAAAGTCCCGCCGACGGACGCCATGATGCGTGCTACCATCATGAGAGGGTAACTCTCATATCGAGGTGACTGTCATGAAGGCACAAGGCGCGCGGAGATGGTGGGCACTCGCCGCAGTGAGCCTCGGAGTCCTGGCAGTGGGCCTCGATGGCACGGTGCTCACCGTGGCGCTGCCGACGCTCGCGAAGGCACTCCACGCCTCGGAATCTGATCTGCAGTGGTTCACGTCCGGGTACTTTCTGGTCCTCGCGGCCGCGATGCTGCCGGCGGGCCTCCTCGGAGATCGCTTCGGGCACAAGAAGGTCCTGACGATCGCACTCGGGCTCTTCGGCGTCGGTTCGGTCGCATGCGCTTACTCGACTTCGGTGGGGGAGTTCCTGGCGGCGCGGGTGCTCCTGGGGCTCGCCGGCGCCGGCGTCGTGGTCATGGCGATCTCCGCGCTGACCGTGCTCTTCACCAAGACCGAGCGTCCCAAGGCCGTCGGCATCTGGGCGGCCGCCAACTTCCTGTCGCTGCCGATCGGGCCGATCCTCGGTGGTTGGATGCTCTCGCACTTCTGGTGGGGATGGGTCTTCCTCATCAACGCGCCGGTTGCCGCGATCGGCGTCGTCGCCCTGATCACCCTCGTGCCGGAATCCCGCGCCGCCGAGCGACCGGGTTTCGATGCGGTCGGCGTTGCGCTCTCGGTCGCCGGGCTCGTCGCCCTCACCTACGGCTTCATCGAGGCGGGTCAGGAGGGCTGGAGCGATCCGGCTGCTGTCGCCGCGATGCTCGTCGGGCTCGTCGGGCTGGTGGCCTTCGGCGTCTGGGAACGCCGGCTCAACCGCCGTCCGGGAGGCAAGCCGTTGCTCGATCTCAGCCTGTTCGGCTCCGCGTCATTCACGTGGGGGGTGATCCTGGCCGCGTTGGCGGTGCTCGCCATGATCGGTGTGCTCTTCACGATGCCTCAGTACTTCCAGGGCGTGCTCGGAGCCGACGCGATGGGTTCGGGGTTGCGCCTGCTGCCCGTGATTCTCGGACTGGTGGTGGGCGCCGTCCCGGCGGAGCGGATCGTGCGTGTGGCCGGCGCCAAGCTCGTCGCCGCGGCCGGACTCCTGCTGCTGGCGACGGGCCTTCTCGTCGGATCGACGACCGGCGTCGGGTCGAGCACACGGTTCCTGGCCGTCTGGATGGCAGTCGCGGGCATGGGGCTTGGCCTCGCGCTGTCCACGTCGACGTCGGCTGCTCTGGTTGAGCTGTCCGAAGAGCGCAGCGGCGTCGGGTCAGCGGTGCTCCAGGCGGTCAACAAGGTCGGCGGGCCGTTCGGCACGGCGATTCTCGGGAGCGCCTTGAGCTCGGTGTACCTGTCGCGTTTGGTGCTCATCGGACTGCCGGCGCCGGCCGTGGCGGCGATACGACGCAGCGTGTTCGCGGGGGTCGCGGTCGCGCAGCAGGCGGGCTCACCCTCCCTGCTTCATTCCGTCCGCAGCGCGTTCACAGCTGGTATGGACATGGCGCTGGTGGTGTCCGCGGGCATCGCCATGGTCGGCCTCGTGCTCACCCTGCGCTTTCTGCCACGCAGCAATGCAGTGCAGGACAATCAGCGCATGCAACCTGAAACGGGTCGCGAGCTTGCCGGCATCCGCTGATCTGCGCACCCCCGGTCTTCGGGAGCGGAAGAAGGAACGGACCCGCGAGATGATCCGGGCGCATGCGATGCGCCTCTTCCGGACGCAGGGCTACGAAGGCACCACGGTGCAGCAGATCATCGATGAGGTCGAGATCTCGGAAAGCACCTTCTTTCGCTACTTTCCGACCAAGGGCGACGTCGTGCTCACCGACGACTTCGATCCCATCATCGTCGCCGCATTCCAGCGCCAACCGGCGGAGCTGAGTCCGATCGAGGCATTGCGCCGGGCGTTTCGCGAGGCGTTCGGGGAGCTGTCTGCAGATGCGATCGCCGAGCAATCGGACCGCATGCACATGATGCTTGCCGTCCCCGAGCTGCGTGCGGCGATGCTGGAGCAGTTTGCGGCCGCGATGCGCTTGCTGAGCACCATCGTCGCCGAACGGGCCGGGAGAAGCCCTGATGACATGGCCGTGCGCACCCTGTCGGGGGCGGTTGTCGGAGCGGCGATGGCGGCGATGTTCGCGATCGTCGACGATCCGACCGTGAACCTTGCGCTGATTCTCGACGACGCGATGACTCACCTCGAGGGTGGCCTGCTGCTCTGAGTCCGGGTAACGGGCGCGGCATCGCCAACCCTATCCTTGGCCGATGCGCCTGGCCACGTGGAACGTCAACTCGGTTGTCGCGCGCCTGCCTCGTCTGATCGACTGGCTCTCGTCGAGCAGCCCTGACGTGTTGTGTCTCCAGGAGACGAAGATCGCGGATGACGCCTTTCCGCGCGCGGAGGTGGAGGCCCTCGGCTACGAGGTCGCGCTCCATGGCGAGGGACGCTGGAATGGAGTCGCCATCATCTCCCGCGCCGGACTGCAGGACGTTGCTCGAGGCTTCGACGGTGAGCCCGGATTCCCGGGAGCCGAAGCCCGGGCGATGAGCGCGACCTGCGGCGGCCTCCGCGTCTGGTCACTCTACGTTCCGAACGGACGCGCTCTCGACAGCGATCACTATCCCTACAAGCTCAGCTGGCTCGGAGCGCTGCGTCAGGCATTGCAGGCGTCCCAGGGCGCGTCACCGCCCCTGGTCGTGTGCGGCGACTTCAACATCGCGCCGGGTGATGACGATGTCTGGGATCCAGCCGCGTTCATCGGCTCGACGCATGTCAGCGCCCCCGAGCGCGAGGCACTCGCCGGGCTCATCAGCCTCGGGCTCGACGACGTTCTGCCGCGGTCGCTCAAGGGGCGCCCCTTCACGTACTGGGACTATCGTGCCGGCAATTTCCACAAGGGTCTCGGCATGCGCATCGACCTGGTCCTCCTGGACCACTCGGTGACGCCAGCTGTCACGGATGCTTACATCGACCGCGATGCGCGCAAGGGCACCTTGCCGTCAGACCACGCGCCGCTGGTCGTCGACCTCGACTGGCCGCGCTAGCCACACCGCGGGACGATCAGCCGGCCACAGCGGCGCCCAGATGCCGCATATCCTCACTGTGTGGTCATGCCAGTCGACGGAGGGTGGACGTGAGGCCGGCCATCGTGCTCGCGACGACGATCGCCGTGGCGGCGGTTGCCGGAACGGCCATCTCACTCGCACAGCGGCCGCCTGCGCCACGTCATCCGACGATTGCCGCGTCGCCGGACGTCTCGGCGATCCCCCCGACGAACCAGCCGGCGGTCGCGTTCGGGTTCAGCGTGGCGCCGGACCTCCAGAGACATCAGCTGGTGCTCTTCGGCGGCGTCGGAGACTTCAGCAACACCTGGCTCTGGGACGGCGCGGCCTGGTCCAGGGCACAGCCCGCGATGAGCCCGCCGGGACGCTACGGGGCGTCAGCGGCATTCGATCCCCAGATCGGCGCCGTGCTGCTCTTCGGCGGCATCCTCCAGACCGGCCAGACCGCCAACGACACATGGGCGTGGGACGGCAGGACCTGGCAGGAAGTCGACACCGGGCGCGATGGCCCAGGAGGCGGGGCCGCCTCGGCAATGGCGTGGGATCCTTCACGCAGCGAGATGGTGCTCGTCGCACCATCGCCGGGTGGTGGTGGTGGTGGCGGTCAGACGTGGACCTGGAGCGGCACGCGCTGGGTGCACGACCGGGCCGGTGTCCTGGGCACGCGCGACACCGGGATCCTGATGGCGTTCGACCCGGTGTCCAACGCACTGATTGCCGAGGGCTGCTGTGCATCGCCGACCGTCGGTACCCTCGGCGGCGTGCCCTCCACCTGGCGTTGGGATGGTTCCGCGTGGAGCGTGCTCGCGACTTCGGTGCGCCCACCCGACGGGTCCAGCCTGGGACTCGACCCATCACTGCGGCGTCTGGTGCTCTGCGGGTGCGATCTCGCCGGCGGGCTGGCGCCGCGGATGTGGGTGTGGGATGGGCGGGACTGGATGCCCGGGCCCTACCCGCGTCTCCCGCTCGCGCCTGAGGCCGAGGTCGTCGATCCCGCCGATTCGCAGTTCCTGGTGCTCGGCGCGGCGATCGGCGGCGTTGACGCGTTGACGCAGACGGTCCAGGTCTGGGCGATCCGGGGAACCGCCTGGCTGCGGCTCGGGACCGGCCTGCATTCCGGCTGAGGCTGTCCCGTGGCTCCCTTGCGCCGGGAGCTCGAGGGTCGGCGGGGCCGCGCCTTCCCGGGTGGAAGGCAGGCGCTCATATAATCTATAAACGGCGTTTCGCTCGGGTTGGGCACCTGAGATGTGATTACCAGACCCGATGCGGAGGTGATGGATGAACGCGACAGCCGTCCAGCAGACGTCGACCAGGCAGCTCGCCGAGTTCTTCTGCGCGCTGCAGCCCGAGAGCATTCCTGACCACGTGCGCGATGACGCCTGCTGGCGCCTCGTTGACACAGTCGGCGTTGCTCTGGCGGGGTCGCGGATGGACTACGCGGAGATGGTTCGCGGCGTCTTCGCGGGGATGGGCGGAACGCCGGAGGCCACGGCGTTCGCCGTCGAGGGCCGGTTGCCCGCTGCCCATGCTGGATTCGTCAACGGAGCGTACGCGCATGGTCCGGACTACGACGACACCCACAGCGTCGCGATATGGTGCACATCGGTTGCACGGCCGTTCCTTCGAGCCTGGCGATGGCCGAGCGTCAACGCGCAAGCGGCGCGGAGATGCTCACCGCGATGATCGCGGGCGCGGAGGTCGGACTCCGCATCGGCGCCGCCGCGCCGCATCGCTTCCACCACCGGGGACTCCACGCCACCAGCGTCGTGGGTCCCTTCACGTCGGCGATGGCGTCCGGCCGGCTCCTGCGTCTCGACGCCGAGCGCATCACGAACGCGCTCGGACTTGCGGGCAGCCAGTCGAGTGGGCTGCTCGTCGGGTTGCACGACGGGAGCTGGGTGAAGCGCCTCCATCCTGGCTGGAGCGTGCAGGCGGGTATCACTGCGGCGCTCCTCGCGGAGCGAGGCTTTCTCGGACCGCACGAGGTCCTGGAGAGCCCGTGGGGGTTGTACGGGGTCCTCCTGCACGGGGACGAGGAGCCATGGCGGATCGACGACGTCACAGCCGGCCTCGGCGAGCGCTGGTTGCTCCCGGACACGACGTACAAGCCGTACAGCAACGGCGCCTGGAATCACTCGTCGATGGACGCGGTGGTGGCGATCATGCGAGACCACCACCTCCACCACGAGGAGATCGCGCGCATCGACGCCGCGGTGCCTGTGGAGTGCCTCACGGTGGTGTGCGAGCCCCGCGACGCGAAGATCCACCCGCGCACGCCCTATCACATGAAGTTCAGCCTGCCGTACTCGGTGGCGATCGTCGCGGTGCTCGGCCACGCGGACATCGACGACTACACCGACGAGGTCTTCGCCAACGCGGAGATCGCCGATCTCGCGGCGCGCACGTTCTGCCACGGCGACCCGGGAATGCCTCCGGCTCGGTTTCCGGCGCGCGTCACGGTCGAGACCAAGGGCGGTGAGCGCTTCGAGAGGGATGTGCCCGCGCAGCGTGGGGGCCCGGGCAACCCCTTCCAGCCTGAGGACCATCGGGCCAAGTTCCGAGCCAATGCCGGCCCGAGCCTGGGTCAGGCACGCACCGACGAGTTGCTCGGGTCGCTCGAGAACGCATGGGCGTCACCGAGTGTGGCGGAGATCATGCGCCTGATGGCGGCTCCGGCGTAGGCCACCGCCTGCGGTCAGAGCTCGAGGGTCGCCTCCGCGGTCGTCGGTACCGCCGCGAGCGCCTTTGACACCGGGCAATTGGCCTTGGCATCCTCAACCGCCGCCGTGAACACAACGGCATCGACGCCGGGAACCTTCCCCTTGACGATGAGATGGATCGAGGAGATGCCTTCGGTGGGCCCGAAGGTGACCTTCGCCGTGGTGTCGAGCCGGTCCGGAGGGTGGCCTGCGCCGGTCAGCCCGTTGGCGAGCGCCATCGACAGGCAGCCCGCGAAGGCGGCGGCGATGAGCTCCTCCGGACTTGTCCCGCTGGCGCGTGACTCAGCACGCTGATTCCAGGTGAGCGCGAGCTCCGGGAAAGCGCCGCTCGCCGGGCGCACGGTGCCCTTCCCGCTGACGAGGCTGCCTTCCCAGGTTGCGCTGGCGCTGCTTTCGACGGTCATGTGAGAGCTCCTTTCGCGAATTGGGCGACACGATGCAGACTACCCAGAGTGCACCGCACGGCGCTCTGTCGCGCGGGGGAAGGGTCACGCGCCTGGTGGCAACCGGCCTTCCACGGCGTCCGGCCGCGCCGGCAACCGCGGCTAGTGGGACAGCCCGTTGCTGACGTTCGAGAACACGTTGTTCACCTGCTTGCCGACCACCTGCAGGATCACGATCACGACGATTGCGATCAAGACGAGGATGAGCGCGTATTCCACCATCCCCTGGCCGTCCTCCTCGCATCGCTCCATGCGCGCCAGGAATTCAGTGGCACGCAGGAAGTGAGCACCGAGCGTTCGGGATGGACCGGCCATGCCTAGATGGTAGGTGCGCGGCTACCCCAACCAGTGACGGTCAGGTGACGCAGCCCGCATCCATCCCGCAACATCCTGCCCGCAACATCCTGCCCGCAACATCCTGGCGATCAGGCGTTGACCCGCGCCAGGTACTCCGTCCCGCCTCGGGCGCCCGCGACGCGTCCTGGAGATATCACGGCATCGATCTCGCGGAGGTCGTCCCCGCTCAGGGTCACCTCGGCAGCGGCCGCGTTCGCCTCGAGGTTCTCGCGCCGGCGTGTTCCTGGAATGGGGACGATGTCCTCGCCCTGGTGGAGCACCCACGCGAGTGCGAGCTGCGCCGCGGTGATGTTGTGCCGACTCGCGATCTCCTCGAGGTGGCCCACAAGCTGGACGTTGCGTTCGAAGTTCTCGTCCTGCCAGCGGGGAACGCCACGCCGCCAGTCATCCGCGGGGATGTCGTCGAGGCGTTGGAACGTGCCGGTGAGCAGGCCACGACCGAGCGGGCTATAAGCGACAAAACCGATCCCGAGCTCCCGTGTCGTCGGGAGGATTGCCGCTTCCGGCTCGCGGCTGAACAGCGAGTACTCGGTCTGCAGCGCAGTGATCGGATGGATTGCGTGTGCGCGCCGGATCGTCTCCGGTGCGGCCTCCGAGAGTCCGATGTGGCGGACCAATCCCGCGGACACCAACTCAGCCATCGCACCGACGGTTTCCTCGATCGGTGTCGAGGGGTCGACCCTGTGCAGGTAATAGAGATCGACGTAGTCGGTGCCGAGGCGCGAGAGGCTCTCCTCGAGCGCGGGGCGGACCTTGTCGTGCCCGCCGAGTCCCGCGCCACCACCACCGCCGAACTTGGTGGCGAGTATCACGTCGGCCCGACGCCCGGCGATCGCCCGGCCGACCACCCGCTCGCTGTGGCCGGAGCCGTAGATGTTGGCGGTGTCGATGAACGTGACTCCCAACTCGAGGGCACGGGCGATCGTCGCTGCTGAGTCCTCGTCGTCGGCCCCGCCATAGACTCCGGCGAAGCTCATCGCGCCGAGTCCGACTGCCGAGACCATGGGGCCTTGCGCGCCAAGACGGCGATGCTGCATGGGGATCCTCCAGGGTTACCGAGTACCAGGTCTCAGGCTAGCGCCTTGGTCCGAAACGACGTCAGGGCCACTCCTGCCAGCTGCGCATGGTCGTCGCGATCGACGCCTCTTCATACGCGAGGTGGGCGAGGAGATCCTCCTCGAGCCGTCCCAGCGCCGTGACCAGGCGCCGGCGCGCGGGGTTTACCGTCGTGTCATCCAAGTCCCGTGCGGACTCCTCGACATCATCGAGCAGCGCGGAGATCGCGCGGTGATCGGCCTCGAGCTTGTCGACGACCGCAGACAGCTCCGGATTCGAACGGCGCAGCGCGGGAAACATGTCGGCGTCTTCGTGGCCGTGGTGCGCATGCACGACCCTGCAGTGGTACAGGCAGTTGACCTGCAGCGTCCAGATCGGACTCCGGGTCTGCAGCGCGGCGATCTGCTCGGCGACGCCCGCGGCCGGTGCCCCCGCGGCCACCTCCACCGCCAGATCGCGGCACACCGCCAGGTCGCTGCGCAGCATCTGATGGATCAGCTTGAGCTGCCGGTGCATGAGCACACCGAACGGCGCCTCGCCGTTCTCCCTGGAAGTCATGTCAGAACAGGCGCGCGCGACGCAGAGCGTCCTCGACGCCCCCGATGTCATCCACGAGGTACGCGGGGTGGTCGCGCGCAAGGATGTCTTTGTCGCGGATGCCCGAGCACACAGCGATCGACACGTAGCCGAGCGCGTTTGCAGCCGCGACGTCGGCCTCGGTGTCACCGATGACCACCGCGGGGTCGTCCGCGGGCACGGTCTTGCGGATCAGGCGCGCCTTCTGAAATGCCGGATCACTGCCCGCAGCTGCGTGTTCAATCGCCTCGAAGAAAGGTGTCAGTGCGAAGACGGCGAGTTGGGCCCGCAGCGCTGTGGCTGAGGAGCGAAGCGACACCAGTGCGCAGCGATATGTCGTCACGAGCCTGGTGAGGACCGGGATCGTCTCCGGGAACAGGACGTCGAATCCGAGGCTGTCGGGCAGCTCGATGCGATCGGCAAACATCGCCTCGAAGGTCGCGACCTGCGCGTCGTCGACACCGCTCTGGGCGAGGATCGCCGGCCAGCCGGTCCGCTGCCGCTTCAGATGCCAGTAGGCGTCACGAGCCAGCGGCTGACCGCCGAGGGACTCGCAGACCGTGCTGTAGACGTGATGGTGTCGCGCCGACACGTCGAGCAGGGTTCCGTCGAGATCAAAGACGAGCGTCGGCGGCCGCTGCCCAGGCAATCTGCTCCTCCAACCCGTCTGGAAAAACGCGAGCCGGAGAGAATCCGGTCGCCTCGCGGAACCGCGTGACGTCGAGCACGATATCAGCCGCGGGTTTCTGTCGAGGGTGCTGCTCCAGGGCAGACCTCCCGCCGGCGAGGCGGAGCACCGCGTCCGCAGCGTCACGCACCGCGATGCCTTTTCCAGAGCCGACGTTGTAGATGCCCGACAGGCGGCGCTCCCACGCAAGGATCACGGCCTGTGCGGCGTCGTCGACGTGCAGGTAATCGCGCAGCTCCTCGCCGCCGAAGATGCGAATCGGCTCACCCGCAACCGCGCTGCGCACGAAGTTCGGGATTGCCCTCTGGATGGTGTCCCCGTGGCCGTACAGGACGGTGAAGCGCAGGATGGCGATGCGCATCTCGTCGTGATGCTCCAGCGTCCGGCAGAAGATCTCGGCGGCGATCTTGCTGGCGCCATACCAGCTCAGAGGCCGGGGCTCGGTGTCCTCCCGAAGCAACTCATGCCCGTGGGGCAGGCCATACACCTCGGCGGTGCTTGCGACGATGTTCGCCTGTCCCGGCCGCCCGAAGGCGCCGAAGAGGTGGACCGTCCCCAACACATTCACCGCAAACGCCGCCGCCGCCTCATCCTGGCCGGGATCCCGAGGCACCATCGCCGCCAGGTGGATGATCGAATCGACGGCACCCGCATGCGCAGCCGCGACACCGACCTGGTCGCCGTTGGTGAGGTCGGCCGCCATGAAGTGAACAGCGCGTCCCGTGCTTCCGCCGGGGGCTGATCGTCCGATCGCGACAATGTCGTGGCCGCCGGCGGCCAGGAGGTCGGCGACTCTGCGGCCGAGGAACCCGGAGGCCCCAGTGAGCAGCACCCTCATGCGCGCAGCTTCTGTCTCCGTCGCGTGAGCGCATCGCGGTGCGCCTCGATGTCCGACATCGGGACCAGCACCGGTTCGAAGTCCATGCCGCGGATCCAGACCATTCCCGGCGCGGCCGGGTTCAGCTTTTGGGGGATCTCCGGGAGCGGCTCGCCGCACGCGAGCTTCACGAAGACATACGGCATGTTGACCCCGAGCTCGGTGAAGAACAGGTGAGTGGTGAAGAAACGGCCGATGTTGATCTCGGTCGGATTGGGGATGCCATTGCGGTCGTAGGTGAGGTCGACGCCGAACAGCGCATCAGGCTCGGGATCCACGGCGAGCACGGCGGCCCTTGCGATCTCGTCGACCTGGTGGTCGGCGACGGTGATGGCCGCACCGGTTGCGCCGGTGACGCCCGACTGCGCGACCTTGGACAGCTCCCAGTAGAGGCGTTTGCGTCCCTGAGCGAGGATCAGCTCACCGTGGTGCCAGATCGACATCCAGGTGATCGTCTGCGGCTCGAGCAGTTCTGACGCCGTGTAACTTCCCCAGCCCTGGCGGAGGTCGAGCCACGATCGAGCCGTGTCGAGATCGTGCACCGGCAGCGCGCCACGACCTCCCGCTCCGGTGGAGTCGCGCAGCCACATCTGGCCGCCGAAGGATGCCAAGGCGCTCTGCAGGTCGGACTCGGTGTGCACAACGACGGTCTCGGGTACCACCAGGCCGGCTGCTCGCCAGCATTCGTAGGAGAGGAATTTGTCCTGGCAGATGCGGACGGTCTCGCGCGAGGGGAGGAAGGTGCGCGCGTGCACATCGTCCCGATGCTCCGAGAGAAACCGCACCTCCGTGTCGTTCTGCGCGTGCACCAGGTCGACGCCTTCCTCATCGAGGATGTCGTTGAGCACGTCGAGATACGCGGGATCACTCGCCAGCGGAACCAGGTACCGGCTGTCGGTTTCGGCACGCATGAGCAGAAATTCGTCGGCATCGGTACCAACCAGGTCGAAGGGTTCGGGAGCGAGGCGCAGCGAGCGCACAAAATTCGTCGACGGCGAACCGCCGGCCCCGGTGATGAGGATCCGCTTCAACGCCGCACCCCGGAGCCTGTCTGGAGCATCGGCGCCATGGTAGCCGCCCCCGGCTCACTCTCCGGTGACGCCTCCGACACAGCTCCTACTCGTCCGAGTCCTTCCAGCCGAAGTGCTTCCAGCGGAAGATCCCGGACAGACCGAGCCGGGAGACGTGGAGCTGCTCGAATTCCTCGTACCGGTCGGAGGTCGCGCCGTCGACCGAGAGGTGGACGGCCTCGGTGGTGATCAGCCCGATATCTGCAGCCGGAGCCAGGTAGTGCTTGCGCCGGTGTGCGTGCTCGAAGACGATGCCGTGGAAGATGTCCTCCCTGGCGAGGGCGGCAACCTCCACAACCTTTCCGATGTTGGTGCCATCGCTGGTCACGACTGACTCACCCGTCTTGACGGCGGTCCATGCGATCTGTTCTTCAGCCATGCGACCCATCATAGAGCCGGCGCAATTGGGCGGCCTTGATCGCGCCGGTCTGGCCGAAGACGAGCAGGAAGACGGCCTCGCGGGCAAGGCGTTGCGCGTGGTGATCGAGCGTGATCGAGCGGCCACCCCCCGAGACCACCAGTATCGTGGCTGCCTGGAGCGCGAGCTCGGATGCCCTGGCACGCTCCTCGGGCATGGTTTCCGCGGAAGCCTGGTCGAGCGCGCGGCGGCACTCGCGGAGCTGAGCGGCCAGCGCGTCGCTCTCCAGCAGCGCCGCGCACCGCCGGGCGACCCCGAGTGCGAGCGAACCATTCACACGCAGGCTCCCTCGGTCGCGTGCCTGCCACTCGTCGAAGGGCTGAATCGAGATCACGCGCTCGGGAGCCACGAGATGGCGGTCGAAGTGCAGGGTCACCGTTGCGCTGGCGTTGACCGCCGCGAGCCGGAGAGGTTCTAGGCGGAGCGTCGGCCCGCCGACGGCGTCGACGAGCGCCCAGACGATGTCCCCGTTCTCGCGCCGCGCCGCAGCGCGGACCACGTCGATGCGACCCCAGCCGGTCACCCATGGGGCAAACCCGTCGAAGCGCCACCCCTCGCCGGCGGGCGAGGCGGTGAGGATCGGGGCGCCCGGCCGGCGGAGCCCGGAGAAGGCGACCCCGGCACGCACCGCGCCGGTGCACAGGGGCTCGATCCAGGCGTCACGGAGTACCCGCGGTGCGTCGACGAGCGCGCGAACCGCTCCGTGGTGCTGAATCCAGACGAACGCGGAGGTGAGGCAGCCGGAGGCAATGATCTCGATGACCTCGAGCGCGGTTGCCATGTCGTCGAGGCCCATGCCGCCGCACTCCCTGGGGCCGGCGAGGCCGTAGAACCCCGCTGACGCCAGGCGGTCGAGCCGATCCACGGGAAGCACTGCCGATTCGTCGACCTGGAGGGCGCCGGGAAACAGCACGCTGTCGCTGATTTCCACGGCACGCGCTCTCGGGTCCGGCGTCATGAGATGCGACGTGCTCGCCGTCCGGTGGCTAGGCGGGACGCGATTTGACCGCGGTTCGCGAACGCCTCCGGCGGGGTCGCACCGGCAGGTGCGCCGGGCGCTCGGGAAACGCCGGAACGCCGAGTGCTTCGAGCTCGTCGGCGAGCCAGCCGGTCATCGAGCCGACGTCGGGCATGACGTCGCGATCCGCGACGATGCCGATGTCGAGGCTGCCGTTGTAGCTCATCACCGTGATGTTCAGGCCAAGGCCGTCCATGATCACCGACACCGGGTAGATCGCCTCGAGGAGCGCACCCGCGCAGTACAGCGGGATCTGCGGGCCCGGCACATTGGAGACGACGAGATTCCATGTCGGCCGCAGACGGGGATGGCTCGTCCAGGCAAACGTGAGTCGCGCTGCTCGAGTGAACAGCGCTGGTGGGATGAAGTTGTTGGCGTCCTGCAGCAGCGAAGCGGGCAGTGCCTGATCGCGTTCTTTCATCTCGGCCAGCGATTCATGGGTCGCACGCAGGCGATCCACGGGGTCGGCGATCTCGGTATGGAGCTCCACCCCCATGAGCAGGATCCGATTGCCGAAGGTGCCCTGCTGCTCAGGGCTCCGCACCGAGACAGGGATCTGCGCGATCAATGGCTCGTTGCCGAGCTCGTGATGTTCCGAGAGCCACCGGCGCACGGTGCCGGCGCAGATCGAGACGACCACGTCGTTGACCGTGACCCCGTGCATGTTCTTGACATCTTTGACGTCATCAAGCGGGAGCCTGCCGAAGACGATGCGCCGGTGCGCCGAGATCCTGCCGTTGAACGACGTGTGCGGGGGCGTCGAGAGCTTGCGCCCGGTCACGATCGGACTCCTGCTCAGCGCCGCCTGGAGTCGCCGTCCGGCGGCGCCCACGAGGCTCGCGCCGGGAAGGATGCTGAAGAGGCCCACCTCCTCGAAGTGGGGCAGCGCCGCGGGCAGCGAGCGGAGCAAGCGCAGCGGGTACTGGGGAACGCCGATCAGTCCCCTCGCCAGCATCTCGAGTTGCGATGGCATCTGATGGAGTCCGGCGAAGGCCGGCTCAGGGGCCGGGCTTCCCTCGGGGGTCAGGTCGAGCAGCGAACCCAGGATCTCTGCTCCGGACAGGCCGTCGATGACCGCGTGGTGCACCTTGGTCATCAGCGCCACACGACCGTTCTCGAGCCCGTGAATGAGATAGATCTCCCAGAGCGGGCGGCTGCGGTCCAGGGGGCGCGAGAAGATGCGCGCCACCTGCTCCTCCAGCTGAGCGGTGGAGCCCGGCGGTACCAGCGCCAGTTCGCGCACGTGGAAGTCGATGTCGAAATCCGGATCGTCGACCCAGTACGCGAAATCGATTCCGAAGGGAACCTCCGCGAGACGCCACTTGAAGATCGGGATCAGGGGGAGCCGATCCATGATCAGGTTCTGCAGGTCGGTCAGGGAGAGCGTCCCTCCGGGCGCCGTCGAGGGGTCGAGGACGAGGACGCCGGTCACGTGGCCGTAGATTCGAGGCGTCTCGAGAGCCAGGAATTGGGCGTCGAGGCTGGTGAGCTGGCGCATGGGTGCCGGCCAACACTGGCAGAACCTGCAGAGAACGGTCAACCAAGCCCGATTGCGCGTGCATGTGGGATCGTTCGGGGGTGCCCCCTGAGATCGCCACCATCGAGACCCCGGAGCTCGGCGATCGGACTTACGCGATCTTCGCGGGCGCCGATGCGGTGGTCGTGGACCCCCAGCGCGACGTCGATCGGGTCTTCGCGCTGCTGTCCGAGCGAGGAGCCCGCCTGACCCACGTCGTCGAGACGCACATCCACAACGACTACGTCTCCGGCGGACCCGAGCTGTCCAGGCTCACCGGCGCCGTCCTGGTCATCCCAGACGGGGAGTCGGTCGGCTACCCACGCCGGCTCATCGCCGACGGTGAACGGATTCAGCTCGGCGACGCGGCGCTGGTGGCCCGGCACACTCCTGGCCACACCGCCACGCACATGTCGTATGTCCTTGAAGCAGCAGGCCGCCCGGTCGCCGCGTTCACCGGAGGGTCACTGCTCCTCGGTTCGGTGGGGCGCACCGACCTCTCCGGGCCGTGGATCACCGATCGCCTCAGCCACCTGCAGCACCGGTCTGTGCGGCGCCTTTCGGACGAGCTTCCCGACGGCGCCGCGATCCTTCCGACGCACGGCTTCGGCAGCCTTTGCTCGGCCGGTTTCCCGGTCGGGGCGGCGGACACCGCGGACGCGCTCCATCAGCGCGCCGAGAACCCCGCGCTGCTCATGGACGAGGATGCCTTCGTGGCGCGTCTGGTGTCCGGACTCGATGCGTTCCCTCGCTACTACGCGTATATCGGTCCGCGAAATCGCGAGGGGGCCGGAACCGCCGACCTCACGCTCGCGGCGCCGAGCCCTGCTCGCGAGCTGGTCGCGCGGGCTTCCGCCGGCGAGTGGGTCGTCGATCTCCGCGAGCGCCGGGCATTCGCGGCCCGGCACCTCGTCGGTTGCCTCGCCTTCGAGCTGTCCGACCCGCTGGCCACCTACCTGGGATGGTTGCTCCCCTGGGGCAGCCCGGTCAGCCTGATCGGCGCGTCGGCTGCGGACGTGGCCGGCGCCCGGCGGGCCCTGGTTCGTATCGGCATCGAGAAGATCGTCGCCTGGGGTGTCAGTGAGGGCGAGCACGGCGAAGATCCGTGGGCGGATCTCGCCACCGGGTCCTACCCCGTGGTCGGCTTCGCCGACCTCAAGCCGTTCATCGGCGCTCCCGGCGAGGTCGTGGTCGACGTGCGTCTCGGCAGTGAATGGCGCGAAGCCCATCTCCAGGGTGCATTGCACATCCCGCTCCACGAACTGCCGGACCGGGTCGACGAGATTCCCGCCGGAAGGGTCTGGGCGCACTGTGCGGCCGGCTATCGCGCGTCGGTGGCGGGCTCGCTCCTGGCTCGCGCGGGGCGCGAGGTCATGGTGGTGAGTGACCAGTTCAGCAGCGCCATTGATGCTGGACTCGAGATCACCTCCACCTGCGACTGAGCGGCGCGGCATAGGCTCGCGGCGATGAGCCTCGCCACCCGGGCGGTCGAGCTGCTCGCCCGCATCCCTCCCGCGCAAACGCGCGCCGTCATCGTTCGCCGCGACGTCGAAGTCGTCATGGGGGACGGGGTCACCCTGCTGGCCGATCTCTATCAAGCGCATGGGTACCATGGCCAGCCGGTCGTCGTGATGCGCAGTCCCTATGGGCGTACGGGGGTCTGGGCCCTGGGGGCCCGGGTCTTCGCGGAGCGCGGCTACCAGGTGCTCCTCCAGAGCTGCAGAGGCACCGGCGGATCCGGTGGGGACTTCAACGCGTACCGGCATGAGGTGGAGGACGGGCTCACCACGCTCGCGTGGATGGAGGGGCAGTCCTGGTTCCCCGGCAAGGTCGCCATGTTCGGCCCGAGCTATCTGGGCATCGTGCAATGGGCGATCGCCACCAATCCGCCGGCAACGGTGCGTGCCATGGCCGCGCCCATCTCCTCGGCTCGAGTGCGCGCCTTCACCTACCCCGGAGGTGCGTTCTCCCTCGACAGCACCCTCGCGTGGCTCTCCCTGCTCTCCCGCCAGCGGCGAACGGGACGCCCAGACCTTCGCGGCATGATCGAAGCGCGACGGCGCATGCGGCGCGGGTTCGCGGCGTTGCCGTTGAGCACGGCAGACGTCACCGTCACCGGTGAGCACGTGGCCTTCTACCAGGACTGGCTCGCGCGCATGGACGACGACGCGTTCTGGGCGCCGGTCGAGTTCGATCGCCACCTCCCGTCGCTCGCGGTGCCGGTCACGATGGTCACCGGTTGGTACGACATGTTCCTGCCCGCGCAGCTGGCGGACTACCAGTCGCTCGTGGGAGCCGGACGAGACGTGCAATTGACGATCGGGCCGTGGAAGCACACCGACCCAGGAGCCGCCGGCGAGAGCCTGCGCGATTCGCTCGACTGGTTCGGCAAGCATCTCCACGGTCGCGACAGCGGCGCGCCCCGCGCCCGAGTCCGGCTCCACGTGGGCGGGGCGAGCCGTTGGATCGAGGTTGACGAGTGGCCGCCACCGGCGCGGACCGTTCGCTGGCGCCTGCAGCCGCGAGGGCGGCTCCATCCCGGTACGCCCGAAGCGTCGACGCCCGACCGTTATCGCTACGACCCGTCCGATCCCACCCCGTCGGTCGGCGGCAGCCTGCTCGCCCGGTCGGGAGGGCCGCGCGACAACCGCGCTCTCGAGCGTCGCAGCGACGTGCTGGTCTACACGAGCGCAGCGCTGGTGCGTGATCTCGGGGTGATCGGCCCGATCCAGGCTGAGCTGTACGTGCGCTCCTCGCTGGAACACACCGACTTCTTCGTGCGGCTCTGCGACGTCGCACCCTCGGGAGCGTCGCGCAACATCTGCGACGGCCTGCTGCGCTTGACACCCAGCGCCTGGCGGCCTGGGTCAGATGGGGTTGCCATGGTCGAGGTGCAGCTCTGGCCGGCCGCGCACGTCTTCCGCCGGGGGCATCGCATGCGCGTGCAGGTGTCGAGTGGCGCACACCCCCGGTTCGCGCGCAACCTCGGCGGGGGCGAGTCGCTCGCGTCGGCGACCACCATGCACCCCGCGGATCAGGAGGTCTGGCACGACCCCGACCACCCGTCGGCGATCGTTCTGCCGATTCGCGACGCCTGGTAGCTAGCGCGAAGCTGCGGCAGGGACGCGCTCGCGGCGCGGGGTCTCATCGGCCTCTTCGGACTCATCCGGCGTTTGCTCCTCGACCTTGAGCGCCGTGAGCCAGCGTGCGGGCGGGGATCCAGAAGGGACCAGCGGGGATTCGGGACCGTCGTCACCGCGGGGGGTGTCGTCGTCGCCGCCCGCCGCCTGCTGGTTGTGGTCGTTGTCGAAGGTGATGAGATAGATGGACGCGATGGCGGTCATGGTCAAGAGAGCGAAGAACGCGAACGGCAGCCGGTATACCCATCCCACATCGTTCGGCAGGCCCGGCATGAACGCCACGAGCACGGCGCTGACAATGCCGATTCCCGGGGGGAGGAGCCAGACCCACACGGTGCGGCCCTCACGATCGATCCCGAGGCGGCCTTCGAGGCGTCTGAAGTGGGCCGCGAGCCGCTCCTTCGCTGAGGCCATCTGTCTTCTCCTGCCTTCAGTCTATCGTGGAATGACATGAGCACCGTTGTGACAGGACAGATCGCCGGCGGCGCAGATCTGAAGCGGTTATCGCCGCGGTTCTGGCTGGCTCGACAGACCGAGCTCGCGCTCTTCTGGGGGCCGCTGTTCATCGTGGCGCTTGTCGTCGCGCTGATCGTCCACGTGAGTGCTGCGGACCTCCTCCCCGTGGTCATCGCGCTGATCGCCGGCGTCGCTTGGTTGGTCGAGCGGGGACGGTACCGGTCATGGGGTTACACCGAGCGAGAGGATGACCTGATCGTCGTTCGGGGCCTCATGTTCCGCCACGTTTCGGTGGTGCCCTATGGGCGCATGCAGTTCATCGACGTGACCGCCGGACCAATCGATCGCGCCTTCGGCCTCGCCACGGTCCAACTCCATACGGCGGCCGCGGCGACCGATGCCCGGATTCCCGGCCTGGTCCGCGCCGATGCAGACGCGCTCCGCGACCGGCTGGCATTGGTGGGGGAGGCCAAGGCAACCGGCCTATGAGCGCATCGCCACCGCCGTTTCAAGCAGCCGTACCGCTCGAGGTCGGTGAGACCTGGCGCCGGCTGCATCCGCTCTCGCCGATCGTGCGCTTCGGCAGGGTCCTCATCGGAGTCCTGGTCATCGCCGTGCCCTCGATCGCCGAGCAACCCGGTCTGCATCGCGATACCGGGCTCCCGATCTCGCTGATCATCTATGCCGGGCTGCTCGTCCTCGGCGGCGTCGGCGGGTTCATCTCGTGGATGGTGACTCGATGGCGGATCGCCGAGGGCAACCTGCAGATCGAGACCGGGTTCATCCGGCGCCAGTCGCTGCGCATCCCGCTGGCGCGGATTCAGGCCGTCGACGTCATCTCGCCGCTCTCGGGGCGATTTCTCGGCCTCGCCGAGGTGCGGGTCGTGTCCGCCGGTCGGGGCGCCGAGCACGGCAGGCTGGCGTATCTGACCGCCGCCCAGGCGCCGATCGTGCGCGCCCGCCTGCTCGCTCTCGCTCACGGTCTGGAGGTCAGCACCCCGGAGCCCGCCGCACTGCCGCTGCTCCACGTGCGGAACGGCCTGCTCCTGCCCGCGCTGCTCATGCGCTCCCAGGTCCTGGTGCCCATCCTCATCGCCGTCGCGGCCGTAGCCGCGATCGCGGCGGCACCGGTGGTCGGCGCCGGTGCACTCGGCAGCGCGGTGACGGTGCTGGTGATCAGCGGTTTGGGTGTGGCCCGCGCCTTCAACGAGGACTTCGATTTCGCGATCAGCGAGGCGGGGGACGGCGTCCGCCTTGATCGCGGGCTGCTCCAGCGCCGCCACGAGACGATCCCGTACGGGCGTATCCAGGCGGTCCGAGTCGTCGAACCGTTCTTCTGGCGGGCCTTGGGTTGGGCACGCCTCGAAGTCGACGTCGCCCGCCAGAGCGTGTCGCGCGAAACGGATCGCGACGCCCAGCAGGTGGCTCGGACGCTCATCCCCGTGGCCTCCCGCGACCAGGCGCTGTGGCTGCTCGCGCGCGTGATGCCCGACGCGTACCCCGACCCGCCACCGGGGGCCGGTCCTCCTTCGCGGGCACATCTCAAGGCTCCGCTGTCATTTCATTTCCTTGCAGCCTGGTTCGGCCAGCGCTATGTGTATGCGCGCACCGGGCGCGTGCAGAGGTCGACGATCATCGTGCCGCTCGTCAAGGTCCAGAGCGTTCGGCTGAAATCGGGTCCGCTGCAACGCGGATTCCATGTCGCGACCGTCGACGTCGACACCGCCGGACGTCGGTGGCAGGCATCGGCACGCTGCCGCGACGAGGAGGAAGCGGTGACCATGGTGCGTCACATCAGCGAGCGCGCTCGGCTCTCGCGGCGGGTGCCACCACCGCGCCCCGCAAATCCCGTGCCGGTTCCGGCTGCCGGATAGAGGCGCGTCCGTGGCAATATCGCAGTACTGATGGCGGTGACAGCTCGTTGCGATTGCGACGGAGAGGAGACACCGATCTTCCGGCTCGCCGCGGTGATCCTCGACGGCAGGATGGCTCGTGTCTGTCCCAAGTGTGCGTCCAAGTACAAGGACCGCATCGAGATGCCGTACTCGCCACGGACGGACCAGGGGGCGATTCAGCCGAGCACGTCGAGGGAGGTCTGGTAGCGCCGTGACATTCGCCGCACGCCTGGACGCGTGCGTCGACGCATCCGGTTCGCTGCTGTGCTGCGGCCTCGACCCTGACGGCTTCACGAGCGCCGCCGCCGCCGAGCATCGGTGTCTCGAGATCATCGACGAGACCATCGAATACGTCTGCGCGTTCAAGCCGAACCTCGCCTTCTTCGAACAGATGGGTTCGGCCGGCTACGCGATCCTCGAGCGGCTGCGCGATCGGATCCCGAGCGAACGCATCCTCATCCTGGACGCCAAGCGCGGCGATATGGGCAACACCGCTGAGGCGTACGCGCGAGCGCTCTTCGACGTGCTCGGCGCCGACTGCGTGACCGTGAATCCGCTCCTCGGCAGTGACTCGGTGCTGCCCTTCCTGCATCGGGCTGACCGCGGCGCGCTCCTGGTGGCTCGGAGCAGCAACCCCGGCGCCGTCGACCTGCTGGACGAGCGTCTCGCGTCGGGGATGCGCGTGAGCGCGCGCATCGTGGAACTGGGCCTACGGTGGGACCCGGGGGGGTGCGTGGGCTTCGTGGTGGGGGCGACCAAGCCGGACGCGGTGGCCGAGATCCGGCGGGCGGCACCGGATGCGCCGCTGCTGCTGCCCGGTGTCGGCGCCCAGGGCGGTGCGCTCGAGGACTCGGTCAGCGCCGGTATCGATGCCCGCGGCCGCGGGGCGATCATCTCGGTCAGCCGAGGCATCGCCTCGGCGCCGGAGGGTGCCGCACGCGCTGCGCGGGATTTCCGAGAGCGTATCGAGGAGGTCCGCGCGGCGGTTGCACACGTGTGACCGCCGCACTCTCGCTCATCCGCAACGACGACCAGTCTGCGCACGCGAGCCCGGGTCATCCCGAGCGTCCCGACCGGGTGGTCGCGATCCTGGAGGGCATCGCCGCGGATCAGCAACTCGCGGCGCTGCCGTGGCTCGATGCTCCGGTGGGGCGGCGCGCGTTGCCTCGCCTGGTCCACTCCGAGGAGGAGGTTCGCCGCGTCGAGGGGCTGGCGGTGAAGGGTGGCGGCTGGTTCGACCCCGACACCTACTGCACAGAAGACTCCTACGTCGTCGCCCTGAACGCGGCGGCGTGCGCATCGCGCGCTGCCGAGGCGGTCATCCAGGGTGAGACGCGCTCCGCGTTCGCGGTGATCCGGCCTCCCGGACACCACGCGACGCCGAATCTCCCGATGGGGTTCTGCCTCTTCAACAACGCCGCGATCGCTGTCCGCGCGGCGCAGAACGCTGGTGCGACACGGGTGGCGATCGTCGACATCGACGTGCATCACGGCAACGGAACCCAGGACATCTTTTACGCCGACTCATCGGTGCTCTACGCGTCGCTGCATCAGTTTCCGTGGTACCCGGGCACGGGGCCCGCTTCTGATCGCGGCGATCCCGGCGCCTCGGGGACCACGGTGAACGTGCCGGTGGCGCCGGGAACAAGCGCCGCGCGCTGGCTCGAGCTCTTCGACGACGTGGTGCTTCCGGCGGTCGACGCGTTCGATCCCGAATGCGTTGTTGTCAGCGCAGGCTTCGACGCTCATCGCGACGATCCGCTCGCAGAGCTGCGCCTCGAGGATGCCACGTACTCGGCGATTGCCGAGCGGGTACGGACCCTGGCGGACGCGCATTGCGAGGGGCGATCCCTCTGGCTTCTCGAAGGCGGCTACGACCTTCGAGCAATCGCCGCTTCGGTGGCGGGATGTCTGCACGTGCTCGCCGCCTGACTCGAGCCCGTCTGCCGGTGGCAGCGGTCGCGGCGGTCACTGGGACCGCTCTGCTGGTTGCAGCCTGCGCGGGCGTGCCGTCGGGCCCATCACGGTCTCCCTCGCCGAGGCCGAGTGCCATCGTGATCGTCACGCCGAGCCCCACGGCACAACTCGTCGGAACCACGCGTACCGTGCTCAGCCCGCTCGGTCTGCGCGTCCACTCGGTGCCGGTGCTCGATTCCAAGAACGTCGTCGGTGGTTTCTCGCAGGGGAGGACGTTCACCGTGCTCCAATATCAGAGCGGCGGTGGGGGCTGGTATCGCGCCCAGGGCACGACGCTGGCTGGATGGGTCGTCGCGGATCCTGCCCTGACAGCGGCGGGAACGTTCAACACCTACTCGGAGGCGAGCGGTGTCTCTGCGCTCTACCCGCAGACGTGGGGTTTCCAGCAGGAGTCGTTCGGGACGCTCTTCGTGCCGCAGACTGGGTCGACCGACAGCGCTGTGTTCGAGACCGCGACCGGTCTCAAGTCCTTTGGCGCGGCCGGGCTGCCCGGGTACGCGCCGACGATGTCGACGCCCGTGGTCGTCTGCGGCTACACGGGGACGCTCGCCTATTACATGAAAGAGACCGCGTACTCCGGTCCGACGCCGGCGCCTCTCCCCGTCGCGCGCCAGCCGCTGTACGCGGAGATACGGTTCACGATCGATCCGACTCACGCGATGCTGCTCGGCTTCAACTACCAGAACGCCGCACAGCTCGACGTGTACGCCGGGCTGTACAACTCGATCGCCTTCCCGTTCCCACGGTGTGAGGCGCCGGCCGCGGCGACGCCGGCACCCTAGAGAGCGGTGGTACCGGTGCTCTGGTTCACGCCGGGAACCGCGTTGCTGTTGACGATGGTGGTGTTGGCTATCGACATTCCGGCCGCCGCGATCAGCAGGAGCCCGACATATGCAGCCCCGAGACCGAGGCGCCGTGATGCGGCGGTCTGCGCCGGGTCGTTGATCACGTTGCTCCGGCGGAATCGCCCGACGGTGTGGAAGATGCCGAGCACCAGGAAGATGAGCCCGATCGGGTTGCCGAACAGCAGCACGACGCCCGCGACCACCAGCAAGCCGAGCACGTTCATCCACCTGGGGATCGCGTCCGCGACCTTGGCGCCATCGAGAAAGCCGACGGGGATGAGGTTGATGAGATTGAGGAAGCACCCGAAGTAGGCGAGTGCGAGGAGGAGATAGCGAGAATAGCCGGGGCTCGCAGCCTCCGCGAGCAGGAAGCACAGGAGTGCCGCCACGGTGCCGAGCACCGGCCCCGCCAGCGCGATGGTTCCCGATTTGCCGGCGTCCTCGGGGGCGCGGCGCAGGTTGGTGACCGCCCCGAGCGGGCCGAGGAAGATGGGGAGCCGGGCGGGCAAACCCATCCATCTCGCGATGATGAAATGTCCCAGCTCGTGGATCAGGATGAGCACGACGATGCCGATCGCGAACGCCGGCCCGAAGAACAGCGTGTAGAACCAGATCGCGATGACCATGGTGATGAGGGTCGGTCCGAAAGTGCCGAACTTGACCAAAAACAGCCCGTACTTGAAGAACGCGATCAGAGCGGCGAGGATGCCGCCTGCCGCGCCTTCCCGGCGGCGGCGCTGCTGGCGCGGAGCGGTCGGGCTGTGCTGTTGCGGGGGCGCCGGGCGCGCCGGAACGGACGGGGGCAGCCACGACTGGCCGTCTCCGGCGGTGGGGAGAGGGCTGTCGGGGAGCCAGCGGTAGACCGTCGGCGGGTCGTCGCCCGAGGCGGGGAGCTGACTCATCTCGTCTCGATCATGGCACGCCCTGCTGAACCCACCGATGAATCGTTGGCGGTATGGTGTGCCGTCACATGAGTGCGGAAAGCCTGCGGGGAATTCGGCTCGGGATCGTCGGCACCGGCGTGATGGCCGAAGCGATGCTCGCGGGCCTGCTCGAGCGCGACCTCGTCGCTGCGAGCAACGTGGTCTGTACGCACCCGCGCGCGCAGCGCCGTGAGCTCCTGGCGACGACCCATCACGTCAACGTCGCAGCCTTGAACCTCGAGGCGACCAAGGACACCGATGTCGTTCTGCTCGGTGTCAAGCCACAGATGCTCGCCGGGGTCATGGCCGAGCTCCGCGGCTCGCTTCACCCGGCGCAGCTCGTGATCAGCATCATTGCCGGAGCAACCACGACTGCGCTCGGCGAAGGTCTCGACCACCCGGCCGTGGTGCGCTGTATGCCCAACACGCCGGCACAGATCGGGCGTGGCGTCACCGTCTGGTTTGCGACCAAGAGCGTCGACGAGGTCGGCAAGGCTCGCACCCGGGCCATGCTCACGGCGCTCGGTCGCGAGTTCGAGGTCCACGACGAGCGCCAGGTGGCCATGGCGACCGCGGTGAGCGGCACCGGCCCCACCTACATCTTCCTGTTCATCGAGGCGCTGACCGACGCCGCGGTCCACCTGGGGTTTCCCCGTCACGTCGCCCGCGAGCTCGTGCTCGACACGATGCAGGGCAGCGCGGAGTTCGCGCTGCAGAGTGGCAAGCACGTGGCGGAGTTGCGCGACATGGTCACGTCTCCCGGGGGGACATCGGCCGAGGCCCTGTACCAGCTCGAACGCGGCGGTCTGCGCACGGTCGTGAGCGACGCCGTCTGGGCGGCATTCGAGCGGACCCTCCGCATCGAGGCGACGCTGGAACAGCGCGCCCCGGACGCTGCGACCCCCGCACGCCAGCGGACGAGCCGCCCCGCGAGGACCTGACCGGACGCCGCGGGGCCTGCAATACTCCCCTCTACGATGCCCAGATCCCATCTCATCGGTATGTTGCTCGGGGTCGAGGAGGACTGGCCGGCGGCCTTCGAGGCGCTGCTGGGACGGGCCGATATCGCGGTGCGCGCGGGGGGCGAGACCCATCGGTTCTCCACCGAGCGAGTCACCATCGAGCCCTTTGACCTGCGTATGAAGCCGCGCCACTCCCTGGTCATCGACCGGCTCGGCTGGTGGTATCCCATGCCCCGCGAGTGGTTGAAGAAGGTCGTGCTCATGGACCACATCCACCTGCTCAACAACCCATTCACCTTCCAGGCGATGGAAAAACACGCCGCCTACTGCGCGATGATCCGCCTCGGTCTCAAGGTGCCGGAGACCTGGATGCTGCCCAACAAGACTCCTCCGGACAATCCGCGCTTCGCAGGTACAGCGCAACGGTACGTGCGCTACTTCGACCTGGAGGCGGTGGCTCGCGCGGTCGGCATGCCCCTGTACATGAAGCCGTTCGACGGTGGCGCCTGGGTCGGCGTGAGTCGCATCGAGAATGCCGAGGCGCTGTCTCGCGCGTACGACGAGTCGGAGCAGCGGCTCATGCATCTCCAGGCATCGGTGGACGGATACGACTCCTTCGCTCGCAGCCTCGGCATCGGCGCGGAGTCGATCGTGCTCAACTTTCACCCCGAGAAGCCGATGCATGACCGCTATACCGTCGACCACAGCTTCCTGACGCCACGCGCCGGCGACGAGGTCCTCACCATTCTGCGCACGGTCAATGCGTTCTTCCGGTGGGAGCTCAACAGTTGCGAGACGTTGATCCGTGGCGACGACGTGTATCCCATCGACTACGCCAACGCGACGCCTGATCTCGCCCTGACGAGTCTCCACTATTACTTCCCGTGGGCGATACGCAGCCTCTTGAAGTGGGTTGTTTTCTGCTGTGTCACCGGGCGCCTGCAGTCCGTCGACCTCAACACCGAGAAGTACTACGCGATCGCGGATCGCTCGGATCTGAGCTACGAGGAGAAGCTGGCGGGATACCGGAAGCTCGCCGACGAGCAACTCGAGGTCGACCGATACCGTGAGTTCTGCGAGCGGCACCTGGCGCACGTTGACGAGATCTCCGTGGCCTGGGTGGAGAGCCCCGACTTCGATCGGATCATCGTCGACACGGTCCGCAACACCTTCCCGCCGCACGAGCACGAGCAATTCATCGCGCACTTCCGTGGCCTCCTCGGCGCGTGGGCCCACGATCAACGCGCCGCAGCGGCGTAAAGTGGTTTCCTCATGACACATATCGAATTCGTCTCCAGCCCGCGGCCCACCGTCGGCGTGGAGATGGAGCTGGAGCTGATCGATCGCGATTCCCGGGAACTGGTGCGGGGCGCGCATGAAATCCTCGGCGAGATGGGCGCACCCCACGGGGAGGCCGGCCATCCCAAGGCCAAGCAGGAATTGCTTCAGTCGACCGTCGAGATCATCACGGGCATCTGTGAGACCGCCGCCGACGTGCAGGCAGACCTTGCGGCAACGATGGCAGAGCTTCGCGAGCACACGGTGCCGCGCAACCTTGAGCTCATCTGCTCGGGGACGCACCCGTTCAGCGACCCGGCCCTCCAGGAGATCAGCCCTGATCCTCGCTACCGGCGCCTGGTGAACGACATGCAGTGGCCGGCGAAGCAGATGCAGATCTTCGGCATTCACGTGCACGTGGGCGTGCGAAGCGGAGAGAAGGCGATCGCGATGGTCAACGCCCTCTCGGCGTACATCCCGCACTTCCTCGGCCTCTCGGCATCGAGCCCGTACTGGATGGGCCACGACACGGGGATGGCGTCGTGGCGCTCCAAGGTGTTCGAGGGTCTGCCGACTGCCGGACCGCCCTGGCTCCTGAGCGGCTGGCCGCAGTTCGAGCAACTGATGGACACCCTGATCTCATCGCAGACGATCAAGACGATCCGCGAGGTCTGGTGGGACATTCGCCCGCATCCAGGTTTCGGCACGGTTGAGATCCGCGTCTGCGACGGCATTCCGACGCTTCGCGAGGTGGGGGTGATGGCCGCCCTCAGTCAGTGCCTGGTGCACCAGTTCGACACCATGATCGATCGCGGATATACGCTCCCCACGCCGCGCGCCTGGCTGGTGCGGGAGAACAAGTGGCGGGCGGCGCGGCACGGGCTCGACGCCTCGATCATCGTTGACGAAGGCGGCACCACCGTGCCGTTGCGCCAGGCGATTCGCGAGCTCGTCGAGGATCTGACTCCTGTGGCTACGCGGCTTGGTTGCACCACCGAGCTCCGTGGCGCCATCGACATCATGGAAAGAGGTTCGAGCTACATCCGTCAGCGTGAGGTCGTCGCGGCGGGCGGCTCGCTGGCCGACGTCGTCGACAGCCTGATTGCGGAGCTTCACGCCGACATGCCGTCGCCGCGAGGCGCAGTCCTTGAGGCCGTCGGCAAGCAGGCGGTCGCCGCGGGCGACTGATCTCCCGCGCGCTGCGTCACTCTGGCGGGGCGGCGGACGCGTTCAGGATGCCGCGAGGCGAGGATTGACCACCTATCGCGATGGGATCAGACGGCTTGACAGCCTCGCGACTCAGCCTCCGTGGGCAAGCGAAGGGGAGCTGTACGGCTGGCGCGCCCAAGGGTTGTTCATGCCGCTCGGCTTCGCCCCGCACCGCCCGCTCGACGCCCACCTGATCGCCGTTTACCGGTCGGCACTGATGCACCTTGTCGAAGCGGTGGATGCAGTCGAACTCTTCGCCATGCGCGCAAGCACGGATGCGACTGTCCCGGCGGCGATCGGCATCCGCCAGATCCTCGAGATCCTCGACTCCGCCGGCAGCGGCGCGAGGGCCTTCAGAGAGACTGTGGCCGAGCTCGACCGGACCACCACGCCACCGCCCTGGGATCCTGGCCACCTCACCCTGGGCATGGAGAATGATGCTGCGGCACGGTCATCGCTCGGCATCGCGACGCCGCGTGCCGGCGATTGCCAAATCATCGCCGAAGCCCGAAGCGCAGTGCCGCTCGCGCTCGGGGTGCTCGCGCTTGCTGAGGACACCGTCGCAAAGCAGGGCAATCGCGATGGGACGTTGCGCCACGCGGGAGCGCTGGCCATCGCCGGGGCGGTCGCTGCGTTCGACAGACACACGCTCGGAGAGGGGAGCGGGACTGGGACCGTCTGAGATCAGCCGTGCGACCGTGGCCCGAGCCTTGTCAGCGAGCGACGGGCGCAGCTTCTGGTGGGACGGCCGGAGGCGGCGATGCCGGCTACCTCGTTCCCTCCACGGCGTAGCGGAGAAACAGGTGGGAGCCGTGCCGCCGAGCACTGCTCAGGCTGAGCGCCGGAGCTGATGCAACAGCGAAGGCCATGGCGTCGACGAGCCCGGGACGAGGCTCGCTGGACGAGCGCCCGAGCAGCACAGGAGACAGCGTGAGAAAGAGCTCGTTGACGAGATGCCCGCGAAGCAGTTGCCCGACGAGTGTCGGCCCGCCTTCCGTGAGGATCACTCCATCGCCGTCACCCCGGAGCGACTCGACGACTCGCTGGACGGACAGGTTCGGGGGCTCGCCCAGCGAACGCACCTCGACACCGGCAGGAAGCCGATGCATGAGGTGGCGAGCTCCGACGTCGCTGGTCACAATCACCGATCCAGGAACGAGCCCCGAATGAAGCACATCGATGTCGCCGCCGGCAGTGACGACGACCAGACGCGGGCTCTCGGTGCGCTTGAGCCGGCGCCGGAGCTCGGCGAACTCGGCAGCCGCATCAGGAAACACGTGCGCTGGTGTCCACCGATGTCCCGGGCTGTCTCGGAGCGTTCCCGCCCCAAGGAGGACGGTGTCCGCGCACGCGCGCAGCAGGCCCATCACGAACCGATCGGCCCGGGAGTTGCCACTGATCAGCGAGCCGGGTGACGATTGCTCAGGGCCGAGCGTGACCACGCCGTCCACCGAGGAGACAAAGTTGGCGTACACGCATGGCGATTCGAAGCCGATCGCGCCGGCATACACGTCACGCAGTCGAGTCGGGAGGTCGTAGACGGGCTGGTCCGCCGTCTCGGTGAGCAACTCGAACGGCGCGAGGTCAACAGCGGAGTCGTCGGGTTGGGGCACGCTACGACCTCTGGTTTCTGCAAAGCGAGATGAGCTCCGCGCGCATGGCTGGATCATCATCGTAGTTGCCGTGCCAGGAGGTCGCGTGAAGGTGCGCACACTGAGTCACGCCGTCAACGCCGCCGCGGTCAGTAGGCGTACAGCTGCAACTCCGTAGCGAACCGATCGGCGATCTCGATGCACGAACCGAGGTCCGGATGTCTGACGATCACCATCCCGTCGGAGATGAGTGTCATCAGCCAGTCGCGGCGTGGTGCACCGATCGGGAGCAGATCGATCGCACAGACCGACTCTCCGTATTCCGCGAGCAGGTGGGACAGCCCTTCGATATGTGTGATCCGCCCCTGTCCCTGGGCACGCTTGAATATCGACGCCGCGTTGTAGCGTCGCTGGATCGGCTCTGACAACTGTCCGTGGATCAGCGCTTCAGCCCATTGCTGGAACAGATCGACGTCGTTGGCGAAATTCATCACGTCGACCGTGCGCGCGCCGGCAGGGCGCGCACCGATCTCGCCGAAGACGACTTCCCCGTTGTCGCGCCGGAACCATTCCATGTGCGTGAACCCGTCACGAAATCCCAGCGCCCGCAGGACGTCGCGACCCATCGCGCGGCCGGTCGAGAGTTCGGGTGCGTCGATGTCGCGCAGGACCATGGTGACCGGGCTGATCCACTCGAGCTGACGCGCGATCAGCGGACGCGGCCGGTACCACGCAACGTTGTCGAAGATCACCTCGCCGCCGGCGCAGATGGTGTCGTACGTGTATTCGGATGCCTCGACGAATTCCTCGACGCTCACCGCGTCCAACCAGACGAGCTTGGGCAGGACGCTTTCCAGCGCGACCGCAGTGTCGACGCGGTACGTGTCCGCCGATCCCGCACCGGCGATGGGCTTGACGATGATCGGGTAGCCGATGCGTTCCGCCGCCTCGCGGACGCCGGTGGCCGTCGTGCATCGGTAATGGTGCGGCGTTCGGATCCCGGCAGCGTCAAGCACCTGCTTCATCCGCTCCTTGTCACGGAAGGGGATGGTCTGCTCGACGGTCATCCCCGGGATGCCCAGGGCTTCGCGAATCCGCGCGGCGAGCACCATCGTGGGTTCCCACAGTGACGCCACGTGATCCACGTGCACACCGGCCGCCCGCTGGACGACCTCGTGGACGATCGCATCCTCATCGGCGAACGACGGGATCTGCCAGTACGCGGCCAGGTGCTGACGCGCCATATCGGGGAGCCCCGATACCGGCTGGTCCCCCGCGCCGATGACCTGGGCGCCCGCGCGAGCCAGACCACGCGTGAAGAAGGGCATCTCCGCCGGGTAGCCCGGCGAGATCATCAACACGGTCGCGGTCATGAGACCTCCCCGAGCTCAACCCGCGCCACCTCGACGACCCGTCGCAGCCCGGCCTCGACGACCGATGTCTCCGGGTGGCGGAGGATCACGTGCCCCTCGCCCTCGTATGTCCCCGATGGAGACTGGCCCTGCACGGGAAGATGCGCCTCGACAACCAGGTCGCCGAGCTCATGCTGGAGGGTGTCGAGGCCGTGGATCGCGACCACTGACCCGCTGCCCTGGCCGCGGAGGTACGCGGCGCCCACCGCATACTGCCGTTCCGGCGGCGAGAACTCGCCGAAGATCTCGAGGCGGGCCCACGCAGCGTACATGTCCACATCGTGGGCGTATGAGAGCAGCGAGGTGAACTGTGCTCCCGGCGGGCGCGCCGCCACCTCGCTGATGGCGATATCACCGCCGGGGCGCCGGAACCACTCCATGTGGGTGAGTCCTGTTCGGAGTCCCAGGGCGCGCAGACCGCGCAGTCCGTCATGCCGAATCGGGTCGTACTCCGCGCCGGAGATATCCCGCGGGAGGATGACGGCCCACTGGACCCATGGATTCTCGAGCACCTCGAGCGGGGTCGGGAGGTAGCGGGAGATCGAGTGCCAGATCAGCTCGCCGTCGATGACCACGCTGTCGAAGCTGTGCTCGGCGCCGACCACCATCTGCTCGAGGAGCACGGGGCTGGCGTCACCCGGCCCGTCGGCGTCGAGCCACGCCGCGAGCTGGTGGTCACCATCGAGCCGGAAGGTCGAGCGGGCTCCGGCTCCGGCAGGTGGCTTGGCGACCAGCGGGTATCCCAGGGCGGCGGCCGCCGCGCGCGCCTCGACAGCGGAATGGACGAGACGGTGCCGGGCGCAGGGAACGCCGTTTGCTTCGAAGACCGTCTTCATCCTGGCCTTGTCGCGGAAGTTGCGCGCAACCTCAGCTCCCATCCCCTTGATGCCAAGGGCGTCGCGGACCTCGCCGAGCGGCACCTGAAGCTGCTCGAGCATGCCGAGGAGGGAATCGACGCTGCCGAGATGCCGGGCCATGACCCGGGTAGCGTCGGCAATCTGCTGCGCATCGGTGCCGTCGGTCACCCGGTAGTGCCCGGAGAGCGCCGCGCGGAGGTCGTCGCGGAGCCGGTCCTCGGGATCCTGGCTGATCAACCCGAGCCGGACGTCCGGCAGCAACGCAGCCGCGGCGATGAACCGCACGGTGGCCGGAAGCAGGAACGGAGCAACGAAGACCGCGTTCGCCATTGAGCGTCTCGCGAGTTTAGACACGTGGCGGGGGGCGGGTCGGGCCGAGCGGGTAGGATCTGCCCGTGAATGTGATCTTTGTCGAACCGGCTTTCCCTGCAAACCAGCGCGAATTCGTGCGCGGCCTCGCGGAGGCCGGGGCGAACGTGATCGGGATTGGCGAGCGCCCGGCAGAGTGGCTCGACTCCGACCTGCGTGGCTGGATGCTCCACTACCAGCAGATCCCCAACGTCACCGACGTCGGCGCGCTGATCGAGGCGGTGCGCTTCGCGCAAAGCAAGGTGTGGATTGACGCTCTCGAGTCGACCATCGAGTCGCACACCATGGCGGCAGCGCACGCTCGCGAGGCATGCGCCATCCCAGGGACCTCGGTGCGGACGGCATTCCTGTGCCGCGATAAGCCTGCGATGAAAGAGGCCCTGCGGGCCGTCGGGATCAGCACCGCCCAGTCGACGGGCGCTTCCAGCGCCGCGGAGGTCCGCGCCTTTGTCGCTTCTGTCGGGTATCCGATCATCCTCAAGCCCCGCGCCGCAGCCGGCGCTTTGGGCACGAGCCGTGTCGACTCCGACGCCGAGCTCGACCGTGCGCTCGCCGAACTGGGCGCGACCGGGGCGACCGACATCGCGGTCGAGGAATTCGTCGAGGGCCACGAAGGGTTCTACGACACGATCAGCATCGATGGGCACCCCGCCTACGACTTCATCTCGCACTACTACCCGAACGTTCTCGAAGCGATGCGCGAACGCTGGATCAGCCCTCAGTTCATCGCGACCAATCGGGTCGACTCGGCTGGCGACTATGCCGAGGTGCGCGAGCTCGGCCTGCGCGCCATCGAGGCCCTCGGCATCGGGACCTCCGCCACACACATGGAGTGGTTCTTCGGCCCCAAGGGGTTGCGTTTCAGCGAGATCGGCTGCCGGCCGCCGGGCGTGCGCGCATGGGACCTCTACGCGGCGGGCAACGACGTCGACATCTACCGGGAATGGGCCAACGCGATCGCTCACCGTGGCGTCGACCGGCCGCTCTCGCGACGCCGTGCCGCCGGGATCGTCGCGCTCCGTCCGGACCGCGACGGCACGATCAGTCACTACGAGGGCGTCGATGCGGTGCAGCGCCAGTTCGGTGAGTGGATCCTCGACTCGCACCTGCCCGATGGCGGCACGCCGACTCAGCCGGTCGAGGCCGGGTACATGGCCAACGCATGGATACGCATGGCCCACCCGGACTACGACACGCTTCACCAGATGCTGAACGTGGTGGGGGAGACGGTGCACGTGCGCGCGTCGTGAGGCAGGTGACCCTGCTCGGAGCCTTGGAGGGCGCGGACCTGGCGGCGGAGGTGGCGGCGTTCGGGGTGGACGGCCCGGTGGCCCTGATCACCGCCGGATGGGAAGAGGGCGAACGCAACGACGCCGAGGTCGACAGGCGGCTCGGCGGTGGCTCGCGCAATCTGAACCTCTACGGGCGGCGTCTCGACGTGCTCGAGAGCGACGCCGAATACGCTGACGCGGAACGCCTGCTGCGCACCCAACTCGATGAGCTGCGCGAGGTCTACCTGCTGCGGCTGCGCCACGCCCTGGCCGGCGTCGACGTGATCCGGCGGCGCTTCGCCGAAGCACACCGGCCCCCGGGACCGGAGCTGGACGGTGCCATCGAGGCCGTGCGGGCACTCGACGAGTCACAAGCAACGGCCATCGGTGGGGCGTACGAGCGGTTCTACGCGCAGCACCCGCCGCACGAGCGTGCGCCAATCGCCAGGCATCGCGATGAGGTTGCGGAGATCGTGTCGGGCTGCGCCGCCATCGCGATCGCCGGCGGGCACGTCGGCGTTCTCAACGACTGCCTGCATCTCTGCAACGTCGGCGCGCTGATCGAGGACCGTCCGCTGCTGGCCTGGTCGTCTGGCAGCATGGCGATCTCTGAGCGCATCGTCGTCATCGACGATGCCGACCCGGCGGGCCGGCCGGACGAGATCTACGACATAGGCCTCGGCGTCGCGCGTGGCATGGTCGCCCTTCCTGCCGCGGCGTCGCGCCTGCACGCCCATGATCCGGATCGCCTCGCGGTCTTTGCGCGGCGTTGCGCGCCAAGCGTGTGCGTGCTCTTCGACGCCGGCGATCGCGTCGAGCTGCATGCGGGCCGGCCCACCGACCTCGGCGCTGTCGGGGTGATCACCCGCGATGGTCGAATGGTACGGGGAGCGGCAGCCGCCTGACGTGAGCCCGACCCCCGCGCGCAGCCAGCGCGCGCTCACCCGCTTGCTCGGTGAGCGCACGTCCCCCGAGGCCGTCGATCAGCTCTTGCGTGAGCACCAGATCCCGCTCGTTGACGGACCCACCTGCACGTTCCTCTGGCGGGGCGAAGCGGACTGGGTCGGTGTGGAACACCGCATGCCCGACGTGCCGATCCCGCTGCCGCTGCGCCGCTTGAAGGGCACCGATCTCTGGTACGCGAGTGTCGAGCTCCCGCGCGGTGCCCGGGTTCAATATCGCCTGCTGGTGCGGCGCGGCGAGCACACCGAGAGCATGAACGACCCCCTCAACAAGCGGGTTGTGGGCGAGCCCATCGGCTCCCAGTCGGTGCTCGAGGCGGACGGGTACGTCGTGCCTGACTGGACCCGCCCCGACCCAGCTGCGGTGTCCGGTGAGCTCGTGGACGTGCGGCTGCCGAGCAAGGCGCTCCGGCGCGAGGCGCATGTGACCCTGTACATCCCGTCGCGCATGCGCCGCGACCGCCGCATGCCGTTGGTGGTCGTCCACGACGGGGGCGACTTCCTCCATTTCTCCTCGATGGGCACCGTGCTCGACAACCTCATGCACCGGCGCCTGATGGCGGATTGTGTTGTCGCCTTCACCCACCCCGGTGATCGCCTCCGCGAGTACGGAGCAGGCACCGCGCACAGCCGGTTCCTCACCGATGAGCTGGTGCCCAATCTCGAGGGCTCGTTGCATCTGCGTGGCGATCCCCGTGGCAGAGTGCTCATGGGCGCAAGCTTCGGTGGTGTCGCCGCGCTCGCTGCGGCGGTCCGGAAGCCGGGGTTCTACGGCGGGCTGCTGCTCGAATCGCCCTCGCTCCGATTCACCGCGGCGGCCACTCCGGCCACGTTCGGTGAGGTGTTCGAGCCCGTGATCCGGTTCGTCAATTCGGTCAGGGCCAGTCCGAGGAAGGTCACCGAGCGCATCTTTCTGACGTTTGGTGCTTTCGAGCCGCTCGCGGTGCCGGACCGCGCGATGGCCGGGGTGCTCGAGCGGATGTGCGACGAAATGCGTCTCGTTGAGGCACTCGACGGCCACAACTGGATCAACTGGCGCGACCGCCTGCTGGACGGTCTCGGTTGGCTGTTTCCAGGCGACGCGCGTCTCATCTATCCCAGCTGATGCGTTGGTCAGCACCGATGCGCGAGACTGTGCGGCCATGAAGCGGCGCGAGCGCTGGTATTCCAACCGGGTCGAAAGCGATGTGACGATTGTCCGCTGGGGCCATTTCGGCCGGCCGGTCATCGTGTTCCCGACGGCGGGCGGCGATGCCGAGGAGATCGAGCGCATGTGGCTCGTCGACGCGGTGGGGGAGCACCTGGAGGCGGGACGGGCGAAGATCTATTCCTGCGACAGCGTGTCCGGCAGAGCGATGCTTCGGGAGGAAGGCGATTCGCGCTATCGCGCCTCGATGACGCGGGGCTTCATCGAGTTCGTACGCCACGAGATGATCCCGATGATCCGCATGGATTCCGAAAGCCCCGATATCACCGTGATCACCGCCGGGGCCTCGATCGGCGCCTTCAACGCAGTGTCCCTGCTCTGTCACTACCCGGACGTCGTCACCACGGCGGTGGGCATGAGCGGCACCTACGACATCTCGCGTTTTGTCGGCGAGAATGCGGGTGACGACCTCTACTTCGCGACGCCGTCGTACTTCCTCCCGGACCTGAACGGCGAGCATCTCGCGCTGCTGCAGACCCGCAAGGCCATACTCGCAGCCGGCGAGGGCAGGTGGGAGAACATCGGAGAGTCGTGGAGTCTCGCGCACGTCCTCGGCAGCAAGGGGATTCCGAACCGCGTCGACACATGGGGGCCGGAGTTCGACCATGACTGGTCGACGTGGCGCCAGATGCTGCCCAAGTATCTCGACGAGCTCGTGTGACACTGAACAAGGTTGCGGACGGCGTTTCCCGGGTCACGGGCGGCGTCGTCAACTGGTATGTCGTCCTCGATCGTGGCAAGGCGACGCTGGTCGACGCGGGCGTTCCGGGGGACTGGAAGTTGCTGCTCGAGACGCTGACGTCGCTGGGATTGTCGTTGGGTGACATCGACTGCGTGCTGCTGACACACGCGCACAGCGATCACACGGGATTCGCCGAGCAGGTGCGATCCGAAGCCGGTGCGACCGTGCGTGTGCACACCGCCGATGAGACAGCGGCGCGGACCGGCAAGGGTGGGAAGAACGAGGGCGGGACGGGCGCATACCTGAAGATGCTGTTGCGAGCCGAAGCGTACCGGACCCTCTTCGGTCTGATGCGTCGCCACGGTCTGAGCATCGTGCCGATCACCGCCGTCACGGTGTTCTCCGATGGAGAGATTCTCGATGTCCCGGGCCGGCCGCGCGTCCTCCATGTCCCCGGGCACACCGCTGGGAGCTGCGCGCTGCATTTCGAGGATCGGTCGGTGCTCTGCACCGGCGACTCGTTGGTCACACACGATCCGTTCACGGGCAGCAACGGACCTCGCGTGATGCCGTCCATCGCCAATATCGACACTGCGGAGGCGGTCAGATCGCTCGACCATCTGACCCTTGCGCGCGCCGAGGTGCTGCTCCCGGGTCACGGCGATCCGTGGAAGCAGGGTGTTGCCGCTGCGGTCAGCGCGGCGCGGAGCGCCTCGGCGGCGTAGCGGCCTTTCTATGCCGTCGCGGGGGCGGGGCCGTCGCCGGGGTCGACGCTGACGGCGGCTTCCACGCTGTCGTCCTCATCGTCGTCGTACTCGACGTCGCGGCCGCGCGCCATCAGCAGAAGCGTCGTGATCAGCAGGAATGCCGCCATCGACAGGAAGGGAACGGAGATGAATCCGAAGACGTTGATGACCGAGATGTTGCACGGCACCGCGGTTCCGCAGACTGTCGGCTCGCCCGGGATTCGCTCCAGTTGATAGTGATAGATGGCGAGCCCGGCGCCGACCACCGAGAGCCCAATGAAGTATCGCTTGGCAACCTGGATGTCGCCGCGGAACGCCGCGATGCCGAGGAGCAACGACAGCGGGTACATGCAGATCCGCTGAAACCAGCAGAACTCACAGGGATTGAGCTGCTCCGCAAATTGGAGGAACAGGCTGCCGAACGTCGCGAGCACAGCGACAATCCACGCGATCTGCAGCGCAAAAGGGCTGATCCCATCGCGCCAACGCCCCCAGCGCTCACGCGCTGCCGGAGAGGTTCGCGAGACGGCAAAGCCGATCGCGATCACCAGGACGATCGCGTCCGCAATCAGCGCGAGCACCGCGTAGCCCGTGTTGATGACCTCAGAGGACGTTACGACAGCCATGCGTTCCGGTCGGGCCCAGTCAGGCCGTCGGGGTCTTGATCGTCTTCAGTCCCTGCTCGATGCTCTGGATGGTTGCACCGATGGGGGAGGTGGTGGCGGAGCACACCGATGCCGGCTGATCCCCGGTGACGATGCAGGTCGCTGCGGTGAGGATGTTCGCGTTGCCGACGATCGCCTTGGTCACCGGATCGTTTGGATTGGTGAGCTTCGCGCCGATCTGATCCCACGTGAGGTTCTTGAGAATCGCGGGGTCATAGCTCGTGGTGTACAGGGTGAACACTCCGCCGATGTCGATGAAGGGGAACTGGCCCGACTGGCTCGTGAATGGCGTGGTGTCGTACTTGGTGAAGATGCTCGAGACCTGCGCGGTCATCGACTCCAGCGGTTGCTGACTCCGGTCCTCGATTTCGTTGTGGCTGAAGTCGAGGTACGGGCTCGAATAGCTTGCCTTGTGGAACGTGAACGTGGATGTGTTGGCGTCGACGTCCGTCGATGAGGACTGGATCTCGGAGAGGTTCTTGAAGCTGCCGAACCGGGAGAGCCACATCACCATCACCCAGCGCTCGGCGGCGCAGAACGGGCAATACTCAGCCCCCACATACACGACCATCGGCTTGCCGCTCGAATCGACCAACTTCGCAGAGGCGGGGAAGCGGACCATCTCGCCAGGCTGCCCCCCCGAGCCGACGGCATTGACGACCGAGGCGCTGGGGTTCTCGACCGCGGACAGGAGCGCCGGCGGCACCCGCGTCGCGAGGGTCGTGTTGCCGCCTCCAGCCTGATTGATCAGCACGATCACGATCAGCACGATCGCCACCACAGCGACGCTCGAGATGGTCACCACGGTGGGTGACTGCCAGGGTGGGCGGCGTTCCAGCGAGAGCGTTCGCGCCGCGACCTGATTGCGGCGTTGCTTCTTTGTGGCCGGCTTCACCGGATACTTGCTTGCCGGCACGGGCCGCTTGCCCGCCGGCTTGCGCGGGGTCGACTGATCCACGGCATCAGGGTAGCCGACCAACCTTTCGGCTGGGTGTCCAAGCCGCCGAGGCCGGATTGGGGACAAGACGATCGCCCATGAAGATGACGATCGCCCATGAAGATACGGTGACGATCTCAAAACTCTCAAGATCCATGTCTATCCTCAGGCCAATGGTGGGTCTCCCTGCGGAGGTGGCGTGAGGTTTCGGATCACGGCCACCGCCACGGCTCTGGTGCTCCTGATGGCGGTGCCGTCCGGGCTTCTGCACGCCGTGGACGGCCGCGCGTCGGCGGTTCGCGAGGGGATCGACGTGAGCGCATACCAGGGCTCGTCGATCGCCTGGCACGCTGTGGCGGCTTCCGGGATCTCGTTCGCCTACATCCGCGCGGCCGACGGCGCCGGGTCCCCGGACGGTCAGTTCGGAACCAACTGGCGAGGGGCCACGGCGGCGGGGGTGACCCCGGGCGCGTACCTGTTTTTCGAACCAAACCAGAGCCCGGTCGCCCAGGCTGACCTGCTCATCTCCCAACTGCGGTCGGTGGGATTCACCCATGGCGACCTGGTGCCGACGATCGACGTCGAGACCACCGACGGCGAGCCGCAGTCAGTCGTCGTCGCGGACCTGCGGACTGTGGTGAACACGGTCAGCGCTGCCATCGGCTCGCTGCCCGCCATCTACTGCTCGCCCTCCTGGTGGAGCGGGAACATCAACTCGGCGGCGTTCACGCTGGACCCACTCTGGGTTGCGAACTGGTTCGTGAGCCAACCCTCGGTGCCCGAGAACAATTGGGGCGGCACCGGCTGGCAGGTCTGGCAGTACAGCGATGCGGGCGTGGTCCCCGGGATTCCCGGCCACGTCGATCTCGACCAGGGCGGTACTCGCTCGCTTCCTTACTACGGGTTCCCCGATCCGCTGGCGCTCCCGCAGGCGACCAACGTCGCGGGTACGCCCCAGACCGTTTCCGACCAGACCGGTGACATCAACATCCTCTGGCGGGGGACGGACAACCACCTGTGGACGCTCGGGTATCGGAACGGGTCGTGGGGAACCGCGTCGGTTGACATCAGCGCTGCCGGCGGCACCTCCGCGACGCTGCTGACCGACCCTGCGGTCGTCTCGTCCGGTCCTGGTCAGATTGACGCGTTTTGGGAAGGGGAGGACCACAACCTCTGGTACACCAGCTTCATCGCAGGGTGGTTCGGCGGGGGGATGTGGGCAACCCCGGTGTCGCTCGGTTTGGGGCCGCTGGGGTCCGAGCCACGCGCCGTATCGCCCGCCGCCGGCCTCATCGATGTCGTCTGGAAGGGCTCCGACAACGGCCTCTGGGTCGACCGCTTCAGCGGCACTTGGAGCGGAGCGACGCCGCTGGGGACAGGAGCGGTCGGCGGCAATCCGGTGGTCGCCAGCGCGGGGCAGGGCTCCGACACCGTCTTCTGGCGCGACGCGTCGGGCGACCTCTGGGCCGACACCGGCGCTGCGTGGGGCTGGTCCGGCGCGGAACGGCTCACCTCGACCCCGCTCTCGGCAGATCCGTCCGCGAGCGCGGCGAGCACCGCCATCGATGTGTTCTGGAACAGCGCGGGTGAGCTCTGGCACGGATCCCTCAACGCCGGGGCGTGGGGCGGCGCGACCGCCCTCGGCACCGAGACCGTCGCCGGCAATCCGTCGGTGGTGGACCTTGCTCCGGGCTCGGTGATCGTCAACGCGCGCGAGACGTCAGGGCTCATGGCATCGTCGCTCTACACGACGGCGAGCGGCCTCGTGGGTCCAGAGGGCCTCGGCGCAACGGCGTACTCGGACCCGTCGTCGGTGGTCTTCGCCGGTGGCGGCGCCATCGATGTCGTCTGGCGATCCAGCTCCAACACGCTCTGGGTCGCCGCTGCGTGCCCAGGCTGCGCGGCCCCGGCGATCCCGGTGTTCAACCCCGCGGGGTAGTCCCCGCCGGTTCGCCGGGCCCACTGCCGGGACGAGGGGAGCGGCTCAGCAACGCCGAGCCAGATGAGCCGTAAAGCTCCTGATAATGCATATTCTCACGATCCAGACGTTCGGATCGATGGGACCCACCCGTTGCACGCCACTCCCCTGGCCGATTCAAGACGCGAGCGAGATCCTGCCGCTCCGATGGCCACCGGGGGTCGCCGTTCTCGAATGGGGTTCGGAGGCGGCTGTCGCCAGCTTCGAGGCATACAAAACGGCATTCCGGGAGCGGCCCGGGTTCCCGGCGTGGTCGCAGGCCGAGTGGCTCGAGCGGCTCACGGGCGACCCCGACTTCATGCACGGGGCGTCGCTCTGCGCGCTGCTGGACGGCGAACCGGCGGGGTTCGTGGTGTGCAGCCGCGGCTGGATTGATCAGGTCGGTGTTGTGCCCGCTCATCGCCGCCTCGGCCTCGCGACCGCGCTCACCGCCGAGGCGAGTGCGCGCCTGGGAGGGCTCGGGTTCGACGTGGTCCGCCTGCACGTCAACGTGAACAATGCCGGCGCGCTCGCCACCTGGCAGCGCCTCGGGTTTCGAGATTGCGGACGGCGCGGGCGATTCGAGCGGGTGGTGCCGACCGGAGATGCGGACACAAGGTGATCACGCAGGCTTGCGGTCGCCGGGAATCGTCGGAATCAGGGATAGGGTTAGGGCGATGGATGTCGACCCCCGGATCGTCAGAGCCGGCGGACCCGTTCTGGGCACGTTTCTCTCCCTCGCGGTCTCGTCCTGGCGAAGTGCCCTCGGCCGGAACCTGGTTGGCGTCTACGTCCACGGCTCCCTCGCGACGGGTGCGTTCAACCCACGGACCAGCGACATCGACGTGCTCGCGACCACGCGCACGCTCACCGACGGACCCGCGAACGAGCGAATTCACGAGGTCCACCGGGCGATGCACGGCTGGGGGGACGATCGGTGGGCCGACCGCCTCGACGCGGCCTTCGTTCCAGCCAAGGTGCTGGCGATGTCCGGGACTCCGCGGATCGCCGTCCTGGAACTGCACCCCGACGAAGGCTGTGCGGTACGCCCGCTCGGCTCCGACTTCCTGATCCAGAAGCGCTTGCTGCGTGAGCAGGGCATCACGCTCTTCGGCCCCAAGCTCAGCAAGATCGTGGCCCCGGTGACGACCGGCGAGCTGCGCGAGGCTCAGGCGGCGTTCCTGCGCGAATCGTGGTTGCCCCAGCTCGAATTCCCCGGGCAGTTCCTCAAACGCGTGTTCCAGGCGTACGCGGTGCTGACCATGTGCCGGGCGCTCTGCCTGCTGGCCACTGGGAATGTCGTGACCAAGCCTGAAGCGGCCGCGTGGGCGCTGCACGGTCCCTACCTCGAGGTCTGGCACCCTCTCATCCACTCGGCGATCGCGTACCCAGGTGGCGTGCAGCCGGACCAGCGCCTGGCGACCCTCGACTTCATCAGGTTCACGCTCGACGAGGCAGGAATCGGTCACGCAGCGCCAAGCTCCTGATAATAACGAGCATGGCAGCTCGGCTCCGCTCCACCCGCCGGCCGACCGCGCCCCGCGAGCGGCGCGGGCCGGCCTGGGCCGGCCACGTCCCCGGACCGACCGACTCGATGCCGGACCAGGTCGACCAGTTCCTCGACTGGCTGCGGGTGCAGCGCAACCGCCCGGCGACGACAGTGCGCGCGTATCGCCAGGACCTCGCCAAGTTCGTGGCGTTCCTGCGCACTCGCCCGCTCGGCGATGACCTCCTCTCCGGCGTCGACCGGCCGGTGCTGCGCCGGTATCAGATCGAGCTCGCGGACGTGCTGCCGAACCCGCGATCGCGTGCCCGGGCACTGGTTGCGCTCCGCCGGTTCCTCGCCTACGCGTACGACGAAGGCTGGATCGCGGCCGAGCTGAGCCGTCAGGTCGCCGTGCCCCGCTACGTCATCGGAGACCCGCATCCGGTGCCGACCGACCACGTGCCCCGGCTGCTCGCCGCGCTGCCGAAGGACACCCTTCGCGATCGGCGCGACAGGGCGCTCATCCACCTGCTCCTGAGCACCGGGTGCCGCATCGCGGAGGCATGCGGTCTGGATCGTGGCGATGTCCGTCCCGAGGGTTTCCGGGTTCTCGGCAAAGGTGGCAAATACAGAACTGTGTACTGCACCGACGACGCTTTCGCGGCCGTCGACGACTATCTCAAGATGCGTGGCCCCGACCCCTCCCCTGCTCTGTTCATCAGCGTGGCTCGCGCCGACGTGCCGCACGGCCGCGCCCTGCCCCACAACCGGCTGACCACCGACGGAGCCCGCCGCGCGCTCACCGCGCTGCGCCGGCGCATGGGCGTCGATCCGGAGATGTTCGAACTGTTCAGCGATCTCCGCACCCCGCACGCTGCGCGCCACACTGCGGCCACGACACTGCTCGAGGCAACCGACGGCGACGTGCGCCTGGTGCAGGAGGTGCTCGGCCACGCGACCCTCGAGACGCTCAAGGTCTACACGGAGATCACGGATCGGCGCAAACGCGAGGCGTACCGCCGCCTCGGCGATTACCTCGACGAGGTGGCTGCGCGAGCCTGAGTCGCACGGCTAGTCATCGAACGGGCGCCAGGTGTTTCCGAGCACGCGCACGGCTCCGGCGCCGTCCTCCCGGCAGCACGCAAGCAACGCCGCTCCGATTGGGGGGTACATCTCGAGCTCTCCAAGCGCAGCGACCGGCTGCCACCTCGCGTCGCGCAGCGACCTGTCGTCGACGCCGACCGACAGCGCTCCACCCCGCACCTTCCCCGCATACACGGTGTTCACGATGTGCCGGCCCCCGGGCTTCGGGTCGATCGCCTCGCAGACGAGGAGGAGACGCCCGATCTCGACCTCATAGCCGGTCTCCTCGAGCAGCTCTCGGGCCGCCGCGGCAGCCATGGTCTCGCCGGTGTCGACGCCACCGCCGGGAACCAGCCAGTAGGAGCGTCCCGCCTTCTCGTGGCGGACGAGCAGCACCTCTCCGTCACGCCAGATCAATGCGCCCGCTCGGATCCTGATCGCGCGCTCGCTCATCCGGCGATTATCGGCCCAGCGTCTGGAGCACGGCCACGATCCTTGTCCTTGACTCGAACATCCGTTCCCTGGTAGTCTCACCTGTATGGAACATCCGTTCGGTGCAGGAACATGATCCAGGACAGCCTCGGCCCAAATCGCTTCTCGCGTCACGCCGACCGCCTCGGCCGCCCGGCGCGGCTCGCCCTCGTGGTTGCCACCGCGGCAGCCGGGCTCGTCGTCGTCGGCGGCGTCGCCTACGCGGGGTCGCCCAGCACGAATACCCACCTGGTTGTCCACGCGGGCGACACGCTCTGGGGAATCGCGGCCTCGCACTATCCCGGCTCGAGCATCGAGCAGTCGATCGCGACGATCGAGTCGGCGAACCACCTGAGCGGGGCCTCGATCAGGCCTGGCGAGACCCTGACCCTACCGGCACCCTGACAGGCCTCGGCGCTGAGGGCTCATCGGTCGTCCGGCCGTCGCCAACGTCGTCGAGCCATCGCGGCAGGCCTGATGGCCGCGGGCGGGGCGCATCCAATCTCGGACTCGAGCCCCCACCCCCTCCGCCGCCTCCGCCGTCATCCTCACGTCCGTCGGACCCGCTGTTGAGCAGGTTCATGAACACCACCCAGAATGCCGCAAACAGCGCGATCTTGCTGACCAGGGCGATGCTCGCTCCCGCGACCTGCTGATCAGTCATGGCATCGAGTCCGACGAGCTCCGGGCCGGAGCCGTACCCCGGATAGAGCACGTGCCCTGCCAGCGCCACGATCAACCCCCCGAGGGTTTGCGGGATGGTTGCGAGGACGATATAGCCAAGCTTGCCGAAGCCGCTCAGTGCCCGGCCCGGCGGTGAGCACGGGGTCACGATCGGCCACCAGAAGAGCAGCGATACGAGCAGCAGGGTCGTCTGCATCAGGTCGTAGAGCCACGAGTGCGCCAGCGCTGCGTCGTATGCGGGCGTCACGTGCCAGACGATGAACCCGGCATTCACCGCGATGATCGCGACGATCGGATGCACAGCAAGGCGCAGGGGCAGCGGAATGGATCGAGCAGGGATGCCGGCGTCCCTGGGGAGCGACAGCAGGAGCAGCGCTGGGACCGGTCCCATGACGATCAGCACCTGCATGAGGTGGGCCGCGAGCAGGTAGTGCTGTGCGAGTGTCGCAAGCGGGCTCATCCAGCTCACCCCGAGCAGGAGGACCGCGGCGGCGAGCGCGAGAGAGCTTCGCCGGCCCGCCGGCTCTGGTGCACGACGGCTCACCCCGAGCCAGGCCGCGACGACCAGGGCCATGAGCCCCAGCAGCAGCGGATCGACATTCAGGGCGGTTGCCGGCGGGCGAGCCATGGCGGCCAACGCTATCGCACCTCACGCAGTGCTGTCGCGACGCGGTACAAAATGGGGCGACGCAATGCGCCCCATGATCACCCGCCTCCGAACACGTGCCTACCAGTTCTCGCTCCGGACCGGGAAACCGCCGGACGATGTGCTCGGAGAATTCGCGCAACGGCCGATGCCGGGGATCGCGGTTGCTGAGCGCGGGCCGAACTATCTGGTGCTCCGGCCGCAGCAACGCCGTCGCTACGGCGGCGACGTGGCAGTCCTCCTCGGCCTGGCGATCGTCCTCGCCGTGCTCATCCTCACGGCGGTGACGCCGGTGCTCATCCTGCTGCTCCCGCTGGCGCTGCTCCCCGGGTTGCCATTGCTCATCGACAACCGTCCCGACCTCGCGATCAGCGCGGTCGCTGACGACCTTGGGGGTACCCGCGTGACCGTGCACGGCCAAGCGAGCTCGGAACTGGCGGCCGCGCTCGACGCGTATCTCGGCTCCCTGCCCCGGCTGTCGTTGGAGAACATCGGGGGCGGCCCCCAGACGTAACGCGGACGAACTGCTGCTCAGGCGCCTACTTGAGGAGGCGGATCACGGCGACCACGACGCCCTCGAGGTGCAGGTCGCGCGCGTAGATCGGCGCCATCGCGCTGTTCTCCGGCTGGAGTCGGACCCGGCCCGACTCCCGGAAGAATCGCTTGACGGTGACCTCGCTCTCGCCGGTGTCCTCGTTCTCGATGCGTGCCACGACGATGGTGCCGTTTGCTGGGGCCTCGCGTTGCGGACGCACGACGACGATGTCACCGTCGCGAATGCCGGCGTCGATCATGCTCTCGCCGTGCACGGTGAGCGCATACGAGTCTTCCCCTCCGGCGATCTCGGTGCCGACGTTGAGATGCTCTTCGACGTTCTCGACTGCGAGGACGGGTGTTCCGGCCGCAACACGGCCCACCAGCGGGAGGTTGACGATGTTGCTGTGGCGGCGGGCTGCCTGTGTGTCAACGATCTCGACGGTCCTCGACTTCGCTGGATCGCGCGTGATGAACCCGCGCGTCTCGAGGGTGTTCAGGTGGTTCTGCACCGTCGAGGACGAGCTGAGACCGACCGCCCGGCCGATCTCTCGAACGGTTGGTGGGTATGAATGATCGCGGCTGTGATCTCGTAGGTAATCGAGGATTTGACGCTGCCGCGGGTTCAGGGAGTCAGGCATTGCTTCGAAACATCCTCCAGCCAGCTTGGGCGACCCGGAATGTATCACGGGATCCCGAAAAATGCAAACGGATGTTCTGGCCCTACGGAGTGCCGCCGAGGAAGTCCTCACCCGCCTCGGCGGAGGCGACCAGGTTGAGAACCCCGGCGAGCAGGTCATCGAAGCTGATGAGATCGGGTCGAAACCAGGTGAGGCGCGCATCGCGACGGAACCATGTCCGTTGGGCTCGGGCATAACGCAAGGTGCGACGCATGGTCGCCTGCATCGCGGCCTCGAGATCGATGTGTCCCTCGATGAGGTCGAGTGCCTCGCTGTACCCGATGCCACAGGATCCGATGACGGCGCGGTCGAGCCCGCGTCCGAGCAGCCACCGCACCTCGTCCTGGATCCCCCCGCTGTCGAACATACCGGCGATGCGGTGCTCGATCCAGCGGGCGTGCACCGGCCGCGCGACGTCGACACCGATCATCACGGCCGGCCGGGGTGCGGTTCGCCGCCGAGCGCCGGCGATCGAGCCGCCCTTGGCGTCGAGGATCTCGAGTGCGCGGATCACCCGTCGAGGGTTGCGCTGGTCGATCTCGGTCGCCCCGCGCGGGTCTCGCCTGCGCAATTCCTCAGCGAGCGTGGCGAGGCCTTCGGGCGTGGCGGCGAGTTCGGACCGGTCGGCGCGCCGGACCGGGTCGGGTGGGACCTGCGCGAGGTCGAATCCGTCGACCAGGGCGGTGACGTAGAGGCCCGTGCCCCCGGCGACAACGGCGCGGCGCCCGCTGCGATCGAGCCGCTCGAGGCTGCGTCTTGCTGCCATCAGCCAATCGGCCACGGTGAAGGTCTCGCCCGGGTCGCAGAGGTCGAGCAGGTGGCAGCGCACCCCGTGCAGCTCCGATGGCCGGGGTGCGCAGGTGCCGACGCGGAGCCCGCGGCGCACCTGGCGAGAGTCCGCATTGATGATCTCCGCCGGAGCCAGCGCCTGGGCGCAGGCGACGGCGAGCGCCGTCTTGCCGGAGCAGGTCGGTCCGACGATGACCAGCATCGGATGGCTCATCGTGGCGGCCGCCGGAACGCTCGACGCAGCATCGCGTCGTCCAGGACGAGCACGGAGGGGCGCCCGTGCGGGCACGTCGTCCCCCCCGGCGTCGCGACGAGCTGATCGAGGAGCCGCCGCTGGGCGACCACGTCGAGGCGGTCACCGAAGCGCACCGCGGCGTGGCACGCGACCAGCGCAGCCAGGCGATGACGCCGTTCCTCGGTCCCGGCGTCGCGCTGGTCGAGACCGTCGAGCAGCTCGGCGACGAGCACCTCCGGATCTGCAGTCGCGGCGCTCATCGGCACCGCCGTGCACCGAACCGTGCCAGGGCCGAACTGCTCGATGCTGAAGCCGGATCGCGAGAAAAAGTCATGTTCGTCTGCAACTTGCGAGGCGCGATCGGGTCCGCACTCGACCACGACCGGCATGAGGAGGAGCTGGGACCCGGCGGCCTCCGGTGCGTCATGCCGCCAGCGGGCCAGGAGCTCGGTGTAGAGCACCTTCTCGTGAGCCGCGTGCGGATCGATGAGCACCACCGCGTCGCCTGCCGTGGCGACCAGGAACCCGCTGCCCGCCTGTCCGAGCGGCTCCATCGCGGTGAGCGCCGGCACGGCGCCGAGACTGGCGGGCGCTCCCCCGGATGCCTCGCCCGACGACGTCCGCAGGGCGCTGACGCTGCGAGGATCAGGCCGACCGAGGACATCCAGGTCGCCGTCGCGCACCTCGAGCATCCCGTGCGCGAAGCCCGAGGGAACGGTGCCGTCACCGCCCAGCGGGGGCGCGGCGCGCAACGCGGCCCAGCACGCGCGCTGCACGGCGCTGAATACCCCCCGCTCGTCGCTGAAGCGCACCTCGCGTTTGGCGGGGTGCACGTTGACGTCAACGGCCTCCCCCGGCACCTCGACCGTCACGACCCCGTAGCCATGCCGGCCGCCGGGGATCAGGCCCCTGTACGACTCGTCGACGGCTGCAAGCAGCGCGCGATTGTGCACGAGGCGAGCGTTGACGATCAGCACCAGTCCGCCCCGGGTTGCTCGATGCGCGTGCGGTGGCGAGATCGCCCCGCCCACTGCGATCGGACCAGGTGCGGCGACATCGAGCAGATCCCGTTCGGCGCGGGTCCCGATGATCGCCCGGATCGCCTCGCGGAGGGTCCCTCCCGCGGTGCGCAGCACCATGCGGCCGTCGTTGGCGCAGGTGAACGCGACGCTCGGGTGGGTGATGGCCAGATCGGCGACGACCCGGACCGCCGCGCTCCCCTCGGTCGCGACCGAGCGCAGAAATCGGAGCCGCGCGGGCGACGCGGCGAACAGCTCGCAGACTTCGATACGGGTTCCTGGAGCGCTCGCTGCGGCGGCGCGGGAGAGCACCTCACCGTTGCGCACATGCAGGGTGGCCCCACCGCCCGCGCCGCGCGCCCGAGTGGTGATCCGCAACTCAGACACCGCGGCGATGCTGGCGAGCGCCTCACCCCGAAAGCCGAGCGTCCGCACTCGCGCGATGTCGCCGGCGACGGCGATCTTGGACGTTGCGTGACGCTCGACGGCGAGCTCCAGATCGTCGGCCGCGATGCCGGTGCCGTCATCGACCACGAGGATGCGCACGAGGCCGCCACCCTCGATGGCGACGTCGATGCGGGTCGCGTCGGCGTCAAGGGCGTTCTCGATCAGCTCCTTGAGCACCGACGCGGGCCGCTCGATGACCTCGCCGGCTGCAATCGCATCGGCAACGACCTGCGGGAGCCGCAGGATCGGGGCGGATGCGATCACGTCGACGCTCGCTCGCGCAGCTCAGCGAGCTTGTTGAGCGCCGCAATCGGCGTCATTCCGTCGAGGTCGAGGGAGGCGAGCTCGCTCATGACCGGGTGTGGTCCAGGATCGCTGATCGAGAGCGTCAACTGGTCGGCGGCGAGCTCACCGCTGCCGCCGAGTGGCCGCTCACGCTCCTGTGCGGCGAGCAGCTGCCGGGCTCGTGCCAGGACACCGCCGGGGATGCCCGCCAGCTTGGCGACGTGGACGCCGTACGAGCGGTCGGCGCCGCCCGGAACGATGCGGTGCAGAAACGTGATGTCGCTGCCGTCGTCGACCACCTCGACGCGTGCGTTTCGCACCCGCGCGAGGTGTGTCGCGAGCACAGTGAGCTCATGGAAGTGGGTTGCGAAGAGCGTGCGGCAGTTGAGTTGGGGTGCGTCGTGCAGGTATTCCACCACCGCCTGGGCGATGCTCACACCATCGTACGTGGAGGTTCCACGACCGATCTCGTCGAGGATCACCAGGCTGCGCCCAGTCGCCTGACGGAGGATCGCGGCAGTTTCTGCCATCTCCACCATGAACGTGGAGAGCCCGCCGCTCAGGTCGTCGTGCGCGCCGATGCGGGTGAAGATGCGATCGCATACCCCGATCGCAGCCTCCTCTGCCGGGACGTACGAACCGACCTGAGCGAGCAGCACGATGCTCGCGATCTGACGCAGATAGGTGGACTTGCCGGCCATGTTCGGTCCGGTCAGGACGACGATGCGCGCGCTCTCGTCGAGGCTCACATCGTTGGGGATGAATCTCCCTGGGCCGAGCGTGCGCTCCACGAGCGGATGGCGTCCACCCCTGATGCGCAGGGTCGATGAATCGTTGACGGCCGGGCGCACCCAGTGCTCTTCTTCAGCCACTGTGGCGAGCGATTGGGCAACGTCCAGGGTCGCGACAGCGGCCGCGGCGTCGGCGAGCGCACGCGCCTCGGTCGCGACTCGAGCCGCAGCGCCGGCGAGCAACTCGTGCTCGCGCGCGATGGCGCGTTCGCGGGCGTGGAGCACGATGGTCTCGTGCTCCTTCAGGTCGGGGGTCACGAAGCGCTCGGCGCCGGCAAGCGTCTGCTTGCGTGAGTAATCGTCCGGGACGCGATCGCGATGCGCGTTCGGGATTTCGATGAAGTACCCGAAGACACGGTTGTAGCCGACGCGCAGCGACCGAATCCCCGTGCGCTCGCGCTCGGTTGCCTCGAGTGCCGCGAGATACGTCCGCGCATTACTTCCGGCCGCGCGGAGCTCGTCGAGCTCGGCATCTGCACCTGGACGGATGGCACCCCCATCACCGGCGCTCCCGGGGAGGTCGTCGGAGAGCAGCGCATCGAGGCTCTCGGCGAGCCCCTCCGGCGCCCGGCAGTGCGTGGCGGCCGCAGCGAGCTCTGCGACGGGAGCCATCGCTGCGACCGCGGCTCGCGTCGCCACGAGCGCGGCGCATGCGTCGCGAATGGCGCCGAGGTCCCTGGGTGTCGCCATCTGCTGCACGCAGCGGGCAACGAGTCGCTCGAGGTCGGGCATCCCGCCCAGCGCCTCGCGCAGGTGGCGCCGGGAATCGCGGT
>OCZT010000087.1_pt1 | contig 82369 bp, 78 predicted proteins | sample 1539031 | NCBI WGS metagenome assembly OCZT01 (sample SAMEA3539308, study PRJEB22396) | soil metagenome | biome: tundra; feature: field; material: soil | place: USA | collected 2010-05 | depth 0.15 m
GCGTGCCGCCGCCTGCCCGGCGTGCCGCCGCCTGCCCGGCGTGGCGGCAGCGCGCTCCCCGTACACTTATCCAATGACCGACATCCGCGTACGCATCGCGCCGAGCCCAACCGGCCCCCTTCATCTGGGAACCGCGCGAACCGCCCTCTTCAACTTCCTGTTTGCGCGCCACACCGGCGGCACGTTCATCTTCCGGCTGGAGGATACGGACCAGGCGCGTGGGACTGAAGCGTTCGAGTTGGAGATCCTCGAAGGTCTGCACTGGCTGGGGATCCGCTGGGACGAGGGGCCGGCCGTCGGCGGCGAGCCGGAGCGCGGCGCCTACGGCCCGTATCGACAGATGCAGCGCCTGGCGGACTACGCGGACGCGGCGGCCAAGCTCCTGGCGGAGGACAAGGCCTACCACTGCTATTGCTCGCCGGCTGAACTCGAGGCAGTGCGCAAGGAACAGGAAGCCGCCCACGAGCCCACGCGCTATAACGGCCGCTGTGCCCATCTCAGCGCCACGGAGAGCGCCGCCCTGGAGGCGGAGGGCCGCAAGCCCGTCGTCCGCTTCCGGATCCCCACGGACCGTCTGATCGTCTTCGACGATATTGTCCGCGGCCACATGGAGATCAACACCAGCGCCCTCGGTGGCGATCTGGTGATCGTCCGATCGGACGGCAATCCGCTGTATCACTTCACCGTGGCGGTGGACGATGCCGCAATGAAGATCAGCCACGTCATCCGCGGCGAGGACCACCTCTCCAACACGCCCAAGCACATCCTGCTGTTCGAGGCGATGGGCGCCCCGATCCCGCAGTTCGGCCACCTCCCGCTCATCCTCAATCCGGACCGGACCAAGATGAGCAAGCGCAAGACTCAGACCGCTGTGATGGCGTATCGGGCGGAAGGTTTCATTCCTGAGGCCTACGTGAACTATCTGTCGCTGCTGGGCTGGTCGACCGGCACCGAGGAGGAAGTCCTCTCGCTGACAGAACTGTGCGAGCGCTTCGATCTGTCGACCGTCAACCGCGCCGGCGCCGTCTTCGACCGCGAGCGCCTGGAGTGGCTCAACGGCCAGTGGATTCGGCGTCTCGCCCCAGAGGATCTCGTCGCGCGGCTGCGGCCTTTCCTGAAGACCGAGGTGGACGCGGGCCGCTTCGATTGGATGCCGTCGGACGCGGAGATCAGGGCCCTGCTGCCGGTTGTCCAGGAGCGCCTTCCCCGCCTCAACGCCGTCGGCGATTTGATCGGCTTCCTGTTCGTCAAGGATCTTGACCCGGACGCCGCGTTGCTGGTCCCCAAGCGCTGGGACGCGGCAACCACCCTAGCCGGCCTCACTGCCGCCCGCCGGACCATCGCCGACGTCGGACCGGTATCATGGGAGGCGGAGCATATCGAGGCGCCACTTCGGAGCCTCACAGAAGATCGCGGCTGGAAGGCAGGCGATCTATTCATGGCTATTCGCGTCGCCGTCACCGGCCGGACTGCCACACCACCACTCTTCGATACGATGGTGGCGCTTGGCTACGAGCGGACGCTGGCTCGACTTGATCGAGCGATCGAGAAGCTCGCAGCCCAGGTGACCCCCAACCCGTAGGAGGGAACCTGGGGCATGGCAAAGACGATTCTAGTCGTAGATGACGAGCGGACGCTCCGCGAGACGCTGGCCGAAAGCCTGGAACAAGAGGGTTTCGCGGTTGTGCAGGCGGCCGATGGGCGCGAGGCCGTGGAGTTGTTTCGCCGGCACCACCCGGACCTCATTCTGCTGGACCTGATGCTGCCCGAGCTCTCCGGGACGGAGGTTTGCCGCGTCATCCGCGCCGAATCCGGCGTGCCCATCCTGATGCTCACCGCCAAGAGCGCGGAGGTGGACAAGGTCGTCGGGCTGGAACTTGGCGCGGACGACTACGTCACCAAGCCGTTCAGCTTCCGCGAACTACTTGCCCGCATCCGGGCGCTGCTGCGCCGGTCAGAAACGCAGGCCCAGACGGCCGAGCCGGAGACCGTGGACCTGGGCAAGGTTCGAGTGGATCTGGCCGGGCGCCGTCTTCTCAGGGGTGGGGAAGTGCTCCCGGTCAAGCCCAAGGCCTTTGAGTTGCTCGCCTTCCTCATCCGCAACTCCGGCCACGTATTCACCCGCGACCAACTCTTGGAGCACGTCTGGGGCTATGACTATGCCGGCGAGACGCGCACAGTGGATGTTCACGTCCACTGGCTGCGGGCGCAGATAGAGGCGGATCCGGCCGAGCCTACCTACCTGGAGACGGTGCGGGGTGTGGGTTACGTGCTGCGGCGGCCGGAAGGGAGCTGAGGACCGGGGCCGGACCTGCCCGCTAGATCCCGACCAGATGCAGTGTGAAGTAGGCGACCCCGGCGATCAAGGCCGAGCAGGGGATCGTCAGGACCCAGGCCGTCACGATGCTCCTGGCCACACCCCAGCGCACAGCCTTCATCGACTCGCTGGAGCCGACGCCCATGATGGCGCTCGAGATTACGTGCGTTGTGGACACCGGCATGCCGAACTGTGTCGCGACCATGATGATCGAGGCGGCCGTTGTTTCCGCCGCGAACCCGTGCACCGGATCCAGCTTCACAACCCGCTGACCCATCGTCTTCATGATTCGCCAGCCGCCGGCCGCCGTGCCGAGAGACATGGCCGTGGCCGCGATCAGGATTACCCAGACCGGGACGTTGTGGTTCGGGATCGCCTTGGCCGTGAACAGAGCCAGGGTCATGATGCCCATCGTCTTTTGGGCGTCGTTGGAACCGTGGGCGAGGGCCATGTATGTGGCCGAGATGATTTGCAGCTTTCTGAAACGGTCGTTCATGTGTTTTGGATGGGCGCGCACAAAGACGTTCAGGATGACGACCATGAGTCCGAAGCCGATTACCAGGCCCAGGATGGGTGACGAGAACAGCGGCACGAGAATCTTCTGGGCGAATTGATCCCACTTGACTGCGCCGGATCCCGCCGCCGTCCAGGCGCCGCCGATCAGGCCGCCGATGAGGGCGTGGCTGCTCGAGCTGGGGATCGAAAGGCGCCAGGTGATCAAGTTCCAGGCTATGGCCCCGATTAGTGCAGCCATTAAGACGGTCGAGCCGTTGCCCAGGATGGTGTCGTCGTTGACGATGCCGCTCCCGACCGTCTTTGCGACCGCCGTCCCAAAGACGAGCGCGCCCACGAAGTTCGCCGCGGCGGACAGCAGGATGGCGTACTCGGGCTTGATCGCCCGTGTAGCCACCGATGTAGCGATGGCGTTCGCAGTGTCGTGGAAGCCGTTGATGTAGTCGAAGGCGACGGCCAATACAAAGATGGCCAGCAGGGCCAGAAACGTGCTTTGAGACAAGCCTTCAACGACCTCGCGGTGAATTCGATCCGGGCGCGTGACGGCGCCTACGGAGAGGCTAACAAATCGCGAACGGATGCGCCGTGGCCGGCGGGCGGTTGTCGGCCCGAATGGGCACCCGGGCGCGCTATTCGTTTGTCCCGGCGTGCGCCAACGGTTAACCCGTCTTCCACTTCCCGTTAACTTCCCCTGACGATCGCGTTAATGGCGGCCGCCGACCATCTACTCGGATGCCCCGGGATCGCGGAGCGCCGAGTAATTGCCGTCCGGCCTGAGGCAACGTCTGGAGGAGACCGCAACCGTGATCAGACTCAAGGTCAAGCACAGCCTCGTGGCGGTGGCCGTTGCCATCGCCGTGGCCGGCTGTTCGTCTTCGGCGGGGACGCAAAGCGTCCAGGGCGCAACAGCCGACCCAGGTAAGGCGGCGGCCCAGGCCAAGACGTTCGAAACGTATGGCGCCCCCAACTCCTGGGCCAACTACGGTGAGCAATTCACCGAGTTCTGCCAGGCCAAGTTCAGCTTCGACTGCAACCGCACGGACCGGTCTCAGGGCGAGGACATGTCCTCCGCGGAGGAAATCGCGGCATACGATGCAGAGAAGAACAACCCCAAGGCGATCCTTGCGGACATCGGGATCATCTTCGCCGGTGCTGCCGAGCAGAAGGGCGTCGTCTCCGACTACGTTCCTGCCGCTGCCACGAAGCTGCCGTCATACCTGTACGGCAAGAACGGTGGCTGGGAGGCCACGTTCGTGGGCGTCCCCGGCTTCGTGGTGAACGTTGACTACCTTAAGACCAAGGGCATCGCGGTTCCGACGTCGTGGGCCGACCTCACCAAGCCGGACTACAAAGGCCTTGTGGGCTTCGGTAAGCCCGGTTCTTCCGGCACCGCGACCATGGCTTTCGTTGCCATGAACCTTGCGGCAGGCGGCACTCTCGACGACTACACCAAGGGGATCGCCTACGCCAAGGCCCTCCTCCCGAACATCCAGGGCGTGCCGGAAGGCAACGCCGACCAGTTCGAGAAGGGCGCCGTTCCGATCCAGATCAAGTACGACTTCAACCTGATCGCGCTCGCGAACCAGGAGAAGGCCAAGAACATTGATGCCCAGGTCGTGATCCCGAGCGACGGCTCGATCTACGCCCCGTCCGCGATCATCCTGAACAAGTACGACACGGCTCACGCCGACTTCGGCAAGATGTTCATGGACTGGATCCTCACCGACCAGGGCCAGACGGTCTTCGCCAAGTTCGGTGCCCGCCCGATCCGCTACGTGCTCGGCGATCTGACCCTGCCCGACAGCGCCAAGACGCTGTGGCTCCCGGACTCCCAGTACACCGCGGTCAAAACAATCGACACGTCGAAGATCGACATCAGCAAGGTCGCTGATATCTGGCAGAACCAGGTTGGCGCGGGCGGCTGATAGACATGGCGACGCTTACCCGTCCTTTTGCAAAGGCCGGTGAACTCGAGTCCACCGGCGGGTCGGCCTCGCCCTCGCTCATAGCCCGAATGCGTGGATGGCTGGCAGCCTGGCTGCCGGCCATCCCGCTGCTTCTCCTTATCGGGACCTGCCTGATCGCACCGGTGCTGGTCCTGATTTGGGAGTCGTTCACGGGAATGGGCGAGTCGGGCCTATCCCTTGATCTCTGGTTCAAGGTCCTCGGTCAGAGGGTGAACCAGAACGCGATCTTCACGAGCCTAATCCTGGCGGCTTTGTGCTCGACCGTAACTCTGGCAATCGGAGCGCCGCTGGCGTGGATGATCAGCCGGATGCTCCGCGGTTCGCGGGCGTTCTGGCTGGGCCTCCTGAATGTTGCCGCCAACTTTGGCGGGATCGGTCTGGCGTTCTCGTATACCGCCACGATCGGTACGGTGGGGATGCTGACACTCATCATCCAGGGCCTCGGGTTCGGCTACTCGGCGCCGCGTGAGGGTTCCCTGCCGGCGCTGCTGATGGCCTACGAATATGCCAACGTCCCGCTCTTCGTACTGCTGACGATACCGGCCATGTCTATCGTTCGCGATGACTGGTGGGAGGCGGCCCAGGTGGCTGCCGCGACGCGCTTCACCTTCTGGCGCCGCATAGGGATCCCGATCCTCACCCCGTTTCTGGCGGCCGGTTGGTTGCTCATCTTCACCTGGACACTGGGCATCTACGGCATCGCTTACGGCCTGGCCGGGCAGTCCGGCGCCACGGCCGTGAACTTGATCACGCTTCAGATCGGCACTGCGCTGCAGTCCGACGTGCTGCTTGGTCCTGGCCGCGCAGCGATCCTGGCAGTGGTGCTGATGATTTTCGCCACCGTCTCGCTCGTCCTATATCGAGTCATGCTGCGGCGAGCGCTCAAATGGCTGTGACGGCCGTTACCGCTGCTACCGCCGGCCATGAGCGGCCCCGCCCGGCGGGCAGACTGAGCCGAACTGCCCGCTACCTCTTCTTCGGAGCCGCCCTCTTCTACTTCTGCGTACCGATGATCGCGGTGCTCATTTACTCGTTTGCGACACGATGGACCGCCAACATCCTGCCCGACGGCTACACCCTGGCCTGGTGGCAGGCAACCCTGGCGGATCCGCGCATTCAGTCGGCCTTCTCCACGTCTATTTCTCTGGCTACGCTCACCGCCGTGATCGACATCGCCCTCGTTGTTCCGGCGGCCTACTGGTCACGCGTCCGAAACGCGCGTATCAGGCACGTCGTTGAGGTCACGGCCGCGCTGCCATTTGCGCTGCCCTACATCGTTATCGCGTTTGGTTTGATGCAGTTCTCCGGCGCCGTGGCGCCCCAGTTCCAGGGTACCTTCCCGTTGTTGGTCGCAGGGCACGCCGCGATCGCATTCCCGTTTGTCTATTGGGCCGTCGACGGCGCCATGGCAGCTGCCGGCATCGAGCGCCTGAGTGAAACCGCCGAAGCCTGCGGCGCGTCGCCCTTCCAGACGGTCCGCCGGGTGGTTCTGCCCAATATTTCAGCCGGACTCGTGACCGGCGGCCTGCTTTCATTCGCCGCCAGCTTCGGCGAATTCGCCATGGCCCAGATCATCGGCCGCGGCATGGACACGGTTCCGCTCTGGAGCGCCGAGATGATCCGCTCCTACTCCGACACGGCCGGCTCCTACAACAGGCTGGCAGTCGTCACGCTTCTGACCTTTGCCGTTCTATTCGTTCTGTCGGCCGTGGTCGTGTATTGGAATCGAGGTCAAACCGTCCGGCTGCTGCCCGGTGCCGGCGCGACCGCAACAACTAAAGGAGATCGTCGATGAGCGGCGTCAGCCTGGTCGGCGTGACCAAAATGTACGGTCAAGTCAAGGCCCTGGACCATGTTTCCGTGGACGTGTGCGAGGGTGAGTTGTTGGCGTTGCTCGGTCCGTCCGGGTGCGGCAAGACCACGCTCTTGAGATGTGTTGCCGGCCTGGAGAGGCCCGACCGCGGTTCGGTGGAGATCGGCGCCGCCGACGTCACCGCCGTGCCAACGCGTAAGCGGCCGATCGGCATGGTCTTCCAGAGCTACGCGCTCTTTCCGAACATGACCGTCCGCCAGAACATCGCCTTCCCGCTCGAGGTCCGGCATATGCCGCGCAAGGAGATCACTCCGCGCGTAGACGAGATGCTGGATCTCGTGCATCTGACCGCCCAGGCGGACAGGTACCCGAAGCAGATCAGTGGCGGCCAGGCCCAGCGCTGCGCGCTCGGGCGAGCGCTGGCACCCAATCCGCAGGTGCTCCTGCTCGACGAGCCTTTGTCGGCGTTGGACGCCGTTGTTCGCGGGCGCCTTCGAGACGAGATCCGGCGGATCCAGCAGCGCGTAGGCATCACCGCCATCTACGTCACCCACGATCAGTCGGAAGCGATGGCCATCGCAGACCGAGTGGCGGTCATGAACGCGGGCCAAGTAGAGCAGATCGCGGCTCCGGCGGATCTGTATGAGATGCCGTCCACGCAGTTCAGCGCCACATTCGTGGGCAGCAGGAACGCACTGGAGCTGGTCGTGCAAGACGGCAAGGTCGGCATCCCCGGCTCGTTCCACATAGACGCCCCCGAGGGCTCCAACGGTCACGCCCTGGCGTTCTTCCGGCCTGAGGATGTTCAGGTAAGCAAGGGTGAGTCCGGACCCGGGATGGAAGCGCGAGTCGAGTTGAAGATCTTCCTTGGGTCTACGACCCGCCTCCACCTCGTCGGTGAAGCCGACGGTCAGCCCATCGCAATCTTCGGCGACCTGCCGAGCCGTCAGGCCCGACTGATCGATGAAGGCGAAACGGTCCGAGTCAACATCGACCCGGACCACGTCCAGGCATTTCCGGTCTGACGACCGGGCCAGAGAGGTCGCGAGATGAACGTTGCCGTTGTCTGCGAGCCGGATGTGCTGGTAACGCAGGGCGATTGGGTAGACCCAGAGGGCGACGACTGGCTGTCGTCCCTCTACCGGTTCCTGACCGAGGACTCGGCGCCGTCGGAAGGCGAGAACGGCGGACCCACCCTGCCGACGCCTGAACTCGAGCATTGGTTCGGGTAGGCCCGTCGAATCGATTACGAGTTACTTGCCGCCGGAGCCGGCCTCAGGGTTCTGAGCCCATTCGTTCATCGAGGCGATGACAGCGGCCAGCTGTGCCTTTGGCTCGCTCCGAGCATGACTGTACGGCGTCCAGCTGTCGGCGTCGCTTGGCCTCCTCTTTGCGCTGTCTGGACAAGCGCTTCTCGAGCGGGACCAGCTTTCGGAAAGCAGTGGCAACTTTTGGCTTGGACTGGGCCTGTTCCGCGGTTTCGGCTTTGGGGGCTTTGGCCATGATGATCTCTGCTGGCGACGCCATAAGTTCAGCTGGCCGCGGCGTCGTGCTCGGGCCGTGCCGGAGGGCGCGGATGCTACTCGGAGCGGCGGATATTTAGGAGTCGCTAATCTCAACGGCGCCCGGCCGCCCTGGTAGTTGTGCTAACAAAGCCGGTCCGCACGTTAACTGCGCGATGGCAGAGCGTTGCCATCCGGGTCATATCGTGGAAATGTCAAAGACACGAAGCGACCCATGGAGACCCTTCTCATGATTAAGTTGCTCGAAACCCGGCAAGACGCCGAGAAGCTTGAGGCGGCTTCGCCGCTCGAGGAGACACTCGTCGACATACTCGACCTGAGCCTTCAGGTCGAGCAGGTCCGCTGGCGGCTAAACGGTCCGGGATCCAGCAGGATCCACCGGCGGCTCGATGACTTTCGCTCCCAATATCGTTTCTGGGACCAGGAACTCAGTGGGCGCCTCGAATCGCCCTCCGGCGAGCGGCTTGCCACTCTGGCCGCTGCGACGCCCCTGGAGTTGCCTCGGGCCGGCCAGTTGCGTGACAAGGACGTGATCGTGTTCTTCGATGGCAGGTTTACGAAGGTTGCCGATCGTGTGCGGTCTCGCCGGGCTTTGATCGGTGCCGAGGACGGCGTCGCCGGGGATTTGCTCGATTTGATCGCTGCCGGACTCGAGAGGCAGGGCTGGATGCTGCGCGCCGACATCGAAAATCGAAACCGTTCCTCCGCTCCCGGGTCAGAGTCTGCCGCTCGCCGAGATCCATCGGCGGCTTAGCTCTCAGACCTCCAGCACGCCCAGCCAGGTTGCGCCGACGGCCATGCCGGCGACGAACAGGGCGTATCGCCTCAGCCAGGTGAGTGGAGTGCCTTCCCGCTCCACTATCTGGCGGGGGCGTAGATCAGCGTTGCGCGTCAGGGGTGAGCAACCGGCGGTTCCGCCCCGATGTTTCGCTCGACGGCGGTGAGGCTGTCGTCGATGATCGCAATGGCCAGTCCCATCTCGTCACGGGTCACAACGAGTGGCGCCGACAAATGGAGGACGTTGCCCATCGCGACCTTAAAGTTCAGGCCCCTGGACAGACACTCGTACATGACCGCTTCGGCCTCATCGACGGCCGGCTCTCGAGTGGCCCTGTCCCGGACCAGCTCCAGCCCCATGAGCAATCCCAGGCCGCGAACGTCACCGACCAAAGGATGACGAGCCTGCAGTCCGCGGAGTTCGTCCAGGGCCCAGGCCCCCAATTCGGCTGCGTGGCGGACTAGGTCGCGCTCCTCGATCTCCTCGATGACGGCCAGGCCGGCAGCGCAGGAGACTGGGTTCTTCTCGTGGGTGAAGTGTCCCAGCGCTCGGTCCGCGGCCACGTTCAAACCTTCGCGGGCAATCAGCGCGGCCAGAGGCATGATCCCGCCGCCGAGGCCTTTGCCGATGACCAGGATGTCCGGAACGATGCCGAAGTGCTCCACGGTGAAGAATTTCCCGGTGCGGCCGAGGGCGTGTGGGACCTCGTCCAGGATCAGCAGGGCTCCGTGCCGATCGCACGCGGCCCTGATCGTTTGCCAGTATTCGGGAGAGGGGATCGACGGCGTGTTACGGACCGTCTCCGCAATCACGGCGGCGACGTCGCCCTCCTTCTCGAGGACATATTCAAGGTAGCGGGCGCAGGTCAGGTCGCACGCCCCAACCCGGTCTTGGCACCGGAATGGGCAGCGATATGGCTCGGGTGGCGGGACGTGTTCCGTGCCCGCCAGGAGAGGCCCGATGCCGGCCCTGAACTGCGCCTCGCCACCGATGGAAATCGTGTCGAGCGTGCCGCCGTGAAAGGCATCCCACATGGAGATGGTTTTGTGGCGGCCGGTGGCAACGCGCGCGAGCTGGATTGCTGCGCTGTTGGCCGTAGCCCCGGAGGTGGTGAATAGAACGCGCGAAAGGTCGCCCGGCGCCAGCTCCGCGAGCTTCCTGGCCAGGGCAATGGCCGGCCGGTTCGTATACCGGCGCGGTGAGAACGGAAGCGTTTGGAGCTGCTCGATGACGGCGGCAACCACCCTCGCGTTGCCGAAGCCAACTTGATGAACGGCGTTGCCGTGGAAGTCGAGGTACCGGCGACCCGAGGTGTCGATGATCCAGGCCCCTTCGGCGCCGTCGAGGGCGTTCAGGCAGGGCGTGCTGAGCGACTGGTGAAGGAAATAGCGGGCGTCCTCGGCTAGGAGAGCCCGGGTCGCCTCGTCCAGGTGGAGAGTCTGCCACTCCGCCCGCCGGGGAGTGGCATTGGAGTCGCCCTCGGCCAGCTTCGCGGCGGCGGGCAGTGTTGAAGTCATCTTCAGACTCACGGCTTCTCGCCCAGGGCAAGGGAGATCTCGATCGTGTCAAGCACTGGCGGCAACTCGGCGATGGAGCCGATCAGGTAGTGGGCCCCGGCCCGCTTCAGCCGATCGCCGGCATCCTGGATGAGTTGGTCCCGTTCTGCCGCGGGCAGGGAAGCCAGTTCGGACTGGTCCAACCCAACGTAGTTGCCGGTTCTAGTGATACCGACCGTCCAGGTTCCGGCGTTTAGGCCCTCGGCGATGTCCGCGTCCGTGTCGCCGACCTTGACCACGGCGCTGGGTGGGAAGACACGCAACTCGGCCATGGCCCGGAGAAGCATCCACGGCTCGGGCCGCCCGGCCGGGACCTCGTCGGCGCAGATCATCACGTCCGGTTCGTAGCCCTGCTCGATTGCACGCCGAGCGGCGATATCGCCGACGGAGCGGGGATAGCCGGTCGTCGAGCCGATCTTATAGCCGCGGGCACGGAGCTGGGTAATGGCCTGGAGCGTTCCCGGAATTAGATCGCAGAAGTCGGGAAGCACAGCTTCCTGAATGGGCACAAGATCCAGGTATATGGCCTGTATGTCATCCTCGGCGCACGGTTCGCCGTGTGCCTTCAGCCAGTGCGCGGCTACTTCCGGCATGGCGGCAATGGCGCGGATGTGGTCCAGCTTGTAGACGCCCATCGGGCCCCGGGCCTGGGCCGTGGTGATCGGCACGCCGTACTTGGCGAAGACTTCCATGAAGGCTCCCACCGGTGCCTGCGACCCGAAGTCCTGCGTGGTGCCTGCCCAATCCAGGACGACGGCCTTGATGCGCCGCCGCGGCCCAAGATCTTCCGGCACGTCCGTGTGGCCTGCGCCTGCCTGCGCCCGAGTCGTCATGCCCCTACGGCCGCACTGGCCGCCTCCAGGACCCGGCCGTCCTCGCCCGGTTTGCCGGCCGGTTTGGCCAGCTTGGCCTCCACCAGCGCCCGTTCGAGCGACTCTATGAACCCGGACAGCACCTCCAGTTCCATGGCGCCGAGGGTGCAAACCCGGAAGGTCGTCCGGGCCGCGTCGCCGAGTCCGGCATAGATGATGTAGCCGTCGCGCTTGAGCGCATCGTGAAGATTCTCGTAGGCGACTCCGGCCGGCAGGCGGAGGCTCCGCACCGAAGATGATCGGTTCTGAGCCGCAACCGACGGCTCCAGGTGCATTCGGGCGAAGGCTGCATCGAGCAGGCCGACCCGGGCGCGATAGGCTGCCTGGCGATGCGCCAGGCTTTCGTCGAGCAGCTCGTCCAGCGCTGCCTCGAGGCCGTATACGGCCGGGACGGCGGGAGTGAACGGTACGCTGTTCTTCTTCTGTGCCGCCAGATAGCCGGCGATGTCCAGATAGAGCGAGCGGCGCGGCGACTCAGCCACACGAGCGGCACCCGCGGGGGACAGAAGCACAAAGGAGGTGCCCGGTAGGCCGTGAAGGCACTTGTTGGAGGTGCAGGCGACCATGTCCATGAGCTCGCCGGGCCTTAGCTCCTCGGCGCCGAGAGAGCTGATGGCGTCAACGATGACGCGCACGTTGCGTGTCTTGGCCACGGCCGCGATCTCGTGAACGGGGTTCAGGAGCCCGGTCGTTGTCTCGTGGTGGACCACGGCCACGGCATCGATGTCGGGGTCTGAATCCAGGGCCGCCGCAACCGCAGCCGGATCGATGGGCTCCGTCTGAGACGCGTGAACAGCAAGCGTCTGGATTCCGAGCCGCTCGCCGATCGTGGCCAGGCGATCGCCGTAGATGCCGTTCCGGCAAACCAGGAGGTGGTGTCCCGCGCGAACAGAAGAGCCGACCATGGCCTCCATTGCGGCCGTGCCCGATCCTGCGATCAGGGCCAGTTCCCAGTCACGTCCAACGCCGGCGACACGGAAGAGCTTCTCGCGAATGCGCGCGAACATCTCCGAGTACTCGGGTTCGCGGTGGCATAGGTCCGGGCCCGCCACGGCGCGGTGGATCCGGTCGCTGACCACCGCAGGCCCGGGATTAAGTAGCACTCTCTGGCGATGGAGTCTGTCTCGTCCGTAGAGGAAGGAGTCGGTCAGAGCGAAGTCCGGAGCTTCGAGTATCCGGTCCGGCTGGCCGCGCAGAAGCTCAACCTTGCTCGCCGGGTCGTGGCCGGCAATGCCGATGACTGCTCCGCAACCGGCCCTTGCGCCGGACAGAAGCGCAGCTGCCGAGCCTCCGATGAGGCCCATTCGGCGGACGTCCTCTACGTCCGCGGCCGCGAGGGCGACCAGCAGGCCGAACGGGGACGGTGCAGCCGGTCCTCGAACAACGATGTCCGCCAGCCGTCGCTCCACGGGAGTGGGCGTGATCTCGTCGGGGACCACTAGGACGACAACGGCCCCGTCGGCCCGGACTTCTTCGAGCCCCGCCGCCAGAGCGGCCTGCGCGGTCATCGGGAGGTCGCCCGCGAAGAGCGTCCAGACTGATATGGCGCGGTCTTCGGCCCAGGAGCGAACTGTGGCGACCGTGTCGGCATAGGGCATTGTGGCGGAACCTCCATGTGGAGCACCCGCTGAAAACCAGGCTCGCTCCTCAGTGGAAGGCTGATCGGGAAGCATTAACGCGCCGCGAACGCCTCGTTAACTCCGCCGCCCCACTCTCGCATGGAAGACGTTGACACCCTGTGATGAGGCTTGGCATGTTGGATAGAACCCGGGTAATCCTCCTGGCCTTCGACGGTTTCCCGATCTACTCCTTGTCCAGTCAGGCTACTCCCAACTTGTGGCGACTCGGCGAGGAGGGTGGCTATGCGCTGGACGGCGGACGGAGCGGTCTGCCGTCGACGACGTACCCATCGTTCGCGTCACTGCTGACCGGGATGAGCTCCAAGCGGACGGGGATCCGGACCACTGCGCACAGGCCGGGTGCAGTTCCCGGCTGGGCCGGTGAGGATCGCCTCAAGGCGGACACGATCGTCCACGCGGCTCTCGACGCGGGCCTGCGGGCCGCAGTCGTCATGGGTGACCAGAAGCTGCAGAAGGTGCTGCGCCTCGACGAGATCGAGAGGGCCTGGCCGCCCGCGGCGGTGGTGCCCGAGGGAACGGAACTGGACGCTCATGGCTATCCAACCAATGCTGCCATCCGGCCGCATATCCTGGAGGCGGCCACCGATTCGGACCTTGATCTGCTGTTCGTCCACTTCAACGAGACGGACACACTGGGTCACGATCTGGGGCCGGCCGCCCTCGCGACGCGGGAGTGCGTTCGCGCCGCTGACGCTATCGTGGGCGAAATCCTGGAGGCGCTGGCGCCGGACTGGGACCGGACCATCCTCGCGGTCACGTCGGATCACGACATGACCCGCCGCCTGCCCTATCCGGCGATCAATCCAATGGCGTCGCGCGACTGCGCCGGCCTGGCCGACGACTGGATTGCCGACGGCTGCGCCGCCTGGCTGCGCCTGACTTCCGGTGTCGACGCCCACATGGCCATCAGCCGCCTGACTGCGTTGGACGGCGTGGAAGCCTGGCGTTGGCGGGAGCCCAACGTGCTGCTCCTCCTGGCTGCTCCCGGGCGGGTTTTCGCGGCCCCATGGGTTCCGGCGAGCGGGATCCACGGCTCCATATCCACAGCGCGGACTCTGGCCATGGTTGGGGGCGGCCACCCCCGCGTTCCTGAAATCGCCGCCTCGATCGTCGGTAGGTCGCCGCGGCTGCAGGACTGGGCTCCGACTCTGGCCGGCCTGCTGGGCATCGAATTGCCCGAGGCGGACGGTCTGGACATGCTCGAGGAGTCGGAGATGGTCTCGGCCGGATAGCTGCTACAGCTGGGGGGCTCATAGCACGAAAGGCGCAGCGAAAGCTCCGCCTTTCCCTTTTGCGCAAGATCCTGCGCTTTGGCCCCTACTTCCTCAGGACCGACGCGACGTGTCCTGCAACCGAGACATACGCCGCGTTGAGAGGCCGCCAGGCCGGTTCGGTGATTGTGTTCGGGCGAGCCATGGCGTGAACGGCGCCACCGTGGTTCCGTACGACATCCTTGAGGGCCGAGAGTCGCTCGGCGAGTGTTCCGACATCGCGCAGGTCTCCCGGCTCGACGACCAGGGTAGAGACCGTCAGTTCCGGCCCGCGGACGCCGTCGGGGAGTGGCCCAAGTGGCTTCATGCCGGCCATCAGCTCCATGGCTATCTCGATCGAGCCGACCACGGCCTCGTCCTCGTCGTTCCAGGCCACGATGAAATCATCGCCGCCCAGGTGGCCCACGAACCGGACGCCTCGCCCACGACCCACACCGACCACGGCGTGGCCCAGGGCCTGGATGGTTCGGTCGCCCCGCGCGAAACCGGATCGCTCGTTGAAGGTCTTGAAGTCGGCGATATCCACCCGGCTGACCACCAGCGTCTCGCCGGTGTCGATGATCTCGGCGAGGGCCTGCTCGGTGCGCTCGCCACCGGGCAGGCCGGTGAGGGGATTGAGTTGATGTACGCGGTCCAAACCAAGGCTCGTGAGTGCCCGCAGCAGGTCTCGAACCCGGACGAGGCCCACGACCCTGCCGCCTGCGTCGACCACCAGAACGTCATCGAAGAGAGAGTCGCCATCGCGATTGGCCACAGTCACGGCCGCTTCCACGATGGTGGTGTCCGCCCCGATCACCCGGGGATGCGGATCGGCGGCCTCCAGAACGGCGCGGTTGGCGAAGACGGCGTAACCGTACTGTCCGCTGAACATCCGGAAGAGCCGCTCACGGCCCAGGGCGCCGACGGGGCGCCGACGATCGTCCACGAAGACGAGAGTCGTGAGGGTCTCGTCATCCAGGAATCTCTGGCGGGCGTCCTCGCCCGTGATGGTCGCCGGCACAAAGACGGCCGGCGTTGCGATGGCGGCCATCCGAGGCGTCCTGTCCGGACCCCCGCGGAGCTTCTGGCGCCCTTCGCGGCGTGCATCGGCAACGGCTTCGATAAGATCGCGTCCGCGTGCGCCGATGACCGGCGATATGCCGAAGGCGGCACCCGAGGTCAGCTCGGAAATGATGGCGTCCAGTTCGTTCGGGTTATCGAGTAGAAAGACGAACCCGTCGCCGTCATCCACCAGGCCGCCGCTCGGGACTGTTTTGCGCAGCCGGCCGAGTGCGGCCTCGGCGACCCACAGGACGTGGCGCGCCGCGAGCATGCGGCCATCGGATGGGCGAGCGGACGAAGCGGACATTGGCGGGACCCCGACTGCGGATAGCCAATAGGCCGACCGATTGGGGCCGACCGATCCGAAGACGATGCCGTCCCTCGGTTAGCTCTCCGTTTCTCCGGGGTTAACGCTCAAACGAGTCTGTCGCACGGTCCGGACGAGCCGAACAGCCGGGTCCGCGTGGCCGTTTCCGGGACCGCGTGTTCCTGGGTCGATCGCCTGGTTGCATTTGTCCGGCGCTCGATGCCGGCCCGACTCGTCCTGTCGAGGACGTAGCCGGCACTCGAACGGCGTCTTCGCAGCCGGGCCGGGCTTCGGCGCCGACTGCGAAGACGTACCGGAGAACGCTACGCCTGAGCGGTCCGGGTGCCGAAGACCAGCCGGCCGATTGCGACCACGATGATCGCGCCGATTACGGCCACAGCAATGCTCTCGACATTGACGCCGGTTACGTCAGCAAGACCTAAAACGTTGCCTGCTAGATACCCACCGACCACAGCCCCAACAATACCGAGGACGATCATCATGATCAGTCCGTCGGTGGTGCCCATGATCAGGTTGGCGATGAAGCCTGCGATGGCTCCAAGAACGATCCACGCAATGATGCCCATGGCAGCGATTCCTCCAAGTTGATACTGGACGTGCCGGCCGGTTATGCCTTTCGGACGGCGTCCAGAGCCTTGCCGAGGGTCTTCTGCGCGTCGCCTTCGGCCTGATGGACCCGGCCCTTGGCTTGTTCTCTCGGGCTGCTGGTCAGGTTGCCGACGCTTTCTTCCACGATGCCCTTGGCCTTATTGATTGTGCCTTTGGCACGCAGGTCACTCATCGGGTACTCCTTCGGGCGCCTTCGCCCGCACTTGTCATGAATCCTCATGAACTCGTTTGAGTCTGGGCCGGTTGCCGCACCGGCCGCGAGGATGAGAACCCGCCAGAGAATCAGAAGAGCGGCCGACGGGGGGACCGGCCGCTCTTCCTGGAGTTCTGGGTGCGGAGCAACTCCCGGGCGCTAGGGGTTGAGGTCCTCCACCTCGCCCGTGGCGAGGAAGACCACGTCCTCGGCGATGTTGGTGACTCGGTCGCCGATGCGCTCCAGGTAGTGGGCGGCGAAAAGGATTCGCGTACCGGGGTCTACTTTGGCCGGATCGGTGCGCATTTCGGCCAGGACGTCGTCGAAGACCTCGTGGTACAGGCGGTCGATCTCGTCGTCGCGCGATGCCACCAGGCGCGCCTTGTCCTCGTCGATGTCGATAAGGGCCATGACGACGTCGCGGACCTGTCGGGCGGCGAGCTGGGCCATCGGCGTGAGCTCGTCGTAGGTGACCATGTTCGTCACGCCCGCGAGCTTGCGGGCCTGCTTGGCAACGGAGCCGGCATGGTCGCCGATCCGCTCCAGCTCGTAAGTTACCCGGTCCAGAGCCATCAAGAACCTCAGGTCCCTGGCAACCGGCGCCTGAGTGGCAATGGTCATCGCCACGATCGCGCTCACGGCCCGCTGCGTCTCATTGACGCGTCCGTCTGAAGCGATGACCTGAGTGGCCAGAGCTGCGTCGCGGTTCATCAGGGCGTCGTGAGCAGCCAGGATCTGGTCCTCAACATACGAGCCCATGCGCAACACGCCTTCTTTGACGTCCCGCATCTCATGATCGAGGCTCTCGCGCACGCGGCGGGCGGAACGATCCGCCTCGGCTTCTGCCGCGTTCTGAATGCCGTCGATGGAGAGAGTGCCGGTCTGATCCACGGGCATCGTCGACTCCTGGTTCTGGGGGGCGCTCATCCGAACCGCCCGGAGATGTAGTCCTCGGTCAGCCGCTCGCTGGGGCGGGTGAAGATGCGACCGGTCGGGCCGACTTCAACCAGATATCCCGCTCGGTCCTCGGCCATCGTGAAGAAGGCTGTGACATCGCTCACGCGAGCTGCCTGCTGCATGTTGTGGGTCACGATGACAATGGTGTAGGCCTCGCGAAGCTCGCGCATCAGTTCTTCGATGCGGAGTGTTGAGACCGGATCCAGGGCCGATGCCGGCTCGTCCATCAGGATCACTTCCGGATCTGTGGCCAGGACCCGGGCGATGCAGAGCCGCTGCTGCTGCCCGCCGGAGAGGGCCAGGCCGGACTTGCGGCGCAGGTCGTCCTTGACCTCGTCCCAGAGCGCGGCGCGCTTGAGACTGGTTTCGACCAGTTCCTCCAGCTTGCCCTTGTTGTTGAAGCCGCGGCGCCGTGGCCCATACGCGACGTTCTCGAAGATGGACATCGGGAACGGGTTGGGTCGCTGGAAGACCATGCCCACGCGGCGTCGCAGCTCCACCACGCTGACGTCCGCGTCCATGATGTTCTCACCGTCGAGAGCGACCTCGCCCTCGACCTTTGCGCCGGGGATGAGGTCGTTCATGCGGTTGAAGCAGCGCAGGAACGTTGATTTGCCACTGCCCGAGGGGCCGATGAGGGCCATTATGGAGCGGGGCTGCACGGTAAGAGTCACGTCGCGGACGGCGACCTTCTCGCCGTAGCGGATGGAAACATGGTTTGTCGAGATCTTGATCTCGCTCTGCTGGGCCGCTGCGGTATCGGTGATGCGAGGGGCCGTGACCTCCACGCGCCGTATCACGGGCTCCTGATGAACGGCAGTTGCTTGCATGTCTTCTCCGGTGCTCATGCGGCGGTCATCCGTCGCGTCAGGAGGCGGCCGACAAAGCGCGCCCCGAGGTTGAAGATCAGGACCATCGAAATGAGGACGAACGCACATCCGTCCACGATCTGGTTCTTGAACATCCCGAGACCTTCGGAATTGAGCTTGTAGATGTAGACGGACAACGTCGTCGCCGGCCGGAACGGACTCCACGGCGAGACCTGACTGCTCAGGTCGAAGTTGGTGAAGTCGTAGTGGGGAGGCGTTCCGACGCCTGCAGTGAAGAGGAGCACGGCGGCTTCGCCAAAGACGCGGCCCGCCGTGAGGATTACGCCAGTGATCAGCCCCGGAATTGCCAGGGGGAGGACCACGTGCTTGATCGTTTGCCACTTCGTGGCGCCGAGAGCGAGGCTGGCGCTTCGCTCTTCCTGTGGAACAGCTCGAAGAGCCTGCTCCGACAGTCGCGTCATGAGCGGCAGGTTGAAGAATGTGAGCGCAAGTGCGCCGGCCAGGGCGGTGAAGCCCCATTTGGCGTCGTCGACGAACAGGATCAGGCCGAACAGGCCTACCACGATCGAAGGCACCGAGCTGATGGCTTCCTGCGCGAACCGGATGGTGTTGGTGAGGGCATTGTCGCCGGCATACTCCGCCATGTAGATCCCGGCCAGGATGCCGACTGGAACGGCGATGAGCATCGTTAGGACCAGCATGTAGATGGAGTTCCAGAGGAGCGGCATGATGCCGCCCAGGGCGGTCTGGCTCGGGTCATCGATGAGGAAGGAGGGTGAAACAACTCCCCACGCCGACAGCGCGAAGTGGACGATGATGCTGCCCAGGATCAGCAGTACGGCCGCACCGGTTCCCCACAGGACTACGGTTGCGGCACGGTCGGCCAGGATGCTGCCGGTGGAGCTTCGGCCCTTCAGGCTTGACTTGGGACCATTTGAGCGGCCAAGTCCTGCGGTCGTGCTCATGCGGCCATCCTCCGCTTGTTGATCACCCTGACCAGCACGACCGAGGTGATCGAAATGATTAGCAGGACCAGGCTCATCGTCCACAGGGCGTCCTGCCAGGGCTCGCCGAAGACTGTATTACCCATGTCCAGCGTGATCTGCGAGGTCAGAGTGGTAACCGGCTGGGTGATGGCCGCGGGCAGGGTGGGTGAGTTGCCGATGACCATCTGTACGGCTAGGGCCTCGCCGGCGGCTCGGGTCATGCCCAGGACCACGGCCGTGAGGACTCCACTGAGGGCGGACGGCAGCAGGATGTGGCGCATCGTCTGCCAGCGCGTTGTCCCCAGCGCGAGCGAGCCCGTTCGGATTTCCTGTGGAACGGCCCGGAAGGCGTCGTAGGAGACGCTGGTGATAGTCGGCAGGACCATGATCGACAGGACCAGCGAGCCGGCCAGCCAGGAGAAGCCAGTCAGGAACCCCGGCATGCTGAAGACCGGGCCGATGAACGGCAATGAGAGCACGATCGGGCCGTTGAATGTGTTCGCGAGGAACGGTACGAGGACGGTGATGCCTAGCCAGCCCCAGACGACGCTGGGGATGCCGACGAAGATCTCGAGCGCAGGCTGCACGATTGACTTGGCCCAGTTGGGGGCGATCTCAGACAGGAACAGCGCTACGCCGACCGACAATGGCGTCGAGATCAGGAGCGCTCCGGCCGTCACGACTACGGTGCCGGCGATGAATGGCAGGAGCCCGAATTGGGGGCCGCCGTCCGCGAGTGGATCCCAGGTCGAGGAGAAGATCGCCGTGACCGAGTAGCCGTCCTTCACGAATAGCTGGATGCCTTGCCAGACGATGAAGGTGAGTAGCAATGCGACGATGGCGATCATCGACGCCGCCGCCAGGAAGACAACTCGGCGGGGGATGTCGATCCGTCGCAGCAGGCTGGGCTTGGCCCTCAGCCCGGCCGCTCGGTAGGTAGTTAGTTGAGCCATCAGCGCTGCCTCGAAGCAATCACTCTGGAGAAATAGGAATGCTCCGGGCCCCGTTCGTCACCACGGGGCCCGGAGCTCCTGGGAAACTACTTGGCGGGAACGGGGCCGTAGGAGTCCTTGGGGATGATGGTTCCCTGGACAACCGGGCCGAGCATGAACGTCAGGAAGGCGTCGGTGAGACCCGAAGCCGCACCCTTGGTGTAGAGGTTGCCGTCGGCGGCGAGCTTGTAAGAGCCGTTGCCGACGTTGGCGATCGTGGCGTCGGTGCCGTCGAGCTGGAGGCCGTTGAGCAGGGACTTGTTGGCCGGGTCGTTGTAGTAGCTGAAGCCGATGACGCTGACTGCGCCCTTGGTCGTGGTGACCGCGGTCGTGACGGCGCCGTTGGTGTCAAGGGTTAGGGTCTGGCCGCCGGTCGCCTCAGTCTTGCCGCCAAGCACCAGCTTCTTGAAGCTGGCGCGGGTACCGGAGGACGAAGGGCGGAAGATCAGGATGATCGGAAGGTCGGCGCCGCCAACCTGCTTCCAGTTGGTGTCAACGCCGGTCCAGATGTCGATGTTCTGCTGAGTGGTCAGGTTGGTAACGCCGGTCACATCGGGGTTCGTGACGACGATCCAGCCCTGACGGCAGACGACGTGGTCGACGAGTGTGTCGGCGACGGGAGTGGCGAGCTTCGTGTTGGCGAGAACGTCGGATGCGCCGATCTGAACTGCGCCGGAGCTGACCTGGCTAAGGCCGGTGCCGGAGCCGCCACCGTTGACGGTGATCGTGGCGCCGGGGCATTCCTTCGCGTACTCGGTCGCTGCATCCTGGATGAGCGGCTGGAGGGCGGTGGAGCCGGAGGTGGTGATGCTGCCGGTGACGCAGTTGACCGTTGCGGCCGGGGTGGCCGTGGGGGCCGCGGTCGAGCCGGAGGTCGAGCCGGAGGCGACGACTATGGCGGTGGCCGAAGGGGCCATCGTGGGGGAGGCCGCGGGTGCGGACGCACTCGAGGTTGCAGTGCTGCAGGCTCCAACGAACATCGCCGCAGCGATGGCGAGGGCGCCGAAGCGCTTAGTCCCGTTTAGCAAATGAATGTCTCCTATTTCTGGACGACTGATTGGGCAACCTGTCCCAGTTCCAAGTGGATGGTCGAGTCGGTCGTTTAACGCGGTGTTGGTGGTTTGTTAACGCTTGTTGCGGTCTGGTGAGGCGGATCGAACAGGTATCCGGAGCCCCGGACCGTTACGAGGTGGACGGGATTGGCCGCGTCTCTCTCGATCTTGGAGCGCAGCCAGAAGACGTAGACATCCACAACTCGCTCGTTGCCGGCGGCTTCGTGCCAGACGTGGCGAAGGAGTTCGTCGCGGGAAAATGCGCGGCCCGGGTGCATGGCGAGGTATTCGAGAAGGGCGAGTTCTTTGGGGCGGAGCGACATCAAGCGGCCGTCTCGACGGATGGCGCGGGCGCGCCTGTCCAGTTCCACGCCGTCGCCGACCATGATTCGGTCGTCGGGCATGTGCCCGCTCATGGGGCCACGGCGGCCGGCGATCGAGAGGCGGCCGACCACCTCCATGGGGTCCGATGAGAGATCCACGGCATCGTCGAAGCCCAGTTCAAGCGCGTGAAGCCTCAAAGCCACGGCCTGATGAGGGCTGAGCATCACTGCGCACGAGTCGGGATTGACGGCCAGCCAGCTGGCGACGCGTTGCAGGTCGCCGGGATCGGCGGGCGGCGAAATGAGCACGACGAGAGTCGGTTCGGAGAGTGAGAGTGCCGTCGAGAACCCAGGGGACGTCGGCTCTACCCTGACCTCTATGTCGGGAAAGAGCCGTCGCAGATCGATCGGCCCGTCCGGGTCGGCCATCGCGAGCCAGCCCGTGAACGGCTGCGGGCGTGAGGTGATCTCGGAAGCGGCAATCGGGGCGTCGTCATAGGCGTGAGTCACTCGCCGAATGTCGCGGCGTTGTGTTAACGCGGTGTTCCAGGGGCGTCAACGTTCTGCTCGGCCGCGGACTTCTGCCAAGGCAAGGCCTACGCTGTTCCCGGGCGCGTGTTACGCCGAGGTCCTGAGTCGCATGAAGGTTATCCATGTCTACCGAACGACCACAGGCACTGAATCCGGAGGACCTGACAAGGCTTTTCGTGGAATTCGGGAACGCCGGCGATGCCGAAGGCCTGGCCGGGTTGTACGAACCGGATGCCATCGTCGCATTTCCGCCCGGCCAAATGACCGTGGGCCGGCCGGCAATTCAGGTTCTGTACGAGCAGATGCTCGCCGCCAAGCCGCAGTTCCTAGTAGAGACCCCGCTCCCGACGCTACTGATCGGCGACCTGGCCCTTACGGCAACGCCGGCCCGGGATGAGGCAGGAGCGCGAGCGCAGGTGGCCCGGCGTCAGCCGGACGGAACCTGGCTGCGAGTTCTGGACAGGCCCGACTTCAGAGGCTAGCAAGCGCGCTCCGACACCCGTGACCGAGGACCGCAGAAGCCAACAGCGGCCCGGGGTCGTGTCGACCCACCGCCGATCGCCGGCCGAGGGTCAGCCAAGCGGGCCTTCCTTCGCACCAGGAGCAGTCCCCGCAAGTGAGTTCAGCAAGAAGAGGTCGGCCTCGGCCTGACTCTTCTTGAGGGTGGCGTGGGTCTCTGACGCGATCGCCGGAGCGCCCGGACGGGCCATCTCGCCCAGATCGCGATTCATCTGTGGCCTGAGGACCGTCGCGACCCGGCGCTGCCCGTCAGGTGGGTACATCGGACGAGCGGAGCGGTCCAGGCAGCGACTTCGGTCAATTTCGCCCGCTCCGTGGGCACCTGTGACGGTTCGGCGTTCGGACGGCCGCGCTTGGGTTGACCCTGATGCCGAATTTGGGCAATTGGGACGCGGTGCGGGCTCGAATTCGTGGGGACCGGTCTCTTATGCCCGCCAGGTGGGCACTGCACCGGTGCGAACCGGGACGTCGGCTCTGTGGGCGACGACACGAACCGCGGCGAGCGCGCTGAGACGCGTGAGCGAGGAGCGCAAGCGACAACGAGCCGGGCAAGCCCGGGTTTAGGCATCGGCCGCCCGTCTCCGATCAGGCGTGCTTGACGACGATGCGCTCGATCATGTCGGCGACGTCTTCGCACTTGTCGATCGTGTCCTCCAGGAGGGCGTAGACGTCCTTCCACTTGAGCACGTCGATCGTCTTGGTGCCGTCGTCGAAGAGGCCGGCGATCGCGGAGCGGGCCAGCTTGTCACCCTCGTTCTCGATCCGGTGGACTTCCGCGATGTACTTGTCCATGTCCTTGAAGCCGCGTAGATGGCTGAGGGCCAGGTGGATCGTCTCGCAAGCCTGAACGACCAGCGCGGCCTGCTTGACGGACGCCTTCGTCGGCGCCTCGATCCGGTACAGGACGAAGGTGTCCGCCACCTCTTCGATGAGGTCGAGGATGTCGTCCAGGCCGCTGATCAGCGCGTGGATTTCCTCGCGATCGAAGGGCGTAACGAATGTTGCTTCCAGCCGCCGGCCGATGTCGTGGCTGATGTCGTCGCCCTTGTGCTCGGCCTCGCGGATCTTCTTGGCCGATTTGTCCGGGTTATCGTAGGTCCGCAGCATCGTCTCGAGCTGGCGGGCGCCGTCAAGAACATTGGCGGCGTCTGCGACGAAGAGGTCGAAGAATCTCTCTTCGCGCGGAATCAGTCGAAACGAGGGCACCTGAATAACCTCCGGAGAGTCGCTATCTGTATCGGTCGAGCCAGCTCACACTGGCGTTAGGGTAGCGTCCGGCGGGCATGCGTGCCAGTCGGACCAAACGGCTGTGCCGGACTCGCCCGGCTGTGCCATGCTCGAATTGTGGACACGGTCGAGCTTCTGTTTATCGTCGTGCTGGTCATGCTGCTGGCCTGGGCGCTTGCCGCGGCGATTTCGCGCGGTCGAATCATCGAACGCCTCCAGGAAACCACCGGCGCGGCGGACGCTGATGCTGTCGAACGGCACGTCCGCATGGCCATCGAACAGGCCGAGGATGCGCGCTGGAATGCCGAGCAGACCAGCCATGACACGGATTACCTGACAGAGCTTCTCACCGCAGGAGTGGTTCGTCTCCGCGACGACCTCACGGTGGAGTACGCCAACGGCGCCGCCCACGTGATGCTGGAAAGGCGGCTCGGTTCCATGGTGGGTCGGTCTGCGTTGGAAGCGTTCGTGGACGCCCGGATAGAGGGAGTCGCTAGGGCTGCCATGGAGTTTGGATCGGCCAACGGCGAAGTCACCGTCCGGTCCAGTTCCGGCGCCACGGTTACCGTTCGGGCGCGGCGATCGCCTGTTTCAGGTGTCTGGCTGGTCCTCGAGGACGTGTCGGAGTTGCGCCGCCTGCAGCGGATCAGGGCCGAGTTCATCGACAACCTCTCGCACGAGTTGCGCACACCGTTGACGACGATCAGTCTCCTGGCCGAGACGGCCGCCCGCGATGCCGAGTCGGCGTCGCCCCGACTGCGCGACCGTATTGCCAAGATCGAGATTGAGACCGGCCATCTCACGCAGATGATCAACGAACTTCTGGATTTGACGCGGATTGAGAGCGGCACTGCCCAGCTACTGCTGGACGACGTGGATCTCGCCCTCTTATCGCGGATGACGGTAGACAGATTGCGTCTCTTTGCCGAGCGCCAGAATATGCGGATAGATCTGGAGCTGCCGGACCGAGTCTCGCCCGTCCGCGGCGACGAGGCCCGGCTCGGCCAGGTGCTCGTCAACTTGCTGCACAACGCAGTGAAATTCAGCCCCAACGGCGGGGCGGTTGTGGTTGGAGTGCGCGAGGACGTCGGCGAGGTGAGGGTCTGGGTTCGCGATCCGGGCGTGGGCGTGCCGCGGGCGGACCTGGCCCGGATCTTCGAGCGGTTCTACAAAGTGGACCGGGCGCGCGTTCGCGATCGCGGCGGGACGGGCTTGGGCCTGTCCATCGCCCGCCACGTCATCGAGGCGCACGGCGGGCGCATCTGGGCCGAGTCCGAGGAAGGCTCGGGCTCGACTTTCATCTTCACGGTTCCCGTGGCGCCACTCGGCGCGACCACGGGTCCGGCCGACGGTCAGGCCTGAGGGGCTTCCGGCTCGACGGGCGGGGTTGCGGCCGCGGGCTTCGGCTTGGCAGGGGCTCTCCGCGGGGCGGAGGCGGGCTTGGCCGGGACAGCCTTAGGCGCCACGACCGCTTTCGGCGCGCGTTTCGCAGCAGCAGCAGGGGCAGCCTCCGACGCCACAACCGCCTTGGGGGCGGCCGCCTTGGGAGCGGCAGGCTCGACGGAGACCTGAAGGAGCGGTCCTTCCGACAGCACGAAGGCCAGAGCTGCCTCGGCGACCTGTCGTCGGTTGCGGGCGCGTTCGAGCTTCCGGAGACGCTTGTTCTCCAGTCGAGCCGCGTCGACGAGCTGGCGCTCGAGCCGGCGAAGCTGCTTCTGCAGGCCTCGAGGCGTCGGTGCGACCAGGGCCATAGCCTCCAGATCCGCGATGCGGACGCGAGACTTGGACTTGCCGGACTTCTTGGAGCCCTTTGTCATTCTCAATTTCCCTTCGGGTCGGTACGGCCGGACGGCGATCATTTCCGCTCACGGCGTTCCCGGACAGCAGTCGAAGCATAGCCGTCCGAGATTAACGATCAACTTCCGTTGCGGCTCCGAGTAGGTCCGGCGGCAGGAGCCAGCGCAGGATGCCTGAGCCCGGCCTCAACGGCAGGCTTACGTCTATGCGCACGAGCGTCGCCTTGCGAACCGGGAGGTCGGTGGCGCCGGAAAGCTCGGCGGCCAGGAGGCTGAAGTCCGGGTCGTGGCCTACGAGGATCGGCCGGCGCGGACTGCCCGCACCTGCCAGCAGTGCCTCGATGGCTTCAAGATCCAGCGGCTCGCCTAGACCCCTGACAACGGTGACCGGCACGTCCAGGGCTGCCCCGATCAGTCGCGCGGTTTCCAGGGCCCGGGTCAACGGCGAGCTGAGGATCGCATCCGGGCGGAAGCCGGCCCTGGCCAGGAGGATCCCCAGCCGCTCGGACTGCTGCCGGCCCTTCTCGGTGAGCGGCCGGACTTCGTCCGGGCCCTTCCACTTCATCGGGTCGCCGGCGTGGGCGTGGCGTAGGAGGTGGAGTTGTATCTCGTTCGGTTCGTTCACGGTCGGATGATCTCACCTGAGGGTCGTCGCGGCGAGCGGCCGCGGAACCTGCAACTAGGCGTTGAGATCCTCGACTTCGCCCGTGGCCAGGAAGACTACCTCTTCGGCGATGTTCGTGACGCGATCGCCGATCCTCTCCAGATCCTTGGCGGCGAAGAGCAAGTGAGCGCCCACATCCACCCAATCGGGTTCAACTCGCATGCGCTCCAGGGCTCGGTCGAAGTAGGCATGGTAGATCCGGTCGATCTCGTCATCCTGCGCGGCCACTCGTCTGGCGGCATCGACATCAAGATCCACCAGAGACCGGAGGACGCCGTGGAGGACGCCGCTCGCCAACTCGCCCATCTGATCTAGGCCGGGGCTGCCAGTCTTGCGGGCATCGCCGATCTTGATGACCTGTTTCGCGACTCCGGCGGCATGATCTCCGATGCGCTCCAGTTCATAGGTGACGTGGGCCAGCGAAATGACGAAGCGCAGATCGCCGGCGACCGGCGACTGCGTGGCGATCGTCGTGACGATCTGGGCGGTGAGTTCGGCCTGGCAGTCGTTGATGGCCTGATCGCGGGCCACGATGGCGGCGGCCGCCTGAACGTCTCGGCGGATCAGCGCGTCGATGGCGGCGTCTATTGCTGAGGCAACGAGTTCGCCCATGCGGACCACGCCCTCGCGCAGCCCGATCATCTCGCGGTCGAAAACGTCCCTATGGCCATGAGCAACGAAGCGATCGCCGTCTTGCACGCTCGAACCTTCAATGGGCTGGGCGAGCCTCCTGATCTGACGCGGCGCGATGGCTATCGACCACGCAGAGGGACGCTCCGGGCGCGCTAGCATAGCGTCGACGGCGGAGTTAGTGGTCGCGGACGAGCGCGTCCGTCTCCTCTGACGGCGCTCCGAGTAGTTGGAGTATTGCCACGTAGGACAAAGTGGTTCTGCGTGACACCAGGACGGCGACTCTGTGGCGATCGTGGCGGATCCGGGCCAGCCTGTGAACGTCGAGTCGGGGCCAGAGGGCAAGGGCGCGGGCACTGTAGTCTGGGGCGTCGAAAGCAATCGGGCCGATCGGCCGGGAGGGTCTGCCGGATTGCGCCCCGCTATTCATCCGCCATTCCGTCGAGCCACTCGAGTGCCGGCCGGCCCGGAACTTCTTCCTCGTTGAGTTCGAGCCAGCGCAGGCCATAGGCCAGGTCCATCGCGACCGTCTCATAGTCGGTGCGATCCAGGCTGGTCGCCAACCGCCCGAGCGACTCCCTTCGGTATGACTCCAGAAGCGCGGCCCGGTTAGTGATCTTGTTTACCTGGGCTCGAACGCCGGCGAGCAGATCGGCCGGGGTCGGTGGGGCGGGAAACTCCAGTTCGGCGGTGTACATCATCGACGCGGTCTCCTGTCCTGGCCGGCTACCGGGGCATTCGGCAGCACACCAAGAAGGCTGGCGTCGGGAAGTGATCGCGGTGTGAACCTGGGGTTAACGAGCCGTCAATTCGGGGCGGCTCGATAGGCGATGATCTCCACCTTCTCGAGCGTGATCAGCCCATCCGTGACCATCGCGTCCAGCTCGGGCAGGATCGCTCGGAGCCTGGTTTCCTCGTCCACCACTTCGATCAGGACCGGCAGGTCCTCCGAGAGCCGCAAAATGCGCGTGGTATGGAGGTGGGACTTGGCCCCGAAGCCTTCGATGCCGCGGATGACGGTCGCGCCCGCAATGTGGCGCTCGCGAAGCAGTTCGACGATGGCCTGGTAGAGCGGCCGGCCCTGCCAGTGGTCACTCTCGCCGATGTAGATGCGGACCAGCAGGCCCGTTCCTTCGAGTTTCATGCGAGCGTCCTCCCAAGGGTCAGGCCGGCGAAGACGGCGCACATTCCGAGCACGCCCGAAAGTCCGATGTTCAACAGGGCCAGATTCCAACTGCCATCTTCCGCCAGGCGCCATGACTCCAACATCAGGGTGGAGAATGTGGTGTATGCGCCCAGGAAGCCGATCATCACCGGGCCCCGAATCCGCGGGTCTATGGCCGCCTTCTCCATCGCCAGGGCGAACAGCAAGCCCAGGGTGAAGGCGCCGCTGATGTTTATGACGAAGGTCCCGAGCGGGAAGGCGCCGATCTTGGTGCTGCCGCTCACCCAGCCGTCCACGAGGTAGCGGGCGATTGCGCCGAAGAATCCGCCGACGCCGATGAGGATCAGGTCCATGAAGTGGGGGCCGCGAACGTTCTCATGGCGACGAGTCTACAAGGTGGCCGTAGCTCGGCCCAGGGCTCGCCGGAACGGCGCCCCGTCTACCGTCCGCCAGACGGGGCCGAGGGCTCGCCGAAGTCTGGCGACCTCTCGTTCGCGCGAGCGCAGGTAGGCGCCGATCGCGTCGGCCTGCGCCCTGGAGAGTTCGTCGGCACGCGCCACAAGGAGGTCGCGGGCCAGCTTTGCGGCCACGTCCGCGTCGTGCAGCCAGCCAAGGTGCTCCTGGAGGGCGGATGCGCGCATTAGCAACTTTGGTCCGTCCGGCCCCAGCGTCTCACCGAAGAACTCCAGCGTGTAGCGGAGCCACTTTGTTGAGATGCGGAGGTCGTGGAGCGTCTCGTTGCCTGCCCAGGGCAGGACCACTTCGTAGGCCCGGACCACTTCGTAGGCCGCCCAAATCCGGGACGCAGCCCGGTCGCGAACGCGGTGCGGGGCCGTGGGCGTGCCGACTGCTGCCGCGGCATGCGCGCCGGCGTCGAGGAACTCGTCCATCTCCTTGACGAAACTGGCGTACCTGTCCGAATCCAATTCGCCGATGAGCTGCGTTCTGGCGTGCTGCCGTTGCCGTCGCCACACCGACAGCAGCGGTTCCAGGCCGGGCCGCTCGGCTTCCTCCCGGGCTGCTTGGTACGACTCCAGGCTTTCGATCAGGACGTCCAGGTCGCGTACCGCCCCGAGTCGATCGGCCAGCGTCTCCAGATGTCTCCTGATCTTCTTGGTCTTGCCTCCCTTGAACGCCCCATCGAAAACACGCCATGCCGCCCGCATCCGCCGCGTGGCGACACGCATGTCGTGCAGATCCTCCATATCGGCGCCCGTCCGCGTTCCTGCCTCGCGGCGTCGCAGCCGCTCGAAATGGAGGCTCAGAACCTTGCGGGCGGCGCCGGGCATGCTGTCCTCGGGGCTCACCCCAGCCTCTCGGGGTTTCGGTGGTGGTGGAGCAACGGGCTGTGGCGCCGCCTGCTCGCTCTCGTTGGCCGGCGGGTCTGGGGTGGCCGGCGGCTCCTCCGCGGCCGGTGACTCCGCCTTGGCTGCCTTGCGACGCTGCTTCTCCTTGCCTGCGAGCAATTCGGGAGGCGCGGTCAGCCACCGCTGCTGCAATTCTGCCGGCATCGACGGCATGGCTTTGCGGATCGCTTTGACGGCGCGAGCCAGCTTGGATCGCGAAACGGGCTTCAGGGCGCGGTCGTGATCGAAGACCTTCACCAGGGCGGCCAGCGGCGCTTCATCGCCGCGCTTCAGTTCGACCTCGAGTTCCTCGAAACTGTCGAGCACTTTGCCATCGCCGACCACCTCGACTTCGTCGATGCTGATCTCGGCGCTCGTATCGCCGGCCTTCAGGTTGCGGACGCGGCGCATCTGGCGGATGGTCAGGAACTCAACCAGCGGCTCGTCTCCGCACAGTTCCATCACAACCGTGCGGGCCTGCGAGGCGGGCCAATCCCTGGCCACTAGACCGGCATCGGCCGGCCCTTCGATCTCTTCGCGCCGCTGAAGACGGGCAGTGGAAGAGTTTTGGGCCTTGATGCTGATAATGGTTCCGCGCGAGCTTTTGCGCAGTCTGGCCGCGAAACCCGCTCGGGCAAGTCCCCAGGCCTCGGAATCCACGTACCGATCCTCGACGCGGATCGCGGTCACGGGGCCGTCCGGCCTGAACGGACCGAGCTCGGGCGCGACCAGGTAGCGATCCGCGCCGCCCGCGCTCGCGACCTCGTATTTCATCTCGATTTCGATCTTGTGGCTCGTGGCCATTGGCTTTCCCCTCGAACTGCGCTATGCCCTTGGATCGAGAGAGCCCATCCCGGCGTGTGGCCGGTGAGGGGCAATAGCCGACTCGTCGGCCGTCTGTATCGCCAGCTCCTTGAGCGTCTCGAACGTGTCGATGGTACCCGGGGCGGCGTTGATATCCTCGGTCCGGCGATAGGTTCCGTCCGGGCACAACTGCCAGGAGCGGCGGTCGTCCTCCAGCATCACCTTGAGGACGGCCTCGATTCGCGCCCGTGCCTCCAGGTCCTCTATAGGGACGATGGCCTCGACCCGGCGGTCCAGGTTGCGCTCCATCAGGTCCGCGGAACCGATAAACAGTTCCGGCCGGCCGCCGTTGGAGAACGAGAAGACGCGGGAGTGCTCCAGGTATTGCCCGACGATCGATCGCACCGTAATGCCCTCGCTCACTCCGGGCTGACCCGGCCAGAGGGAGCAGATGCCGCGAATGATCAGGTCCACGGTGACTCCCGCCTGCCGGGCTTCGTACAGGGCGGCGATGCAGGCCGGGTCCACCAGCGAGTTGAGCTTCAGCACGATACGAGCCTGTTTGCCCGCCCGGGCGTGGTCCGTTTCTCGATGAATCATCGATAGGATCCAGTTGCGAAGGTTCATCGGGGCGACGATCAAGCGTCGGAAGTCGCGCTGGCGGGAGAGGCCGGTCAGCACGTTGAAGAGATCGCTCACATCGGCGCCGAGTTCCGGCCGGCACGAGAGCAGGCCGAGGTCCGTATACAGGCGGGCGGTGCCCGAGTTGTAGTTGCCGGTGCCGATGTGGACGTAGCGGCGGAGCGTGGAGCCTTCGCGCCGCACGACCAGCGATGTCTTGGAGTGAGTCTTGAGCCCGACCAGGCCGTAGACGACGTGGGCGCCGGCCTGCTCGAGCTTGCGGGCCCAGACGATGTTGGCCTCTTCGTCGAAGCGGGCCTTGATCTCCACTAGAACCACGACCTGCTTGCCCCGCTCGGCGGCGGCGATCAAGTCGCGCACGATGGGGGAGTCGCCGCTGGTGCGATAGAGCGTCATCTTGATGGAGAGAACGTCCGGATCCAGCGCGGCCTGCGAGATGAACCGCTGCGTCGATGCCGCAAAACTCTCGTAAGGGTGGTGAACCAGGATGTCTCCGGCCCGGATGGCGGCAAAGACATCGGCCGGCTCATCACCCCCGCCGGATGCAAGCCGGGGCGGGACCACGGGCGAGTAGGGCGGCAGCTTGAGGTCCGGTCGGTCCAGCCCGGCGATCTGCCAGAGCCCGGTGTGGTCCATCATGCCGGGAATCTCGTAGCAATCCTCCGGATCCGCGCCCACGCCCTTTTCGAGGACTTCTCGCATCGAGGCGGGCATGGCCTTGTCCACCTCGAGCCGGACCACGTCGCCGAAACGTCGTCGCCGAAGCTCAAGTTCCAGGGCAAGCATGAGGTCGTCCGCCTCGTCCTCTTGCAGCTCCAGATCAGCGTCTCGGGTGACACGGAAGAGGTGCGTCTCCAAGATGTCCATGCCGGTGAAGAGCATGTCCAGGTTGGCGGCGATGACCTGTTCCAGAAGGACGAACTTGCCAGGCTCTACCTGCATGAAGCGCGGCAGAACCTCCGGCACCTTCACTCGGGCAAAGCGCTCCTCCTTCTCCTCTGGATCCTCCATGCGGATCGCCAGGGAGAGGCTGAGAGTGCTGATGTACGGGAAGGGATGGCCGGGATCAACCGCCAGGGGGGTGAGGACTGGGTAGATCTCATCCGTGAAGCGCCGGCGAATAGCCTTGTGGTGCTGGGGCACGTTGTCGTAGTCGACGAAGTCGATCCCGGCGGCGCGTAGATCCGAGCAGACACGCTCGAAGTTAGCGCTTTGCTCGTCCAGCAATTCCCGGAAGAGCTTCCGGATATCCGCGAGCTGCTCGGCTGCGGTCTTGTCGCCCGGAGTCCCGGAGACCGCGTGCGCTTCCGCCTGTTCCATGAGGCCTGAGACGCGGATCTGGAAGAACTCGTCCATGTTGCTGGCGAAGATGGCCAGGAACTTGACGCGCTCCAGCAGCGGGTTCCGATCGTCACTCGCTTCGTGGACTACACGATGCTGGAATCCCAGAGAGCTGAGTTCGCGGTTTATGTACGGAAACGCGGAACCGGCCTCGCCCGGAAGGGGCGCGGAACGGCCGGCTACTCTGCGGATGATTGCGGTCACTTGCTTCTACGAGTCCTCGGCGAGGTTGGATCAGAGCCGCGTGAATCTAACGGCACCCTAGTGCATTGGCCCATTCTCGACAGTCGGCGCAACTTGGCAATAGGCTGGCGCCCCGGCGTGCGCGGCTCGGACCCTCGGGCCGCCTGCCGCGAGCGGCTCTTGAGCCGGCCTTCGGCCAGGTAGCGGCGTTCGCCGGTGCGCGGACCCAGGTACACGCGCATGACGAGGTGACTCGTTGGGTCGGTGAAGACTTCGTTCGTCGGCGCGAATCTGGGATCCACCCCGCTTATTTCGCCGCCTCCCGGACCCGGTGCGGCATTGGTCCGATCGGCCGACAACGATCGATAGCGGGCCCTCTGAAGCAAGGTGGCCACCATGATCGCCGCGCCGAAAGCCACCGACCAGATGCCCGAGATGGCCGCGGCGCCGCCGGCACTTATGGCGACGAGACCGCCCAGGAACATCAGCGCCCCGAAGCCGAACGCCAGGAGCCTGACCGAATGGTTGAGCATCGTTCTTCTCTCTATCGCCGCCGAATTGGCGGCCGGCCGCCCGAAGCGAGACCCGCCGAGGTACCGCTCCGGGCGATCCCGAACCCGTAGTTTGGTTGGCTAGTCGGCCGTGGGGTTGGCACCCGATGCGTCCGGGACAACGACGACGGCCGTCCCGTAAGCCACGATCTCCGACATGGTGGTTCCGATCTCGGAGGAGTCGAAACGCATGGAGATGACCGCGTTGCCGCCCATCAGGGTCGCGTTGTGGACCATGCGGTCCAGCGCCTGGCGGCGCGTTTCTTCGAGGAGTTCCGTGTACTCATGGATCTCCCCGCCGATGATTGAGCGCAGGCCGGCGGCAAAGTTGCCGGCGAGCCCGCGGCTCCGGACCACAAGACCGAAGACCTGGCCCTTGACCTCAGTGACCTTGTAGCCGGCCAGGTAGGGGGTGGTTGCGACGATCACTTGATCTCCTCGTGTGTGCTTGGCCGTGAGTGGGTGAGCAACTGGTCTGGGTTCAGATTCTCTGCACTCGCAATTTCCAGGGGATCGGGCCGTGAAGAAAGAGACGTCATTCGCAAGGCCGAACCGGTGTGGCTCAGTTGAGCGGCCGGCGGCCCGCGGCGCACTCCGAGCACGGGCAATCCCTGCGGAGCGCATCGAAGGTGTAGTAGCCGGTGTCGTGGCCGTCGCCCCACGTGGGCGCCAGAGCGTACTGGCCGATGAGCCGCATACCCACGAGTTGCGTCTGCTCCGTCGTGAGCGTGGGGTTCGTGTCGAGCCAGCCCGGCTGCCCGGCCTCGCCCTGGCAGAAGGCACAGGGGCAGTTGAGTCGCAGGTTGACGGCTCCGTAGAAGCTCTGATGGCCGTCGGACCAGTCGATCGTCACGAGGCCGACTTCGCGATCCGCATTGATCGCCTTGGGCTGATTTGCAGGGTTCGTGCTCATAGCTCATTGTAGTGGCGGCGTCGGGGCGGACGCCTATGGCGTGACAGTCGAGCAGCGGACCCGGCTCGATAAGCAGGTATGTCATGACCGCCGCTCCGCACGGGGCGTTGCCGCCCGTCGATTCCTATGCCGATCTCCCCGAGGTCGCTGCACAGCTTCCCGCCGAGTCAATTCTGGAGAGGCTGGGCGTGGACGCGTCCGTGGGCCTCACACAGGATCAGACTTCGGCGCGGCTGGCAGAGTTCGGTCCAAATGAGTTGGAGCCTTCCCGGAAGACCTCCTTCTGGAAGTTGCTGTGGGCCGGAGCCCGCGAACCTTTCGTCGTGCTGCTGTTCATCGCCGGGTGTCTGGCGATTGCCCTCGGCGAGTTTCGAGACGGTCTGCTGGTCCTGGTGATCCTGGCCCCGATCGTTGGGGCCGGCGTTGTCACCGAATACCGGGGCGAGAAGGCCCTGGAGGCGCTGCGGGACGCGGCGGCTCCGATCGCCCGCGTTCGCCGGGGTGGTTCAGTTGAGGATGTCGCGACACGGGATCTCGTGCCCGGCGACATCGTGCTGCTGCAGACGGGCGATGTCGTCCCGGCGGATCTACGCCTCGTTCGGGTTGAGGCCTTGACGTTCAACCGTAGTGTGCTGACGGGCGAGTCTCTGCCGGAGCCTGCCCAGGTCGAGCCCGATGCGCAAGGTGCTGGGCTCGCGGACCGGCGTTCGATTGCCTACGGCGGTACCTCCGTCGTGGGTGGGCGCGGTGAAGGCGTCGTGATCGCGACGGGTCTCGGCACCGAGTTCGGCCGCATTTCTCAAGCGCTGGCCGGCCGCGAAAGGCGCCGCTCTCCGCTGCAGCGGGAGATGGACCGGCTCGTCCATATCCTGTTCTTCGTGGCCATCGGCCTGATTGCGATCGTGGTGGGGCTTGGCTTCCTACGGGGCCAGGAGGCCGGTAAGAACGTCCTTGCCGGCATCTCCGCCGCGATCGCGGCGATCCCCGAAGAGCCGCCCGCCCTGGTGGCCGTCGTGCTCGGTCTGGGCGCCTATCGGCTTATGAAGATGAAGGTGCTGGTTCGCCGCCTGTCGGCCCAGGAGACGCTCGGATCGGTCGATCTGATCGTCACCGACAAGACGGGAACGCTGACTCAGAACCGCCTGGCGTTGGCGGCGATTCGCACGCCGGACGGCGTCGTTGAGGACGATGACCGGGTCGTGGACCTGGCGACACTGGCCTTGAGGGCTGAGGAGGACGCCTGGAGCGTCGTTGCGGGCAACAAGCCGGGATCGTTCAGCAACTCGCTCATCAGCTTCCTGTCGGATCAGGCCGTGGTCCTCGATCTGGATCCGGTCGACTTGATCGATGCGGCGGGAGCGAGCGACGAGCAGCCCTACTCGCGAACGCGGGCCCGAAAGCCCGGGCCGGCCGGTACTGCCGCGGTCGAGGAGTTGGCTCTGGGCGCCCCGGAGGCGGTCCTGGCGATGTGTTCCGGCCTGGCCCCGGCCGAGGTTTCCCAATGGCACGACCTCGTGGAGAGTGGCGCGGAAGCCGGGGAGCGGCTTCTTCTGCTCGCCCGTTGCCTCGAGGGCGACAAATGGTTGCCGCTCGGTGTGCTCGCCTTTGCCGATCCAATCCGGCCCGGAATCCGCGAAGCGATGGCCCTTGCCATTGCTGCCGGGATCCAGCCGATGGTCGTCACTGGTGATCATCCGACCACTGCCGCCGCAATCGCCGCCGAGGCCGGCCTGCCCAACGCCCATGTCGTCACCGGGACGGAACTGGCCACGTGGGACGACGCCCGCCTGGCCGATGAGCTGCCTCGGCTCCATGTGGTGGCCCGGGCCATCCCCGAGCAGAAGCTGAGGATCGTGGACGTGGCCCGCGAGGCCGGCCGCACCGTGGCCGTGACCGGTGACGGCGTCAACGACGCCCCGGCTCTCAACCACGCCGACGTCGCAGTGGCGATGGGCAGCGGCACGGCCGTGGCCCGCGAGGCATCGGATCTGGTCCTCAACGACGACTCGTTCGTGACCCTGATGCACGGCCTGCGAGAGGGTCGGCGTCTGGTCGCAAACGTCCAGAAGGGCCTCGTCTTCCTCATCTCCACGCACGTGGCGATGCTCGGGTTCATCTTGATCGCCACCGTGGCCGGCTTCGGTCAGCCGCTCCTGCCGATCCAGATCCTCTGGCTAGAGGTCTTCATCGACATGCTCACGGCCGTGTCGTTCGAAGGCGAGGCGGAGGAGCCAGGCGCAATGGAGCGCCCGCCGCGACAACGAACTAAGCCGCTCCTGGACTGGTCCATCCTGGCCCGGATCTGCCTTGCAGGCGGCTTCAGCGCCGTGGCCGCTCTCTGGCTGATCGAACAGCACAGTCCGGATTTCGTTCATGCCCGCTGGCTGGCATATACGGCGCTTGTGATCGGGCAGGTAGTCCGGGCCAACGCGAACCGGAGCCTGTCCTATCCGGTCCTACTGCGACGTCCCAACGCGCTGTTGCTCGCCGGTGGTGTCTTGTGCGTGGCCATCCAGATCGCGATCCCATTCGTACCGCCGCTCCGGGACGCCTTCCAGGCGAGTCCGCTCGACGCTATTGACTGGCTGCTGGTGGCGGGGATTGCGTTGGCTCCGGCTCTTGTCGCCGAGGCCTATCGGGCCGTTCGCCACAGTCTCTGGGTTGCCTGAGCCGAGGCTGCTTCTGGATCGCGGAGGCCACCGGGCGCGAGAACTGGTAATTCGCCATCATGGCCATGGTTCTCAGTCTCAGCTACATTGGCGCCCTGGTCTGGCATCGCTGGCGCACGTAGTTCCACCCGGGCGGCCGGCGATATTGCGGGAGAGCAAATGTCCCTCATCATCGACAGAGTGTCCAAGCGCTTCGGCGATGTCCAGGCACTGGACGCAATCTCGATGGAGATCAAGCCGGGTGAGGTCTTCGGCTTCCTGGGCGCCAACGGCGCGGGCAAGACGACGGCCATGCGCCTGGTCCTGGACATCCTGCGACCGGACTCCGGAACCATCACCTGGAATGGGACGCTCAACACGGATCTCCCCAGAGAGACATGGGGCTACCTGCCCGAAGAGCGCGGTCTCTACGCCAAGATGAACGTCCTGGAGCAACTGGTGTTCTTTGCCAAGCTCCACGGTGTGAAGGGCAATGTTGCCGCGCGCGAGGCCCGCGAGTGGCTTGAGCGCTTCCGCATCCCCGAGTACGCGGACCGTCGCGCCGAGCAACTCTCCAAGGGCAATCAGCAGAAGATCCAGTTCATCGCCGCGATCATGCACGATCCCCAGGTGCTGCTGATGGACGAGCCATTCACCGGTCTGGACCCGGTGAATGCTGCGTTGCTGAAGGAAGCGTTCGTGGAGATGAAGGATCGGGGCAAGACGCTGATCTTCTCCACTCACCAAATGGAGACGGTGGAGGAGTTGTGCGAGTCGATCGCCATTCTTGACCGAGGGCGGGTCGTAGTCGGCGGGACCGTGAGGGACGTGCGGCGCTCCACCGGCCGGCAGATGGTTCGCGTGGCCGTCGAGGGCGATGCCGAAATGGCCTGGCTCGAGACGCTGAGTGGCGTGACTGTCAGGCGCCGGGTCCAGGACTACACGGAGGCGGAAGTCGCACCCGGCCACGACCCGGGGCTGATCCTCCAGGCCGCACTGGCCAGCGGCCACGCGGTCCGCCATTTTGAGATGACCGATCCGTCGCTCGAGCAGGTCTTCATTGAGCATGTTGGGCAAATGGACACCACGGAACGGACTCTCGCGCCAAAGGCGGCTCGCGCATGAACGGCTGGCGAACGCTCTTCCCGAACGCTTGGTACATCGCCGCCCGCGAGTACCGGGGCAGAGTCCGGACCAGGAGCTTCCTGATCGGCACGGTTCTGCTTGCCTCGATCTCATTCCTGGTGACTCAGCTGCCTGTCCTGATCGACTACACCACCAGCACGTCCCAGACGCGCCTGGCCGTCCTGGCGCAGGCCCCCGGCATGCCGGCCGATTCGCCGGCCCTTGTCGACAGTCAGCTGAACGGCCGGTCGACGGATCCGAATGCACGCGCCACCTTCGCCATTACCTGGATGGCACCAGGTGACGAAGTGGCGGCCCAGAAGGACCTCGCGGCCGGCAAGTACGACGTTCTCCTGCTCATCGTTCGAGGCACAGCCACGAAGGACCTGAGCTTCACCCTGCGAACCGACAGTCCCGCCGACGGCCGACCTGTTTCGTTGATCAAGGGCGCCCTCGCCTCACTCGAGATTGAGGACCGTCTGTTTCGGGCCGGGACATCAACAGACGCATTGAGAGCGCCGTTTGACCTGACCGTGACGCCCGTCAACGGCAGCTCACAGCCCGCCAAGAATCTCAGCCAGGAAGTTTCGTCCAGTCTGTTGTCGACCGGCCTGATCGTGCTGATCTTCATGGCCATCATCACCTACGGGGTGTGGGTCGCCATGAGCGTCGCAGAGGAGAAGGGGAGCCGGGTGATGGAGTTGATGCTCAACGCCACCACGCCGCTTCAGATGCTGGCCGGCAAGGTGCTGGGGAACGGCGCCGCCGGATTGACGCAATACGGGCTGATACTCGGGGCCGTATGCGGCGGCCTGATCGCGCAGGATCCCATCCACAAGGCCGTTCTGGGCACCGGCACCGGAACTCCATTCGGTGGCTTGAGTCCGGCCGTGCTGATCGTCTTCGTGGTCTTCTTCGTCTTAGGCTTCCTTCTTTACTCGCTCCTGTACGCCGCTCTGGGATCGCTTGTGAGCCGCCAGGAGGATGTCCAGAGCGCGACCTCGCCGCTGATGATGCTGATCATGGCCGGCTACTTCATCTCCGTGTTTGCGCTCCAGGCCATCGATGAGCCATGGGTCCGGGTCGCGTCGCTGGTGCCGTTCTTCAGCCCGTATCTGATGCTGGCTCGGGTTTCGGCGGGGCATGTTGAGGTGTGGGAGTTCGCCCTGGCGGTGTTGTTCCTGGTGGCTGCCATCGCTGCCGCGCTCTTCGTGGCGGCGCGGATCTACAGTGCCGGCGTCCTGCTGTATGGGCAGCGCGTTGGCTTGCGGCAAATCTTCAAGGCGGCGCGGGTGTCGCGCTAAGTTCGCGCGTCAGGTTTATGCCGGCGGCGTAGCCGGGTCGGAGTCCGGGTCCGGCCCGAACTCCAGCGGCAACCGTTGTATCAACGCCAGGATCGGCCGGGACGGTGGTTCGGCTACGGGGTCCGGGACGGCGTGGAGTGGCATATCGCCGGGCCGTGAGGCGATCCAGCGCCACAGGTCGCTGCGCCGGCCGGGCAGATACGGGCTGCGCAGGTGCCGCGCCATGACGCCGCGCAGCCCCTGCTGGGCCACGGCAAAGTACAGATCCAATCCGTCTCTGACAACGCCAGGCAGGATGACCAGCTCGGCAGTGGGACGCACGATCTTGGCCAGGCGTTCGCGCCGTCGCAGCAGCGGCTGGGCGATGATCGGCCGGCCGGCGGCCCAGAGGAGATCGAAGGCCAGGTAGACCGGAGTGGAGTCGCCCTTCACGCCGTCGGCCAATCGGGCTACCAGGGCCTCCTCGTCCATGTGTCCGGCCTTGTCCGGCATCACGACCTCGCCGTCCAGGATCACGGGCAGGTCGCTCACGAGGTCCGACAGAATTGCCAACTCGGGCAGCTGGGGCGCAAGGTCGCGGCCGTTGTCGTCGATCAGGCGTAGTCGTGGACTCCCGCCCGCTCGATCGGGCTCGATGAACGCCAGAACCCGGCGCCCGCCCCAGCGCGGCTCGAACATGTGCTCATCCGAGTCGAAGGCGGCATCGGCGGGCTTGGCGAGCATCGGCCGCATCGACCGCGGCAAGTGCGCGATGTCGCCGGAGAGACTCAGGGAGAGTTGGTCGGACACGCCGCCCATCCTAACCGCTCGGTGCTTGGGCCCATCGAAGGGACCGCCGGCCGGCTCCGCTCAGTACTTCTCAGGCACGAAATGCTGGTGCTTGAGAGGCGGCCGGACGTAATCCTTGTCCACCTGCCGGGGCGGTAAAACGATCTTCTCCGGTGTGGTGTCCTGGTACGGAATCATCTTGAGAATGTGGTTGATGCAGTTGAGCCGCGCCCGCATCTTGTCGTCGGCTTCCACGACCCACCAGGGCGACTCAGCCGTGTCCGTGGCCGCGAACATTGCGTCCTTGGCCTTCGAGTAGTCCACCCACTTGGAGCGGGCTGTCACGTCCATCGGCGAGATCTTCCAGCGTTTGGTGGGGGTGTTGATGCGGTCCTGGAAGCGGCGTTCTTGCTCCTCGTCGCTCACCGAGAACCAGAACTTGAGAAGGATGACGCCGGAACGGATGAGCATTCGCTCGAACTCTGGAGCTGTGCGGAGGAAGTCCGTGTATTCGTCATCCGTGCAGAAGCCCATGACGTGCTCGACGCCGGCGCGGTTGTACCAGCTGCGGTCGAAGAGGACCCACTCGCTGGCGGCCGGGAGCTGAGCCACGTAGCGCTGGAAATACCATTGCGTCTTCTCGCGCTCGGTGGGGATGCCGAGGGCGCAGATGCGGCAGATGCGCGGGTTGAGGCTCTCGGTCACGCGCTTGATGACGCCGCCCTTGCCGGCCGCGTCGCGACCCTCGAAGAGGCAGACAACCTTGAGGCCACGGAGCTTGATCCACTCTTGGAGCTTGACCAGCTCGACCTGGAGCTTGGCCAACTCCGAGTTATAAGTCTTGACGTCGATCGGCTTGCGGCGCTTCTGGACGAGGTCGCCGGTGGTGGGGTCGAATGAATCGACGCGGGCGATCTTCTTGCCCTGCCGATGTTCTTCCGCCGATTTCACCAGTCGCCTCTCGCGCTTGACGGCCGCCTCCGCTTCGGCTCGGGCTGCCGTGTCCGCAACGGCCTGGGTGGGCTCAGCGGAAACGGCCGGCGCCGTGGCGTCTGAAGTGGGCTTGACGGTCTTCTGCTCGCCGCCGGAGTCGTCGGTGCTCTTTCTCTTTGCCACGTGGGCCTCCTTGGGTGACACGGTAGGACATGACTATCCGAGGAGCAACACCGTAATTTGCGGCGGCCGCCTATTGCGGCCTAGTCGGTGGTCGTGAGGAAGCCTTCGGCCAGAACCTTGTTGTGCGAGTCGAGCACCTGGAGCTTGTGAGTCCCGGCGGCGAGCTGCCCATCCGGGCCGTGGCACGAATCCAGGATCGTGGAATCGGAGTGCAGCCAGGTTCCGTCGGCTTGCTTGGTGAACTCGTCCGAGACGGCAACGGAACCCCACGTCTTGCCGTCCAGGGTTGTGACCACGCGCTCGCTGCCGCCGACGGAGCCGTCCAGTTTGATCGTCATTGTGACGGCCTTGTTCGAGGAGCAACTGATGCTGGCTGGGCTGAAGCTGACGCTGCCGGCGGGGGAGCCGCCGCCGGAACCGGCACTCAGCGCGACGCCGCCGATGACGACCAAGACCGCCACGATGAGCAGCCCGGCCAGCACGAAGATGAGTGGGTTGACGCCGCTACGCGCCTTGGGGGCGGACTGGGCGCCGGCCCAGGGCTGCTGTTGTGGGGCCCCCGACGGGAAGGGCGCACTCCAGGGGCCGGCCTGCTGCGGTTGAACTGGCGGTGCGACCGGAGGCCTCTGCATCTGCGGCTGGGCGGGCGGCTGGGCGGCCGGCTGAGCCGGGCCGGGGGGTCTGTTTCCCTGCCACGCCTGCGGCTGGGCAGGCGGCGCGGGGTTGCCCCACTGCGGCGGCGCGGGATTGCCCCACTGTGGCGGCGCGGGAGCGACAGGCGCCTCCTGGAACGGCGCCCCGCACACGCCGCAAGCGCCTCGCCATGAGGCGTTCAACGCAGTTCCGCACCGAGGGCAGTTGCGCATCCCCATGGTCATTTGCGATCTCCTTCAGCTTTCCAGTTGGCGGCGAACATCGTACCGCCACGGCATCGCCGGGATGTGGTCTGCGGGTCCATCCGCATGTCGTCCGGATGTTGTCCGGCCCCGCCGCCGCCACCATCTCCACATGCGCTGGCTAGCGCCGATTGGCGCGTTCTCGCGCACCGTCATCCCCGGGCCGGTACCATGGCTGCGGCGGCGGTAGCAGCGGAGGAGATCCCATGCGGATGTGGGGCGGTCGATTCGAAGGTATATCTGACGAGCGCATGGCCGAGTTCACGCGCTCGATCGATTTCGACCATGCCCTCGCCGTTGACGACATTGCCGGCTCTATCGCCCATGTGCACGGCCTTGGACGCGCTGGGCTGGTGTCGGCCGAGGACGTCGAGACGCTCGTTGGCGGGCTGGTAGGTCTGCGCACCGATGTCGAGGCCGGCAAGCTCGTCTGGGATCCGGCCCTGGAAGACATCCATATGAACCTGGAAGTGGCTCTACGCGAGCGGGTTGGGCCGGTTGCGGGGCGGCTTCATACCGGCCGTTCGCGGAACGACCAGGTGGCCACCGACATGCGTCTCTGGCTGCGCCGAACCCTCGATGGGCTGGACGCTGCCGTTCTGGAGATGGAGCGCTCACTTGTTGGGCTGGCCGTTCGCGACGGCGAGGCCGTACTGCCCGGCATGACTCATATTCAGCCGGCCCAGCCGGTGCTCTTTGCCCACCATCTGCTCGCCTACGTCGAGATGCTCGAGCGCGACCGCGGGCGTCTGGCCGACTGCAGGCGCCGGGCCAACGTCTCGCCGCTCGGTTCCGGCGCCCTGGCCGGAGCCGGCTACCCGCTGGATCGGGAGGGGACGGCGGCCGAGATGGGCTTCGACGGCGTGACCGCCAACTCGCTGGATGGTGTGTCGGACCGAGACTTCGTAGTGGAGGCGCTCGCAGCCTTCGCGCTCTGCATGGTTCACCTCAGCCGGCTGGCGGAGGAGATCACATGGTGGAGCAACCCGCGGTTTGGGTTCGTGCGCGCGGCCGATTCGTTCTCCACCGGCTCCTCGATGATGCCCAACAAGAAGAACCCGGATCCGGCCGAGCTCGTGCGCGGCAAGTCGGCCCGGGTCATCGGCGCGCTCACCTCGATGCTGACGTTGCTCAAGGGCCTGCCGCTGGCCTATCAGAAGGACATGCAGGACGACAAGCCGGCCTTGTTCGACGCGGCGGCAACCCTGGAGGCATCGCTGCTGGTGATGGCCGGGATGGTTGCGACGCTGGCGGTCAACCGCGAGCGGATGCGCGAGGCCGCGGGGGAGGGGTTTACTACAGCCACGGCCGTGGCCGATGCTCTCGTCCGGCGGGGAGTGGCCTTCCGGGCCGCCCACCATATCGTTGGGGCGCTGGTTGCGGCAGCGGAGCGCGCGGCTGTGACCCTGGATGGGTTGAGCGATGGAGCCATTGCCGCGGCTCTGGCCGGCTCGGATGACGTGGCGGCGGTGGCTCTTTCCACGGATGCCGAGACGGCTGCGTACGTGCGTGCCGCTGCAGGCCTCGAGGGTGCGATGGCCGGTTGCGACGTTACCGGCGGAACCGCGCCGCGCCGAGTGGCCGCCGCGCTGGTCGCTGCCAGGGAGCGGCTGGGGGTCTAGGTTCCGATCCGAACCGCCCCGTGCCTTGTCGTTGCGGGCGACGGCTTTTCCCGGCGGCATGCGCCCGGAGAATGAAACGACCAGCGGGAGCCGCTTGCGCGCCCCGGCGTGCCCCACCGACGCCGTCCAATTGGCGTTTCATGCGCCCGGTGAATGAAACGCGGTCGGAGCGGTGGCTGGATGAGGCGCAACGATCCGTGGCGCCATTCGTTTGGTCGAGTTTGATTGCGCCGCGCCACTCTCGTCCGTGACCGTCCTGAACGGCAACCCGAGCGCCACCTGACCGTGACCTCCGTGCCACCGGACGGCTACTGATTCCGCCGAACCGCATCTTTACGCTTCCGTACGGGCTAGGTGGCCGCGGGGCCACGGCATGGAAGCGATACGCAGAGGAGAGCCGCAAGTGATTCTGACGGGACACCCGATAGATACCGGCGACACAGCCTGGGTGCTGATGTCGATCGCGCTCGTCATGCTCATGACGCCCGGTCTGGCGCTCTTCTACGGCGGTCTGGTTCGCCGCAAGAACGTGCTCAGCACGATCATGCAGAGCATCTTCATCCTCGCGCTTGTGAGCGTCACGTGGGTTCTCTTCGGCTTCACGCTGGCATTCGGCAAAGACGCTGTGAGCTTCGACCTCCCATTCGACATCCCGGCATTCGGCCATCACGTCAGCGGGATCATCGGCGGTCTGGACTTTATCGGCCTGCGCGGCATCGGCAAGGACCCCATCTCTTACGCGCCGACCATTCCCGCCAGCGCATACATGGCCTTCCAGATGATGTTCGCGATCATCACGCCTGCCCTCATAACCGGCGCATTCGCCGAGCGGAAGAAGTTCAAGGCCTTCGTCGTATTCACCCTCTTCTGGACGCTGCTCGTCTACTCGCCGATTGCCCACTGGGTTTGGGGTGACGGCGGCTGGCTGGGTGCCGGCAAGGTCGGCGCGCTCGACTACGCCGGCGGCACCGTCGTCCATATCAGCTCCGGCGTCGCGGCACTGGTTGCCGCCCTGGTCCTTGGTCCGCGCGTCAAGCGCGAGTCCGAGCGGTTCGAGCCCCACGATGTCCGGCTCGCCGTCATCGGCGCAGGTTTGCTCTGGTTCGGCTGGTTCGGCTTCAACGGCGGTTCCGCTCTTGGCGCGAACGGCGCTGCGGCCAACGCAATGGTCGTGACCAACACCGCGGCTGGAATGGGCGCCCTGACCTGGGTCACCGTTAGCTGGCTCCACAAAGGCACACCCAGCGTGGTTGGCGCCATCTCCGGTGCCGTCGCCGGACTCGTTGCGATTACGCCGGCCTCCGGCTTCGTGGACGCGAGCGCGGCAATCATCATCGGCATGTGCGCCGGCGCGGTCTGCTACGGCGCGATCCTGCTGCGCGAGCGTCTCAAGATCGACGACGCGCTCGATGTCTGGGCGGTTCACGGCGTTGGCGGCACGCTCGGCGCGATCCTCACCGGCGTCTTCGCGGTCGCGGCTGTTGGCGGCGCCTCTGGGCTAATCGAGAACAACGGCGGGCAGGTCTTGAGGCAGATCGTTGCCGTGGCCGCCACCTGGATCTACTCCGGCTTGGCCACATTCATCATCCTCAAGCTGGTTGACCGTTTCGTCGGTCTCCGAGTCGGTGAGTCCGAAGAAGAAGCAGGCCTGGACGCCTCGCAACACGGCGAGGTGGCCTGGCAGGCTGAGTAAGCTCGGGCGGTCGGCGCGACCGACTCTCCGCGAATACCTCTCGGGGCCGGCTCCAGTCCAGTCGGCCCCGATATCTTGAGAGCCGGCTGGGCGGCCGGCTAACACGTCGCGTCCCGAACGGAAACCCTCCCGCCACTCTGGCGCTACCCAAGACTGCCTCTTCGGTTGCGCCGCAGCACCCCCCGTTCCCTAAGCTTCCCCCAAACGCAACCTAAGTCCGGTTTGGTTGCGAGTTGGAAGCGAAGGAGTTCCGAGGTTGGTCCCCCACATCGACGCCGGCAACACGGCCTGGGTCTTGACGGCGACGGCTCTCGTCATGCTGATGACGCCCGCCCTTGCGCTCTTCTACGGTGGCCTCGTTCGCCGCAAGAACGTGCTCAGCATCCTGATGCAATGCATGTTCATCCTGGCGCTCGTCAGCGTGACCTGGGTTCTTCTGGGCTACACGCTGGCGTTCGGCAAGGACGTGAATGGCTGGGGCATCATCGGCAACCTGGACAACATTGGGCTCAAGGGCGTCGGGATGGAACCGGGCCCGTACTCGCCCACCATCCCGGCCCAGCTGTTTGCTCTCTTCCAGATGATGTTCGCGATCATCACGCCGGCTCTGATCATCGGCGCCTTCGCTGAGCGGAAGCGTTTCAAGGCCTTCGTGCTGTTCGCGCTGCTGTGGAGCCTGTTCGTTTACTCGCCGATCTGCCACTGGGTCTGGGGTGATGGCGGCTGGCTGAAGCAGATGGGCGTACTCGACTACGCGGGCGGCACCGTCGTCCATATCAGTTCCGGCGTCGCCGCCCTGGTCGCGGCTCTGGTCCTTGGGCCGCGCGTCCGCCGCGAGTCGGATCGCTTTGAGCCGCATGACATCCGCCTGACCGTTATGGGCGCCGGCATCCTGTGGTTCGGCTGGTTCGGCTTCAACGGCGGCTCTGCTCTTGCCGCCGATGGCCACGCCGTCAACGCGGTAATGGTCACCAATACCGCGGCCGGCATGGGTGCTCTGACATGGCTGACGATGAGTTGGCTCCACAAGGGCTCGCCGAGTCTTATCGGCGCGGTCTGCGGCGCTATCGCCGGTGAGGTTTGCATCACGCCTGCCTCCGGCTTCGTCGATCCGAGTTCCGCGATTGTTATCGGCTTCCTCGGCGGTATGGTCTGCTACGGCGCCATCCTTCTGCGCGAGCGCCTCAAGATCGACGATGCCCTCGACGTTTGGGCTGTTCACGGCGTTGGCGGAACCCTGGGCATCTTGCTCACCGGCGTCTTCGCAGTCGCAACCATTGGCGGGGCGAAGGGCTTGATCGACGGCAACCCGGGTCAGGTGGGAACGCAGCTGGTCGCCATTGCGGCCGTTACGGCCTTCAGTGCGATCGCCACCTTCATCATCCTCAAGGCTGTGGACCTGATGGTTGGCCTTCGAGTCGATGAGTCCGAAGAAGAAGCAGGCCTGGACGCCTCGCAACACGGCGAGACTGCCTGGCAGGCGTAGCCTTCGGCGCTCGGCGCCAAACCCGCAACCAACGTAACCAATGCAACCCGGCCGATTCGCCCGGGTTGCTGTTCGTCCTGGGCGGCGACCTGAAAGAGGCGATATGGGGACCAATTGGACCGTAGTACCGAACCGCAACCATTGCGTCACCAGAGCGCTACCGCCGCGTACCCGGCCGTCACTGATTTGTGCCGACCCCCTTAGTAGAGTTCAAACATCAAATCTGGGATGCAAATCCCACTGGTTCAGCCGAAGGAGCCAAGAAATGATCGCAGTCGCATTCGTCAGCTTCGCAGTCCTCGTGGTGGCCTGGTTCGTGGCCCCGTCTCGCGCAATCTCAGCGAAGTAGTTCTCAGAACGATCGCGCTCATCTCTCGGCTTCGGGTCGGATGAGGTCCGGCCACTCGTAGAACCTTCGCAACTCTCGTAACTCGATCTCGCAACAACGGCCCGCGCACCTTTCGGCAGGTAGCGCGGGTTCTTGTTTGTTCGGGAGGGGAGTGGCGGCTAGGCCGAGGCTCCCAGATCGACCCTCGCACCCCAGGTCGCCGAGTCGATCAATTCCGGGCGGTGGGTGATCATCACGATGGTCCGCCCGGCAGTGGCGGCCAGCAGGTCGGTGACAAGGGTTGCGGCCGTGGTTTCGTCCACGTGTTCCGTCGGCTCGTCGAAGACCACGACCGGCGCGTCGGCCAGAAGGGCGCGAGCCAACGAGAGACGCTGGCGCTGGCCGCCTGACAGACGGGCGCCATGTTCGCCGACAAGGGTTGCGAGTCCTTCGGGCAGCGAGTCGATCCAGGTGGTCAGCTGGGCCGCTGCAATAGCAGCAGCCACGTCCGACTCGGTCGCGTTGGGCCGGGCCAGCCGGACGTTCTCGAGGATCGAGGTGTCGAACACGTGCGGATCCTGGGCGCAGAGGCAGATAGCGCGCCGGACGTCGTCGCCGGACATCTGCCGGATGTCAACCGAACCGTCGGCGCCGACAAGCTCGACCGAACCCGCCGACGGCTCCAGGAACCGGACCAGCACGGCCGCAAAGGTGCTCTTGCCCGAACCACTCGGGCCGGTCACCAGGAGGCGCTCTCCGGCGGCGAGGTAGATGTCCGGAAGACGCAGCGCCTCGGGTCCCGTGGGCGAGTAGCGGGCTCGGAGGCCGCGGCTGCGAAGGCCGTAGGGGCCGCCGGGAGGCGCGGCCGGGGTGGCGGGCTCAGTGACAGGATCCGGCCGTGAGGTGACGTCCAGAAGCCGTTCCGCCATGGCAGCGAGACCCGGGATGTGCTGCGCGGCCGGCGCCAGCCCGGCCATAGCCTCGTGAACGGCGATCGGCGTCAGGGCGACAACAGCAAGCGTTACGCCCGCGATGGAACCGGCCCGCAGTGCGGCGATGCCCGCAACCAGGCCTATCCAGATGGCGACGCCGCTGGCCAGGCCGGAGAGCAAGGCGCCCAGACCGGAACCGGCGGAGGTCCGGGCTTCTGCCGTCGCCAGTCGGCGGTCGATCGCGGCCAGGTCTGAGATGCGCGCCTCCGTGGCGCCGGCGACGAGCAGTTCCGTCGCGCCGGCGAGAACGTCGAGGGTTCCGGCGGCCAATTCGCCGCGCGCGCCGGAGATGCTGCGCTCGGCGCTCTGGGCCACTTTCACCGTGAAGACTGGAATGCCGAACGCCACGAAAAGCACCGTGGCGCCGAGGGCCACTGCGGCCCCGGGGACCGCCAGCCAGATGGCCGCAACGGTGACGCCCGCCGCGACGCCGGCGATCGAGTAGGGGAGCAGTACGCGTAGCCAGAGGTCCGCCAGGCCGTCCACGTCCTCGACTAGACGAGCTAGCAGATCACCGGAGCGAAACTCCGTGAGGCCGGCGGGGGCGAGGCGCTCAAGGCGGGCGTAGGCCTGTGAACGAAGGTGAGCCAGCACCCGGAAGGCGGCGTCGTGGGCCGCAAGGCGTTCGGCGTAACGCAGGACGCCCCGGCTGACGCCGAAGAACCTCACGCCAGTTACGGCGACCATCAGGTACAGAACCGGCGGCTGTTCGGCTGCTCTGGAGATCAGCCAGGCGGACGTAGCCGTTAGGCCGATCGCCGCACCGGCGGCGCCGACTCCGGCGGCCACGGCCATTGCCATGCGGCCGGTCACGGGCCGGCCGATCCGGGCGATGCGCCAGAGGGCCGCGGCCGACGAGACGCCCGGACGCGCACTCACGCCGGCACCTCCGAGCGGGACACGATCGTGACCACGCGGTCGGCGATGGCCAGCGCCGCGGGCCGATGGGCGACCAGGAGGACGGCCCGGTTGCGATCTTGGGCGGCGGCCCGCACAGAGGCCAGGACGACTTCCTCGGAGACCCCGTCCAGACCGGCCGTAGGTTCGTCGAGGATCAGGATTGGGGCGTTACGGAGCAGGGCGCGAGCCACTCCTAGGCGGCGGCGTTGGCCGGACGAGAGGCCGGTGCCCGCTTCGCCGAGGGAAGTGGTGGGGTCGAGGTCCGCAAGGTCCACGGCCGCGAGGGCGTCGCGCACCGCGGCATCAGATGCGTTCGGCACCGCGAGGCGGATGTTCTCGGCCACGGTGCCCGGAAAGCAATAGGGGTGCTGTGGGACCCAGGCCACGTTGCGGTGCCAGGCCACACGGTCCAGGGAGGATACGGGCACCGATGCGCCATCGGCGCCGACGATCAAGACGCTGCCGCCGTCGGCTCGCCTCAGACCCAGCAGGACGTCGATGAGGGTGCTCTTGCCGGTGCCGCTCGGCCCCGCGATGGCTACAACCTCGCCCGCCCGGAGCGTCAGGGTGGCCCTAAACGGGGCGTCGAGGGCGCGGCCCGGCTGGTGGACGGTGAGCGCCTCTATGCGGATCTCGGCTCCGTGAAGATCTGGAACGGGCGTGGCGCCGCCCCCGGGCCGGCCGCCGACCCCGCCCCCGGGCCGGCCGCCGACCCCGCCTTCGGGCGCACCTTCGATGATCTTGAAGACCCGGCCGGCCGCCTCCATTCCTTCCTCAGAGGCGTGGAAGCTCGAGCCCAGGTTTCGGAGCGGCAGGTATGCCTCGGGCGCCAGGATCAGGACGAAGAGGCCGGTTCGAAGGTCCAGCGATCCATCCACCAGCCGCAGGCCGACGCCGACGGCGACGAGCGCCACGGAGAGCGTGGCCGCCAGCTCCAGTGCAAACGCGGAGAGGAACGCAACTCGCAGTGTGGCCATGCTCTCGCGCCGGTAGTCGTTCGTGACGTGCTCCAGGCGCCCCAGCTGCGCCGCGGACCTCCCGAACACGCGAAGGGTCGGTAACCCGGTTACGACGTCCAGGAAGTGCCCTGAGAGCCTCGTGAGAGCGTCCCAGCGCCGTTGGCGGCGGCGGACCGTGTAGGAACCGATCAGGGCCATGAAGAATGGGATTAGCGGGATCGTGAGCGCCACAGTTATGGTCGCCACGAAGTCCGCCGTCGCCAGGCAGGCAATCACCACCAGCGGCACGATCATCGCCAGCACGACCTGGGGCAGATACCGGCCGAAGTACGCGTCCAGCGAGTCCAGTCCGCCAGTGGCGAGGGCCACGACCTCGCCACTGGCGTGGCCGTTCTCCGGATCGCTGTCGCGGCCCGGCAGCTGCATGGCCACGTGCCGCAGCAGTTGCATTCGCAGGCTCGATTTCACGGCGGCTGAACATCGCCGGGCGACCGATTCCTGTGCCCACGCTACAGCGGCTCGCGCCGCCAGCACGATTGCCAGCACGATCAACGTGGCTTGGAGCGCGGCAAAGCCGGCCCCGCCCATGAAGGCCGAAGTGATCGCCGTCGCCAACAACCAAGCCTGTGCAACGGCAATACAGGCCGTCGCTATTCCGAGCGCAACGGCTGCTGCAAGAGCTACCGACGTGGCGCGGGCATAGCGCAGCAGTCGAGGGTCGAAGGCCCTCAGAGTCGCTTCCTCACGGCCGCGTCAGGCCGACGGCGTCGCGAGCTCGGAAGCGTCCGGGACTCGGGCGGCCGAAATGCGCTTGCGGAAGACCCAGTAAGTGAAGCCTTGGTATAGCAGGACGAGCGGCATAAAGATCACGGCGACCACGGTCATGATGGAAAGTGTGTAGTCCGTGGACGACGCATTGGTGATGGTCAGGTTGTAGGCCGCGTTGGTGGACGAGGGCATCACGTTGGGGTATAGGTGCAGGAAGAGGGCCACAACTGCCAGCACGATCGTTACGGCCGTGAACGAGAAGGCCCAGCCTTCGTGGCGAAGCCGGTTGGCCAGCAGGGCTGCAACGAGTGCGACGGCGGCTCCGACCGAAACGGCGGCCGAAGTTGCCACCATAGTGGAAGCCTGCAGCCAGCCCAGGAACGCCACTGCGGAGACCGCCGCGACTAGCCCGATCAAGGCCAGAATCTTGTTCGCTCGCTCTCGCACCACGCCTTCCGTCTTGAGGGCGATATAGGCGGCGCCGTGGGTCATGAAGAGCGTCAGGGTGACAACTCCGCCGAGCAACCCAAACGGGTTCAGCAGAGTGAACAAGTTGCCCGTGTATTCCATGTTCTGATCGATCGGGACGCCGGCGACGATGTTTGCGAAGGCGACGCCCCAGAGCAGCGCCGGTACGGCGGAGCCGATGAAGATCGCCCAGTCCCAGCCCTGGCGCCACCCGGCACTGTCCCGCTTGCCGCGGTACTCAAAGGCGACGCCTCTGAGGATAAGAGCGACCAGGATGAGGAACAGAGCCATGTAGAAGCCGCTGAAGAGCGTGGCGTACCAGTTGGGGAACGCCGCGAAGGTTGCCCCGCCGGCGACCAGCAGCCAGACCTCGTTGCCGTCCCAGACCGGGCCGATGGCATTGATGAGCTGGCGGCGCTCCGTGTCGTTGCGGCCCAGGAAGGGCAGCAGGATACCCAGCCCAAAGTCGAAGCCTTCAAGGACGAAGTAGCCGATCCAGAGAACGGCGATCAGTAGGAACCAGATGTCGTGCAGCATTGCCGTCTCCTAGTAAGCAAACGGCGCGGGATGATCGGAGGCATCGGCCGAGCCGTGCTCCGCTACCTCCAGTGGGCCACGGATCCGTTTGGCCAGCAGCCCCACCTCCACCACGGCGAGAGCGCCGTACAGAAGCGTGAAGACGACCAGTGTGATTCCCACCTCCAACGAGCTGACGCTCGGAGAGACGCCCTGCGAGGTGAGTTGCCGGCCGTAGACGATCCACGGCTGCCGGCCCATCTCGGTGAAGATCCAGGCGAAGGAGTTGGCTGCGAGTGGCAGGAGCGGCAGGGCCACCGCTATGAGCAGCGCTCCGCGGCCGGGAGTGCCGCCCTTGCGCATCCGGAAGAGGAACCAGAGGCCCGCGAAGGCAGCCATGGTTCCGGCGCCGATCATGAAGCGGAACGACCAGAACGTGACCGGCACGATAGGCGAGTAGTCGCCCGGGCCGTACTGGGCGGCGAATTGAGCCTGCAGGTTCTCGATGCCCTGAACCTGGCCGTCCGGGTTGTGGGTGGCGAGGATGGACAGCATGTCCGGGATCTTGATGGAGAAGATTTCCTTGCCGTCCAGACCCCAGAGCGTGAACGCCGAGAACGGGGCCTGGGTCTGAGTGGTCTGCAGGTTCTCTGCCGCCGCCAGCTTCATAGGCTGGTCCACGGCGATGTGCTGGCCGAGCTGGTCGCCGGAGAGGGCCACCGCCATGCCGCCGACGAGGAGCACTATTGCGCCAACCTTGGCGGCGGTCCGGAACGGGGCCGCGTCGTCGGGGCGGCGAATCATTCGCCAGACGGCCACGCCCATAACGAAGGCGCCGCCGGTCATGGCCGCGCCGGCCATCACATGCGGGAACGCCAGCAGGACGGTGGGGTTGAGCAGAACGGCGCCGATGTCCTTGAGTTCGGCTCGGTGAGTGGTGGCGTTGATCGCGTAACCAACGGGTTGCTGCATCCAGGCGTTCGCGGCCAGGATGAAATATGCCGACAGGACGGTGCCAACAGCGACGATCCAGATCGAGGCCAGATGAATGGCCTTGGGCAGCTTGTCCCAGCCGAAGATCCACATTCCCAGGAACGTGGATTCGAGGAAGAAGGCCAGCAGCCCCTCGATCGCAAGCGGTGCGCCGAACACGTCGCCGACAAATCGGCTGTAGTCGCTCCAGTTCATACCGAACTGGAACTCCTGCACGATGCCCGTCACTACGCCCATGGCAAAGTTGATCAGAAACAACTCGCCGACGAAGCGCGTGAGCTTGAGGTACTTGGCGTCGTCCGTCTTGAACCAGGCCGTCTGAAATCCCGCGACGATGAACGCCAGCGAGATCGTCAGCGGAACGAAGAGGAAGTGGTAGACCGTGGTGACGCCGAACTGCCACCGCGCGAGATCAAGCGCGTCCATACACCGCTACCATTTCACTCCTCTGGTCGGTTGACGGCCGGGCCTGATGACGGTCACAGGCATGGCGCATTCGTGGGGGGCGGTCTCCGGCCGCGCGTTGCCCCAAAGGTAGCGTGGAGTGGCCCACCAGGCAATTGCCGTTCGCAAGTGACGAACGAGGAGGCGCGGGGCAGTCCCGCGGGACGGGACGAGATCAGAGCCGGTGGGCGGGACCTACTCGCCGTTCTCCAGCCGATAACCGACGCCACGCACTGAAGCCGGCACCGGAGCTCCGGCCTCTTCCAGTTTGGACCGGAGGCGGGCGAGGTGAGGCTTGAGCCACTGAGGATCCGGGTTCGGCTCGCCGGGCCAGCCGGCAGAGAGGAGCGTGGAGTGGGAAACCACGTGGCCGGCTGCCGAGACGAGCGACGCCAGCAACGAGTATTCCGTGCGGGTCAGGACGATTTCCGTGCCGGAGACGGCGGCGGTGTGGCGGCCGCGGTCCAGGACGATCTCGCCCCAACGCAGTTCGCCGGCACCGTGGGGCTCGGCGTCGTTGCCGCGGCGGCGCATGACGGCACGGATCCGGGCGAGCAACTCCTGCTTACCGAACGGCTTGACCACGTAGTCGTCCGCGCCGGTGTCCAGCGCTTCCACCTTGGCGCGTTCGTCGGCCTCGCCTGTGAGAATGATGATTGGCGTCTGGGACATGCGGCGGATGGCCCGGCAAACCTCCACGCCGTCCAGACCGGGCATGGCCAGGTCCAGCAGGACGAGATCCGGGCGCTCCTCGCTGAATCGGCGCAGGGCGGTGTTGCCGTCGTAAGCGGTTACGACGCGGTGACCGGCCCGACCGACGAGAGCCGAGATGGCGCCCACCATCGCCGGCTCGTCATCGACGACCAGCACGAGCAGACTTGCCTCCCCGGAACCGTTGCCGTTCACCGTTGTGCCCTCCACTTCGCTACCAGTTCGTTACCCTTCGGGGGCCATCTCGGACATCACGCCCGCTTCCGGGCCCGCCGAACCGGCCTCAGTGTGGCGCATCTGGGGCACCGCAACCACAAAACGGCTGCCACCGTACCCATTTGATTCCAACCAGACACGTCCGCCCATTGCGTCCATGAGCCGACGGGCCGCATAAAGCCCGATTCCGGAGCCTCGCGGTCGCTTCGCGGTGCGGACATACGCCTCGAATACGGACTCCCACTCCGGTTCCGGAATGCCCGGCCCGTCGTCCGTGACATAGATCTGGACCTCGCTGTCCGTCTCGAAGGTACCGACGCTGACCGACCCGCCCTCCGGCGAGTACTTGACCTCGTTTTCCAGCAGATGTTCCAGAACCTGGCGGAAACGGCCCTCGTCGCCGATGCCGCATAGCTCGTCCCAGGTTCCGGTTCGAAGGAGCGGGTGGCCGCGCAGGAGCGGCTTCATCTCGCCGATCGTGTCGTTGACGGCCCGCGCGATGTCGAATGGGACGCGAGCGAGTCCGGCGGCAAGACCTTCGCCGCGGACGGAGGCCAGGATCGAGTCCACGAGCCGGTCCAGGCGGGTCACCTGGGCGATTGCCTGGTCGCGCCACTCTTCTACGACTTGCGGGTTTGGCATGGGGCCTTCGGCAGGGTCGCCCTGGGCATCGACCGCGGCGTCGGCCAGCAGGTCCAGGTAGGCCCGCACAACGGCCAGCGGTGTTCGGAGTTCGTGAGTGACCACGGCCAGCAACTCGGCGCGGGCCCCGTCCAGGGCGGTCAGCGTTTCGACTTGCTCCTCGGCCTCGGCCTGGAGCCGGCCCTTCTCAACGATTCCGCCGAGGAGCGCCCCGATCGTGACCAGGAACTCCACTTCCTCCGGCGAGAACATCCGGGTCTCGGTGGCCTGGACGTTTATGACGCCGATGATCGAGTCGCTCCAAGGCATCGGGACGGACAGCATGGAGACGAACTGGGACTCGTCGAAGCCCGGAACCCACTTGAAGCGCGGGTCCGCCCGGACATCTGGCGAGGCGATAGGCTGGCCCGCTTGCGCCGCACTGCCGGTGAGCCCTTCGCCTACGGCGAGAGTCACCACGCCGATCTGGTCGCGATCCAGGCCGTTGGTGGCGGCCAGGCGCAACCGGGCGGTGTCACGCTCCATTAGATAGACGGAGCAGACCTCCACGCTTAGGGCGTCCGTGGTGCGGTCCACGATGGTCCGCATCAGCTCGTCCCAGTTGCGGGCCGTCGTCAGCAGCTTGGAGAACTCGTGCAGGAACGAAAGCTCGCGGAGCTTGCGTTCCGTATCGAACGGCGCCTCGGCTGGATCGACCGGGCCGGTCATCACATTGGCTCCTGTCGTGTTGGCGGTACTAGCGACTTTGGGGCGCCAAGCGGCCCAAAGTCGTCAAGCGATCGGGGGTCGTCAAGCGACCGGAGGTCGCTCGGCGTCGTAGACCTTCGTCGGCAGGTCCGCGAGGAGCGGCTCTGTCCAGGTCCAGGCGGCGCCGTGGCTCTTGCCGACCGCACCGTGGCGCGCCGCCTCGGTTCGGAGCGGCAGACCGAAGATCTCGATGAAACCTACCGCGGCGGCGTGGTCGAAGGCGTCGTCCGCTTCGTACGTCGCGAGCGACTTCTCGTATAGCGAGAGCGGGCTGCGGCGGCCGGTGACTGTGGCGTTGCCGTGGTCCAGGCGAACGCGGACGTCGCCGCTGACGACGCGCTGGCTGCTGGCCGCATAGCTGCGAAGGTCGCGGTGCAGGGAGCTGAACCAGAGGCCGTCGTAGGTGAGCTGGGCGATTTCGTCGGCCACGACGCGGTTGAAGCGCAGCGTGTCCTTGCTGAGCGTCAGGCCTTCCAGGGCGCGGTGGGCGCGGTGAATGACCGTGGCAGCGGGCGCTTCGTAGACTTCGCGGCTCTTGATGCCGACCAGTCGGTCTTCGACATGGTCGACTCGGCCGACGCCGTGCGCGCCTGCCAACTCATGAAGTCGATCGACGAGCTCCACCGGAGCCAGACGTTCGCCGTCGAGCGAGACCGGCACGCCGCCCTCGAAGCCGATGATGATGTCCACCGCAGCCGGTGCCTTGTCCGGATCGACGGTCCAGCGGTAGCAGTCCTCGCGCGGCGCGGTCCAGGGATCCTCGAGAATGCCGGCCTCAACCGAACGGCCCCAGAGGTTCACATCGATCGAATAGATCGAATCCTTGGAAACGTTGACCTCGATATTGCGGGCCTCCGCGTACTGGATCTCCTCTTCGCGGGAGAGGCCCATGCCGACGCGCATCGGGGCGATAACCGCGAGGGATGGGTCCAGAGCGTGCGTGGCGATATCGAAGCGAACCTGGTCGTTGCCCTTGCCGGTGCAGCCGTGAGCGACGGCGTCCGCGCCTTCCTTGTGGGCAACCTCGACGAGCAGCTGGGCGATCATCGGGCGGGCCATGGCCGTCGCCAGCGAGTAGACGCCCTGATAGAGCGCACCGGCCTGGACGTGCGGCCAGCAGAAGTCGCGCACGAACCGGTCGCGGCCGTCGACGACATAGGCGCGCGAGGCGCCGGCGCTGATGGCCCTGCGATCGACATCTTCCTTGAGCACGCCGCCACCGAGGTCGACGGTCAGCGTGACCACCTCGACGTCGTACTGCTCGCGCAGCCAGGCGACGGCAACCGACGTATCGAGTCCGCCGGAATATGCGAGCACTACTTTCTTCATCGAGGAGCCTCCGTGAGCGTATAGGGGACTACCGCCGGAAGCGCCGCGGCGCCGGCCGGCTGAAATTCGTGGAACCGGGAAAGCCACCGCTCGAGGGCGGCTTCCGTATCGAACAGAACGAGCAGAGTGTTGTCGCCGGCCAGTGTGCCGACTTGATCCGACAGACTTGACTGGTCGATCGCCTGGGCGATCGCGCCGGCCGAGCCGGGGGTTGCCAGAAGCACGAGGCTGAGGCCGCTCCGCCCGACGCGGACGGGGATGTCCTCCAGCAGGCGCCGGAGCCGGGTGTCGTATTGATTGCCGGTGGCCGCAGTCTCCGGAGTGGCGTAGACGTGGCGATCGCCGCGCGGGACTTTCACCAGGCCGAGTTCTGCCAGGTCGCGGCTGACCGTGGCCTGGGTCACTTCGTAACCGCCCTCCCGGAGCAACTCCACGAGCTCTTCCTGGCTGCCGATTAGGGCGCGGGCAACCAACTCCAGCAGGGCCCGCTGCCGGGCCTGCTTGATATTGATGCCGCCGCCGTTGAGTGCCATCGCCGTCATCCGATCAGGCCGTTACGGCGGCGGTGATGCGGGTTCCGAACGTGGGGTCGTCCAGGGCGCGGCTCAGGGCGTGCGGGTCCTTGGAGTCGCAGATAACCGCCTCGGCTCCGGACCAGGCCACGGCTTGGAGAGCGGCGTGGATTTTGGGAACCATGCCGCCCTTGATGACGCCGTCGGCGATGAGCTTCTCGGCCACGTCCGCCGTCATGGTGGCGAGCTTCTCGCCGGCCGCGTCGCGGATGCCGTCCACGTCTGTCATGAGAATGAGCTGGCGGGCACCGAGCCCGGCGGCAATTCCGGCTGCGGCGTCGTCCGCGTTTACGTTGCAGACGATGCCCTGTTCGTCGCGGCTCAGTGGGGCCACCACGGCCACCTGCCCGGCCACCAGCAAACCATCGATGAAGTCCCGGCGGATGCCGACGATGTGGGCCACGAGGCCGAGGTGGGGGATGCGCTCGGCGATCATGAAGCCGCCGTCCACGCCACTGAGGCCCACGGCGTCCACGCCGCGATCGCGCAGATCGGAGACGAGCTCCGAGTTGACCACTCCGCGCAGGACGGCCGCGGCCACGTCCAGGGCCGCTTGATCTGTCACGCGCAGTCCGCCTTCAAAGCGGCTCGGCACGCCGAGGCGTTCCAGCCACTCGGTGATGCGCTTGCCGCCGCCGTGGACCAGCACAACGGGACGCTTGCGTGCCACTGCCGCCACTTCGTCCAGAACGTGCGACTGATCGGCGAGTGTGGTTCCGCCGAGTTTGAGGACGAGTACTTCGCTCACGTCGTGTACTCCGCGTTTTCGATGACGTATGCCTCGGTCAAATCGCAGCCGAATGCCTCGCCTATGCCGCCGCCGAGTCCAAGGTGGAGGCGGATGATGACTTCGGGAACGTCCATGGCCTTGCGCACCGCGTCTCGGTCGAAGTACAGCGGCCCGCCCTTGAAGACGAGCGTGCCGGCGATGGCGATCTGGAGTTTGTCCAGGTCCAGTTCCGGGGCTCGTCCGGCGCGGGGCGCGGCTTCCGTCGGGTGCAGGCCGGCCGCCTCCAGCAACTCCTGATCGGGCAGGTGGGCGTTGCCGGCGGCGCTGGCGATACGGCCCCAGTTGGGGTCGCGGCCGTGGACCGCCGCCTTAAGAAGGCTGCTGCTGATGATGCTGCGGGCGATGGCGCGGGCGTCGTAGTCGTCCGCGGCGCCGCTCACCTGGCAGGTCAGGAGTGTGCTGGCGCCTTCGCCGTCCGCGGCCTGCTGGCGGGCAAGTGACCGGGCGATTGCCTCGATGGCCTTGCCGAGCAACTCGGCCTCGTGGCTGGCGACGGCCACGGACGCCCCAGCCTGGCCGGACGCGAGAACGAAGACCGTGTCGTTCGTGCTCGTGTCGCCGTCCACACTGAGCTGGTTCCAGGTCCGCTGAACGATGGGGGCGAGGAGGCCATGCAGAGTGGCGGGAGCGACGCTCGCATCGGTGAGGATGACGCTGAGCATCGTGGCCATCTTGGGGTGAATCATCCCGACGCCCTTGGCGATGCCGGTGACGGTGATCGTCACCGGGTCGCCGTCTGGACCGGGCAGCTCGAGCGTGGTGGTGGCCAGCTTGATCTTCGTGTCGGTTGTCATCAGCGCGCCGGCAACGGCCTCGAGGGCGGCGTCCGTCTCGGCGAGTTGCGGGACAAGACGCGTCAGGCCTTCCTTGATCTTGGTCAGCGGCAGTCGCACGCCGATGACGCCAGTGGAGAGGGCCAGCGTTCGCTCGGGCTTGGTGTCGAGGAGTGCGGCGACGAATTTGCTCAGCTCGCTCTGGTCTGCATCGCCTTCGACGCCGGTTGCCGCGTTGGCGGAGCCGGAGGTCGTGACGATCGCATCCGTCCAGCCGAACTTGCCCGCGCCGGTTGCTTCGGTGGCGTTTAGGTGGGCCCGCGACAGCTTGATCGGCGCGGCAACGACCTGGTTCCGCGTGAAGGTCGCGGCTACCGCCGCGGAGTCGCGAGTGGTCGCAATGATGCCGAGGTCCGGCCGTCCGGAGGGCTTGATGCCGGCCGCCAGGCCACCTGCGCGGAACCCCTTGGGCATGACCGCTCGCTGCTCGATCGCCGGAAGGTCGTTAGGGAGGAGCGGCAGAGCGGAGGCGCGTCTCCCGCCGGCCGTCGAGGATCGATCGGGCCCTGATTGCATTGGCTTGGAGTCCCTCCGGAATGGTGCGTTGTTGGTTGGGCGGTCTGGGCGGCGTCGGGCTAGGGCGCGAGCGGGTACTGCTCGAGGCCGGTCGTCTCCGGCAGACCGAACAAGACGTTTAGTGATTGAACGGCCTGGCCGGCAGCTCCCTTGACCAGGTTGTCGATGACACCGATGGCGAGGATGCGGCCGGTGCGCGGGTCAACCTTGACGCAGATGCGGCAGACGTTACTGCCGAAGACGTGCTTGGTGGAGGGCGGATCGGCCACGACCTGGACGAAAGGCTCGCCCTGGTAGGCCTCGGCGTAGAGCGCGTCCAGCTCGGCCTGGGTGACGGGGCGGGTCGGACGGACATGGCAGCTGGTCAGGATGCCGCGGGTCATGGGGATGAGGTGCGGCAGGAAGTCCACGGTGGCGACGCCGGGGTTGGCGTCCTTGCTCTTGAACGCGCCGCGCTCGCCCTGCTGCTGGAGCTCTTGCTCCATCTCGGCGGTGTGGCGGTGGTTGAAGAGGCCGTAGGCCTTGACGCTCTCGTTGACTTCGGAGAAGAGCAGGTCCGCCTTGGGCTCGCGGCCGGCGCCGGAGACGCCGCTCTTGGCGTCGACTGCCAGATCTTTGATTAGGCCGGCGCGGGCAAGGGGCGCCAGGGTCAGGATTGTGGCCGTGGGGTAGCAGCCGGCCAGGCCGATGATCGTGGCTTTGTTGTCCACGGCCGCGGCCATCTCGGCGCGATGAAGCTCCGGCAGACCGTATACGGCCTGTGCCAGGAGCTCCTTGGCCGGGTGGTCGAACTTGTACCAGGCCGGGTAATCCGCGGGGTTGTGGAGGCGGAAGTCCGGGCCGATGTCCAGTAGCGCGGATCCGTTCGCGACGATCTCTGCGGTCATCTCCGCGGCGACGCCGTGGGGAAGCGCCGTGAAGATGGCATCTGCCTCAGGGACCGCCTGGTCTATGACCATCCCGGTCGCGCTCAGTTGAGGATGCGACACGGCGATGGGCTGGTTGTCGCGGTTGCGGCCGTGCAGCCCGGCGATCTTCACCCTGGGGTGGTTCAACAGCAGCCGGATCAGCTCGCCGCCTGCATAACCGGTGGCTCCGATGATGCCGACGGTGATCATGCCCTGGCCGCCCGCGGCGCGATAGGCCTTGGGTCCCAAACCGCGCTCCGATCCAGTCGCGGAAGCCTCGCCCGCGCTCACGGGCGCGCTGCCGACCGAAGCCGGGTTGGACCCCTCACCGGAGGCCGTTGCGGAGATACCGTTGGGGCTGGATTGGGTCGCGGTCATGTTGCGAAGTATACGGGCCTATGCATAGTCATGCAACCCTGTCGCAACCTACCGGACCGCCGCGCAATCGCCGGATAATCGGCGCCGGCTAATCTCGGCGCCATGGACCTTCAGAAGTTCGGCAGATCGGTTCGGGCGCTGCGGCATCGGCTCGGGTGGCGCCAGGTGGATCTGGCCGGGCGTTGCGGGACGTCGCAGGCGGCCGTGTCTCGCGTGGAGCGCGGCGATCTCGCCGGTGTGTCGGTAGGCAGTGTCGAGGCACTGGTAGTTGCGCTCGGCGGCGAGTTGGACGTCCGAATACGATGGCGAGGGGAGGGGCTGGATCGTCTCTTGGATTCCGTGCACGCTGCGATCGGCGAATCGTTGGTCCGCACTCTGGACGGCCTCGGGTGGGAGTGCGCGGTTAAGGTCACATTCTGGATCCGCGGCGAGAGGGGCGCGGTGGATCTACTGGCGTGGCACCCGCCGACCGGCCGGCTGTTGGTCATCGAGAACAAGTCCGTTGTGCCGGACCTTCCGCGCATGCTGAGTTCGCTGCATCGGAAGGTGCGGCTGGCCCGTGAGATCGCGGCATAACGTGGTTGGCGAGTCAGCGGCATCGGCAGTGCGATTGTGCTTTCGGCGTCTGGGGCCAATCGGGCCAGGACTGTCGAGTTCGAGGCAACCTTGAAAGCGGCGCTACCGCAAGACGGTCGCGATGTGCGACGGTGGCTGGCCAATCCCCTTGGCCCGAACCCGGCCGCGCTCTGGTTCCTCTCAGATATTCGTGTCACGAGTGCTATCAAGCGGCGAAGGGTCAGGAAGGTGCGTAGGGCCATCTCTGGGTCTATGCGCACGGATCGGGTGAGCGTGGCGCTTCGCACGGAGCGGTGATTCTCGCGGCCGATTTGGCGCTGGACTTGGATAACACTCGCGTGACGATTAAACCGCAGGCCGGGCGACGCCCCAGCGCGAAACCACTCGCGTGACGACTATGCCGAAGGTCGGAAGCCGGTGCCGGGCCGTACCACTTGCGTGACGACTATGCCGAAGGTCGGGAGCCGGTGCCGGGCCGTAGCTGCTTTGCGCCAGAACTACACGTATCTCGCCGCCACGATCAAAATCGAGGCCATCATGAACCAGTGGAGCAGCCAGCCCCAGAGGAAGGATCTGGTGCGCCACGCGAGCAGACCGAAGAAGGCGCCTCCTATCACGGTGGAGAGCTGCTCGACCTCAGGCTTCCACATATGCATCAGGGCGAAGGGGATGACCTGGAGCCAGATCGCGTCCGTGCCGTACTTGCGCCCGAAGCCCCACAGCAGCCAGCCGCGAAAGAAGAACTCCCAGGCGAAGAGGTCCACGCCCGTATCGATGATGAGCCGCCACATCGGGCGGCCGTCGAATGTGTCCGTGTAGTAGGCCCGGAAGTCGGGTTGCCGGCCCGCGAACCAGATGACGACGGCCATGACGGCGATGCCGGCAGCGACGATCGGCAGGGCGAGCCGCCAATCGCCGAGCCTCAGCCCGTAGCGCTGAGGGTTCTCGCGCCAGACCAGAACGATGATCACAACGGGAATCAGGAACTCGAGGAAGAAGCGGAAGTACTCGAGACCGCCGATGCGCAGGTTGAAGGCGAAGATCAGGAGGAGCGTGGCGAATGCCGCCAGTTGCGCGATCCGGGCATCGAATGTGACGCCCCAGACTTTCCAGACCCTGGCCGGGTGGCCGGTTTCGTAGGCATCGGGAACTGTGTCGTCGGCCGACTCGTACGGCTCTGGTCGCCCTAGGGGACGCGGAAGAGGCACTCGGTCACGCCTCCATATTCGCCGCAGATAAGTTTCTGGCGAGCGGCCCACGTTGCGGCCGGAACGCCCGGGGGCGCCGAGTCGTCGATCGGTACAACATAGAGACGCACTCCCTGAACGTAGAGGTCGCCGGCGTTGGCTGCGCCGCCTACGGGTTGCGTTATCAGGGTGACGGCCTTGGATCGCATCAGGAAGAGCGCCGACTCGCGGCCGGCCACACGTGCGCCGTCCGGAACAGCTGCCGCAAAGCGGGCCTGAATGTCCGGCAGGTTGTAGGTGGCCGTTCGGGCCCAGGATCCGTAGGAGATGAGACCTGGCGCCACGGCGATCAGCGTCACGACCAAGACCAGCGCGGGAGCAGCGCGCCGCACTGAACTCCGAGTGGTTGAGTCGGTCGAAGTGCGTTCACGTAGCCACAGAAGGACCGCGTTCAAGCCGAGGGCGGCCAGGATGGCCAGCGGCGGCACCAGCGGTACGACATATCGGTTGGGGCGATACGAGGCCACGAGCAGGATTGCGAACCCGACTGAGAGCCAGCCGATCGAGACGAGGGCCAGCCTCGCCTCCGCGCGACCGATCCTGTGCCTGAGCGCCGCCAGCGCGATGATGCCGGCCGCCCCGAGCGCCGCCAGCGGTCCAAGCAGGCTCCCGAAGACATGATCGTTGTCTCGCACGAAATAGCCGCCGATCGAGCGGACAGCGTCGGCGGGGGCAAGGCGGATGGCGATCGGGGCCCAGATCTTCAGGTCCATCGCCACCGCGTCGCGGTTGGGAAGCCAGACAAAGACCGCCCAGATCGCGCCGGTCAGGGCGATTGCCGCGCCGGCCCCAACCGCCCAGCGCCGGATCGCCTTGTCGCGGTAGGCCAGGATCACAACGGCCAGGAAGACGCCAAACACGGCAAAGGCGGCGGATGGCTTGGTCCCGATGGCCACGCCATAGCAGATGCCCGAAACCAGACCCCATCGGCCGGTCAGCCGGTCATCCCGAGCCAGGGCCAGTGTCCCGAGGGTGAGCGCGACCAGAACCAGATCCTCCAGGAACGCCATTCGCCCGTACACGAGAACGAGGCCGTTCGTGGCGAACGCGAGGCCCGCAAAGACCGCGACCCGGCGCCCCACGACACCTCTCATGCTCCCGGTGATCGCCGCCGCGCACAGCGACACGCAGGCGATCGCGATCAGTCGAGCCTGGACAATGCCGACGCCGACCAGGCGGAACCAGATGGCTTCCAGCAAGCTGAAGGGCAAATTGACCAGGTTGAGGTTCCACTGGTCTGTGCTCCAGCTGCCGAACTGGAGCAGGTTGCGGGCGTTGACCGTGTTGAACGCCTCGTCCGTGAAGGGCGATGTGCTGGCAGTTACTTGCGTCGATGGATCGGCGCCGACGAATGCCGCAAGGATGGCAAACAGGCCGATTCCGATGAGGATCGCCTCGAATGGAAGTGCGCGCCACGAGCCTGTGAAACGTGCGACAGGGCCAACCGCTGCTCGAGCCTTCATGCCTGGAGTCGGCCAATGTTGAGCCACAGGATTCCGTAGGACACCGAGGCAACGCTGGCTACGATCAGGAGGCGCTCCAGTCGACCCCGCCAGTGGATCGCGCCCATTGCGACCAGGGCAATCAGGAACGGTGTGAAGTCCATCGAGTAGCGGAAGCCGTACTGGATGTAGCCGCCGCCGTAGTAGAGGAAGACGGGAATTGCAACCAGGCCGGCCGCGATCCACAAGAGCTGGGCGCCACGGTCGCGGAACCCCGCCCGAAGCGCCGTCAGCAAGGCGGGAGACACAAGCAACATCGAGAGGCCATAGGGATTGGCGGTGACGTACGGGAAGTGGCCCATGGTCTCGAAAGGTGCAAGGAACGCGAGGCGGAAGTTTTCGGGCACCTGCAAGACGGAGAACAGCCCGACGGCACGTCGCGCATCGAGGCCGGGCTGGGGAAGGTATGCGATGGCGTAGCCGGCTTGAAGCGGCGAGCCGAAGCGTACCCAGTTGAACCAGCCGTAGACGACGAGCGCGAGTCCGACCGGGATGGCAAAGGAAGCGGCGGCCGTCGCCACGGTGCGGAACTGATCGCGTCGCTGCCACAGCAGCGCCAGCCCGAAGGGAACCGCTGCCAGCAGGGTTGTCGGACGGGCCAGGAATGAGAAGGCCATGCAAATGCCGAGTACCCAGGGCCGTCTTCGCCCGGCCCACTCGAGCAGGAAGAGCATCAGGGCGAGGAATGACTCGGCGTGAGCGAGGAAGTAGAAGTTGCCGAATGCGGACACATAGAGGAGAAGAGTCCCGAACGCTGTGAACCCGGCAATCCAGTACGCAACTCGATCGCGGGCTCCGTAGGCGCGGGCCAGCGGGAGCGCCAGCAGCGCGGCGGGTATGCCAACGGCGGTGTCGATGAGATGGCCGGACCAGCCCAGGAGCGTGTGGAAAAGGGCGAACGGCATGTATGGCGCGAGTTGCAGCGGCCCGACGGCCACGTAGTAGCGGCCGCCAATCTCGACCGTGTCGACAGTGCCTTTGAACGTGGGGGAGTCCAGGTGGCCCGTCAGTGCCGCTTCGGCGAGAACTGCCATGCGGTCTAGGGGGAACCGCCGGAAGTAAATCGAGACGAGCATGGCCCCCACGTAGACGGCCACCACGGCCAGACAGTAGACGAGGTCCGCTCGGGAGAGGCGCAGGAACTTGGGCTTCGGCCGTGCGGCCGGTTCAGACGTCACAGCCGCGAAGTATAGGGTGTCGGGCCTGACCGCTAGGAGTTAGTCCGCCGGGAGTCAGTCCGCCGGGACGTCCTTCATCGGGCCGGTGACGACTACCTCGGCCGATTCCTCGGTGGCGGGCGCCCCGTCGATGGAGGGTCGCTTGATCGTGTAGCGATGGCTGATCCGAGCCGGGCCGGCTGCGATCTGGGCGCTGACCGTGCAGTACTTGCCGGCCGACAACTCGATCGAGCGGACGACCGCTGCGGTCTCCACTGTGCTGCCTTCGATGATGTGCGTCACAGTGATCTCAAGGAAGACGTTCGGTACTTTCTCGCGCTGAGTGCCGCTGATCTGGACGGAGTAGCTGTCGAACACCTGGCGCTTCTTGGCCAGGATGTCGACGATATCCATGGCGGTGCAGCCCGCGATCGAGGCCAGAAGCAACTCTGTCGGTCGCGGGCCTGTGTTCCCGGCGGCGTTGTCGACTATTACGTCGTGCCCTGAACCGGTTCGGGCGACGAAGCGCAGCCCGCTCTCGTAATTGAGGGTGACCAGCTTCTCGCCCACGGTTCTCCTATCTGGCCGCCTCCGCGGCAGCCGGCGCTAGATGCTCTGCCGCTTCGTGCGCTTCCTGGGCTTCCAGCCAGCGCTCGGCATCGATGGCCGCGCGGCAACCTTCGCCGGCGGCGGTGACTGCCTGGCGGTATCGGCTGTCGTCCACGTCTCCGGCCACAAAGACGCCGTCGATCTTGGACGCGGTCGTGGCGCCGTCGTTGCGCAGGTAGCCCTTCTCGTCCGTCTCGAGCCATTCGTGGAAGACGGCCGAATTGGGCCGGTGGCCGATGGCGATGAAGACGCCGTCAAGCGGCAGAGTCTCCTCGCCGGGCTCGTCCGTCTTGCCCAAGCGGATCGACTCCACGAAATCCCCACCCTGGATCTCCTCCACCGTGCGGTTGAGGTGGAGCTGGATCTTGGGGTGAGTGGCGACGCGGTCCTGCATGATCTTGCTGCCGCGGAAGGCATCGCGGCGGTGGACCAGATGGACCTTGCTCGCGAACCGTGTCAGGTAGAGCGCTTCTTCCAGCGCGCTGTCGCCGCCGCCCACAACCGCAATTTCTTTGTCGCGGAAGAAGAAGCCGTCGCACGTGGCGCAGGCGGAGACGCCGCGGCCGCGCAACCGGGTCTCGCTCTCGATGCCCAGCCAGAGAGCCTCGGCTCCGGTGGCAACGATGACCGTCTCCGCGCGATATTCCACGCCGGCTGCCCAGAGGCGGAACGGACGGCTGCCCAGATCCACTCGGGTGACATCGGCGTCAACGATCCGCGCCCCGAAACGCTCGGCCTGCTTGCGGAAGAGGCCCATCAACTCTGGCCCCTGGATGCCATCCGGGAAACCGGGGTAGTTCTCCACTTCGCTCGTGATCATCAACTGGCCGCCGCCCACGACGCCGCCGATCACGACCGGCCCCAGGTTTGCGCGAGCCGTGTAGATGGCCGCGGTCATGCCGGCCGGGCCGGAACCGACAATGACGACCTTCGCCTCGATTGGCTTGCCGGGCGCAGCCTGCACCGGCGTCGCCGACGCGTCGTCCTCCGCCGGCGCCAGGAATGTCAGGCCGATACCGGCCAGAGAAGCCTTGATTTTGGGCGCCGCGTCATCACTCATGGCCGCAATCCTAGCATGGTGGGAATACTCCATGGGAGTATGCGGCTGGCGACCGGAACGCGGCGCGCCCCGCAGCCCGGTTGGCCGAGCGGCCCCCAGACCACGGATCCAACTAGATCTTCCTCGCCGCCATGGCATGAACCGCCGGCAGGACATCGCGGCCGAACTTCTCGATGTTCGAGACGTCGCTGACATCGCGGAGGCCGAAGATGACGTGCTGGACGCCGACTTCCGCCAGAGCCTCAAAGCGGTCGATGATCTCGGCCGGCGACTGAGCCGCCATGTCCACGCTCGAGAGGTTGGTCCGCTCGATTTCATCGAATGGCCGACCGACCTCGGCACAGCGCTCTCGCAGCACGGCGTACTTGTGGGCCAGTTGGTCCGGCCCGCCGAAGACATTGCAGGCGTCCGCGTACTTGGCGACCAGACGCAGCGTCTTTTGCTCGCCGCCGCCGCCGATGAGGATCTTCGGGTGAGGCCTGCTCAGAACCTGCGGTGAGTTGAGCAACTGCTCGGCCTGGTAGTGCTGGCCGTCGAAAGGCTTGCCGGAACCGCGCTCGCCTTCCCACATCGAATGGACGTACTGGAGCGTTTCCTCCAGCATCTCGAAGCGGATACCCAGAGGCGGCATGGGGAAGCCGAGGCCGCGGCTTTCCTCCTCGTTCCAGGCCGCACCGATCCCGAGATAAGAGCGGCCGCCGCTCAAGACGTCCAGAGTCGTCGCTGCCTTGGCCCATAGGGCGGCCTGGCGATAGTGGATGCCGCCGACCATCAATCCAAGCGTAGCCTTCTTCGAATGGGCGGCCATGAACGCCAGCGCCGACCAGCCCTCGAGCATCGGCTCTTCCGGCTTGCCCACGCCGCGGATTTGATAGAAGTGGTCCATGACCCACATGGAGTCGAATCCCACGCCGTCGGCGGTTTCGGCGATGCGGGCGAGCGTAGCTCCGATTTCGGCATCGCCACCGGGCCATGTGAAGGACGAGATTTGGAGACCGATTTTCACGGGGCACCTCCGGGGCGATGGGCGGACGATCCGCGGCCGTCGGCAGAGGCGAGGAATGGCCGGAGCCGTGGTCACAGATTAGCACCGCGAGCATCCGGGTCGGGTCCGGGACCATCACGCCACCCGGCCGGTACCTGCGGGAGTTTGCGCGTTTCCCGCATCTTCTGGTAGGGTGCAACTCAACCGACCGGCCTCCCGCCCTTCTCCATGGGAGCCGCCACTCCATGCTGGAGTTCATTTATTGCATCAAGCATCGGCCTCGGTGAACCAGATTCTGGAGCGCCTCGCCAACCGCGGAAAGACAGAGCCGGACGCCGGTTCGGTCTCTGACGCCGCCGATCGGTTTGCCCCGATTCGGTCCGCCGCCGCGAAACTGGCGCGCCGCGATGGAGTTGGGCGACTGGTTCCGATCGGTGTTTGCGTGCTGCTCGTGGCTGCCGCAGTGGTCAGTTCCATGGCCCAGGCTACACCCGTGTCGGCGCTGGCGGCCGCCACTTCCACCCCCGGCCACCAGGTGAACGGCGCCGCGCCGGTGATGTGGTTCGGCGAGGGCGATGGGCCCAGTGCGCCCGATGTGAGCGACATCTACGTCGGCGACGGCACTATCCCCAACACGCTACAGAACCCCGGCATCGGAACAGACGCATCGGCGTTGCTTAAGGCCTACACCGTCGTCTCGCGCGACACTCTGGGTGTGATCGCGGGCAAGTTCGGGCTGTCAATGGCCACCGTCTACTGGGCCAACAAGTCCACCCTGTCGGATCCGTCGGCCCTGCGAGTGGGCCAGCAGCTGCTCATCCCACCGATGGATGGGCTGCTTGTCAAAGTGGGCTCGAAGGACACGCTGGATTCCCTGGCGACGAAGTACAACGTGACCACCGCGGACATCATCGACACGAACAACCTGCCCGAAACCAATGTGATCGTCGGCCAGACGCTGTTGATCCCAGGCGCCAGCGGCGGCCCGATGCCCAAGAGCTCCGGCGGAGGCTCCAGCTCCGGTTCCAGTTCCCGAGGCTGGGCCTGGCCAGTCGGCAGCGGCAGCTACGTCACCCAGTACTACTGGTCCGGCCACCGCGCCGTCGACATCGCGGCCCCGTACGGCACAGCCGTATACGCGGCCGTCGGCGGGACGGTAGTGATGTCAGGCTGGCGCTCCACAAGCGGCGGCGGCAACGTGATCTGGGTCATGGACGGCGCCAAGCTTTACACCACGTACAACCATCTCTCGTCCTGGTCCGTAAGGCCGGGCCAGACGATCCGCGCGGGTCAGCGGATCGGGTCGATTGGCACGTCCGGTATCGCGACCGGGCCGCACCTTCATTTCGAGGTGTGGCTCGGTTACCCGTGGGGCCTCGGCAGCACCGCCGATGCCGTCAACCCATGCGCCTATCTGGCGGGCTGCTAGATCCCGGCTGCTAGATCCGTTCGATGTGCCTCGGCGAGAACCTTGGCCCGAAGCGTGGGATCTTGACTCCGGATACCTGTAAGAGCCTGATCACCCGGCCTCGATGGACGGAGTAAGGCGCCAGCAGTCCGAGCATCCTGAGGTCGTCCGCGCGCGGTTCTCCGGTCAGCGCCCAGGAGACCAGGTCGGGCAGATGCGCGTCGCCGCCACTGACGGCGTCCGGATCGCCGAAAGCCAGCCGCGTTGCTTCCGCGGCGGTCCAGGGTCCGATGCCGAGGATCTTCTGAAGGCTTGCGTAGGCTTCGGCGGGCGGCCCGCCCATCAGGGCTTCCAGCTTGCCCTCGATGCAGCCGATGCTCCGCAGCAGGTCTGCCCGGCGACGCTCGATGCCCATGGGCGGAACTCGAAGTAGGGGAGCGCTGCCACTCGGGCGCCCTTCGGCGAGAGGCGGAGGGGCTTTGGGTCGGGAGCGATCTCACCCAGGCGCCGGACGAGTGCGGCGTATGCAGAGCGCGCCTCGCCGATCGTGACCTTCTGTTCGGTAACGGCCGGAATCAGATTCGGTAGAAGTTGTCCCGTGCGCGGCAGGCGAACGCCCGCGAAACGGCGCTGAAGATCGCCGATGAGTCTTTGTTGCGGTGCGAGTTGAGCCGGGTCGTCCAGGAGACCGGCCAGCCCGGGTATTGCCTCGAGAACCGTGGCGTCTCCCGGTCCCCATGCTCGAGCCAGGACTACTTGTTCGCCGGGCGGCGACCAGATGCAGGGGCTGACCGGTCCGGCCGCGGTGCGACGGGTCAGCCATACACCATGGTCAGCGAAGTTGATCGTTGGGTCCGCACGCGCATGGCCGAGCGGAGCCACGGTCAGGCGCAGGTCGAGCGGCCCGGTGAATGGGAACCGGTCTTCTATTGGCCCGGCGGCCACGGTGTCGCCGGCCGGCATCAGGTGAAGAGGTCGAACTCGCGCGGCATCAGCACATCTGCGATCCGGCCCTCGCCGCGGGTGGGATTGGCACCCCGGACCACGGCCGCCGGCCGTCGGGTTGCCTTGCCGAGTGCCAGTTCCGCGGCCGTGGCGATTTCGTCGGCGGTGGCGCGAACAGTGCTGTGCATGATCCGGCCGTCTGCATCGGGCTTGCCGCGCATGTCGTCCAGCGGCATGAGTCCACTGACACCTATCGCCACGTCCATGATTCCCCAGCGCCACGGCCGGCCGAAGCTGTCCGAGATGATTACCGGCACGTCCACGCCGAACGCCGCACGGACCGCGGCCCGGATCACGTCGGCCGACTTGTCGGGATCTATGGGGAGAAGCGTGACCACGTGCCCGCTCTCCGGGCCCATATTGGAGGCGTCGACGCCGCCGTTGGCGCAGATGAAGCCGTGCCTGGTTTCGGTGATCAGGACGCCGTTGGCCATGCGAACGACCCGTACGGCCTCGCGCAGGACGACTTCCAACTGGCGGGCGTCGCGATCCCAACGCTCTGCAAAGGCGAGTGCCTCCGGGCGCGGCGTGACCGTATCCAGGTCCACCAGTGCTCGTTCTGCCTTGGAGACCACCTTCTGAGTGACCACGAGCACGTCATCCTCAGCCAGCGGCTGAATGTCGGGCGTGGTTTGGAGGGCGGCGATCAGGAGCGCCGCGAGGTCATCGCCGGGACGGACTTCTGGAATGCCGTCCAGGGCGATTACCGAGAGGCGGCCGCTCAGCGGGCTACTCCCCGCGCCAGTCACCGCGCGACTCGCCGGGCCATTCACCGGGTCACCGAATGGTCCAGCCCGCGCCGGTCCGCCTCGAGCAGATCGTCGGGCGTGTCTACGTCGAAGGTGAGCGGCCCGTCCAACTCCAGGTACACGGCCCCGGCCGCCGCCGCAGCAGCCGCATGCGCCGCCCGGCTGCCCTCGCCGAAACAGAACGGAATTGCATGGGGCGGGGCCACGAGCAAGGCGTTGGTGCCGGTGCCGTGACGGTCCGGCACGAGTGCTACGACGGGGCCGTTCGGGGCCACGCGGACCGCTAGCTCGGCGGCTTCCGCCAACTGGTCGATGGCCGATGCGGCGACTGCGGGTAGATCGGCCGGGAGAATCATGACCGCGGTTGCTTCTGCGCCGGCTGCAATTCGGGCTTCGTCCAGACCCTCGTTCAGTCCATCGCTTTCCTGCAGCAGCGACGCGGCACCCATCGCGCGGGCCCGGCTGAGCAGGTCTTCGTCCAGAGAAACGACGACGACGCCCGCCAGCTGAGTGGCCGCCAGCGCTTGCTCCACGGTCCGCTGGAGCAGGCCGAGGATGAGATTGCCGCGCTCCTCGGCGTCCAGCGGCTCACCCAGGCGGGACTTGGCGCCGGCGAGTGAACGAACCGGCACCAGGGCCACAATATTGGTCAGGCTCGTTGGGGTCATCGCGCTCCGCCATCCATCGCTGCCGTGAGCATTTCGCGAGCGAGGGTCGCCCGCGCGCCGGTGTCGGTCATGATGGTATCGGTGACGGTCACTTTGAGGCCGAGGGCGCGGATTGCATCGGCCTGGAGTTCGTCGGCGCGGTCGATCACGAATATATCCAGCAGGCCGGCGTCGGAGTACAGGCGGGCCACTCCGAGGGCGCTGGATTGATGGCCCAGGCTGGTCATCATGCGATCGGCCGGGCCGCGCAGGGCCTTGCCGCCCACGATGCCAGAAACACCGACAACGGGCACGCCTCGCCCTCGCGCGGCGGCGATCTCCGCCACCAGCCCCGGAACCGCCAGGATCGGTCCGATCGAGACGATGGGGTTCGACGGCGCCACGACGACGACATCGGCCGACCGGACGGCCTCGACAACCTCAGCCGTGACCTGCGCCTGCTCGATCCCGTCGAAGCGAACATCGAGAACCTCCGCCTCTTGGTGCAGCCGGACGAAATAGTCCTGAAAATCGAGCCAGCCGTCGGCGGTTCGGACCACCGTTCGGACGGGCTCGTCGGTCATCGGCAGGATGAGGGAATTGAGGCCGAAGGCTCGCGCCAGCTCGATGGCAACCTCGGTCGCCCGGGCTCCGGCTCGAAGCCGTTCGGTCCGGAAGATGTGCGTGGCGATGTCCTTGTCGCCCAGCCGGAACCAGGTGTCGTCGCCCAGCCGCTCCAGCTGGTCCATGACCGCCCACGTCTCACCGTCGACGCCCCAGCCCTGCTTGGGGTCCGCGATGCCCGTGAGCGTGTACAGAACCGTGTCGTGGTCCGGGCAGATGGCCAGCGAGTGGCACTCGAAGTCGTCGCCGGTGTTGACGATCACCGTTAGTTCACCGGGCGCCAGCACCTGCTGCAGCCCATCAGCCAGCTTCGCCCCGCCGACGCCCCCGGCCAGACACACGACGCGCATCGTTCCTCCGTTGATAACCGGTCTAGTACAGGGTAGCGCCGCTTGGACTTACGATCCGCAGCCGCCGGAAAGCGCATACGGAAAGTAGAGATCGGCACCCTCTTTGAGAAGCACTCTGCAAGGCGGAAACGGTGGCTGTGTGTCCGAGTCTGCGAAGCCGAACCGGCCCCAGGGTTCGGAGAGTCGAACGATCACCGGGTCCGCGTCGCCGTTTGCAAGCAGCCAGGCTTGGGCGACCGCCAGCGTCTGAGGGCCGTGGCTCCATGTTTCGGGCAGGCAGCAGGTGAACCGCCGGTAATCGCTGCCGAAGACGTGGATCGTGCCGGGCTCGGGGTTGATCCTGTACGTGCCGGTCGCGAATACCAGCCCCGAGCCGACGGTCGCCAACACGACCAACGAGATCAGGAGCGCTCGGAGCCATCGCGGCAGTCTGCGGCCGGGTGCTGCGGCGTGGTTGTCCATTTGCTTCCCCTCTCCGCCAGGTAGCTACGCGTTCAGCTTCGGCAGAACCTCCCGCCCAAACGCATCGATCCACTCGGCCTGGTTGCGGCCGACGTTGTGGAGGTAGATCTGGCTGAAGCCCAGATCCAGATACTTCTGAATCTCTCGGCGGTGGACTTCCGTGTCGGCCGACATCAGCATCCGGCCCTTGAAGTCCTCCGGCCGCACCAGCGCTGCCATCTGCTCGAAGTCCTTGGGCGAGCGGATGTCCTGCTTGGGGAATTTCATGCCGCCATTCGGCCAGTGCTCGACTGCGTTGGCGACCGCCTGCTCGTCGGTTTCAGCCCAGGAAAGGTGGAGCTGCAGGATCTTGGGCATTGCCGTCGGATCCTTGCCCGCCTCGCGCGCGCCCTCGGCGAACTTGCCGAAGACCATCTCGATCTTCTCTTCCGGCGCGCCGACGGTGATCAGCCCGTCCGCAAATTGGCCCGTCCGCTTGGCCGTGACCGGCCCGGCCGTGGCGATGTAGATGGGCGGCGCCTTCTCCGGCAGGGTCCAGAGGCGGCACGTCTCCATCTTGAAGAAGCGGCCGTCGTGTTTGACGTCCTTGCCGCTGAAGAGCTTGGTGATGATCTCGATCGCTTCGAACATGCGGTTGATCCGCTCCGGCACTTCCGGCCAGTAGCCACCGACTATGTGTTCGTTGAGCGCTTCACCAGAACCGAGACCGAGCCAGGTGCGGCCGGGATACATGACTTCCAACGTCGCGGCTGCTTGAGCCACGATGGCCGGGTGCATCCGGAAGGACGGGCACGTCACGCCGGGACCCATGTCCCCGCGGGTTCGCGCGCCGGCAACCGCCAGCACTTCCCACACAAACGAGGCCTGGCCTTGCTGCGGCGTCCAGGGCTGGAAGTGATCGGCGGCCATGACGCCGGAGAAGCCGGCTGTGTCGGCGCGGGCGCATAGGTCCAGAACTTCGGCCGGCCCGAATTGCTCGAGCATCGCCGCGTAGCCGATCTTCGCCTGGGCCATCACTTCTCCTCGGTCCATGTCGGGGTGAACTCGATGGTAACGCCGACGGGGCGCCGGCGTGGGCGCGACACGCCGGCGCCGGCGGTTCAGATCCGAACGGACGGTCTCAGGCTCGCAAAGCGATGGTCCGCGCGGCTACTTGACGGCTAACTGGTCGGCCAGCCAGGCGGCGCGTTCAGTCACGGACGTTCCGGCCCCGTCGGAGAGATCGTGACCGGCGTTGATCCAGGAGACCTTATGGGTCGTGGGGATCAACGCAGCGAAGGCGTCGGCCTCGGCCTCTGTGTAGTAGCTGTCGTGCAGACCGAACTGCATCAGCAGGGTTGGCGTCTTGATATGGGGCGCCATGATCGCCATGACGGGCGACTCGGGCTGACCATTCGGAACCGTGGACATGAGGCTGGCCGTCTTGATGCGAGGCTCCACCGGGAGCAGGATCGTGCCGTACATAGCGCCGAGACTCCAGCCCTGATAGCCGAGCCGGGAGGGGTCCACCTGCGGCTGGGCGGATAGAAGATCAAGACCCCGCCTCATCTCGCGGATCTGGAGGATCGCCTCGATCGTGTCGTCGCCGCCGTTGTTCAGACCGGTCGGTCGGCTGGGGAGGAGCCCGGCAATTTGGCGGTTCTGGGCCAGTAGCAAGGCTTCGGCTCGGAACGTGTCCCGGGTGCCCCCTGTGCCAGGCTCAAACAGAACAGCCGGGAAGGGTCCCTGTCCGACGGGCAGGATCAGGTATGCCTCTACGGTTTCGCCCGCGGCGCCTGCGTAGGTGATCTCCTGGATAGTGGCGCCGTTGTCGTCCTCGCTCGCCACAACCTGCATCCCCAGCGGCAGCGAACCGTTGTAGGCGAACAGGGGCTCCAGCCCCTCGAAGGTCAGTGGAGTCGGGAGCGTAGTAGGAAGGGCTACGACCGTGGGCCAAGGGGTGGCCGTCACTGCGGGCGTGGGGGCAGTGGCGGTCGCAGGGGCGCCCGGCGTGGGGGTAGCACTCGCCGCCCAAGGGGCGCCCGGCGTCGCGCCGGTGCTCGTCGGCCGGACCTGACTGGCGGACGTGGATGGTCTGTTTCCGGCCGCCAAACAGGCGCTCAACATCCCCGCGATGACCAGGGCTATGGCCGCCGGACCCACAAGGCCGAAGGGATTCTCGCGCATCCAGGGAACCTCATTGCCGTCAGCCTGAGTCGGCCGCCTGTCGAGCATCTAGACGTGCCCTCGCGCCGTGTTGTTCAAGGACCGCACGGTCGCCCGCCGGCAGAGGCCCAAGTTGGAGGCTACTGCCCGGACGCGATCCGCTTTGCCACGGTGCCATCCCAAGCGCCGACGGAGGCGACGGCGCGGGGTAGCTCCCGAGCCGCTCGGACGCGGCGAGGTTGCTGCGGCGTGCAAGCGGATCGGCCGAGCAGGAAGCCCTGACCGAAGTCCACTTCGCGCTCCTGGAGGGCCAGCAGATCGCGCCGGTTCTCGATGCCTTCGGCGACAACCTTGGCCCCGATCCTGCGGCTGAAGGAAACGAACGCTTCCACCAGCGCTTTCTTGGCGTCGCTGTCCTTGTTGCCGATGCGGCACACGATCTCGCGGTCGATCTTGATGATCGAGGGCTCCAGGGCGGCGATCACGTTGAAGCTGGCGTAGCCGGCGCCGGCGTCGTCGATGGCAAAGCCGAAGCCGAGGCGTCGGAGCGCTCGAACCTGCTTCTTGAGCCGGGCAATGTCCACGATTGCCTGCTGCTCCGTGCACTCAACCACGATCTGGCGCGGCGAGAGGCCCACTTTGCGAACGCGGTCCGCGAAGACGCTGGCCTCGAAATGGGGCGCGAGGAGGCTTGCCGGGAGCAGGTTGATGCTGTACCGAGTCCGCCGGCCGAGCGGGCCGGGAACGGCAACCTCGCCAATGCGGGCGAGAGTCGCCTCGACCACGAACATGTCGAAGTCCACAGGGCGTTTTGCCACCAGGGCTGCGTCCACGATTGAGCTGATCGTCTGAGGCAGCATCGGCATGTGGGGCCGGAAGAGGCACTCCCACTCGTGCGACTCCATGGTCCGCAGATCCACGATCGGCTGGAACTCGACGTGGTGGTTTTCCTTTAGCGCGAAGAAGTAGTCCAGCACCTTGCGCTTGGCGATTTCCGGAGTTTCTTCCATGCCGATGCGATCGCCCAAGCCTGAGATCTGGACGGCGTGGCCGAGGGCAACGACGTATCGCTCGGCAACCGGCAGCGACGGATCCACGTCCGCCAGGCCGTATGTTGATGTCTGGGCGAGCGGTAGCACGAGCGCTTCTGTCAGGTCGCCGGCATCGCCAAGCACACACCAGCCGGATTCGGCCAGTTCGATGATTCGGGCTTGAGGCAGGTTCTGCGCAATACGCGAAACGAGCCGACTGTCGCGGGACCAGAGAAGACGCTCAACTGTCACCCGTCGAGCACGACTGAACCGCACGTGGTTCCTCGATATCCTGTGGCCCCCGTGGCGGGCACCCTGGCCGGGAGACGGGACCGGTCAATGGAGGGCCTGGAATGTCTCACTTTTGGTGCGCGTTGCACCGGACCTGGCAACCAAGAGTACGGGCTATCTTTGGGTCTTCCGTACCATACGACGATTTAGGTCCCTTGCAAGGGTTGTTCTTGCATATGTATCCCAGGTTATCGTTACTTTCTCTACACCGAACCTCACCAAAGTGGCCCGGAGCAGCCCAAACTGCCTGGCAGAGCCCTAAGGAATCCGTTGTCCGGCGGAAACACGCCGTTAACCGTCAGCAGGCGCGGGCTCAAATAGGCCGGATGCTGCCTGGCATCGCGGCCACCCGAATCGGCACTCCGGCCGCCTCGGGTGGCGCCGCAATCCTCTGAGTCGTGAGCCAGGCTAGAATCTCCTATCCGTCGTGGCCCGTTGCCCGACCACCCGTTGCTCTGGAGTTCGCCGATGTCCCAGATCCACCTCCGCGCCGAAGCCGGGGACTACGCACCGGTCGTCCTCCTGCCGGGCGACCCGAACCGCGCCACCTGGATCGCCGAGAAGTTCGACGGCGGCCTCGCCAATTCGCGCAAGGTCAACGACCACCGTGGCCTGCTTGGCTATACAGGTACCTTCAAGGGAGTGCCCATCAGCGTGCAGACGAGCGGCATGGGTGCGCCGAGCATGTCCATCGTCGTCGAGGAACTGCTCCGCCTGGGAGCCAAGAAGCTGATCCGAGTGGGCACCTGCGGCGGCATCGGCCGCGGCATCAAGACGGGTGAGATCGTCGTTGCGTCGTCTGCAGCGCCGGTGGATGGAGCCACCCGCACTTTCCTCCACGGGGATGCCTACGCGCCGACCGGGGACTTTGGGCTCCTGCGAACGCTCGTCGACACGGCGGTCAGGCTGGGCAAGCAGCCCCATGTCGGCCAGGTCGCCACGGTCGACCTGTTCTACAACCCGGACACGGACTACTTCTCCAAGTGGCGCAGCCGCGGCGTCCTCGCCTTTGAGATGGAGACGTCCGTTCTGTACTACCTCGCCTCGCGCGCGCAGGCAGCGGACGGAAACGTTGCCGCCGCCACGATCCTCACCGTCAGCGACATTCTCTCCGAGGAAGTCTCCTCGGAGGACTCGTACCTGCCGCTGGATCAACTCAACATGGCCATCGAGCGCATGATCGAGATCGCGCTCGAAGCCGGGATCGCAGCCTCATGACGGCAGATTCTGCGCCGCTCGGGCAGTCGGCTGCCTTCGGCCCGGAAATGGAGTTGGCCATTGATCTAGCCCACCAGGCCGGTGCGATCCAGATGGAGCGCTACGAGCGCCTGGAGGACATCCGAGCCAAGGGTCCGCGCGACGTCGTGACCGAGGTGGATCACCTCTGCGAAGCCCTAGTCATGAGGGCAATCCAGGAGCGGTATCCGAGCGACAACTTCTACGCCGAGGAAATCGGTGCGGTGGCCGCCACCGGCGTCAACGAGTCCGGCCGGGTCTGGATCGTCGATCCGCTCGACGGCACGGTCAACTACGCCAACGGCATCCCGTTCTTCTGCATCTCGATTGCGCTGGCGGCCGAGGGCCGGCCGGTGGTCGGCGTGATCTACGACCCCACCCGCGACGAAACCTTCACCGGCTCCATCGACGGGCCATCCCTGCGCAACGGCCACCCGATCCAGGTGGGGGACAAGGAGTTGCTCGAGGATCTGGTCGTGACTCTAGCCGTGGGCGGCCGCGGCACGGTCCGCAAGCGCCACGAGGCGGTCAAGCAGATCCGGGCTCACCGCTCGATGGGTTCATCCGCGATGACGCTGTCATACGTGGCCTGTGGCCGCTTTGACGTCTACGCGCAGGGCGCCGGGCTCTCCGCCTGGGACGTGGCTGCGGCCGGGCTCATCGCCGAGCGGGCCGGAGCCACGGTCACAACGTTGGACGGCCGCCCCTGGTTCGACCTGGCCTACCCGGCCAAGAAGTGGTCCTGCCTCGCGGCTTCGCCGCGGCACCATGCCTCGATGCTGGCGATGCTCAAGTAGGGATCTGATCCACTGGCGGCCTGCGGTCGAACCCCCGGACTAAGAGCCTGTGAATAAACTCTCGGTGGGCCGAGTCTCTTCTCCGGGCCGCGTCTCTTGATGCGAGGGCCGGAGAAGACGAGAGTCCTCCATGGCTCGAAGATCGGACCCGATAGACAGTGAGGGGCGCTCCTGATGACTACAGGCAAGAGACTGCAACCGAGGCTGGTGTTGCTGTGCGGCTTGCCTGCGTCGGGCAAGACCACTCTCGCCCGGGAGCTCGCAGAGTCCTACGGCGCGGTCCGGCTCAACCCCGATGAATGGGAGCTGGCCCTGGGCATAGACCCCTTTGACGCGGAATTTCAGGTCAAGCTCGAAGCTGAGTTCTGGCGACTCACCGAGCGGCTCATCGCGTTGGGGACCTCGGTGATCCTGGAATGGGGCTTTTGGCCGCGATCTGAACGCGACGAGAAGCGGGAGCTCGGGCGATCGCTCGGCGCAGCGGTCGAACTCCGTTTCCTCGATGTGCCCTACGACGAACTGGTGCGGCGGGTCGTGGATCGTCACGCCAAAGGGGGCCTCGCAATCACCGAGAGCCACATGGAACGGTATCGAGGTATCTTCCAGCCGCCAACAGATGACGAGCTGGCTTTGTATGACCCGCCTTTGTAGGCCAGCACTCGGTCGAGGGCATGGCGAGCTACGTCTGAACTGGCCCCGTGACACGTTCTATGGCATGGACGAGCCAACCTGAGCTTGATAGTTCTCCTGATGCAAGAGGAGAGCGCAGATGGGCTTACGCTGGAGAAGCTGCTCTCAAGTCATAGGGGTCAATGGGGCCGCGACGTCTATCTCACTGGCTGCATTGGAAGCGAATCCGGACATGCTTGTGCGGTCTTGTATGCCGGCGAGGCATATGGATCGGACTTCCTCTAATCCCGCCACACATGCGGCCGGTCGGCCAGCCGTGGTTGCCCCAATTCCTCGCAAAGAGCCGTGAACTCGGCCCGGCGCGCGCCACGCCAGAGCAGCTCGTCCGGGCTGCGCTGGGGGAGGGGAGCGTTCTTGGCGAGGGTCGCCAGGCGGCGGAAGAGGAGCGCGTTGGCCCAGAGGTTGCGCAGTGTGGCGCTGAGCTGATTGGCGGAGCGGACGTTGACGTGCCACTCCCCGGGGTTCGCGGGGATTTCTTCGAGGTGGGGGAAGCGGGCCAGGACGGCGGCCGTGGACTTCTCGCCCCAACCGGGGAGGCCGGGAAAGCCGTCGGCCGAGTCGCCGACGAGCGCCAGGTAGTCCGGAATGGAGGCTGCCCCAACGCCCCAGCGGTCGATCACGCCGGCCTCGTCGATCGTTCGGTCGCGCCGCCGGTCGCGCATCACGACGCGCTCGCCTCGAACACACTGGGCCAGATCCTTGTCCGGCGTGCAGATCCAGACGCGGTCCACGCCCGGCCAGTTGGCCCATCTATCCGCGGCCGTGGCCATCGCGTCGTCCGCCTCGAATTCGTCCATCGGCCAGACGACCAGGCCCATGGCCGCCATCGCCCGTTCGGCCAGCGGAAACTGTGCCAGTAGCTCGCGCGGAACGCCGGCTTCGGTCTTGTAGCCGGGGTAGAGGTCGTTCCGGAAGGAGCGGATGACGTGGTCCGTAGCGCAGCCGACGTGCGTCGCACCTTCGTCGCGCAGAAGCGTCAGCAGCGTGTAGAGAAGACCCACCACCGCGCCCACGTCCCGCCCGTCCGGGGCGAACGTCGCCGGCCGCGGCGAGTAGTGCGCCCGGAACAACTCGTAGGTGGCATCGACGAGGTGGAGTTGCATGACCCTACCTTGAGGCTTGGGTGCGGATCGTCCCAGTCGCGTCCTGGCCGCGGCCCATCGTATGCGCCGTTGACGGCTCAGTCAGCCGAGCCTTGCAACCCCACGATCGTTACCCCGGCCGCGGCCATCTCGTCGACCGCCTTGTCGCCGTCGCCCGGCTGAAGATCCACCGCCCGAACGACGTCCAGCAATACCGCCGTCTGGTAGCCCAGCCGCACGCCGTCGAGCGCGGTTGCCTTGACGCAGTAATCCGTCGCCAGGCCGCACACAACTAATCGTTCGGCGCCGCCGCGGGCCAGCGTTCCATCCAGTTCAGTTGGGATGGGGAGTCCGCCGGCCGGGTTTCGGACTGAGAAGCCGGAGTAGCCGTCTTCGCCGTGAGTGCCTTTGCGCACGATGGGCCCGCTTATGGCCAAGCCGGGCGCAAGTTCCGCGCCCCAGGTATCCGCGACGCAATGAACCGGCCAGATGCCGCCGTCCTGGGCGAAGTGCGGAGTGTGGGCCGGATGCCAGTCCTGCGTGTAGACGACCGCGGCGCCGGCCTCGAGGGCTCGCTCGATCTCGGTGTTCACCAGTTCCACGATCTCCGAACCGCCGCGAACGGAAAGACTGCCGGCCGGGTCCGCGAAATCGTTCTGGAGATCCACCACGACGAGCGCAACCTGCGGCCCGTAGCGGGAGTTGTCGTCCGCGGCCCACGGCTCTACCGGCTTGGATCCCCAGTTGCCCGTCGTGGACAAGGCAAACCTCCGATGCGCTCGTTGCGGGCGTGGCCGTGGGCGTGAGTGTGAGGCAGTTCTTGTACGCGATTCGGGGTAGCTGCGCAACCAGATCGGCCGGGCAGGGCGCGGCCGAACCGCAAATGACCCCAGTCGGTGTGCCACTGCAATGCCGATGCAAGGGCGCGACGACCGGCTACCGGGCGGTCGTCAGGCGGCGGAACCTAACCTGTACTGACTGCACCGGACGCTCCACCCAAGAAGAAAATCTAGACAGAGACGCCGGTGACGGGGCGTCCTCTGATGAAACAAGCGGCCCGGGTCCCCTCTCCGGGCCGCTTGCGTTTGCGTTCGAGGAGGTCGTCGCCGTCCGGGCTCAGGCCTTGGTCCTCTTGTTCTGCCGGCCAGCGTCATGGCGGACCTGATCCGGGTACTCATCGGTCGGCGCGAGCATCTGGCCGTGCATGCCGTTGAAATTCGAGTCGTGCGCCCCGTCGTGCGCCCCGTCGTGGCCGTGGCCGTGGCCGCTTTCCGCGTGCCCCGGCTCAACGTCCAGCAGGTAGCCGATGCCCTGGAAGGTCTTGATGCGCCCCGGTTCTCCCGGCTTGGCGCCCAGCTTGCGTCGGACGCGGCTGATCCAGACCCGGAGGTACTGAAGGTCGTCTCGGTATTCCGGCCCCCAGACCTTGGTCAGCAGTTCCGTGTGCAGCACGACCTTGCCGGCATTCACTGCCAGGTGCTGCAGCAGTAGCCACTCGGTCCGCGACAGCTCGACGATCTCACCGTCGCGCGTGACCATGCGTCTCTCCAGATCGATCTCCACGTCATCGAAGTGAACGGGCCCGATGCCGGCGCTCGTACTCACGCCGGACGCTCTGCGCAGCACGGCCCGTACCCGAGCGGTCAGTTCATCCAGATGGAACGGCTTGGCGATGTAGTCGTCCGCGCCAAGGTCCAGTCCCTTAGCCTTGTCCGAGGCTGAGCCTTTGCCGGTGAGCAGGATTACAGGTACGGAGCGGCGTTCGCGGATCTGCCGCATCACTTCGATGCCGTCCAGGTCCGGCATCACGATGTCCAGTAGGACGATGTCCGGCCGGATCTCCTCGGCCTTGGCTAGGGCCTCTTCGCCGCCCGCTGCCGTGACCACGCGGAATCCCTCATCCGTCAGGGCCATCGATACGAGCTTCGTTATCCGTTGCTCGTCATCCGCGACAAGGACAAGCGGTTGAGTGCTCATGAATTCGTTCGTCTCCCGACGCCCGTTTCGGGTTGCGTGGCGCAACGTCTCTAGGCGGGAATACCCGTGGCGCCTACTCTGCTCCAAATCGCGCCGCCTGGCGAGGGGCAAACGGCGGTTGCGACGCGCCCCGGCCGCCCGCACCCCGTCCCGAGATCGGAAGAGCACACGTCTGAACTCCAGTCACGCCAATATCTC